>ENA-ORDC01002626-ORDC01002626.1-marine-metagenome-genome-assembly--contig:-NODE-2626-length-10455-cov-2.707169_pt1 | contig 10455 bp, 7 predicted proteins | sample MGYA00237783_ERZ508515 | MGnify/ENA primary metagenome ERZ508515 (study PRJEB26186, sample SAMN06268792) | marine metagenome | isolation source: Eden Landing Ponds, San Francisco, CA, USA | place...
TAGTCGGCGTCGACGACGTCCTGGGGGACGGCTTCGAGTTCGGCCCAGACCGCGCGCTTGTACAGGTCGCGGGTTCGGAGTCGACCGGCGACCTCGCTCGTCGCCTCCGTGGTCCTGAGCGCGACCAACAGATCGTGATCGTCCATCCGTCGGAGTTCGCCCGGCGTGGTGTCCGTCCGCTCGAGCAGTCGCTCCGCCCCCCGTCGGAGCATCGCCTTCGAGATGCGGGCGACGTGGTGCTGGTAGACGGTGGGATTCATCAGCGCACGCGCGAGAAGCAGCGACTCCGCCGTCTGGACGTTCCCCTCCGCGAGGACGAGTTCGCCGTCGACGAAGGTGAGTTCGCGGATCAGCCGCTCGTGGTCGATCGTGCCGTAGGGGACGCCCGTGTGGTGGGCGTCGCGGACGAGGTAGTCCATCCGGTCGACGTCGAGTTCCCCGGAGACGAGTTGGCCGTACTGGCCCTCGCCGGCGACGAGGTCCGCGATGCGCTCGGGGTCGAGGTCGTGGTCGCGGAGGATCTCGCCCACCGGCCCGTCCGCGAGCAGTTCGTGGACGTCGTCGTGGTACTTTCCGGTGTGTCGGTGGGTGACAGATTCGACGTTGTGGCTGTACGGGCCGTGGCCGACGTCGTGGAGCAGCGCGGCCGCGCGGACCCGCTCGCCCTGCCGCCCGCCGATTCCCAGGTGGTCGAGCGCGCGGTCGGCGAGGTGGTAGACGCCGAGGGAGTGCTCGAACCGCGTGTGGTTCGCCGAGGGGTAGACCAACTGGACGGTCCCAAGTTGCTTGATGTGTCGGAGCCGCTGCATCGGCTCCGTGTCGAGGAGGGCGGCGGCGACGCCCTCGACCGCGATGTGGTCGTGGACGCTGTCCTTGATCGTCGCCATACGTCGGGTAGGCGCGCCCTCGTACAAAAACGATCGGACGGTCTCAGCGAGTCCGGCGAATTCACCAAGTCCACGGTTCCGGCGGAACCAGCGAATTCACCAAGTCCACGGTTCCGGCGAGTCCGGTGAATCCTGGAATTTCACGATTCCGGGAAATCCGGCGGATCAGACGGATCTGGCGGTTTTAATGCCGCATTTTAGCCGGATTAATCTGAATTTTCGTCCCCGGGGGGCCGTGAATTCGGGTTGACGATCGATCCGGTTGAAGTGGTCGGGTCCTCAAGGATCGGTTGCGTCGTCGTGCCTCGCCGCGCGGCGGCGCACCGTGGTCGCCCCGACGGGCCGTCGGGGCGGCTGCCCGTCCGTGGTCGGCCCCGGGACGCGTCCCACCCGCGTTCCGTACCCGCCGCCGTGGGCGGATTACATCGACGACCGCCGATTCTCCCGTCTCGGCGGTCGTCGATCTCACCGCGGGCGAATCTGACCACTCGCCCGCGGTCGATAGCCGTCCGATCACTGGGGAGATCGGCTACCGGCGACAGAGGCACCCGCAGACGCGGACGAGCGGACGTCCGCTCGATCGACACCCCCCTTTTCGATGGCCTCCGAGCGGCAGTGCGGAAATCCGGTGGCTTGATGCTGTTTCCCCCTAACGGTGGACCAGAACAGGGAACGGATGCTGTCGTTATCTTCTTCGAGCGCGCTGTACGGCGCCTACGTGTTCGCCTTCGCTGCCGCCGCAGTCGGGTGTTTCGTGATGTTGCCCCGAACGCGACACATCGACCACGAGGACACCCGACGGGGGCTCTTCTGGCTCCTCGTCACGAGCGGGGGGTGGGCGACCGCACACGTCGGCTATCTCACGCTGCCGACCGTGGGCCTCCGTTACACGTTCTACGTGATCGGACTCGTCGTCGGCATCGCCTCGGTCGGGCCGTGGCTCTACTTCTGTGCGGCGTACACCGGCCGGTCGGTCCACCGCGACCCGGCCGTCCGTCGGGCGTTCCTCTTCGTCTTCCTCGTCATCGTCGCGGTGAAAGTGACGAACCCGGTGCACAACTGGTACTTCGTCGCCGAGTCGGCCACCGTCCCGTTCGCCTACCTCGAGATCGATCACCGCGCGTTTCACTGGATCGCGATGGGGCTGGCGTACTCGCTCGCGTTCGTCGGCTTCTTTATGCTCTTCGAGCTGTTCGTCCGGGTCAACTCCGACACCCGTCCGCTCTTCGTCCTCATCGGGCTGACCGGTATCCCGGTCGTCCTCGATGTCGCCGGTGCGCTGTCACCGGCCGTCCTCGACATCACGTACTCCTCGATCGGCGTGGCCGCCTTCGCCGTCGGCGTGCTCTCGCTGTACTTCGACCAGTTCCAGTTCGTCCGAGTCGCGGGCGAGACCGACGACCCCATCGTGGTCGTCGACGGCGACGGCAGGATCCGGGACTACAACGGACGCGCGGAGGATCTGTTCCCGTCGCTCTCGGACTCCATCGACGAATCACTGGCAGAGCGAGTCCCCCGCCTCAGCGACGCCCTGGCTGAACAGGAGACAATGCTCGAGGTCGACGACGGTGAGGCGACCCGGTACTACAACGTCTCCTCGAACCCGTTCACGACGGGGGGCGCACAGACGGGGAAGTCGATCGTCCTCTCGGACGTGACGCACCGCGAGCAGTACCGCCAGGAGCTGGAGACGAAAAACGAGAAGCTCGAACAGTTCGCAAGCATCGTCTCCCACGACCTCCGGAACCCGCTGCAGGTCGCGAAGGGCCGGACCGAACTCGCGATCGAGGGCGGGGACACAGAACACCTGGAGCCGGTCGTCCGGGCCCACGAGCGGATGGAGCAACTCATCGGGGAGATGCTGACGCTCGCCAGAGAGGGCGTCTCGATCGACGAGACCGAACGCGTCGACCTCGCCGCGCTCGCGAGGCGGTCGTGGGGGATGATCGCCGGCGGGCAGGCGTCGCTCTCGGTAGACGACGACGTCGACGTGACCGTCTCGGCGGATCCCGAGCGCCTCCAGCAGCTGTTCGAGAACCTGTTCCGAAACGCGATCGAACACGGCGGCGACGACGTCGTCGTGAGCGTGGGCCCCCTGGCGGACGCCGACGGGTTCTACGTCGAGGACGACGGCGCGGGGATTCCCGAAGCGGACCGCGAAGGGATCTTCGAGGCGGGCTATACGACCTCGGAGGACGGCACCGGGTTCGGCCTCGCCATCGTCTCGGAGATCGTCGAGGCCCACGAGTGGGAGATCCGAGCGACGGAGGCCGACTCGGGCGGCGCGCGCTTCGAGATCCGGACCGCGTCGGAGTACGCCCGGGAGTGACGGCCGCGTGACCGGCAGCCGAAGGTCGCACGACCCCAGCCGAAGGCCGCACGACCGACAGCCTATAGGCGGTTCCCCCACACGGTGCCGGTATGGCACTCGACCTGTACGACGACGTTCGCGAGACGCTCGATCCAGCCGACGGCGAGGTCCAGACCGCGGAACTCGTCGTGACCGACGACGTGCTCGTGAAGGCGTTCGCGCTCGGTCCGGGAGCGGAACTGGAGCCCCACGAACACGCAGAGAGCACGAACGTGTTCCACGTGCTGGAGGGGTCCGTGACCGTCGTTCGCGACGGCGAGAGCGAGACGGTCGACGCGCCGAGCGTCGTCCGTCACGACCGCGGCGCGGTCCACGGCGCGCGCAACGAATCGGAGGCGGTCGCGGTCTTCACGGCGAGCCTCTGTCCGCTCCCGTAGGTCAGGGCGGATCGGCGCTCGAGCCCTGCTGCCGAGTCAGTGCCCGAAACGATTAACGGCGACGCCCGCGAGGTGCTCCTATGGAGCGGATCCCGTTCGGCGTCTCGCACCTCGATAGGGTCATCGGCGGCGGGGCGCCGTCGGGGACGGTCGTACTCCTCGTGGGCGAACCGGGTGCCGGCGCACGGGAGTTTATGTACACGAGCGCGACGATGAACGCCGTCGCCCGGGCCGACAGAGAACTGTTCGAGTTGCACTACGGCGACCTCCACGAGAACGCCAGCGTTCCCCCCGAAGTCCACTACCTCTCGTTCACGGACGACGAGGAGAACCTCCGCCGCGAGATGGCGTACGTCCTCGACGAGGATCTCGTGAGCGAGGCCGCAGACCGGATCACCGTTCGGGACTTCTCGCCGGAGTATTTCCAGTTGAGTCCGGTCCCCCGAGAGTGGTATCTCGGCGAGACGACGAGACTCCAGGACCTCGGCGGACGCGAGGAGCGCTCGGAAGTCCTCACGGCGCTCGGCCATCACCTCAACGCCCACGCGGCGGAGAACCTCGTCGTCATCGACTCGATCACGGACCTGGTGGCCGGCATCTCAGACGAGATGGACTGGAACGACATCGCGATGCTGATCCGCGGTCTCGGGAAGGCCGCCCACCGCTGGGACGGCCTCGTCCTGGCGTACGCCAGTCGCGAGACACTCGAACGGACGGAACTCGGGCACCTGATGGACGCCGCCGACGGAACGCTGCAGTTCGAGTGGGAGTCCGGCGGCTCCAAGCGCGCGCGCACGATGGTGGTCCAAGAGTTCCGCGGCGTCCTCTCGCAGATCGAACGCGAGAACATCGTCCGCTTCGAGACCGAGATCCACGAGGGCGGATTCGACATCAGCGACGTTCGGAAGATCAGGTGAGACGGACGGACCCTGCCTCCGGAGGGGCTACGCTTCGCCGACGTCGACACCGGTGATCTCGAAGCGCGCGCCGCCGTCGGTTCCGTCGGTCACCCGGATCTCCCAGCCGTGTGCCTCCGAACACTGTTTGGCGATCGAGAGGCCGAAGCCAGTCCCGCCGCGGGTCGTCGAGTAGCCGTACTCGAAGACCTCCTCGCGTTTGTCAGGGGAGATTCCCGGGCCGTCGTCCTCGACGTAGAAACCGTCGTCGAGCGTCCCGACGCTCACGACGACGTCGTCGCCGCCGTGTTCGATCGCGTTCCGAAACAGGTTCTCGAGGAGCTGTCTGAGCTGCGTCTCGTCGGCGCTGATCGTTCCCTCCACGTCGACGACGAACGACGCCTCGCCCGTGTCGACGTTCTGCCAGCAGGCCTCGACGAACGAGGCAAGCGCGACCGGCGTCGGTTCGACGTCGGTGTCGCGTTCGCGGGCGAGCGTGAGCAGATCGTCGATGAGTTCGGCCATCCGGTCGTGGGCGCTGGCGACGTACTCGAGTTGCTCGCTGTCGCACTCGTCCAACGCGAGGTCGAGCCGTCCCTCGGCGACGTTCAACGGGTTCCGGAGGTCGTGAGAGACGACGCTCGCGAACTCTTCGAGACGGGCGTTCTGTCTGGTCAGTTCGCGCTCGCGCTCGCGGATCCGCTCGTTCCGCTGGACCTGTTCGAGCGCCGTGACGATAGTGACGCCCAGGATCTCGCCGAGCACGACGTCCTCGTCGTCGAAGGCGTCCGGCGTCGGCGACCCGGCGAGGAAGATGCCGTACTCGTCGAGCGGGACGAGCATCTCGCTGCGGATCGGCGAATCCGGATTGTAGATGTCGGGATCCTCGTGAACGTCGTCGACGGAGAGCGCCTCACCGCGTTCGAAGACGCGCCAGGCGATCCCGTCGCCTTCGGTGAACGTCGGCGCTTCGCCGATGAGTTCGGACACCATCTCGTTAGAGGCGACCGGCACGAGTCCGGTGTTCGCCTCGTAGAGGTGGATCGCGCTGGCGTCGAGATCGAGGACGGGCTCCGCCGCGTCGACACCGATCTCGGCCACTTCCTCGAAGGATTCCGCTGTCATCAGATCTCTGGCTGTCTCGTTCAGCGCTTCGAGGCGGCGCTCGCGCTTCTTGCGTTCGGTGACGTCGTAGTACACCCAGAGATGCCCGCTTCCGTCGGGCAGTTCGATCGGCCGGTAGTTCCGCTCGAAGGCCCGGCCGTCGTCGAGCACGAGTTCGTCGTTCCAGACCGGCTCGCGCGCCTCGATTAGTTCGTCGATCCGTGAGACGAATCCCTCGGAATCGGGGAACATCCCGCTCACTTTCTCGGCGAACGCCTCACAGTCCTCCCCGATCACGTCTTCCGGTTCAGCGGAGACGCCGAAGAGTTCGAGGAACCGCTCGTTGACCCGCAGCACGTTCCGATCTGTATCCTCCGCGAGCACGCCGACGGGCAGCGTCTCGAAGAGCGTGGACCGGAGGATGTTCGTCTGTTCGATTTGCGCTCGCTGTTCGTGTTCGTCCGCGACGTCTTCGAACTGTGAGAAGATCGAGATGATATCCCCGTCGTCGTCCGTGACGACCTGATTGTGCCACGAGCAGAGCCGTCGCTCCCCGTCCTTGCGAACGATGTCGTTGACGCTCTGGTAGCCGCCGCGGTCGGCGAGCAGTTGCCGTTCGACCTCCGCGACGTGTCGGTATTCTTCCTCGGGAACGAACGGCAGCCAGGTCCCTCCGACCAGTTCCGTCGCGTCGTAGCCCGTGATCTCCGTCGCGGCCTCGTTGACCCTGACGATCGTGAACGTCTCGTCGTATTCGATCGTCCCCAGCGGCGACTGATCGATGAACCGGGAGAGCCGACGTTGGCTCTCGGCGAGTGCCCGCTGTGAGCGAGCCTGATCGACGGCGTTCTCGATGCGGTTCGCCAGTACGGTGTATTGTTCGGTCCCGGTCTCCTTCTGGAGGTAGTCGGTCACCCCGGCCGAGATCGCCTTGCTCGCGATCACTTCGGATCCGCGTCCAGTAAAGAGGATGAACGGCACGTGCCGGTCGAACTCTTTGACGTGTTCGAGGAGTTCGAGACCGTCCATCCCGGGCATCTCGTAGTCGCTGACGACGCAGTCGATCTCTTCTCCCTCGATGCGTTCGAGGGCGGTCTCGGGATCCGTCGAGGTGTACACCGAGAACGCGTCGTCGAATCGCGTCAGGAACGACGAGGTCAGGTCGACGATGCCGGGGTCGTCGTCGACGTGGAGTATCCGTATCTCCGTCCGCGGACCCTGTGACTCCCCCGTCGTTTCAGACATACGAGATTATACTGAGACCGATAGTACATAAATTCACGTCGGAATTCGGAACTGTGATTCCGGTAGACCGCGGCCGAATCGTCGGACCCGAGCAGCACACCCTTGACGCTCCGTTCCCAATATCGGGTATGCTTACCGCACTGCGTCGTCTCGGCCTCGAAGTGAAATCGCTGGGCCGGGCGCGCGAGTTCTACGAGGGATGCCTCGGTCTCGCCGCGACTGAAATCGACGAATCGACCTCGGCCGTCGGCTACGAGATCGGGTGGGACGGCGACGACGCCGACTCGACGACGCTCCTGCTCCGTCGCCCGGTGGACACCCCGCGCGGCGGCGTCCACACCCACTACGCGTTTTCGACGACGCCGGAGGCGTACGCGGCGTGGCGACGGCGACTCGCCGACCTCGACCCCGTGGAGTTCTCCTTCGGCGCGAGCGACTCGCTGTACGTCTACGACCCGGACGGGCACTGCGTCGAGATCGGGAGCGTCGACGATTCGAGCGACGACGATCCGGATGCCGACGGATCGGACGGTGACGACACCGTCCCCCCGCTCACGGGCGTCTTCGAGGTCGTCTTGGAGGTCACGGACCTCCCGCGAGCGGAGGAACGGTACCGACGGCTCGGCTTCGAGGTAGTCGACCGCGGCGAGGAGCGACGTCGCGTCCGACTCGACGGGCCGATGGCGCTCGAACTCTGGGAACCGCAACTGGGAATCGCCGACGCCCGTGGGGGGTTGCACGTCGACCTCGCGTTCGCCACATCGAACCCCGACGCCGCGGTCGAGGCGGGCGCGCCGTGGTCGAGCGAGCCGGAACCCGTCGACGGCGGCGTCCGCGTCGTCGACGACGACGGCCACGTCCTGACGTTTTTACGGTCGGGAGCAGAGTGAGGCCCGGAACGGGACCAATCGGCGTCGTGCCCCGAACGCGGCCCCGATCAGAGCCGGTCGGTGTCGATATCGACCTCGGGCGGGGCCACGATCAGGAAGTGCCGGAAGTGGGTGAGACTGCCGCCCATGTCCCTGATCGGGCGGGCGAAGCCCTTCGCCAGTTCGTTGAGGTCGCCGTCGACCGCGAGGACGAGGACGTTGTCCGCCTCGACGGTGCGGATCCACACCTCGGGGTCCGTCGAGCCATCGAGGACGCCGAGGACGACGTCGCCTTCGACGTCTTCGTCGAGGTGTTCTTCTGCCTCCGAGAGGTTCAGGTTGAAATCGCTCATACGGACGTACACGCAAAGCGGGACGAAAAGGATTCGGACCCGCCGTCTCGTCTCGTCCCACATCATCACATATCGTTGATGGGATTCGGTCACGACATCCGGGCCCCGGGACTGCCACCCCAAATGCTCCGGGGCTGCCACCGCAGAAATCCGTGACCGTTCGTCCACTCCGGGGCGCGCGCGAGCGTCGAAGGTGGGCAACTGACCGGATTCACGGCGGAAATTGCGCCGAGTCGATAGCGTTCACACGGGTAACCACGGTGTCGCGACTGCCTCGCCTGTGCACTCTCTCCCGGCCGTGTGACCGCCAATTCGAGCGATATGGGCCTTCAGCACGGTATTCTGCGTCGATGCCGGCCAGTCGATATTGGGCGACGCACCCGTCCACAGCGAAAGCTTTTAATATCTTTCCGGGGCAGTGAACAGACACAATGTCTAACGACGACATGGAGGCTCAGTCGGACACCCCGGCTGGTCGAGTTCTTCCAGGGCACATTAGCCCAAATAACTGAATCCGAGATCGAGAACGTACGGATTTTCGACACGACGCTCCGCGACGGCGAGCAGTCGCCACGCACCTCGTTCAGCTACGACGAGAAGCGTAACATCGCGGCGACGCTGGACGAGATGGGGACGCACGTCATCGAGGCGGGATTCCCGGTCAACTCCGACGCCGAGTTCGAATCCGTCAGTGACATCGCCGCTGCGACGGACACGACCGTCTGCGGACTGGCGCGCGTCGTCGACAAGGACGTGGAGGCCGCACTCGACTCCGGCGTCGGGTTGGTCCACGTCTTCGTCAGCACGAGCGACGTCCAGTTGGCGGACTCGATGCACGCCTCCCGCGAGGAGGCCGTCGAGCGCGCCGTCGAGAGCGTCGAACGAGTGAAAGAGGCCGGCGTCGAGGCGATGTTCTCGCCGATGGACGCCACCCGGACCGACATCGACTTCCTGGCCGACATCCTGAGCGCCGTCGACGAGGCGGGCGTCGACTGGGTCAACATTCCGGACACCACCGGCGTCGCGACCCCGACGCGCTTCGCCAGTATGGTTCGGGAGGTCCGCAAGTACACCGACGCTCAGATCGACGTGCACGCGCACGACGACTTCGGACTGGCCGCCGCCAACGCGATGGCCGGCTTCGAGGCGGGCGCCTCGCAGGCGCAGGTCTCGGTCAACGGCATCGGAGAGCGCGCCGGCAACGCCGCCTTCGAGGAGGTCGTGATGGCGGCGGAGTCGCTGTACGGCGTCGATACCGGGGTCGACACCACTCGAATCACCGAACTGTCGCGGATGGTCGAGGAGGCGAGCGACATCCCGGTTCCGGCGAACAAGCCGGTCGTGGGACGGAACGCCTTCTCACACGAGAGCGGCATCCACGCCGCGGGCGTGCTCGAGAACACGGACACGTTCGAGCCGGGCGTGATGACGCCGGACATGGTCGGGGCCCAGCGCGAGTTCGTCCTCGGCAAGCACACCGGAACTCACTCGGTCCGCAAGCGACTGGAGGAGTCCGGCTTCACGCCGACCGACACGCAGGTCCGAGACGTCACCCGGCGAGTCAAAGACTACGGTGCGGAGAAAGAGCGCGTCACCGTCGACGTGCTCACGCGCTTCGCCCGGGAGGTCGGCGTCGACCGCAAGGACGAGGAGAGCGACGAACAGGAGGAGGTCCGCGCCTGATGGCGCGCGCCCCGGTTGCTCGATCCGACGAGCCACGGGTGCGCCGCCGGCCGACCGCTCGAACCGGACGCGCGGCGCGAAACGTTCAATACGGACGAGACGCATCTTCGAGGTACGATGCGACGACGGCACACCGACGCGACGGCCGCCGCGCCGACAGCGGCGTCGCTCGCTCGCGTGCGCCGGTCGACCGACGTCGAGACGCTCGGCGTCGACGCGCAGATCATTGTAGGGGCGCTATAGCCCCGTCACTACCCATTCTCGCCGTTTCGACCTCGTTCGCGACCGCCGTTCGACCGACCAGCGACCGTCACACACCGACTATGGAGTACCACGCCCGATCCGCACGACCGATGCCGACGTATCGAACGCAGACAACGACAGCGACCCACAGGGGGGTGAACACAGATGAGTAAACAGGCACCGTCGTCGCCGAACGCGACGACCGAGGCCGAGGTCGACCCGGACGAGGAGACGGAACAGGCCCCCGTCACCACCGGCTCGGAGGCCGTCATCCGCGCGCTCGAGAACGAGGGCGTCGAGGCGGCGTTCGGCGTCCAGGGCGGGGCGATCATGCCCGTCTACGACGCGCTGTACCACTCGGACATCCGTCACGTGACGATGGCGCACGAGCAGGGCGCGGCCCACGCCGCCGACGCCTTCAGCGTCG
>ENA-ORDC01002627-ORDC01002627.1-marine-metagenome-genome-assembly--contig:-NODE-2627-length-10447-cov-2.695178_pt1 | contig 10447 bp, 10 predicted proteins | sample MGYA00237783_ERZ508515 | MGnify/ENA primary metagenome ERZ508515 (study PRJEB26186, sample SAMN06268792) | marine metagenome | isolation source: Eden Landing Ponds, San Francisco, CA, USA | place...
GTCCGGGCGCTCCGCACGGTCGACCTCTTCGAGCGTCGCGTCGGCCGCGGTCTGCGTCGCGGGGACCGCTTCGGCGACAGCCGATTCGACGCTCGACTGGCCGCCGTTCGGATCGCCGACGCTCGGATCGTCAGTCACCGAGGTCTCGGCGCTCAGGCCCCCTCTGGCCGGCTCGTCGTCGATTCCCGGGTCAGCCGCTCCGCCGCTCGGCCCCCCGTCAGCGTCGCTCCCGTTCATGGCCTATCGTCAGACGTGCGTCTGATAAATCCCGCTGGTTCCGGACCCGACGCGTCACTCCCGGAAGAACTCCTCGCGCTCGAACGGCTCGTCCTCGCCCTCGACGGCGACCACGTCGAGCGCGGTGACCTCGGCGCCGACGCCGAGCAGGCCCGCGAGGCTCGGCTCCGTCCGTCCCTCGTCGCCGGAGATCAGTTCCTTGATGTAGAGACCGCCCTCGCCGTGGATTTCGACAGTGGCGTGGTAGGCGTCCGCGCGCTCGCCCTCCGCCTCGTAGACGGCGCGTTCGCGGGTGAGGTTCGCCCGGCGGTGATCGACGCGGTGCGGCGTGTACTGCTCGATCGTCGCGCCTTCGAGTTCGGCGAGCGCGTCGGTGAGTGCCGCATCGTCCACGGCGCCGTCGAACTCGACGTCCGCACGGTACCGCTTGGAGGCGTCGAGTCCCTTGACTCGCTCGACCATCTCGTAGGTCGCGAGTCTGAGCCCCTCGACTTCGACCCGGCCCTCGGCGAACGCGTTGATGTCGCCCTCCAGACGCTCGACGTCGACGTTGCGGCGGCGTGGCTCCATCACTTCGATCACGAACGGCCGACCGGTGCCGAGCATCAGTGCGTCGACGTCTTCGCGGCCGGCGCCGTGAAAGAGCGCTTCCTCGCCACCCATCGCGTCCCGAACGCGCGGGGCGACCTCCTGCTCGACGCTCGTCGGGTACATGTAGCCGGAGCCCTCACAGTACTCGCAATCTTCCTCGCCATCCTCGCCGAGCTGTTTCCCCGATCCCCCACACTCTCGGCAGGGCCACTCCGTCTGTGGAACGTCGCGCTCGAGCTTCCGGTATCGACCGTACACGAAGGCGGGATTGACCTGGATGTCCACGTCGCCACGCTCGAGGTTCAGCAGCGCGAGCACGTCCGGCCGATCGAAATCGACCTCGGCACCAGTCGCCTGCCCGAACCGCTTGCCGACCTCGCGGTTGAACGCGGACTTGAACGATTCGCCAGCGTCGGGATCGAGGCCGGCTTCCTCCCGCAGCAGCCGGTCGTTCTCGTCGAGGAGCGGCGGCGTGCGCGTCCCGACCTGGTAGGTCTCGAAGTCGTAGTCGTCCGCAGCGTCCACGACCCGTTCGGCCCAGGCGTCGTGCTCGGAACACTGTCCTTCACAGACCCAGCAGTCCGCAGTCGCTCCGGCCTCGAAGTCGGCGTCGTCGGCCAGCGCGATCGCGGTGCGAAGCGATCGCCCACGCTCCTCGTTCGTGAGTCCGAAGCTCCGATCCGCGAACGGGCGACCGAGACAGGAATCGCAGACTGGCCCGCTGTCGAGCAATCGACGGGCCACGGCGACGACGTTCATAGTTCTGGGAGCGCCGCCGTCGCGGTAGTACCTTGCGGATCTGTAGCCTCGGCGTACGTATACAAGTAGCATCGGCGATCCGACGGGGCTTTGAGCCGTCCACTGCTCGACTCGCCCATGCGCCAGTTCGTCGTTGTCGGTCACGAAGCCAGCGCCGACGTCGATATCTCACTCGACGACCTGCCCGGAGCCGGCCGTTTCGACGTGCTCTGCCGATCCGTGACTGCAGCGCTCTTGACGTCACACGGGATCCGCGAGGATACCAGGATCCACGTCGTGATCGACGACGCGGTCACGATCACGGTCGACGGCGCGACCGTCAGGCGGCTCAATCCGGATGAGCGCTCGACCGCCGCGCTGTTGCGTGGCGCGCTCGGGGAGCGTGACGAAGCGATCGGTCACCAGCCCGTCGAATCCTCGCCCGGAGTCGAACTCCGTCGGCGCGGGTTCGAAGCGACGCTCGACGCGATCGGATCGGACGGCGAACTCGTGGTACTCGACGCAGACGGTGAGCCAGCCGCCACCACGGAACTGCCAGAACGGCCAATCTTCGTCCTCTCGGATCACCGTGACTTCACCGCGGCGGAACGCAAGACGCTCGAAGAACGAGGCGCCAGGCGACTCTCCCTCGGTCCGGTTGCCCTCCACGGTGACCAGGCGATCGCGGTCGCCCACAACGCCCTCGACACGAGCGGGTTCGAGCAGTACTGAGCCACCGCCGCGTCCGCCCGACTGTCGGCTCACTCCGGAATCGTTAAAGGCCGACGACTGCTTCGTTCAGGTGCGGGCCGGTGGGGTAGCTTGGTATCCTTCGGCCTTCGGGTGGCCGTAACCACGATTCAAATTCGTGCCGGCCCATCACACCCGCTCTTTCGTTCGAACTGCGTACAGGTGGCGGCCTACCGCATCTCGTCAGCGACGCGACCGAACGCTCGTTGCCCCGTTGCAGAGTGTCACAGTCCCGCCGGCCACGACCGACCACTCTTCGGACAGTTCACCAGGTCCCGAGCTCCCCCTGTACGAACGGTCTCTAGCGGAGCGGTCAGCAGACGACCCGAACGCAAGGAAGCAGCTATGCGTAAACGAGCGACGGGCTCAGCCACAGGTGCCCGGGCGACGACCGTTACTCGGGACTTCGCTCGACGAACTCCGTATCGCCACACCCGGCACAGCTCGCCGGGGGGTCGAGATACGTTCGATCGCACGATACGCAGTGAAAGAGCGGTGCAGCGAGCATCACCGTGCCGCCGTCCGGAGCCGGGGACGGGCCACGATCGATTTGCGCCGTCTCGTCTGCAGAGTCGGTTTCCGACTCGGCATCGTTCCGAACGGCTGCGAGTAGTCGCCGGCGTTCGGCGCCTCTATCTGTGTCGCTCACTGTGATCCCCTCCCACGTACGGCATGGACTCGTCGCGAGTCCCCCGTCGTCCCACCAGTGTGCCGGTCACCCGACCGACACTGTTCCCCGCGCCGGTGCATAGAGACTACGTACCACACTACCCTTCATAATTATTCCGCTTCCGATTCGCCTCGTGCATTGTCCGACGCGAGGAGTGAATGTGGGCCGATCGTCGGGTCGAATTCTCGAAGAAGTGTGACGAGGACGCCGACCGCAACTCGAGAGTACGGCGACCAAGTCTTCCGCGTGGCGAATGGTTTTGCACGGGCCCGTGGAACCACAGGGTATGCGAGCAGCCGTCCTCGCCGAACCAGGGACCGTCGAAGTGACAGAACGAAGCCCACCCGAGCCGGCGCCCGACGAAGTGGTCGTCGACGTCGGCGCCGTGGGAATCTGTGGGTCCGATCTCCACTACTACGAACACGGTCGGATCGGTGACTACGTGGTCGAATCCCCACTCGTGCTGGGCCACGAATCCGCAGGCGTGGTCACCGCCACCGGAAGCGAGGTGACTGCACACAGTGTGGGGGATCGCGTCGCGCTGGAGCCAGGGGTTCCCTGCCGTCGCTGTGAGCACTGTCGGTCCGGGCGATACAACCTGTGTGCTGGGGTCACGTTCATGGCGACGCCGCCGGACGACGGCGCGTTCGTCGAGTCCATAGCCTGGCCGGCAGATTACGCGTTCACGCTCCCGGAGTCGGTGAGTCTCACGGAGGGAGCGCTCGCGGAACCGGTCAGCGTCGGGGTCCACGCCTGCCGACGGGGCGACGTCGGTGGCGGCGACGACGTGCTCGTGACTGGCGCGGGGCCGATCGGTCTCCTCGCGGCGGACGTCGCGAGCGCGCTGGGTGCAGGCGATATCACGATCTCCGAACCGGTCGATCGAAAGCGAAGCATCGCCGAGGATCGGGGTGTTTCACGGACGGTCGATCCGACTGCAGAGGCAGTTCCTGCAGCAGTCGGCGGGGCGGGCGATGACGGGCCCGACGTCGCGATCGAGGCGACTGGTGACCCACAGGCGTTGCAGGATTGCATCGACTCCGTTCGGCGCGGCGGAACCGTCGTGTGCGTCGGACTCGGAGCGGAAGCCAACCTGTCACTCGACGTCGTGGATCTCGTCGACGACGAACTGACGCTGGCGGGCTGTTTTCGCTATGCAAACACCTACCCGACGGCACTCGCACTCCTCGAGAATGGGCGAGTGAATGCGGAGGAACTTGTGGACTTCGAGGCGCCACTGACGGAGACCGGGGCCGCGCTCGAGCGCGCGCTCGATCCGACGCTCGTCAAGGGGATGATCCGCATCGACGAGGCGGCACCGTAACGGATGACGCCGCCCTCGCACGCCCGCAGCACCCGGTGATCAGAGTTCCCGAAACTCGGTGAACTCCGTTGCACCACAGCGCTCGCAGCGATCTGGGCGTTCGTGGTACTCCGCTTTGCACCCGGTGCACCGCCAGACGTACTCGTGGGTGCGATCGGTCACCGTCGTACCAGACGGCGTGGCAGTCGAATCGGTGTCCGAATCGTTCGCGGCGGATCCATCCGCTTCACTGCATGAATCCTCCGTCCCACCGACTGCTGTCGTCTGGGAGCCACCAGTGTCGGCCGTCTCGTCTTCATCGTCGTGAGAGTCGGTGTCCTCGGTCATAACCAGGAATCGATCTCCGTGAGCGTCTGTTGGGCGTCCAGATGGTTGAACCACTCGCGGTGGGACATCTGCCAATCGTACACGTACTCGTTCAGAGGCTCTGGCGGTGCGTCACCGCGCTGATCGCGAGCAACGGCACCGTTCGTCATCCCGACGAACTGTCCGTCGAGATCGAACACGGGTGCCCCACCCGTGCCCGGGAGTCCGTGGACGTTGCTCCAGTGTTCGTCGATGTACGTCGGACTGGCGTCGAACGTCTGTGTTCGGATATAGTCGCCGATGGTCGCGACCCAGTGACCGTACTCGTCGTGGTGCCCAATCTGGACGAGCGGCTCGTTCGGCTCCGGCGGTGACTGGGCGACACGCGATCGATCGATCGGCGAGCCTGCCGTCTCGACCTCAAGGAGTGCGAGGTTCTCGACGCCCTGATGCCGTTCGACGACGGTCGCCTCGTACTCCCTTCCGATCGCCGTGAAGACGGTGACGCGTTCGAGGCGGCCCGTTTGCGATTCGAGCGCTCGCTTGACCGTCACGACGAGGTGCTCGTCGACGAACCAGCCAGTCGCCAGACGGTAGGGAACCGGCTCCGGCCGGAGATCGACGAAGACGACGCTGTCAGTGTGCTGTTGGCGGACGGATTCCGCTCGATCGAGCACCGACTGCTCGTACCCGCCTTCGAACTCCTTGAGGAGTGCTCGGAGCTCGATCACACGTTGCTCGGGATCGATAGCCTCGGAGGTGTCGCCATCCGTGTCTGCTGGCGTCCCATCGTCCGCGTCGCCGGTCTCCGCCGACCCGTCGGAGTCGTCCCCGTCCCCACCGCCTACACAGCCGGCGAGCGAGCCCAGCACGCTGACGGCGCCGAGGGCCCCAAGACGGCTGCGCCGGTTGGAACTCCCGGTCCCAGTGCCGGACTCGTCGCTCGCGGAATACGCGTTCACACCGCGATCGGCTCGATCGTCTTCGCTCGTCACGTCAGGTCCACGCCTCCAGTTGATCCAGTGCCGATTCGATCGGAACGTGATACGTCGTGATCTCCGGACGGACGGGTTCGTACTGCACGGTGTCGTTGCGGAACGGCCTGCCCCAGGCGTCGGCCTGCTCCGGACTAATCGTCGCGGAGGTGGAAATCCCCACCACCGTGCCCTCACGTGTGAGCACGGGGGAGCCACTGTTGCCGATCAGGATGGGAACCCTTGACGCGAACGCGTGCGTCCGCTCGTGGCGGAGAAACGGACCGGCTGCAAGGACCCAGTATCCGAAGTTCCCGGGGTGGCCGACCTGCACGAGTGGATCGTTCGGCTCGAGTGAGTCAGTCGTTCCCGTCGGAAGTGGAGAGAGTGTTCGGTCGGCCTCGAGCAACCCGACGTCGGGTTGGCGATCGTCGACGAGATCGACGACGGTTGCGTCGAATTTCGTTCCATCGAGCGTCCAGCACTCGACGACTTGCCCGGCGTGATCGACGGTATGTGCGACGGTGAGCAGGTGCGATTCGTCGACGGCCCAGGCAGTGCCGAGCATCCCCGGCCCGGAGTTGAGGACGTAGACCCCCGATCGCGCTCTAAGCCCCACGTCCCGCGCGGTTCGTTTCGTCTCGGTCGCCATCGTCGAGAGGCGCTCTCTGCGCTCTTGCCGTCGTTGCTCGAGTTCTGCTTCGAGACGTTCGACGGTGGCTGCAGGATCGTCGTCAGCTTGTGGAGTCCGCGCCGGTTCGGTAGATGCCGTCGATCCGGGAGCGACGGTGCCATCCTCGGCCGCCCCGGCGGCTGCGGAACCGAGTGCACCCGCCCCGGAGAGCGCCAGGACCTGGACGAACCGGCGACGGGTCGACTCCGACGTCACAGACCGCCGTTGGTATCGCGAGCTATAGAGTGTTGGGACTGGGGAGACTGCACGACGAAGTCGACGACGATACCGGGAGTGGACACGACTACGCCAGGCTGCGTGCGAACGGCTGGAGACCGACGTCGAATCGAAGACTGGGCAGCGACGGTGAACTGACGACCGCGTATCCACACCGATTCGAAGACTGGGCAGCCAGGAAGAACCCACCCTGCGTATGTACGCCCACCGGCCCACCTCGAAGGTGATCGGTCGACCGTGACTGCCGTAAGGGCTAACGGGAGTGCCGTCGAACGGATGCCATGGCTCGCGTCCCCTTCGGCGTCTCCCGGCTCGATTCGATGATCGGCGGTGGCGCCCCCACCGGCAGTACGGTGTTGCTCGGGAGCGAGGTCGGTGCCGGCGGCCGCGAATTCCTCTATACGACGGCGGCGATGAACGGGCTGGCCCACGCCGACGAGGAGCAGTTCGAACTCTACTACGGGGACCTCGAAGGGAGCGCTCGGCTCCCCGATTCGGTTCAGTACCTCTCGTTTACGGACGGACGAAACGCGATCGTCGAGGAGATGGAGTACACGATGGACGAGGGGCTCGTCGAAGCAGCGACTGAGGCGATCGAGTTCGAGGACCTCTCCGAGGAGTACTTCCAGCTCAGTCAGGTTCCAAGCGACTGGTACGCTGGCAAGACACCGGACATCAACGCACTCGGCGATCGCCACGATCGGCGCGACGTCCTCGACGCGATCGGCGAGTACCTGAGTCGAGAGGGCGAGGGAAGCCTCGTCGTGATCGACTCGGTCACCGACCTGATCAGCGTCGCCAGCGGCGAGATGGACTGGACCGACATCACGCTCTTGATCAAGGGCCTCACGAAGGCCGCGAAGAAGTGGGGCGGGATGGTCGTGCTCCTGGTCACCCTCGATACGCTCGAGGCGACCGAGCTCGGCCGACTCATGGAGGCGACAGACGGCACACTCCTCTTCGAGTGGGAGACCGGCGGCAGCGAACGGGCGAGGACGATGGTCGTCAAACAGTTCCGCGGGGTGCTATCCCGGCTCGAAGAAGAGGAGATCATCCGCTTCGAGACGGAGATTCACGACGGCGGGTTCGACATCAGCGACGTCAGGAAGATCCGGTGAACGAACCCCAGCGGCGTCAATCCGACCCCGCTCTGGCCACCGGATACTTATGCCGGCCCGTCGGATTTACTGAGAGATGGCGAGTGAAGACACCGGGGACGTCGCAGGGCTGACGGTGTCCGACGACGTCCGTCGCTGGCTCCAACAGGCGGCCGACGAGCACGGCGTGGACGTCGAGCGCTTCGTGAGTGAACTCCTCGCCGCACATCACGCGTACGCCGGGGACGACGAATCCCTCGACGCGATGAACGACGTCGTCGATCGAGACGAACTGGACGCCGTCCGCGATGACTTTCAGGAGCTGCTCGAAGACGTTCGATCCCGGGTCATTCAGGTCAAGCGCGAAACCGACTCGAAAGCACCGGCCGAACACGGGCACGAGGCGATCGAGAGCGATGTCGACGAACTCCAAGCTGCACTAGACGAACTCGCGGAGGACCTCGAGGACCAGCAGGCGGCCCTCGAATCGCTCGAAACCACCGTCGACGACGGGTTCGAGAACTTCGAGGCGGTGCTCGAGTACCTCCTCGAAACCACCGACGACCTCGCGGATCGAACCGACCGGCTCGCTCGAGCGACGATCGGAAGCAGGGAACGCTTACAGGAGCTCGCGGGGACGATCGAGGAACGGACCGCCGCCGACCGGCTCAAACGCGACGCGGCACTCGAAGGAATCGGTAGCGCGGACTGTGCTGACTGCGGCCAGTCCGTGCGCGCGGCACTCTTGACGGCCCCCGAGTGTCCATTCTGCGCGGCGGGATTCGTCGATCTCGAGCCAAAGCAGGGGCTGTTCGGATCCGCGACGTTCCAGACCGGCTCCCGCCCCGCCCTCGCTGGCACAGCCGACGATCCGGTTACAGACGAGCTTCGATCGGACGTCGAGAGCGAGCGGCCAGATCCCGCCGACGTCGACTGGGACTCTGCGGGTGACGACGAACCATGACAGCGGACGGAGACCAGCCGGACGACCAGGCGAACGGCCAGGCCGACGACCAAGCCGACGACCTGGACACCGTCCGGGATGACGACGGCCAGCAGCCGTCGGGAACCGACGAGTTTGGACTACCCACCCAGCCATCGTCGGAGCCCGCTGCGAGCGACGACCGGCAGTCGATGGACGACGACGTTGATTCTGAGGCGACCGGGGATCACTCCAGGACCGCAGGGGCCGATGCAGACGCGCCCCTGAGTTCGCTCGCGTCGTCCGTTGACGAGCGTCGCACAGGTGCTGTCGAGCCGGCGGAGGACGACCTCTTCGACGAGGAAGAGATGCCGGAGATCGACACCGACGTCGTCTGGGAACGCCTCGGCGAAGACGAACCACCGGAACTGCCCGAAGAGACCGAGCACGACGTTCGGCTCGTCAGGAAACGGTCGTACTGCGAACAGTGCCCCTTCTTCTCCGAGCCGCCGGACGTCCAGTGTTCCCACGACGGGACCGAGATCCTCGAGCTCGTCGACATGGAGCAGTTCCGCGTCGTCAATTGCCCGAAGGTCAGAGAAGACGAACGCCTGGAGCGGCTCTGAGTCGAGCGGTCCAACGACGGCCAGCCCCATCGATTAACACGCTGGCAGCCACCGGTCCGAGCATGGAGGAGCTTCAATCCCTCACGCGCGATCTCGTGGGGACGCCGAGTCACGAGGATCCGGCGGCCGCTGGCGATCTGATCGAAGCATGGATTCGTGCGGAGACGAACGCACGTGTCGAACGAGACGCCGTCGGGAACGTGCTCGCCTGGCGACAGAGCGGCGAGGACCGGGAGCCGGACGACGGCCGAACGCTCGCACTCGTGGGACACCACGACGTCGTCCCACCGGACGAGCAACAGGTCGGCGACGACGATGCCTACGTCGTCGAGGAGCGAGACGGGAGGCTCTACGGCCGAGGCAGCGCCGACATGAAGGGCGCCGTCGCCGCTGCAATGCTCGCGTTCCGCGACGCCGAGGTAGCATCGACGAACGGGGACACGATCGAGGGTGCCACCGTCCAGTTCGCGAGTTTCGTCGGCGAAGAGATCGGCGGTGAGGGGGCACGCCACGCGATCGAACGGGGATTCTCCCCGGACCACGCCATCGTCGGCGAGGGATCGACCGGTTACTCCAGCCCGGGCGTCACCGACGTCGCAGTCGCGCACAAGGGTCGTCGGGCGAGCACGATCGTCGCCCACGGGGAGAGCGCTCACGCGAGCGTCCCAGAAGAGGGAAGCAACGCGATATACCGGGCCTGCGACGCCGTCACCGAACTTCGGGATCTCGATGCGCCAATAGTCGAGGTCGCCGGCGAGACCATCTCGGGCAGCATCGTCGCCACGGAAATCGAGGGCGGCAGCGCGTGGAACGTCGTCCCCGATCGCTGCACGGTGACGGTCGACGAACGGACTGTCCCGGGCGAACGGGCGCCCCTCGAGGAACTCGCAACGGCCGACGACGTCGAGTGGATCGTCGAACAGGACCTGCCGCCGATGCGGTGTGACGACGACGTATTTGGCGATCTCGTGCTCCAGGCAGCCAAAGCGAACGCCGACGGCGCCGCGACCGGCACGCCCCAGCACGTCGTCAAACCACACGCGACCGACGCCGGCTGGCTGGCCGAGGCCGGGACCGAGTGCGTGATCTGTGGGCCAGCCGAACCCGGCGAAGCACACACCGCGAGCGAGAGCGTTTCGATCGACGTGCTCGAGCGGTGCCGGCGGCTGTATCAGGATCTCGCCGAACGGTGGCCGGCGGAGTGAGCGGTCGGCCCCGGAACGCACGCAGCGTCCAGCCGCCGGCTTGATGCCCACAGGCCACGTGCAATCCGACGATGGCGACAGACGCATCCGAGACCGA
>ENA-ORDC01002628-ORDC01002628.1-marine-metagenome-genome-assembly--contig:-NODE-2628-length-10445-cov-3.464892_pt1 | contig 10445 bp, 12 predicted proteins | sample MGYA00237783_ERZ508515 | MGnify/ENA primary metagenome ERZ508515 (study PRJEB26186, sample SAMN06268792) | marine metagenome | isolation source: Eden Landing Ponds, San Francisco, CA, USA | place...
CCAGCGGCTCGGCGCCGAGGCCGCGCACCATCTCCCGCAGCTCGTCCATCGCCAGCTGCAGGCGCGCGGCGTCCGCCACCCGCAACACAAGGCTGGCGCCGTAGCCCTGCTGTCCGAAGAAGGGGTAGGAGCCCATCTCCACGTCCGGAAAGCGCGCCTGCAGCTCGCCCAGAGGTCCGGCCAGCACGCCTTCGCCCAGCTGCACCACGATGGTCCCGGTCAACAGCGGCTGTCCGCCGGCGAGCTCGTGCGCCACCGATTCGAACATCGCCTGCATGACGTCGGGGATGCCGGCCATGACGTAGACGTTGCCGATCTTGAAGCCGGGCACCTTCGACACCGGGTTCTCGATCAGCTCGGCGCCCTCGGGCGTGCGCGCCATGCGCAGGCGCGCCGCGGTCAGGCCCTCGGGGCCGTAGCGTGCGTCCAGAATCGCGCGGGCCTGCGGATGCTCGGTCAGCGGCCGGCCGACCGCCTCGGCGATGCAGCCGGCGGTGATGTCGTCGTGCGTCGGCCCGATCCCGCCGGTGGTGAAGAGGTACTGGTGGCGGGCGCGCAGCTCGTTCACCTGGGCGACGATGGTCTCCTGCACGTCCGGCACCACCCGCGCCTCGGCCAGGCGCACGCCCAGCTCGTTCAGCCGCCGGCCCAGGTAGGGCAGGTTCTTGTCGTGCGTGCGCCCCGACAGGATCTCGTTGCCGATGATCAGCAGCGCGGCCGTCACCTGCCGCTGCACGGGGTCGTCGGGGGTCTGCTCGCGCGCCATGCCGTAGCCTTCGCGTGCGACCGCCGCCCGGTCAAGTGCGTCGCGGCACGACCGCGTCGGAGCACGGCCGCACGGCCGCCTCGCAGGTCCGCCCCGGCGCCGGATCAGCGCTTCTGGTAGCCCTTGGAGCGCATGCAGCGGGCGAACAGGCGGGCCTGGCGCTGCTCCAGGCTGTAGCTGTCCAGCGAGGTCCTCAGGTCGCGCGTGCCGTCGGAAGTGCCCAGCGTCGACTGCCCGACCTGGCGGTCCTGGTCGACCTGCCGGTCGCGGCGCACCTGCGCGGCCGCCACCTCGCGGCACTGCTGGATATCGCGGTCGCGCTGGCGTTGCTCGACGCCGTCCTTCAGCCAGGTGCCCGAGCGGCTCTCGCGCACCGGGCTGCTATCGGATTCACCCTGCGCAGGGAAGTTGAACCAGGACGGGCCGTCGCCGGAACAGCCGGCCAGGGCCAGCGCCAGGACGGCGGCGGCCAGCGCCGGCGCGCGGCGGCCGGTGTGTCCGGGCGCAGTGGAGGGATGCAGCCTCATCGCGGACGGTCTCCGAAGCGGGAACAGACAAGCTCGATACGGCGCGCGACGCAGGCGTCGTGCCGGCCGCAGGGTCGCTCACCTCGCCGTACCAGCGCAACCGCGTTGACACCCTGACCGCGCCGCAACCCGGCGATGCGCCCGCCGCGCGCGCGGACGCGTGGACGGGGACGGTGCAGATGGGCTATGACAGTCGCATCGCATCGGATCGCCGCCCGCTTGCGCCGGCGGCCAACCCGGAAGGACGACTGCATCCGATCATGAGCCGAGACGAGACCGCGTCGGTTATGGCCGAGGACAAGCGCCGCGTCGTGCTGCACGGCCCCGAGGACTTCGAGGGCATGCGCAAGGCCGGGCGGCTGGCCGCCGAGGTGCTGGACATGGTGGCGCAGCGGGTGCAGCCTGGGGTGACCACCGGCGAACTCGACCGGCTGTGCCATCAGTTCATCCTCGACCACGGCGCCACCCCGGCGCCGCTGAACTACCGCGGCTTCCCGAAGGCGACCTGCACCAGCGTCAACCGGGTGATCTGCCACGGCATCCCGACCGACGCCAAGCGCCTGCAGAAGGGCGACATCCTCAACATCGACATCACCGTGATCCTGGACGGCTGGTACGGCGACAGCAGCCGCATGTTCTGGGCCGGCGAGCCGCCGGTGAAGGCGCGCAAGCTGTGCGACGTGACCTACGAGTGCCTGATGCGCGCGATCGACGTGGTGAAGCCGGGCAACACGCTGGGCGACATCGGCCACGCCATCCAGAGCCACGCCGAGGCGAACCGCTTCTCGGTGGTGCGCGACTTCTGCGGCCACGGCCTGGGCACGGTGTTCCACGACGCGCCGACCGTGCTGCACTACGGCAAGCCGGGCCAGGGCATGGTGCTGCGCGAGGGCATGTTCTTCACCATCGAGCCGATGATCAACGCCGGCCGGCCGGACGTGAAGGTGCTGGAGGACGGCTGGACCGCGGTGACCCGCGATAAGTCGCTGTCGGCGCAGTTCGAGCACTCGGTCGGCGTCACCCGCGACGGCTGCGAGGTGTTCACCTATTCGCCGCAGGGTTGGCACAAGCCGCCCTACCCCGCCGCCGGCTGAGGCCGCTTTCCGCAACACCGGACCACCCCGCCCATGAGCGCGCGCGGCACCGACGACGCCAGCAAACGCGGCCAGGGCGACAACCCTGAGGGGAAGCCGCACTACGTCGGACACCGGGAGCGCTTGCGCCGGCGCCTGCTGGACAAGGGCGGCGAGGCGCTGGCCGACTACGAGGTGCTGGAGGTGCTGCTGTTCGCCGGCAACCCGCGCGGCGACGTCAAGCCGCTGGCGAAGGCGCTGCTGCAGCGCTTCGGCGCGCTGTCCGCCGTGCTGGCCGCCAGCCCCGGCGAGCTGAAGACGGTGAAGGGCATGGGCGAGGGCGCGGTCGCCGGCCTGCTGGCGGCGCGCGAAGCCGGCCGCCGGGCGGCGCGCGAGCAGGCCATGGAGCGGCCGGTGATCGCGTCCTGGGACAAGCTGCTGGCGTACTGCCGGATCGCCATGGCAGAGGACAAGGTGGAGCAGTTCCGGGTGCTGTTCCTGGACCGCAAGAACCGCCTGATCGCCGACGAGGCGCAGGGCCGCGGCACCGTCGACCACACGCCGGTGTACCCGCGCGAGGTGGTGAAGCGCGCCCTCGACCTGGCCGCCAGCGCGGTGATCCTGGTGCACAACCACCCCTCGGGCGACCCAACGCCGTCGAAGGCCGACATCCAGATGACCCGCGACGTCGCCGACGCCGCCCAGCGCCTCGGCATCGCCGTGCACGACCACGTCATCATCACCCGCACCGGCCACGCGAGCTTCAAGAGCAAGGGGTTGTTGTAGGCGTTGCCGCCCTACTCCACCCGCTTCTTGATGTCCCACCCGACAGCGCAGATGGCCATCGAGCCCAGCAGGGCGAGCACCAGGACGATCTCCAGCCAGCGCGGCGTCGGGCCGACCAGCCAGTGCAGCAGCGGCGTCACGCCCAGCACGGCGCTCGCCGCGGTGCCGGCGGCGCCGATCCGGAACAGCTTGTCCGCAGTGGCGTGGCGCATGGCGCAAGTCTAACGCGGGCACCGGCGCGCTGTCGCGTCCGCCTCCGGTTGACTTGCACCGGCGCCCGGGCTTTGTTCGCGCCCAGCCGACCCCCGCGCCCACACCGGAGTCCCGATCGCATGATCCCGCGCTATTCCCGTCCCGAGATGACGCGGATCTGGGAGGCGGAGAACCGCTTCCGGATCTGGTTCGAGATCGAGGCGCACGCCTGCGACGCGCAGGCCGAGCTGGGCGTGATCCCGCACTCGGCCGCCAAGGCGGTGTGGGAGAAAGGCGACTTCGAGGTGGCGCGGATCGACGAGATCGAACGCGAGACCCGGCACGACGTCATCGCCTTCCTGACCAACCTGGCGGAGTACGTCGGCCCCGAGGCGCGCTTCGTGCACCAGGGCATGACCTCGTCCGACGTGCTGGACACCTGCCTGTCGGTGCAGCTGAAGCAGGCCTCAGAGCTGTTGCTGCAGGGGTTGGACCGGTTGCTGGCGGCCTTGGAGACGCGGGCGAAGCAGCACAAGGACACGGTCTGCATCGGCCGCAGCCACGGCATCCACGCCGAGCCCACCACCTTCGGCCTGAAGCTCGCCGGCCACTACGCCGCCTTCAGGCGCGCCCGCCGACGGCTGGAGGCAGCGCGCGACGAGGTCGCCAGCTGCGCGATCTCCGGCGCGGTCGGGACGTTCGCCAACATCGACCCCTACGTCGAGGAATACGTGGCGCAGCAGCTCGGCCTGACGATCGAGCCGATCTCCACTCAGATCATCCCGCGCGACCGCCACGCCATGTTCTTCGCCACGCTGGGCGTGATCGCCAGCTCGATCGAGAACCTAGCGACCGAGGTGCGGCATCTGCAGCGCACCGAGGTGCGCGAGGCCGAGGAGTTCTTCCACGAGGGCCAGAAGGGCTCGTCGGCGATGCCGCACAAGCGCAATCCGGTGTTGACGGAGAACCTGACGGGCCTGGCCCGCACCGTGCGCGCGGCGGTGACCCCGGCGCTGGAGAACGTGACGCTGTGGCACGAGCGCGACATCTCGCACTCCAGCGTCGAGCGCATCTTCGCCCCGGACGCCACGGTGACGCTGGACTTCGCCATCCACCGCCTGGCCGGCGTGGTGGAGAACCTGCTGATCTACCCGGAGCACATGCAGGCGAACCTGGAGCGCCTGGGCGGCCTAGTCTATTCGCAGCGCGTGCTGCTGGCGCTCACCCAGGCCGGCGTCAGCCGCGAGGACGCCTACGCGCTGGTCCAGCGCAGCGCGATGAAGGTTTGGCAGCAGGGCGCCGACTTCCTGACCCTGCTGAAGGCCGACCCGGAGGTCACCAAACACCTCGACGCCGCCGCTCTAGAGGAATGCTTCGACCCCGGCCACCACACCAAGCACGTCGCGCAGATCTTCGAGCGGGTGTTCGAGGCCGGGTAGAACACCCAACCGTATCGCTCAACCGTTATGATATTCGAACCTATTCGCGGGTAGAAGAGGCGGCACCTGTGCTCTCAAGTTGGCGTTGGGTACATAGTGGCCGCTTGAATTCGTCCAACGCTGCAGTATCCCGTTATCGAAATCGATTTCACCCGCGTAGTATACGTCTGAGCCACGGGAAATCGCCGTGTGTCCGCCATTAGCCCGCTGCCCGACCAGAATGCGCCACGGTGTAGCAGCCGGAATCACAAACACGTAACCACCGTCTGCGACAGTAGTTACATCGGTGGCGAGATTGACGACTCGGTATCGACCATTCACGAGACGCAGTTCGTGGCCTTGTTGGCGAGGGCGGATGTCGCCCTGATTCGATAGAAGCTGCATCGGCGTCCCGTTCATACGCTCCCGGGGCCTAACGTATTCCAGTGCCGTGATATCGTCGACGTACTGAGCGGCAAGTCGACGGATCTGTTCGACCCTTTCGTCACTCATCTGTGCGGCACTGTTCAAACCGTTCAAAAATGCCTGGAGAAACCCGAGTTTTTGCTGAATTGTCTGCTTCTTGGACGCCGAGTAAGCTGGGCTGTTTTGTGTTGTCTGATAGGTCTGAATTACGTCTTGCAGGAACGCGATCATTTGCTGTCGTGTGGCCATCGTTATCTCCCGCCTCTACACCTCATTCGCGATCATATATCGCCACCTGTCGCGCGTCTAACTGCAAACCGTTCCCTTCCTTGGCCGCCCCATGGCAGGGCGCGGCGACAACAAAGCTGAAATGCCACAATTGTGTAGGCTCTTGCGGCGCGTGTCTGGAATTTTTAGTGACTAAGTCATACTATGGAGGCTGAAATGACCACCAAGAAGACTCTGAGTTTCACCGACCGCCACCATCGATTTCTGACGGAAAAGGTAAAGCAGGGCGTCTTCGCCTCGCAAAGCGCCGCAGTGGCGGCCGCACCGAAACAGATGGTCCGCGACGGAGAAGAGCGTGATATAGCTCTAAACGCGTTGGCCGACGAGGTCCGGTCTCGCATGGAAACGCCGCGCTCCGATTATGTGGAGGCGGATGACGCGTTCGCAGCGACCCATGCACGGCTTGTTACGTCGAACAAGGCGTGAAGTATCGTCTCCGAGTTCATCCGGCCGTTTCGGATGGTCTCGACGCGATCACGCGCTGGCTTATTGACTATGCTGGCTACGAGGCTGCAGAGCGCGGGCTGGCCGAGATCGACTAGGCGATCACCGGCCTGAGAACCCTACCCCACAGAGGCAGCATTAGAGACGGGATCGCACCCGGTCTGCGCGCGATCCCGGCCGGGCGCAAGGCGGTCATCGCTTTCACAGTGGACGACGATGCGTGTGGGGTGCTCATCCATGCAATCACCTATTCTCGCGCCGACTGGATTGCGCGTAGCAGGACGTGGAGACGCTCAACCCGACGAGCAGGCCGGCGTGTTCAGTCGGCGCGCGTCGGCCATTGACGCCCAGCCACTGACCTCAAGAACGTCCCGCCGCGATGAAAACCCGGAGTTCTCGCATTCCCTGCCCAAATCCCACGCTTACTAGAAGCCCCGCCGGGGCGAACCGGCGGGGCTTGCGTGACCTCCGCGGCCGCGCAGTGCAGCCCTACTCCTGCATCACCTGCTGCTTGGCCTCCTCGAAGCACTCGCCGAGGCGCTTGTAGAGGCGGTGTTCGGACATGCCCTCGAGGCCGGCGCCGTCGAGGTCGGTCTTGACCTTCTCGATCACGTCGGCGTCGCCCGGCATCTTCATGTCGGCCTGCACCACCTCGCGCGCGTATTGCTGCGCGTCGCCGCCGGCCAGGCCGAGCTGCTGCGCCGCCCAGAGCCCGAACAGCTTGTTGCGCCGGGCGATCGTCTTGAAGCGCACTTCCTCGTCGTGCTTGTACTTGGACTCGAAGGCCTCTTCGCGGTCCTTGAAGCTGGTCATCGGGGCTCCTCCCGGCCTGGCGTTGCCCGTCGCTGGGACAGGTGATAACTGCTGCGACGACTTATAACCGCTGACCGCGCGCAGGTGAACCGCTTCCCGCGCGAGAGCCGGCCGAGGAGCCGCCCAGCGCCATGTGCACCGCCGTGATCCTGCGCCGTCCGGGCGACGCCTGGCCGCTGCTCTTCGCCGGCAACCGCGACGAGATGGGCGATCGGCCGTGGCGCGCGCCGGGCCGGCACTGGCCGGAGCGCCCCGAGGTGGTGGCCGGGCTGGACGAGCTGTCCGGCGGCTCCTGGGCCGGGGTCAACGATTGGGGCGTCATGGCGGCGGTCCTGAACCGCTACGCCAGCCTGGGCCGCGATCCGGACAAGCGCAGCCGCGGCGAGCTGGTGCTGGAAGCGCTCGACCACGCCGAGGCGCGCCGGGCGGCGCAGGCGCTGGCGGACCTGGAGCCCGCCGCCTACCGCTCGTTCAACCTGATCGTCGCCGACGCCAAGGACGCCTTCTGGGTGCGCAACCTGGGCGAGCGCGAGACGCCGGACGGCCGGCCACCGGCGAAAGTGGAGGTGCAGCCGATCCCCAGCGGTCTGCACATGCTGACGGCGTTTGACCTGGACGACCAGCGCGGCCCCCGGATCTTCCGCTACGTCGACGCGTTCCTGAACGCCCCGCGTCCGGACCCCGAAAGCGGCGACTGGACCGCCTGGCAGACGCTGCTGGGCGACCGCAGCGCCGATCCGCTGGACCAACCGACGACGGCGATGTGCTTCGAGACGGACAGCGGCTTCGCCACCCTGTCGTCGCTGCTGATCGGCCTGCCGGCGCGGCCGCAGACCCTGGACCAGGAGCCGCGCCCGGCGGAGATGCTGTTCGCCGCCGGGCCGCCCGACCGCACCTCGTTCGAACCGGTCGGCGGGCTGCGCTTCCAGGCCTAGGGCGCGCCGCCCGTACGCCGCCGGCCGCGGCGTTTGTGTCCGGGCACGCGACTTGGTATAGCACCGGCTTCCCGGCCGGGGCACGTGCGCCCGCCGGCCACCCGAAGCGGCGAAGGCGACCGAACCCACCATGCGACGCAGACGCATCTACGAAGGCAAGGCGAAGGTCCTGTTCGAGGGCCCGGAGCCCGGCACGGTCGTGCAGTACTTCAAGGACGACGCCACCGCCTTCAACAACCAGAAGAAGGGGACAATCACCGGCAAGGGCGTGCTCAACAACCGCATCAGCGAGTTCATCATGAGCCGCCTGAACGACATCGGCGTGCCGACGCACTTCATCCGCCGCCTGAACATGCGCGAGCAGCTGGTGCACGAGGTCGAGATCGTCCCGGTCGAGGTGGTCGTCCGCAACGTCGCCGCCGGCTCCTTCGCCAAGCGCTTCGGCGTCGAGGAGGGCACCCGGCTGCCGCGCTCGATCGTCGAATTCTACTACAAGTCGGACCAGCTCAACGACCCGCTGGTGACCGAGGAGCACATCACCGCGATGGGCTGGGCCGACACCCGCGACATCGACGACATGATGCAGCTCAGCCTGCGGGTGAACGACTTTCTGCTGGGACTGTTCATCGGCCGCGGCCTGCGGCTGATCGACTTCAAGCTGGAGTTCGGCCGGCTTTGGGAGGACGAGGAGATGTGCCTCGTTCTGGCCGACGAGATCAGCCCGGACTCCTGCCGCCTGTGGGACGTCGAGAGCGGCGAGCGCATGGACAAGGACCGCTTCCGCCAGGACCTGGGCGGCGTCGAGGAGGCCTACCAGGAAGTGGCGCGCCGGCTCGGCGTGCTCCCCGAGGCCGGCCCGAACGACATGAAGGGCCCGCAGACGCTGCAGTAGCGGCGTCGTCGCCGACCGCCAGCGCGTGCGAGTAAAACCGGCGCCGGCCATCTTCGTCCGGATCGGTGCCCGTCAGCCGCGTCCTGTATATATACTGAGTATATACCAAGGAGGCGTCGCCGTGTCGGCCATCACGAAGCTGTTCAAGTCCAACCGGACGCAAGCCGTGCGGTTCCCGCGCGATGTCGCGTTTCCGGACGGTGTCAGCGAGGTGCGGATCTTTCGCCAAGGGCGCCGCCGGGTCGTGGTGCCCGCGGATGCGGTCTGGGACGACTTTTTCGAGGCGGACGGCGCCGCGGACGTCCCGATCGAGCGCGACCAGCCGAGCGCGCAGGACCGCGAGCCGCTGTAGCCGACGCTGGACTACATGATGGACACGGACGTCTGCCTCCAGGTCATACGGGACCGGCCGGCCGCCCTGCGCCAGACGTTCAACGCGAACCTGATGATCGCGGGGCACGCCCGCAGCCGCGGTCTGGTCGTCGTCACCCACAACCGCCGCGAGTTCGGGCGCGTCGACGGGCTGCGGATCGAAGACTGGATCGAGGCGGCGGAACGCGGCCAAGGCCGGTGAGCGCAACCGGCCGCGCACCGCTCCCCTCATCCCGAGCCCGTCGAAGGCCCCGGCGCCGGCCCGCTCGGGGTGACGTCAGCCGCGGTCTCGAGCCGACGCGCGCCCGACCGCGCTACTTCGCCCCCAGCGCCGGCACGAAGTCCAGCTCCTGCAGGTCGAACGGCGTGTCCTCGTAGAGCTTGTACATCCAGTTGGTGAAGAAGAGGTACGCGAACGGACGCCAGCGGTTGACCGGCGGCTGGTCCGGATCGTCGCCCGGGAAGTAGTTGCGCGGCACCGGCGTGGGCAGACCGGCCTCGCAGTCGCGGTGATACTCGCCAGCCAGCGTGTCGGTGTCGTATTCCAGGTGGTTCAGCATGTATAGATCGCGGCCGCTGCGGTGGCCCACGAGGCACACCCCCGACTCGTCCGACTCGGCCAGCAGCCGCAGCTCCGGATGGTCCAGCACCGCCTGGCGCGGCACGTCGGCGTAGCGCGAGACCGGGCACCAGAACTCGTCGGGAAAGCCGCGCAGCACCATCTGGTCGGACGCCAGCACGCGCTGCGGAAACACGCCGAACGTCTTGTCGCGGTGCACCTCCTTCTCGATGCCGTGCTGGATGTAGAGCGCCGCCTGCCCGGCCCAGCACAAATGCAGGCGGCGGAACACGTTGGTTTCCGACCACGCCAGGATGGTGCGCAGCTCGTCCCAGTAGCCCACGTCCTCGAACGCCATGTGCTCGACCGGCGAGCCGGTGATCACCAGCGCGTCGAAGAACTGGTCCGCGATGTCCGGATGCACGTGGTAGAACTGCTGCAGGTACTCGGGCTTGGTGTGCTTGGGCGCGTAGCTGGCGGTGGTCAGCAGCGTCAGCTCGACCTGCAGCGGCGTGTGGCTCAACAGCCGCGCCAGCTGCACCTCGGTGCTGATCTTCGCCGGCATCAGGTTGAGCAGCAGGATCCGCATCGGCCGGATGTCCTGGCGCAGCGCCAGGTTGGTGCGGATCAGCTCGACGCCCTCGTCCTCGAGGCGGTTGATGTACTTCCGGACCGTCGGTTTTGACACCCCGGCTCGGTCAGCGATCTCGGCGTGGGAGGCCTGAGCGTCCTCCTCTAAGATGGAGAGGATGCGATCGGCCGTCGACTCCGTGCTCATATGTCTAAAGAGTTTGCGTCGGCGCGAAAGAACCTTTCGGACCACCGAACTCCCCATCGCTAGACCGGAACGCCCGGTCGAAACCGACGGTCACCCGACACCGCCGCCCGGGTCGAAACGCGAAACCGACGGACGGCACCGGATATCACCGGTCGAACCCCGAACGCGACGAAAGG
>ENA-ORDC01002630-ORDC01002630.1-marine-metagenome-genome-assembly--contig:-NODE-2630-length-10433-cov-3.019119_pt1 | contig 10433 bp, 11 predicted proteins | sample MGYA00237783_ERZ508515 | MGnify/ENA primary metagenome ERZ508515 (study PRJEB26186, sample SAMN06268792) | marine metagenome | isolation source: Eden Landing Ponds, San Francisco, CA, USA | place...
CAGTTCCGATGAGCAAAGCTCATCGACCCTCGCGAATGCTTCGCATTCGCTCAGTCCCACCCCCACTCACCTCCCCAGCCGATTGCGATGCTCGACCTTCGGTCTGCGCTCCTCATCCCTCGCGCTAATGGCTCGCTGGCCTGGCGGCCATGCGAGCCAGCGCGCGCCTACGCACCTGGATTGTGGCGGCGGGGCGGTGGCGTTGCTGTGGCGGTGGGCCTGTGCTGGGGCCGTGGGCGCGCGCGAGCAACGCGCGCGAGGGGACGAGGAGCGCAACGAACGAAGTGAGAGCACCGCAAGTCCGGTTGGGGAGGGGAGGGCGCGGGCCGGGTGGGACTGAAAGGGGCAGTCCGTCTCCAGGAAGGCGGACGAAGTAAGCACCGGAGCGCGCGAAGCGCGCAAGGAGCGCAACGAGCCCCGGAGGGTCGAGCGGCCGGGGGCTTTCCGCTGTTTGCGATGCCAGAGGACACACCAGATTAGGACCGAACCGGGAACCCTCGCCACGACATACAGAACCAAACACCGCCGGCCCGAACAGTACCGACGGCTTTTGTGTCCGCCCGCCGTATCGGGCCCATGAGCGAGTCAGCAGCGCGGGTTCCCGTCGCCTGTCCGGCCTGTTCGCCCGACCGGGAGACGGTCCACGAGGTCCTCAAGCCCGGGGGCCAGGCGACGGTCAGGTGCACCGAGTGCAGTCACGTCCACAAGACCACGGTGGAGGCCGAACGAACCGTCTCCCGGCGGGTCGTCGTCTCCCAGGACGGCGAGTCCTTCTCGGCGTCGACCGACGCCCCGGCCGAGGAGACGCTGGCGGTCGGCGAGGAATTCCTCCTCGAGACCGAGGAGGCCATTCTGACGGTCCGCATCACCAGCCTCGAGGTCGACGGCGGCCGAACGGAGGAGGCCGCCGCGGAGGCCGTCGACACCATCTGGACGCGCGCGGTCGGCAACGTCAGCGTCCCCGTGACGGCCCACCCAAAGTCGGGGGCCGGTGACCGGACGCGCAGTTTCGACCTGCAGGTGCCCGGCGACTACGAGTTCACCGTCGACGAGACCGAGGACCTCGACGACGAGGAGTTCACCGTCGAGGGCATCTACCTGCGAGACGACGTCCACGGCTACGAGCACGAGAAACTCGACTTCGCGGGCGACGCCGCAGTGGCGAAGGACATCAAGCGCCTCTACGTGCGAGACGAGTCGACCACCGCGTGGTCGGCCTGGTAGGATGGCGTACCGGGAGCGCCGCGACGAACTGGTCGACGCCCTCCGGGCCCGCGAGGACCTCTCGGCGGCGACGGAGGCGGCGATGCGTGCCACCCCCCGTCACGAGTTCGTTCCCGAAGACCGCCGCGAGGCGGCCTATCGCGACTCGCCACTCCCCATCGGCGCTGGCCAGACCATCAGCGCTCCGCACATGGTCGCCATCATGACGGACCTGCTCGACTGCGCGTCGGGCGACCGCGTCCTCGAAATCGGGACGGGCTGTGGCTACCACGCGGCGGTCACGGCCGAGGTCGTCGGCGCGGACAACGTCTACAGCGTGGAGTACGAGGCCGAACTCGCCGAGCGGGCACGGGAAACACTCGCGGCGACCGGCTACGGTGCGGTGTCGGTGCGGGAGGGCGACGGCCGGCAGGGGTGGGCCGAGCACGCGCCCTACGACGCCGCCTACCTGACCTGCGCGGCCGACGCCTTCCCGCTCGCGGTCGTCGTGCAGGTGCGCCCCGGCGGCGTCCTGCTCGGCCCGCTTCGGGACGGCCGACAGTTCCTCGTCCGGGCCGTGAAGGGCGAGGACGGTACCCTCGACCGGGAGCGCCACGGCGCAGTGAGATTCGTCCCGCTGCAGTGACCCGTGTTCTCGGAATGACTGGCGCGGGACCGGCCGCAGTGTCCGACACCCCGAGCGAAGTGATCTCCGGCACACCAGTGCGAAGTGGTCTCCGGCACGCCAGTGCGAAGTGGTCTCCGGCACGCCAGTGCGAAGTGATGTCCGGCGCGCGAGCGAGGTGGCGTTCGGTTCGCCCCGGCGAAGTGGGGAGCGTCCCGGCGAAGCGGCATTCGGCCACACCCCATTTTCACACGTGATACCGACCCACAGGGTTGAAGGTAGACTGGTGGCCAGTACTAGCACTGGATGGACTGGACGGACCTCTCGCCGGACTCGCGTGGGATTTCGCCGGAGCTGGGAGCCCTTCTGATGGTCGGCATCGTGGTGGTTCTGGCAATCGGTGCCGCCAGTGTGACGATGGACTTCTCCGACAGACTCGGCGAGGAACAGGTCCAGCTCGACCCGGACGCCTGTCCGGGCTTCCAGCAGATTCAGTTCGAGACCAGCGGCGATGATTTCACCCAACTTCTCACGGAGATGCAGAGCAACAACTGTGCGCTCTGGCTCGACGCCGGTGACTTCCAGACCGACGGCGATGCCGTTCGCCTGTGGAACGACCGGGGACCGAACTCGTTCGATGCCGTCCAGCGCGACGACGCTCACCAGCCGACGGTGGTCGAGGATTCCGAACTCGACCAGCCGGTCGCCGAATTCGAGGCAGACCACAGCCAGCTCGACGAGGACGCCGACAGCCATCCCAGTTCCGGGACGACCGATGGCCAGTATCTCACAATCGACCGTGACGTCTCCGATTTCGGGCTCGACGAGGATTCTGGCTTCGTCATCGTCGCCCTGGTCAAGGCAGAGACTTTCGACCGCAACGGCATCTGGACTGTCGGCGAGGCGGGCGTCGACGGCCGCGAGTTCTCGATGCGAACCTGCAGTTCCTACGACTTCGACGGCTGTGAATACGACGACCCCGAGGGCCACTGGCGCGGCCAGCACTGGGGGACTGCAGACCTGGACTTCAGTTCCGGCTCCGAGAGTGCCGGCGAGTGGCTCGTTCTCACCCACGCCTACAACGGGGCCGAGGTCACCATCCGGGTCAACGGACAGCAAGTGGCCAGCAAGTCCGCCGACCTCGACCTGAGTTCGAACCGGGACATTCAGATAGGCCGGTGGGAGCGAACCGACGACGACCCCCACTACTACTTCGACGGCCGACTGGCCGAGATGACGATTTTCGACCGCACGCTCGCCGACTCGGAGCTAGCCGCCGTCGAGGAGTACATGGGTACCCGGCACGGGGTTGCCCTCGAGGGACCAATCGGGAGCACGTGAGCAGCGCCAATCGGGAGCACGTGAGCAGCGCCAATCGGGAGCAGAGTGGCGACTTTCGATTTCGCCGAGTGAGTTAGCCCGTCCAATCGAGTTCCCCCGTCCAATCGAGTTACCGATGCCGAATCGAGTTGTCCTCACGGAATCGAGACGGTCCGGGTTCGGTTTACTGCGGTACCTTTAGTAAGATAGAGATATTTAGGTTTAAGTAACGGTGGCAAGTAGTACTAGCGAACCGAAGATAGTACGCATCTCGCAGAAGGGGCAGGCAACGATTCCGAAAGGGCTCCGTGAGAAGTTCGGAATCGAGACGCCCGGTGAGGTGTTCGTCTACGAAGCCCAGGGACGCATCGTCATCGAGCCCGTGCCCTCGCCCGAGGACCTGCACGGCATCCACGCCGGTACGCACGAACGCGGTGCGGTCCTGGAGCGGATTCGTGAGATGAAAGCCGAGGAGAAGCGCGAGGAAACGGAGCGAGCGGAGCGACTCCGGCCGTCCGAGGAGGCATGACCGAGGGGTACGTCTTCGATACGGAGGCGATTATCGCCTTCCTCTACAGTGAACCCGGGCACGAAACCGTTGCAGGGCTTCTCGACGAGGTATTCACCGGGGACGCCCGGGGGTTCCTCACCGAGACCAACGCCAGTGAGGTATTCTATCTCGTTGCCCGGTTCGAGGGAGTTTCCGAGAGGCCGACGGACACCTCACTTCGGGTGGCAGACCGGGACGTTCGTGCACTGGAACGGCGGGGGTTGGCACTCGAATCGGCCGACTGGCGACTGGCGGGAGAGGTGAAAGCTGATGGCGACATTTCGCTCGGCGACGCGTACGCCGCCTCTCTCGCCCACGAGCGGGACGCGACCCTCGTCGCCGGGGGCGACGACGACTTCGACGACCTTGCCATCGAGGTCGACCTGCACCGGTTTCGAGAGCGTGGCGTGTGACGGACGGGGATTCGCATGGACGGCGAACTGACCAGCGCTAGCCGTCGCCGAGTTCCGCCCGAATCTGCCGGGCGAGGAAGACCGCAATCGGAACCGGCTCCTCCTCGATGAAGCGGGCGATTTCCTCGCCGTCGCGTTCGACGACCACCGTTGGGATGAACTCGATGCCGTACTCCTCGACGCCGGGACCCTGCTTGTCCTGGTCCACCTCGTAGTGGACGACCCGTTCCCCGGGGATGTCGGCGGCCGAGAGCGCCGCGCCGAAGTCTGGTAACTGGGCCCGGCAGTCCTTGCACCAGTCTCCGCCCCAGACGTGATACACGAGGTCGTCGTGGGCCGAGAGCGTCTCGACGGTCTCCTCGTGGGCCTCGCCGGCCCACACGGGATTCGGTTCGAGGGTCTCCAGAGCCATACGTCGTCTCGGCGACCGAGTGGCTTAAATCGTGTGACGGGCGGGTCGCCACGACGGCCGGATTACTGGGGAAACCTATCCGCCACGAATTGCCACCGATGGTGCTGGCGAGCGGGCGGGAACTCACATCGACAGAGCCATTGACCCGCTGGCGGAAGTCGGCGACACCGGACGAGCGCTGTCGCGTCGCCGCGTCCGGGGTCCGACCGATGTCACGGCCAGTTCGTCCCACACACGGCACTGCACTCGTCGCAAGCGGTGGCTTCGGCGGCGCAGCGCTGCGCTACGGCGTCGACCTGGCGGCCCCAAGTTCGCTCGCGGGGACCCTCGCCGTCAACCTCCTGGGCTGTCTGGCGCTCGGCCTCCTGGTCGCGCTCGTTCGCGAGGGCGGGTTGCTCGGCGAGCGGACGGTCCTGGTCCTGGCTACCGGCTTCGTCTCCTCGTTTACGACCTACAGCACCTTCGTGCTCGACGCCGTCCAGTCGACGCCCGAAGTCGGGGCCGTCTACGTCCTCGCGAGTTACGGCTTCGGGGTGGGGGCCACGGTGCTGGGTCGCCAGGCCGGCCGGCTGGTCCTGGCCGCCGAGGGAGGTGGCGGATGAGCCTCCAGGGCGTCCTTCTGGTCGGCCTCGGCGGCGCACTCGGCGCGGCCAGTCGCTACGGCGTCGCGCGAGGGCTGGCCGAGGCGCGGCCGGCGGCCCCGACGCTCCTGGTAAACGTCCTCGGCAGTTTCCTCTTCGGCCTGCTGGTCTTCGGGGGCGTCGAGTCGCCGGCACTGCTGGTGCTGGGCGTTGGCTACTGTGGCGCGCTCACCACCTTCGCCTCCTTTTCGGTCGACGTCGTCCGACTCGGTGAGGACTCGTGGCAGGTGGCCGCGGGCTACGCTGGTGGAACGCTCCTCGCCTGTCTGGCCGCAGTCGGCCTCGCGTGGCTGGCGGTCCTGCCCTTCGGGTGAGTGTTCGACGCCGCGTCGTTCCCGATTCGGTGGCCGCCACCCAGTAGCAGTCGACCCCCCTCCATGGCGGTCGGCACGCTCTTTGCCGGCCGTCTCGAAGCCGCGCCATGGACGCGTTCGCGGATGTCGAGTTTCTCGACCGGGCGGTTCTCGTCGAGGACACGCTCGTCCTCGCCGACCTGCACCTGGGGAAGGTGGCCGCCTCGACGGTCCAGTTGCCCGTGGGCGAGGGCACGGCGATGGTCGACCGCCTCCGCGAACTCTGTGCGGACGTCTCGCTGGAGGCGGTTGTCGTCGCCGGGGACCTGTTGCACTCCTTCGAGTCTGTTCCTCGCCTCGTCGAGGACAGCCTCGCCGGCCTCCTGCAGGTCGCCGACGATTACGACATCGACCTCGTCGTCACGCCGGGCAACCACGACACGATGCTGGAAGCGGTCTGGGCGGGCGAGACGACTCCCGAGTACCGCGTCGGCGACACGCTCGTCTGTCACGGCCACGTCGAACCGGCGGGCTCGGCAGACCGCTACGTCGTCGGCCACGACCACCCGACGATTTCCCTCGAGGGAACCCGACGGCCATGCTTTCTCGCTGGGGAGGGGTGCTACGAGGGGGCGGACGTGCTGGTCCTGCCCGCGTTCAACCGACTGCTCGCGGGCGTCGAGGTCAACGAGATGTCGGCGGCGGACTTCATGTCCCCGCTGGTCCGGGACGCCGACGCGCTCGCACCGGTCGTCTCCGAGGGTGTGGACGGGGAGCCACTTGTCTTTCCGCCACTTGGCACACTCCGGCACAAACTCTGAGGGTTTGTCCCACCGGCGGGACTGTTCAATTTCGTCAGACGATGGTTGCATTCCAGCCTCCGAACGTTTCCCGCTCTCGGCGGGTCGCTCCCAACGTTGGAAACGACTCTGGCGGCTGGAAGTTCTTGACGTGATTTCTGGGACCGCAAACAGCCAGAAAGCCCCCGGCCGCGTGGCGGCTGCGAGGCGGCCTTGCCGCCTCGAATCGCGGCGCTTCGCGCCGCGCGCGCTACGCGCGCTGTCTCCGAAAATCGAAGATTTTCGGGATGACGAAAGCGCTACGCGCTTTCGAACCACGGTGCTTACGTCGCCCGGGAGGGTTTGACCGGCCGGCCCTTTTCAGTCCCAACCCCCACTCACCTCCCCAGCCGACTGCGGTGCTCGCCTCCGGCTGCGCTCCTCATCCCTCGCGCGCGTTTCTCGCGCGCGCCTACGCCCCGCCCGGCACAGCACCACGGGTGGGAGCGCCCCGTCCACGGCAAAGCCTCGAACCCCCAGCCATGGCCACGAATAACGACATCGCCGACCGACTCGAAGAGTTCGCCGACCTGCTCGAAGCGATGGACGTCGAGTACAAGCCCCGGGCATACCAGCGCGCCGCAGAGAGCGTCACCGGCGCCTCCGTCTCCGTCGAGGGCCTGGCCGCCGAGGGCCAGGACGCTGTCGCCGAACTCGAGGACGTGGGCGAGGCCATCTCCGCGAAAATCGTCGAGTACGTCGAGACGGGCACTATCGAGGAACTGGAAGACCTCCGCGAGGAGCTGCCCGTCGAGATGGCCGCCCTCACCGCCGTCGAGGGCGTGGGCCCGAAAACCGTCGCGTCGCTGTACGAGGCACTCGACGTCCGGACGCTCGACGACCTGGAGGCCGCCGCCGAGGCCGGCGAGATTCAGACCGTCTCCGGCTTCGGCCAGAAGACCGAGCAGAACATCCGCGACAACATCGACTTCGCCCGGGAGGCCCACGAGCGCCAGTTGCTCTCCCGGGCGCTCCCCCGCGGCGAGCGCGTCCGCGAATTCCTCGAGTCGGTCGACGCGGCCGAACAGGTCGAACTCGCCGGGTCGCTCCGCCGGCGCAAGCCGACCATCGGCGACATCGATGCCCTCGTGGGAAGTGTAGAGCAGGAGGCCGTTGTCGAGACCTTCACCGACTGGGAGGCGAAGGAGGAGGTCATCGAGGCCGGGTCGAACAAGGCCAGTCTCCGCTACGGGGACGTCCGCGTCGACCTCCGGGTCGTCGACCCGGCGGAGTTCGGGGCCGCCCTCCAGTATTTCACGGGCAGTCTCGACCACAACATCTCCGTGCGGAACCGGGCGCTCGACCGCGACCAGAAGGTCAACGAGTACGGCGTCTTCGACGTCTCGGGGGTCGAGGACCCCGACGCCGGTCAGCGCGTCGGCGAGCGCCTCGCTGGCGAGTCCGAGGAGGAGGTCTACGACGCGCTCGACATGGCGTGGGTCCCCCCGGAACTGCGCGAGGACCGCGGCGAGGTCGCGGCCAGCGCCGCGGGCGACCTCCCCGACCTCGTGACGGCCGAGGCGGTGCGCGGGGACCTCCACGTTCACACGACGTGGTCGGATGGGTCGGTGTCGATCGCCGAGATGGTCGAGGCGGCGGCCGAGTTCGGCCACGATTACGTCGGCATCGCCGACCACGCGACGGGGCCGGGGATGGTCGGCGGCGTCGGCCTCTCCGACGAGGAGATCATCGACCAGGTCGCGGAGATACGCGAGGTCGCCAGGGAGGCCGACATCGAGGTCCTCGCCGGCATCGAGGCGAACATCCACGCCGACGGCGAGATTTCGGTCGGCGACGAGACCCTCGATGCCCTCGACGTCGTCGTCGCCTCGCCACATTCTGCCCTCGACGGCGACGGGACCGACCGCCTCGTCGCCGCGGCCGAACATCCCGCTGTCGACGTCATCGGCCACCCGACCGGAAGGAAACTCAACCAGCGCCCCGGCCTGACCGTCGACGTCGAGCGCCTCGCGAGCGTCGCCGCCGACCACGGGACTGCCCTGGAGGTCAACGCCGACCCGCACCGTCTGGACCTCCGGGGGCGAGACGTCCAGACCGCCCTCGAGGCGGGCGCGACCGTCGTCGTCAATACGGACGCCCACGCGCCATCGAGTCTCGACTACCTCCGCCACGGCGTCGCGACGGCCCGCCGGGGCTGGGCAGAGGTCGACGACGTGCTCAATACCGCGGGGCCAGCCGATTTGCGCGAGTGGCTCGACTGACGGCCCACCGATTCGTGTTGCGGGAGCGATGCCGGGACCTGCCGCTGGTGCCGTGACGGGCGCAAAAAACGGGGCTTCGAGAGGATTCGCGGTCAGAACTTCTCGAGGTAGCGGTCGAGTTCCCAGTCCGAGACCTCGACGATGTACTCCTGGAACTCCTGGCGCTTTGCCTCGACGAACTTCTCGGTCACGTGCGGGCCGAGTCCCTCGCAGATGACCTCGTCGTCTTCGAGTTCGTCGATGGCCTGGCCGAGATTGGCCGGCAGCGTCTCGATGCCGTACTCCTCGCGCTTTGCCTCGTCGAACTCGTAGATGTTCTCCCGGACCGGGTCCGGGCAGTCAAGGCCCTTCTCGATGCCGTCCAGGCCGGCGTGAATCATCGACGCGATGGCGAGATAGGAGTTACACGAGGGGTCTGGCGACCGGAGTTCGATTCGCGAGGCGGCCGGAACGCGCGCGGCGGGCTTGCGGACCAGCGCCGAGCGGTTGACGTCCGACCAGGCGACGTAGACTGGCGCCTCGTACCCGGGGACGAGGCGCTTGTAGGAGTTAACCGTCGGATTGCAGATCGCCGTGATCGCGGGGGCGTGCTCGAGGATGCCGGCGACGAACTGCTTGGCAGTCTCCGAGAGGTTGAACTCGTCGTCACCGTCGTGGAAGGCGTTCTCGCCGTCCTGGGTGAACAGGGACAGGTGGGAGTGCATGCCAGAGCCGTTGATGTGGGCGATCGGCTTGGGCATGAACGTCGCGTGCACGCCGTTCTTCTGGGCCGTTGCGCGGACGACGGCGCGGAAGGTCGCGATGTTGTCGGCCGTCGAGAGCCCGTCGTCGTATTTGAAGGCGATCTCGTGTTGCCCCTCCGCGACCTCGTGGTGGGAGGCTTCGACGTCGAAGTCCATCTCCTCGAGGTTGTAGATCATCGCCCGGCGGAGGTCGCTCGCGAGGTCCTTGGGCGCGAGGTCGAAGTAGCCCCCGGCGTCGTGGGTGGTCGTCGTCGCGCGACCGTTCTCGTCCTGCTCGAAGACGAAGAACTCGGGCTCGGGGCCGACGTTGAGGCTGTACCCGAGTTCGGCTGCGTCGTCGAGCGCACTCTTGAGCACGGCACGCGGGTCCCCGGCGAACGGTTCGCCCGTGGTGGTGTTGACGATGTCACAGATGAGGCGGCCGGCGGCGCCGTCCTCGGACTCCCGCCAGGGCAGGATGGCGAAGGTGGAAGGGTCAGGATCGAGACGCATGTCGGACTCCTGGATGCGGACGAACCCCTCGATGGAGGAGCCGTCGAAGTAGATGCCCTCTTCGAATGCCTTCTCGGCCTGACTTGCAGGGATGGAGACGTTCTTGACGGTACCGAGGATGTCGGTGAACTGCAGGCGGAGGAAGTCGATGCCCTCCTCCTCGATCTCCTCGAGGACGGCCTCCTCCTCGTCAGTGAGCGTGTCGGGTGTCATCGGTCGAATCACCTGAATCGACGAACTATGCTATTAAAGGCGTGCTGATACACAAATCTTCTCTGTCGGTCAGGAAACTGGATATTCGTAAAGCTATTGTACGTCGCTTTCGTGGATCTGGTTGATGACGTACGAAAATCTCGATGCCAAGTTGGTGAATGAACTTCTGGGAGACGGGCGTGCGAGTCTCCGGAGTCTGGCGGAGGAACTCGACGTGTCGGTTACCACGGTCTCGAATCACCTCGGCGATCTCGAAGAGGGCGGCGTGGTCCGCGGATATACCCCGATCATCGACTACTCGAAGATGGGGTTCGACGTGACGGCGATCCTCCAGCTCAAGGTCGAGGGTGACGCGCTGCCGGAGATCACGGACCGCCTCGACGCCGAGAAGCAGATGGTCTCCGTGTACGAGGTCACCGGCGACTACGACATCATCGCGATCGGCAAGTTCACCGACACCGACGATA
>ENA-ORDC01002631-ORDC01002631.1-marine-metagenome-genome-assembly--contig:-NODE-2631-length-10430-cov-5.352941_pt1 | contig 10430 bp, 9 predicted proteins | sample MGYA00237783_ERZ508515 | MGnify/ENA primary metagenome ERZ508515 (study PRJEB26186, sample SAMN06268792) | marine metagenome | isolation source: Eden Landing Ponds, San Francisco, CA, USA | place...
TAGCCGTCGTCGCTCCGCTTGACGAAGTGGCCGGTGAGCTGGCGGAGGTGGTAGTTGAAGTTGGCGCTGTCGTCGATATCGACCCGATCGAAGAGATCGGTGAAGCTCACCGGCTCCTCGTCAGCGCCGAGTTCGAGGAGGGCGCGTAAGATGTCGACCCGCGTGCCGTTGCCGAGGGTGGCGAACACCTCCGCGGGGAGCACTCGGGACTCCGTCCGGAGGGCGGCCGTCAGGTCGCCGTCGGCGTCGGTCTCGCTCGTCGCGGTCGCGTCGGTCTCTCCTCTCGCCTCCGCACCCGCGTCCGCGCCGGCGGTCCGATCGAACTGACTCACACCGGATCCACGCGGTACGAGCGCATAAAACCCACCGAACGGGGCGAGCCCCCGACCCGACGCAGTCCGGAGAGCGAACCGGTCGGCAGGCTTTTCGACCGGACGGTCCTACGGCGATCCCATGTCGGACGCCACCGCGATCGCCGACCGCTCCGAGGTCCCGGCCGGCGGCTCGTACCGATTCACCGCCGAGGACGCCTTCGGGAACGAGACGGAGGTCATCCTCGTCCCGTGCGAGGACGATCCCGGCGTCAGGGCGTGGGTCAACAACTGCACGCACGAGGACCAGCGCTTCGACACGGGCCGCGGCGCGGCCATCCGCGACGGCGAGATCATCTGTCCGCGACACGGGTCGATGTTCGACGCCTGCTCCGGCGACTGCGACAACGGGGAGGCGTCGGGCACCACGCTCCCCGGCGTCGACGTCGCCGTCGAGGACGACACCGTCCACCTCACAGACGAACACTACGACTACCTGCACGACGGCGGCGTGAACGACGGCGACGACGGGCCGGGGTCGACCTCGCACCTCTCGTTTTGAACCACCATCCGCTCCGATCGAGTACTGTCAGAGCTGCGTCCGCCTACACGGCCTGACCACCCGCGCGTCGAGCACCGATTCCGGCGCCGCGCCGCCGCGGTCGCTGATCCACCTGACCGCCTCCGTGCCGAGCGCGACCGGTTCGTCCAGCTCCGCGATCCGGACCGCCGCCAGCGACGCCGCGAGAGACGGGCCCTCGTACGCCGCGGGCTCCGTGCCGGCGTCGGCGGGGTCGGCGCCCGGCACAATCGCCAGCGCGTCGCGAAACGTCGAATACGCCTCTTGTGCAAGCTCTCGGCGCGCCTCCCGGCGTCGGTTCCGTAGCCGATCCCGGAGTTCAAGGCGTCGCTCGCGACCGTCGCGGGCCCTGGCAGCTCGCTCGCGAGCGCGTCGGAGCGCCTGCTCGGCCGCGATCCGCTCGCTCTGTGCGGCCGACAGCTCCGCGGCCGCCGACTCCAAGTCGCCGAGCGCCTCGCCGGTCTCCGCCTCGATATCTCGGCGCGCTTGCACGCCTCCGCGGAGGGCCGCGACGCGCTCCTTCAGTCGCTCTTCCTCGCCGCTCGCGGCGGCGACCCGTCGGCGGGCGGCGTCGAGATCGACCGATTCGACCTCGATCGCTGCGATCGCGTCGCGGATCTCGATCAGCTCGTCTTCGATCGACGACGACAGCCCGAGCGTCCGGGCCGCCGCGGCGAGTTCACGCTGGAGGCTCGCCTCCGTCGGAACGCGACCGATCACCCGTGTCGGATCGGGAACCGCTGACTCGGGAGCAGCGGCGGTCTCGTCGCTCTCGGACGCTTCTTCGGGTTGTTCCCGATCGCGCAGATCCTCCGTTCCGCTCACAGCTCGTCGCCCCGCATCGAGTCCGGATCCGGGTGGTCCGTTCCGGCGGCGAACGCGGTGTACGGCGTCGACTTCGCGTTGCGGTTCGCGTACGCGCTCGCCGCCTCGCGAATCGGTTCGTCGAGCGCGACGAACTCGTTGAACGGCTCCGTCCGTTCGATCTGTACGTCCCCGCCGTGCGACTCGCGCAGTCGGAGGGCGAGGAACGCGGCGTACACCGTCTCGTCGAGCATCGCCGCCCGTCCGAACCGCCGCGCGACCGTCTCCTCGTGGCGGCGACACAGGTTTCGGAGGCCGGTACGAGCAGCCGCCGAATACGTCACGACCAGCAGCACGAACGCGGGTGATCGGTTCCGGAACTTATCGGTTACGAACCGATACGGAGATCACACTCGTTCTACGTCGAATTCGGGGACTGAGCCGCCATCTACATTTGACAGATCATCTAAACTATCGCCCCCTGAGTGTGCGAGCACGCGCTCCCGTGCCGCGGGCGCCGACGGTGCGACCACGATCGTCCCGTCGACCGGTTCCTCGCCGACCGCGCGGAACACGTCGTCGTCGCCGTCGAACTCGGTGGCGTACGTCCGGAGGACCGCTGCCACGCGTCGCTCGGTGTCGGCGAGGTCGGCGTCGCCGTTCTCGAACGCGCGGAGCGCGTCTTCGACGTTCCGTATCGCGGAGATCCGGTCCATCTACGTCGTCCGGAGGTGTCCCTGCTTGGGCTCGTACACTTCGCCCTTCGTGCGGAGCTTCTCGATCTCCTGTTCGGCCTTCCCGGGGTCCATCCCGATCTCGCCGGCGCGGTCGAGCACCTCCTCGACCGGCGCGCCTTCCTGGTACTCCTCTTCGATGTCCGCGATGAGTCCCTTGATGTTCTTGATGCGGTCGCGCTGGCTCTTGGAGGTGCCCGTCTCGACCACGTCGGCGTCGAACTGGCCCGTCTCCGGATCGACACCGATGTCCTTGAGACACGACTCGACGATGTCCGTCGCGCGGTCGGCGTCCTCGCGCTCGACGGTGTCCGAGAGGCGGACCCGCGCGCTCGCCTCCGAGAGCCGCACCATCGCCTCCAGCTTCCGAGCGGTGACCGGAACCGGCGCGTCCTCGTCGGCTCCCTTCGACCGCAGGTCGACGTAGAACTCCTCGATCAGCTCTTTCGCCTCCTCCGTCATCGTCGGGTAACAGGAGCGTTTCGAGTGGGCGATGTACTTCCGAAGCAGTTCGGCGTCTATCTCCGGGGCGACCTCCTCGGTCACCTCCGCGACCTGATCCGACGTGAACTCTGAGCTCGGCAGCTCCTCACGCTGGGTGTTGAGTTCGCCGGCGTAGTTCGTCTTGATGATGTGTTTCGCCAGTCGAGAGTCGTGTTCCGGGTCCGGGCTGTCCGTCACGGTGAAGATCAGGTCGAACCGGGAGATGAGGGCGGGCTCTAGGTCGATCTGCTCGCCGATCGGCTCGTACTGATCGAACCGGCCGTACTTGGGGTTCGCGGCGCCCAAGAGCGAGCACCGCGCCTTCAGCGTCGCGTTGATCCCCGCCTTGGAGACGGAGATCTGCTGCTGTTCGAGCCCCTCGTGCATCGCGGAGCGGTCCGAGGAGTTGTGAACGACCAGTCCGTTCGCGATGAAGTTGTGCGTCTCCTCGACGGTCAGGTCGTACACCTTCGGGCTCCGCCCGTCCTCGATCCGTGCCAAGAGCGACCGTAGCTCTTCCTCGACCGCCTCTACCTCCTTCACGACAGCCTCACGTAGATCGCCGAGCCGATCCGTCTCGACGGTCCCGGACAGCCACCGGGAGACGGTCGCCTGATCGACGTCGAGCGACGACGCGACGTCGGCCTGACTGACGCCGTACGCGTCGAGCGTTGCCGTCAGTTCCGATCGAGTTTCGCCGACCGGATCGCGGTCGAGTAGCTCGCGAGTCCGTCGCTCCGCCGTTTCGACTGGCCCGCCGATAGTGTCAGCGAGACGCTGCCGAAGTACCTTGCCACGGTGTTCGGTCGACTCCGGCGGGACGGTTTCGACCGACTCGACTCGGCGCCACTTCACGTCCCCGTGGACGAACTCGCGGAGGTCGCCGAGATCAGTTTCCACGACTTCGGTGAGGACTTCTCGGAGTCGATCGGCCACCAGCCGACGAACCCTGTCGCTTTCACCCCACCCGCGAGATATCTGCTGTTGTGATAGCGCCGTTCCCTCGGCGAGTTCGGACTGAGAGACATGGTACCGATCGCGCATCTCGTCGAGGATCTCCCACGACCGATCGTCGTCGAGGACCGATCGGTCCCCGGCCGCCGCCTCCAGCCGGTCCTCGAACGCGGCGAGTACTTGGCGGGCGCGATGGAACGACACGTTCGCCGCTCCGCTCTCGAAGTCGTGGTACGTGCCTGCGTTGAGTCCGCACTCGCTCTGGTGAAGCCGAAGCGATTCGCGACACTCCGCGAGCACGTCGTCGATCTCCGGAACTACGTCCAGGATCGTGCGATCGCCGTCAGCGGCCTCGACCACTCGGTCGAGCGCCTCCGCCTTTCGAGTTGCGGTGAATCCAATAGCACGACAGAATGCCGCGAGCGAGTCGGCATCGGTCACCGTGAGGTAGTACACGTCTCGGCCCCCGTTTCGTTTGCGATGCTGGAGATGGCTCGACACGCCGAACTGTAAGAGGAGAGTTCGCGTGCCGCGAAGCAGGTCCCGGCTCGCCGAGGCTATCCGAACGTTGCCCGCCGACTCGTCGACGTGACCCTCGCTGTCGGCCAACGCGCGGACGAACGCGGTCTTCGCCGCGCGGTTTCCGGTCGAAACCGCGGTCGGGAAGCACTTCTCGTCGTACCGACCGAGATTCATGCCCGCGTCGAGGACGGCGTCGGCGTGCTCTTTTCCGTTCACGCGGACCGTTTCGACGCCGCCGTCACGCTTTTCGCTCGGCGGGCGAACGGGATCCACGTCGAATGCCTCTCGCGCCGCCCGCTCGAAGTCCGCCAGCAGTTCGTCGTCAGTGTTGGTGAACCGGACACCGTAGACGCCTTCCTCGCGGTCGTAGTAGACGTTCCCGTCGCCGGAGAGGTACCCGAGGACGCTCGCCATCGACGCGTCGATTTTCTCGCCGTCATCGACTGATCCGGTATCGGCGAACTCGGCGTCGACGGCACCGTTCGCCGCCACCGCTCCGGCGCCGTCGGCGGCCTTCGTCGGAATCGCGCGAGGGACGTACACCCAGTCGCCGTCGTCGAGCGCCGCCGCCTCACGCTCGACGCGCTTCCCGTCGTCGAGGACGAAGAACGGGTGATCGGCCGTCGCGGTCAGCGACTCACCGGTCTCCATCGTCACTCGGGTCAGCTCCGACGGCGCGTCGTACTCGTGGACCGCGGAGACGGGACGCTCGACCAGCCGCCCGTCCTCGTCCATCGTCCAGACGTCGAGGTCGACACCGCGAATGTGGCGACCGTTCGATAGCTCCTCGATCTCACCGCCTTCCGCGGCCTCTCGCGCTAGTTCGTCGATGCGCTCCACGCGCCCGTCGGCGAGCGAGACCAGCGTGTCGCCCGTGACGCAGTCCATCTTGTCCAACTCGTCGACTGCGGCGATCCCCTTGTCAGCGAGCACGAGCGCGCCGGCTTCGAGCGACCACTGTTGGCCGTCACCGAAGTCGTCGCGTACAGCTGCTGCCGTGAGGCCTGCAGCGGATGATCCTTTCCCGGACGTATAAACTGATCTTGGAGCAATATTCTCGACATAACTGATCATTTGCGACTTCCCTGTGCCAGGGTCACCGATCAGGAGCATGTGCAGGTCCCCGCGGATCCGCGAGCCGTCGGGGAGGTGTTTGGTGACGCCGGAGAAGAGTTGGAGGATCATCGCGAGCTTCTCCTCCTCGTAGCCGTAGATGGCGGGCGCGATGGACTGGACCATCGCGTCGTAGATGTCGTCGCGGTTGGAGAGCTCGATGATCTCGCGTTTGTCCGCCTCGGTGATGTCCATGTCCTCGAACTCCTCGTCCTCGATGGCGATGGAGACGCCGTCCATGTACAGGTCGAAGATGGCGGACTTCTCGTTCCCCTGTTCGACCTGCTCGATGTGGAGGATGCCGACGCAAGTGACGTGGTCGCCGGGGCTCACCTCGCCGGTGATGTCGTCGACGATGTCGACGTCGAGCGACTGGGGGGTCTCGCCGCCGCGGAGGCCCTCAGGGGACTCCTGAATGCGGAGCTTCTGGGAGTCGACGAACTCGGACTGGTCGAAGTTGACGCGGAAGGGGCCCTGCCGTTCACAGCCCTGACACTCGTGCGGCTCCTGAAAGCCGCCGTCCGACTGCGGGATGTAGGTCATCGTGCCGCAGCGCTGGCACTCGAACGCGGCCTCGGTCACCTTCGGGCGGACGTCCGTGGCCTTGCGGACGATCCCCTGGACCGAGACGAGCTTGCCGATGTGGTCGTCGTGGACGCGGATGCCGCGGATGTCGACGCTCTCGGGGAGGTCCTCGATGCGGACGTGCGCGCGGCCGAGGCTGACGTCGGCTGGGAGGTCGTAGAGCCGGAGCGCCTCCTCGGCGTACTCGCGCAGCTGGTCGGGCTGGGCGAGGTAGTCCTCGGCGACGTCCCGGTCGAACCGGTAGAGGTCGCCCCAGTCGACGTGGAGCGAGCGCTGCTCGTTCGGGTAGCGCTGGGCGAGCCGGCCGATCTCGTCGCGGTAGTATTCTCGGTAGAACCCGTCGAACCGGTCGACGAGTTCCTGGGTCCCTGCCTGGGCCACGTATGGTCTGGTCTACCTGCGGTATGGCTTAAGAAAATATCTTAAGCAAGTGGACTGGAAGTGAAGGGGTGTGAATCCTCCGTAGTCTGGCGTTTTTGTCCGTTGACACGAGCGGCAGTAAACCACCGATTTAGCCGAATTCGAGGGGTAGAGCACCGATTGCGAGCCGAATCGCGCGGGCGGAAGTGTTCGCCTGATTGGAAGGTTCGTGGGCGGTTCAGTCCTCGATGTAACGACCGATTATGGGGGAGGAGCCACCGCTCGGGCCGGGCCACTCGACCCCTCGAGCGCCCGGAGCGTCCACGCCCCCAGCAGGAGGTAGAGGACCGACAGCACCAGGAACAGCCCGAAGCTGGCGGTGTCCATCGGCTGCCCCACGAGCGTCGGGCGCAGCAGCTCGGCGAGGGCCAGCGGCGCGAGCACGGCGAATCCGATAATGAACGTCGCGGGGGTCAGCGCGTAGCCCAGCTCGTCCCGCCGGTAGGTCAGCAGCGCGACGACGAGGAACGCCGGCATGACGAAGCAGAGGTCGAGGACGTAGATGGAGAAGAGGTACTCCAGCCGTTCGCCGGTCCGGATGAGCGGCACGATCTGGCTCGCCCAGAGCGGGACGAACACGGCCGGCGTCCCGACGAGGCCGACGAGGGAGACGAGTCGAATCGAGCGCGGGAGCGACGCGCCGGCGAGCGTCTCGCGCCGGACGCTCACCAGCGCGTACACGATCGCGTAGGCCGAGAGGCCGAACACCGCTAGGTAGGCGAAGTAGGCGACGGTGTAGACCTGCTCGATGGCGTAGATGCCGAACGCGTAGAAGAGGTAGCCCATCAGCCCGAGTAGGAGGGCCTGCTTCTTCGTCTGGCCCTCGCGGACGCGCCAGGCGAGCGCCAGCGCGAAGAGGGCGAGGACGACCGTGAGCGCGTCCTGGGCGACGACGCCGGGGAGGATCCTGTCGGGAACGACGGGGTCGTAGATGGTGGGTCGGAGGAGGCCCAGGGCGGCGGCTACTAGGGCGATTGCTGAGGTGGTTAGCCAGAGCCGGCGGTTTGTGGTTAGGTTGGTGAGCATGGGGAGCTCCCGGTGGTAGCGTACATCGTTGGGCGAATGTTTGCCGTGCCGGATGAAAACCGTTCGACGATATTTCCAGGGGACGGGAAACCTATCCTTGGTATGTTTGACGAATCTGCCTCGCCTATTCTAGATACGGCCTAGCTAGGAAAAATATTGCCACCAATGCCACAATCAGCAGGATGCCCAGTCCAACATCCCCAACCAACGTATCAGGGATAAGCTCCGTGGCAATTATATCCAGGACAGCAATAATCGCGAGAACTGCCGTGAAGGCAACAAATGAACTGTTATTGTCGCGTTTTGACTCGTGATTTCTTGCCACCTCAAACCCCTTCATCGTGAGCTCCATGAATCCATTCCCGCCATCCTTGATCAAATCGTGACGTTTTAGAAAGGAAAATCCACTTCTGGCACCTGGGACGTCAAGTCTGGTTTCAGTCACGAAGGGGTGGTCCTCTTGAATCCCCGTTTCTCCTTTCGCGAAATACTCCCACTCGTCATCGTGTTCGTATATGAACTCAAGAAGCGTACGCCAATTTCGGTCTGTGACCATGGGTAATTTTTGGGCTTTGATCATAATATCACTTTGCCACCAATTCCCTGGGTTCTCTGCAGTGCTATTCCCTCACTATTCGGTAATCCTAATGTTGGGCCCCCCCGGATTTGAACTACGCCCAGACGGTCCTGCTCGCTTCGTCTCGCTCGCGCTCGACTCCGCTGCGCGGGCTTTCGTCTGGTCTAATTCAAATCCGCGCGCCGTCCACTTCTCGCTCGTCGCCTTCGCTCCTCGCAGAGAAGTGGGGCCACCCGGATTTGAACCGGGGTTACATCGACCCAAACGATGAAGGATACCAGGCTACCCCATGGCCCCGTACCCCTCCTTGACGCGAGTTCCCGGTAAGCGTTTCGCTCGGTCGACTCGGGTGGACCGTGATTCGCGGGACTGAGCCCTGACTGCGTTTTCGACCCCTCGCACGGTCCATCCGAGACCAACACCGACCCAACCGGCCCCAAGGCTCATGTCTCGTTCCCCCCTTCCACCCGCCATGGCCACTCCCATCGAGGTCGGGCTTCTCGTGCTCGTCGTCGCCGCCGTCGTCGGCGTCTACTTGCTCTCGAAGCTCATCAAACCGCTCGTCGTCAACGCCGTCGTCGGGCTCATCGTGCTGTTCGTCGCTGGCTGGCTGGGCTACGGGGCGGCCATCACGCCCATCGTGCTCCTGCTGGTCGCTTTCGGCGGGCTGCCGGCGGCCTTGCTGGTCATCGTCCTCGCCCAGCTCGGCATCATCTTCGACCCGGCGTTCCTCGTGCCGCTGCTCTGAGACCCCTGCTCGGAGTGCGCTCCCCCGAGGCCCGCCCCGCTCGCACGACTCCTCCGAGACGGACCGCCCCCCAACACCGGCCAGCCCATCCTCGCTCCTCCCCGCCCGGTGTGCCGCGAACCCCGGAGTTTTGCCGCTCGCGGCCCACCAACGCCCATGGGACGGAAACGCGACATGCTCGTCGACGGAGAGTGGCGCACCGACGTCGAGCCGCAGGTCACCGAGGACGGCGCGTTCGACCGCGCCACTACCAGCTTCCGGGACTGGGTCCGCGACGAGCCGGGCGCCGAGTTCCAGCCCGAGGCGGGCCGCTACCACCTCTACGTCGCGCGGAACTGCCCGTGGGCCCACGGCGCCGCGCTCGCCCGCCGGCTGACCGGCCTCACCGACGCCGTCACCATGGACGTCGTCGACCCCATCCGGAACGACGAGGGCTGGACGTTCACCCCGGAGAAGCCCGAGTGCACGCCGGACACGATCAACGGCACCGACTACCTCCGGGACGTCTACGTGAAGGCCGCGTCCGACTACACGGGCCGCGTCTCGGTGCCGGTGCTCTGGGACAAGGAAACCGAGACCATCGTCAACAACGAGTCCATCGAGATCATGCGGATGTTCGCGACCGCCTTCCGCGACGTCGGCGACCCCGGCGTCGACCTCTACCCCGAGGGCTACCGCGACGAGGTAGACCGGGTCATCGACGCCCTCTACGACGACGTCAACAACGGCGTCTACCGCTGTGGCTTCGCCGAGTCACAGGACGCCTACGACGGGGCCGTCCGGGACGTCTTCGACGCGCTCGACCACTGGGACGGCGTCCTCGCCGACCAGCGCTACCTCGCGGGCGACCGACTCACCCTCGCCGACGTCCGGGCGTTCCCGACGCTGGTCCGATTCGACCACTGCTACCACACGGCCTTCAAGTGCGATAAGCAGTACCTCCACCAGTACGAGCACCTCTGGCCGTACCTCCGGGACCTCTACCAGACGCCGGGGTTCGCCGAGACCGTCGTCTGGGACCACGTGAAGGACCAGGGCTACTACCAGGGTCAGATCACGCCCATCGGTCCCGACATCGACTTCGAGGCGCCCCACGACCGCGACCGGCTGGCCGGCGGCCCACCGACCCCCCGCGGGGCCACCGGCGCCGACTGACCGCGTCCGCGGCGGTCGGAATCCGACGCCGTCCGTGGGCGCCCGCTCAGGCGATCCCGGCCCCGGCGAGCACCAGCCGGACCCCGACGACGAGCAGGAGCCCGAGGACGAGCCCACGACGAAACCGGTCGGCCAGGCGGTCCCGCAGGCGACTCCCGATGGCGACGCCGGCGACGGCCGGGAGCACCGCGAGTACCGAGGCGGCCGCCCACGTCGCGTCGGGGTAGAGGCCGAGGAGGCCGGCCGCGCCCACCCTGACCGCGTTGAGCCCGAGGAACACCATGGCGAGTACGCCGACGAACAGCCCGTGGGAGAGGTCGAAGCTTCGGACGTACGCGACCAGCTTGACGCCTACGTTCGTCCCGCCGAAGACCAGCCCGGAGACGGCGCCGACCCCGACCATCGCCTCCGGCGTCTC
>ENA-ORDC01002635-ORDC01002635.1-marine-metagenome-genome-assembly--contig:-NODE-2635-length-10410-cov-3.554534_pt1 | contig 10410 bp, 8 predicted proteins | sample MGYA00237783_ERZ508515 | MGnify/ENA primary metagenome ERZ508515 (study PRJEB26186, sample SAMN06268792) | marine metagenome | isolation source: Eden Landing Ponds, San Francisco, CA, USA | place...
CGACGTCCTCACGCGGATGGTGAGTGCGCTGACGGGCGTCGCGGCGATGTTCTTCACGGGGATCCTCACCCCGGAGGAGGCCTACGAGGCCGTCGACTGGGAGGTGATCTTCATGGTGGCGGGCGTCATCCCGCTCGGCATCGCGGTCGAGGCGTCCGGGACGGCGGCCCTCATCGCCGACCTCGTCGTTTCCGTCAGCGTCCTCCTTCCCGCGATCGCGCTCCTTGGGCTGTTCTACCTGGGGACCGCGGTCATCACGGAGATGGTCAGCAACTCCGCCAGCGTCGTCTTGATGTTGCCGATCGGGGTCGGGGTTGCGAGCCAACTCGGCGCCAACCCCTTCGCGTTCGCGATGGCCGTGACCTTCGCGGCCAGCACCCCGTTACTGACCCCGGTCGGCTATCAGACTAACCTGATGGTCTACGGTCCCGGCGGGTACAAGTTCACCGACTTCGCCCGCGTCGGCGCGCCGCTCCAGCTCATCCTGACTGTCGTCACGACGGCGGGCATCGCGTACTTCTGGGGACTGTAGCTCCGGGATTCGGGCGCCAGACAGCCGTAGAGAACGTTGTCCGGACGCTCGCACACGAACTTCAGCGGGAGGGCTTCCATCCCCGCTTGAGGGGCGCTCTGTCAGTACGCCCTGCAGGCGGGACGATGACCGTGAGCGCGAGTGACGTGCGGTTCCATCGACGCGCGGGATATCCGTGAGGCGGCGACAGCTGCATCGATAGAGTGGGCTATGCAAACAAGACAGACGACCTGACGGCGGCGGGGACGTCACTCCGAGAAAACAGCGATACGGGAGCCAGGACGATCGCACGGTCCGTGCGGGTCGAGTGGGACTCCACGAGTGATCGGAGAAACCATACACGAACGTCCAAAGAAGTGCGCACAAATCCGCAGGTTACCTCCGTGGGTCGGTTGCCGAACCCCCGACGGAGAAACCCTCGCGCTTTAGCGCTCTCTGGGGCGGATACCGGTGGGAATCAGGAAACGAAGCCGTCGGGAGGTGATCGCTCTGAAGCCAGAGGCGCCCGAGGATCAGTTGGACTGATCCGGACCCTGTGCGTGCCCGGCGCGCTCGGCCGCCTTCCAGGTGCGCCAGTAGTCGTGCGGCATCTGGATGTGGCCGATGCCGGTGTGGGCGAAGGCGTCGTTCACCGCGTTGGAGAACGCGGAGACGCCGCCGACGTTGGGGCTCTCGCCCACGCCCTTGGCGCCGATCGGATGGTGCGGCGACGGCGTCTCGGTGTAGTCGGTCTCCCAGCGCGGGGTCTCGACGGCGGTGGGCAGGAAGAAGTCCATGAAGCTGGCGCCCATGACGTTGCCCATCGCGTCGTAGGTGATCTCCTGCCCCATGGCGATGCCGAACGCCTCGGTCAGGCCGCCGTGCACCTGGCCCTCGATGATCATCGGGTTGATCCGGGTGCCGCAGTCGTCCAGCGCGTAGAAGCGGCGGACCTTGGACTGGCCGGTGTCGACGTCGATGTCGAGGACGCAGAGGTAGGCGCCGAACGGATAGGTCATGTTCGGCGGGTCGTAGTAGTCGACCGCCTCCAGGCCCGGCTCCATGCCCTCCGGCAGGTCGTTGTAGGCGGCCCAGGCGATCTCCTTCATCGTCTTCTGCTTCTCGGGCAGGCCCTTCGCCACGAAGCGGTCGACGTCGAACTCCAGGTCGTCCGGCGCCACCTCCAGCAGGTGCGCGGCGATCTTCTGCGCCTTCTCGCGGATCTTGCGGCCGACCCGGGCGGCGGCGGCGCCGGCCACCGGCGTCGAGCGCGAGCCGTAGGTGCCCAGCCCGTAGGGCGCGGTGTCGGTGTCGCCCTCCTCGATCATGATGTCGTCGGCGCCCAGGCCGATCTCGGTCGCCAGGATCTGGGCGTAGGTGGTCTCGTGCCCCTGGCCCTGGCTCTTGGTGCCGAGCCGGGCGATCGCCGCACCGGTCGGGTGGATGCGGATCTCGCAGCTGTCGAACATGCCGATGCCGAGGATGTCGCAGTTGCGGGTCGGGCCGGCGCCGACGATCTCGGTGAAGAAGGAGATGCCGACGCCCATCAGCTCGCGGGTCTCGCCGCGCTCGAAGGCGGCGCGCTTCTCGGCCTGCTCGCGGCGCAGCCCGTCGTAGTCGACCGCCTGCATCATCTTGGTCATCGCGGTCGGGTAGTCGCCGCTGTCGTACTCCCAGCCCAGGCACTGCTGGTAGGGGAACTGGTGCGGCTGGATGAAGTTCTTGATCCGCAGCTCGGCCGGATCCATGCCCAGCTTCTGCGCCAGCACGTCGACGATCCGCTCGATCATGTAGGACGCCTCGGTGACCCGGAACGAGCAGCGGTAGGCGACGCCGCCCGGCGCCTTGTTGGTGTAGACGCCGTCCACCGTGACGTGCGCGGTCGGGATGTCGTAAGCGCCGGTGCAGATGTTGAAGAAGCCGGCCGGGAACTTGCTGGGATCGGCGCAGGCGTCGAAGGCGCCGTGGTCGGCCAGCACGTGCGCGCGCAGGCCGGTGATCTTGCCGTCCTTGGTCGCGGCCAGTTCGGCCGTCATGTGGTAGTCGCGGGCGAACGCGGTGGTGGACAGGTTCTCCATCCGCGATTCCACCCACTTCACCGGCGTGCCCAGCACGATCGAGGCGACGATGGCGCAGACGTAGCCCGGGTAGACGCCGACCTTGTTGCCGAAGCCGCCGCCGATATCCGGCGCGATCACGTGGATCTTGTGCTCCGGTACGCCGGACAGTAGCGCCGCCACGGTGCGGACCACGTGCGGCGCCTGGAAGGTGCCGTAGATCGTCAGGCTTTCCCGGATCTTGTCCATCGAGGCGACGATGGCGCAGGTCTCCAGCGGCGACGGGTGGACGCGCTGGTAGGTGATCAGCTCCTTCACCGTCACCTCGGCGTCGGCGAAGCTGCCGTCGGTGCGGTCCTTGTCGCCGACCTCCCAGGTGAAGATGTGGTTGGCGTGCCGGCGCGCGCCGTGGGCGCCGTCGGTCTTGTACTGGATGTCCTCGCGCAGCACCGGCGCGTCGTCGTCCATCGCGTGGAACGGGTCGACCAGCGGCGGCAGGTCCTCGTACTCGACCTCCACCAAGTCGGCCGCGTCGGCGGCGACGAAGCGGTCCTCGGCGATGACGAAGGCGACCTCCTGGTTCTGGTACAGCACCTTCTCGTCCGCCAGCACCGCCTGCACGTCGCCGGCCAGGGTCGGCATGTAGTGCAGCCCCAGCGGCTTCAGGTCGGCGGCGGTCAGCACCGCCTTGACGCCCGGCAGCGCCAGCGCCGCCGAGGCGTCGATCGACTTGATGCGGGCGTGCGCGTGCGGCGAGCGCACCAGCTCGCCGTGCAGCATGCCGGGCAGCTTGACGTCGTCGACGTACTGCCCGCGGCCCTGGATGAAGCGGGCGTCCTCGGTACGCTTGCGGGGACAGCCGACGCCCTTCAGGTCCGCGGTGCGTTGCTCCTTGGTGGCGACCTCGCTCATTCCGCGGCCTCCTTGGTTTCCGCCATGCGGTCGGCGGCGTATTGCACGGCCTTGACGATGTTCTGGTAGCCGGTGCAGCGGCACAGGTTGCCGGACAGGCCCCAGCGGATCTCGTCCTCGCTGGGCTGCGGGTTCTCCTGCAGCAGGCGATAGGCGCGCATCAGCATGCCGGGGGTGCAGTAGCCGCACTGCAGCCCGTGCAGTTCGCGGAAGCCCTCCTGCAGCGGGTGCAGCGTGCCGTCCGCCGCCGCCAGCCCCTCGACCGTGGTGACCGCGCCGCCGTCGGCCTGCACGGCGAACAGCGTGCAGCTCTTCACCGAGCGGCCGTCGATGTCGACGGTGCAGGCGCCGCAATGGCTGGTCTCGCAGCCGATGTGGGCGCCGGTCAGCGACAGCTCCTCGCGCAGCAGGTGGATCAGCAGCAGGCGCGGCGGCACCAGGGTGTCGACCTGGCGGCCGTTGACCGTGAGCGTCACGCGGATCTTCTCGGACATCGGGTTCAACCCTCCGGAACCTGGTCTGTCGGCGGGGCTCAGCCGGCGGCGCGCTGGCGCGCCCGCTGCAGCGCCCGCGTGGCCATCACGCCGGCCATGCGCTTGCGGTAGTCCTGGGGCCCGCGGCCGTCGGCGGCCGGCTCGGCGATCGCGACGCAGGCCTGGGCGGCGGCCTCGATCGCCGCCGCGTCCACGCTGGTGCCCTCCAGCGCCGCGGCCGCCTCGGGCACCAGCAGCGGCACGTCGGCGACGTTGGTCAGCGCCACCGCGGCGCTGCGGCACACGCCGGCGTCCATCGTCAGCACGACGGCGGCGGCGGCGATGGCGTAGTCGCCGACCTTGCGCTTGAGTTTCTCGTAGGCGTAGCCGTGGCCGGCCGGCGGCAGCGCAATGCGCACCTCGGTCAGCAGCTCGTCGGGCTCGCGCAGCGTCGTGTAGGGGCCCTCGTAGAATTCACGGGCGGCGACCGTGCGCGGCCCGTTCGGCCCCTGCACCACGAAGGCCGCGTCCAGGCACTGCATCAGCGCCGGCATGTCGTTGCCGGGGTCGCCATTGGCGACGTTGCCGCCGATCGTGCCGACGCTGCGGATCTGCGGGTCGCCGATCTGCGCGGCGGTCTCCGGGATGATCGGGCAGTGCTGCGCCAGCTCGGGCGACGCCAGCAGGTCCTGCTGGGTGGTCATCGCGCCGATCGCCAGGTCCCGGCCGTCGACCCGGATGCCGCGCAGCCCGTCGATCCGGCGCAGGTCGATCAGATGCTGCGGGAACGCGAGCCGCAGCTTCATCATCGGGATCAGGCTGTGCCCACCGGCGACCGCGAAGGTGTCCTCGCCCAGGTCGGCGAACAGGCGCACGGCGTCCTCGAGGGACTCCGGGCGGTGGTAGGCGAACTCGGCTGGTATCATGGGCGACCTCCCCGGTCCCGCACGGCCCCCGCTGTTCTGGTTTCCGGCTTGCCGGCCGGTCGGTCGCGGGGTGCGCGCCTGTCTACACCCACGATGCGACATCGCCGACGCAATGTCATGCAACGCTTGCCGCACAAAAGGGGCGCGGCGCTGCACGAGCGGCGGCCGCCTGCACGAACGGCGACTACATCCGTCTACAGGCCCAGGGCCGTACGTACGTCCTGCACACGGCGCCGGCTGACCGGCACGCAGTAGCTCTGCTCGCCGTCCAGCGCCAGCTCGCCCTGGTCGCGGATGCGGCGGAACGAGGCGGCGTGCGCCAGGTTCACGATGTGGCTGCGGTGCACCCGCAGGAACGTGCCGGCGTCGGCCAGCTGCCGTTCGAGTTCGGAGATCGACTTGTCGCAGAAGTACGTACGGGTGCCGTCGAACACGCGGGTGTAGTGCGCGTCGGCCTGCACGGCGTAGACCCGCTCGCGCGGCAGTAGCACCACCTGGCCGCGCGCCTTCACGGCGATGCCGTCGCCGGCCGCCGCCGGCCCCGCTACCGACGACGCTGCCGGCAGCCCCCAGGGCCGCTCGCCGGTCGCGGTCTGCGGGATCGCCGCCGGGCCGCCGCCCGCGGGACCGCCGCCGACGGTGGCCGTCGCGAGCGGCTGGGCCGGCAACAGCACCAGGACGAACAAGCCGGTGACGAGGAACGCGGTCACCGCCACCACGATCGCCAGCAGGCCCGGGCTCAGCGCCGGCGCGGTGACGCTGACCGGCGCGCCGCCGGGCAGGAACTCGACGGCCGTCATCGCGGTGTAGTGCATGCCCGAGATCGCCAGGCCCATCACCACGCCGCCGAACAGGTTGGGCGCGCGCGGCCGCGGCGCGAACGACAGCCACAGCGCGCCGCTGGAGGCGGCGATGCCGACGCCGATGCTGGCCAGCACCAGCGGTGCCGAGTAGACCGCGATGCACTGCGCCTGCATCGCCGCCATGCCGATGTAGTGCATCGCCGAGATGCCGCTGCCCATCAGCACGCCGGCGACGGCCAGGCGCGGCGGCGTCAGCGGCCGGTAGCTGGCGGTGAACACGCCGAGCCCGACCACCAGCACGCACACCAGCGCCGACACCAGCGTCCACAGCACGTCGTAGGTGACGACGACCGGCAGCTCCACCGCCAGCATGCCGATGAAGTGCATCGACCAGATGCCGACGCCCAGGCACAGCGCCGAGAACACCAGCACGGCCTTGCGCCGCTGCGCCCGCCCGTCGAGCAGGGTGCGCGCCAGGGAGAGGCTGACGTAGCTGCCCTGGATCGCGATCAGCACCGACAGGGCGACCAAGCGCCAATCGTACTCGACGGGCACGGTCAATCGCCTCCCGAGCCTACGGAGAACACGCTCAATCCGCCGATGCTCGCGAGACTAGCGACGCCGGGGCGGCCGGACAAGCGGACCCGGCGGTCGCGGGCCGGCCGTCAGAGGTCGACGGTGGCACCCCTGCCCTGCCCCGTCCCAGCCGGTGCGCCGGACCGGCACGACCGCACGGCCCAGACGCATCCGACATAGGGCGGACCCGCGGACAAGTGGCAAACGGACTGTTAACGACCGGAGCGCAACGCCGGCCCGGCCGCAAGATCCACAGTTTTCCGGGGAGAGCGATGGTGGGCGTGCAAGGATTCGAACCTTGGACCCGCTGATTAAGAGTCAGCTGCTCTACCAACTGAGCTACACGCCCATCGCGCCGCAGGGACATAGCAAGCCGGGCGCGGTTTGTGAAGGCCTCGGCGGGTCGGTGCGGCAACTTTCCGGCCGGGATCAGTCCGCGTCGGCGAGGCCGCGCCGGGGAATCCGGATGTCGCGGTGCACGTACACCGACATCATCAGCCCGAAGGCGATCATCACCGCCAGCATCGCGGTGCCGCCGTAGGAGATCAGCGGCAGCGGCACGCCGACCACCGGGATCAACCCCATCACCATGGCGATGTTGATGAAGACATAGAGGAACAGGTTGATCGTCAGCCCGATCGCCAGCAGCCGGCCGAACTGGTTACGCGCCCTGAGCGCGATCGCGAAGCCGTAGATCAGCACCAGCGCGTACAGCGTCAGCAGGCCCAGCCCGCCGACCATGCCGAACTCCTCGGCCAGCATGGTGAAGATGAAGTCGGTCTGCTTCTCCGGCAGGAAGTTCAGGTGGCTCTGCGAGCCCTCCAGCAAGCCCTTGCCGAACATGCCGCCGGCGCCCAGCGCGATCTTCGACTGGGTGATGTGGTAGCCGCTGCCCAGCGGGTCGCTTTCCGGGTTCAGGAAGGTCAGCACGCGCTGCTTCTGGTAGCCGTGCAGGAACTGCCAGGCGACCGGCACGGCGGCCGCGCCGGCGGCCAGCACCACGCCGAACTTCCACAGCCGCACCCCGGCGGCGAAGAAGATCGCGCCGGCGACCATCAACAGCATCATCGCGGTGCCCAGGTCGGGCTGCTTCAGCACCAACCCGACCGGCGCACAGACGATCAGCAGCGGCGCGATCAGCCGCGTCGGCCGGCCGATCTCCTCGTCCGCCACCCCATGGAAGTAGCGCGCCAGCGCCAGCACGATCGACACCTTCATGACCTCGGACGGCTGCAGCTGGATCACCCCCAGGTCGATCCAGCGCTGCGCGCCCATGCCAACCACGCCGATCACCTCCACGGTCACCAGCAGCAGCACCGCGACGAAGTAGATCGCGTAGGCCCAGCGGAACCAGAAACGGATGTCGAACATCGCCACGGTGAGCATCAGCACCAGGCCGCCTGCGAAGCGGACGGCGTGGCGCTGCGCCCACGGCTGCATGTCGCCGTTCGCCGCCGAATAGAGCATCACGCAGCCGATCGCCGCCAGCACCGCGATCAGCAGGATCAGACCCCAGGTCATCTGCAGGGCCTTCTGGCCCAGCGTCATCTCCGGGTTGCGACCGAAGGCGTTGTACAGGCTCATGTCCGGCCGCCCCCTAGATGCGCTCGTCGCCGGACGGGCCGGCGACCTGCGGCGCCACCGGCTGGCCCAGCGGATCCAGACGCTGCGCCTCTGCCAGGATGTCGCGGGCGATCGGCGCCGCGGCGCTGGAGCCGCCGCCGCCGTGCTCGACCACCACCGAGCAGCAGTAGCGCGGCGCGTGCACCGGGGCGTAGCCCACGAACAGGCCGTGGTCGCGCCTGCGCCACGGCAGGTCCTCGTTGGAGATCACGCCCTGCCGGCGCTCCGCCATGGTGATCCGGCGCACCTGCGAGGTCCCGGTCTTGCCGGCCATCTCCCAGCCCTCGCGCTGGATCCGCTTGGAATAGGCGGTGCCGCGCTGCTCGTTGACCACCGCGTCCATCGCGTTGCGCACCAGTTCCAGGTGCGCCTCGGAGATGTCCAGCGCGGGGAAGGAATTCGGGGAGTCGGCCAGCTGCACCGCGGCGTCCAGCGCCTGGTCGGCCGGCGCGTCGTCGCGCCGGGCCTGCAGGTCGCGGGCGAACTGCGGCGTCACCGCCTTGCCGCCGGCGATGCGCGCGGTCATCACCGCAAGCTGCAGCGGCGTCGTCAGCACGAAGCCCTGGCCGATCGCCGACACCAGCGTCTCGCCGCCCTGCCAGGGCTCGCCGATCTGGGCGCGCTTCCAGGCCTTGGTGGGGATGGTGCCGCCGCGCTCGCCGGGCAGGTCGATGCCGACCGCGTCGCCCATGCCGAGCTTTCCCGCCATCGCCGCGATACGGTCGATGCCGACCTTGCGGGAGGTGTCGTAGAAGTAGATGTCGCACGAGTGCTTGATCGCGTCGCGCATCGTCATGTGGCCGTGGCCGTAGCGCTTCCAGCAGTGGAAGCGCGCGTTGCCCAGCTTGTAGTGGCCCGGGCAGTAGACCTCGGCGTTCGGGTTGATGCCGGCCTCCAGCGCCGCCAGCGCCACCACCATCTTGAAGGTCGAGCCAGGGTTGTAGAGGCCGGCCGAGGCCTTGTTGGTCAGCGGGTGCAGCGGGTCGTTGATCAGCGTCCGCCAGTCGGAGCTGGAGATCCCCAGGTTGAACTTGCTGGGGTCGTAGGAGGGGTGCGAACCCATCGCCAGCACGCCGCCGGTGTTGCTGTCCAGCAGCACCGCGGACGCGCTCTTCTCGCTGGTCAGGCGGGTCTGCACGTAGGACTGCAGCTGGGCGTGCAGCGACAGCACCAGGTCCTTGCCGGGGGTGCCCTCCTCGCGCTTCAGCTCGCGGATCGTGCGGCCGACGGCGTTGACCTCCATCGTGCTGGTGCCGGCGGAGCCGCGCAGCTTCTCCTCGTACTGCTTCTCCAGACCGTTCTTGCCGACCTTGAAGCCGGGCAGCTCGAGCAGCGGATCGCCGCTCAGCTCGTGCTCGGCCACGGCGGCGACGTAGCCCAGCACGTGCGCCATGTCGGAGCCGTAGGGGTAGTGCCGGGTCTGGCCGACGTCGATCGAGATGCCCGGCAGGTCCGGGGCGTTGACCTCGATCTGGCTGACGTTGTCCCAGCTCAGGTACTCGCGCACCGTCACCGGCACGAAGGCGCGCTTCTTGCGCACCTCGCGCAGGATGCGCTCGCGCTCCTCCTGCGGCAGCGGGATGATCTGCGCCAGCCGGTCCAGCGTACGCTGCACGTCCTTGGCCTGCTCGGCCACCAGCAGCACCCGGTAGTTCTGGTCGTTCGAGGCCAGCGGCGTGCCGAAGCGGTCGACGATCCGCCCGCGCGGCGGCGGCAGCAGCCGCAGCGAGATCCGGTTGTCCTCCGCCAGCGTGGCGTAGCGGTCGGACTCGACGACCTGCAGATAGTACATCCGCGCCGCCAGCGCGCCCAGCAGCAGCGCCTTGCCGCCGCCCAGCAGCGCCGCCCGGCGGGAAAAGGTCTTGAAGCGGCCGTGGTCTTCGTTCAGCAGCGCCATCTCTGGTTCCCTCGGCGCGTCTCGGCGCCCGGACGTTCCATCGTCCTCAGCGGAGCACCGCGCGCTGCACCTGGGCGAACAGCCAGGCCAGCGGCGGATAGGCCGCCAGCGTCGTCAGGAACTGGAACAGCGCGGGGCGCGGGTCGATCAGCGCCCCCGCCAGCACCGCGTTGAACAGCCATAACAGGATCGCCGCCCCGAAGGCCACGAACCCGAAGCCGACCCAGACGACGAGAAAGGACCGGCTGATGAAGAAGCGCCGCTGGGCGGCGATCAGCGCGTGCACCAGCAGCAGGATCAGGATGCCCACGCCCAGCGCCGTGCCGGCCGCCAGGTCGTGGAACAGACCAACCGCGAACACCGCCGCTGCCGGCATCAGGTCCGGCCGGTGCACCGACCAGTAGTACACCGCGATCAGGGCCAGCCACGGCATCACCGGCGAGAAGTCCGGGATGTGCAGCGGCACCAGCGCCAGCATCACAACCGCGAGGGTGAGCAGGAACGGTGTGATCTGGCGCGCGACCAGGTCGAAGCGCTGCCAGACGGTCGATTTCACTCCGGCGCCTCCGGCGGTCGCGGCACGGTGACGGCGGTCGCGGCCTGCGCGCCCCCGCCGTCGGCGGCCCGATCTG
>ENA-ORDC01002636-ORDC01002636.1-marine-metagenome-genome-assembly--contig:-NODE-2636-length-10410-cov-2.698345_pt1 | contig 10410 bp, 11 predicted proteins | sample MGYA00237783_ERZ508515 | MGnify/ENA primary metagenome ERZ508515 (study PRJEB26186, sample SAMN06268792) | marine metagenome | isolation source: Eden Landing Ponds, San Francisco, CA, USA | place...
GGCTGTCGCTCCCTCCGCAGCAGCGAGGAGGCGGTCCGGCGAGTGGAGCAACGCCGCGAGCGAGACGCTGGCGAGGACGAGGGCGAGCGTGAGCGTCCGCCAGCTTCTGTGCACGTACAGTGGACGCCCGGCCATCGAAGTGAACGTTTCCCTCGATAGAAGTGGCCCCATAGCCAGCGATCCATCCGGCACAAACGATTAGCCACCAGCGGGCGAGCGTGCGTGCATGGAGGGGAGCAGGGACGGACCTGCGGATCGAACCGGGGAGCGCGATCCGATCGAACTCGGCGTCGCACTCCTCGAGCGACTCGAACACGCCGAGCTCTCCGTCGCCGACGCGATGGACCGGATCGAACTCGTGACCACCGATCCGGCGTTCCAGCGCCAGATTCTCCGGGAAGCCGAGAATCGTGGTGCGATCGAACGCGACGACGACGTCGTCCGGCCCGCTGGCGACGCGTTCGTCCGATTCGAGTCGGAGGTGGTGGTCCGGGAGGGCGAGTTCGACTGCCAGCGCTGTGGCACGACGATCTCCGAGGGGCACTTCATCAAACTCGAGGACAGCGAGATCGGTGCCTTCGGCTCCTCGTGCGTGCGGAAGGTGACTGGCAGGGAGTAACCCAGCAGCGAGAAACGGCTGTCAGCAGCCGCGTACCTCGCTTATCGACCGCGACGCAGCTCCTCGACGAGCTTCTCGATCGTCTTGTGCTGTCGGGTGAGCAGCTTGTTCTGCTTCTGGACGGCGGCGCGGAGCTCGGCGACCTCCGCTTTCAGTTCGTCTGTCGAATCGGTCGCCGGTTCGAAACCGGCATCCTGGAACTCGTCGGGGCTCGCCGCTCGTTCTCCGTCGGACTGTGCGGGGGAGGACGCATGGGCCGATGGGGACGGCGCCTCGGCGTCGTCACTGGCTTCTGCAGCGTCGGACTCCGACGTTCCTCGATCGCCGCCTCCCGCTGTCTCGGGCGGTGCGTCGGCCCGATCGCTCCCGGTCGACACGGGTGAGGCAGGCGAGTCGGTCGGATCGGCATCGGTACCCTCGGTGGGAGCGTCCGTAGCCGACGGTGCCGTCGATGCCGTTTCGTCCGTCTGCGGGGACGATTCGGACGACGCCGGAGGTGATTCGGAGGACTCCTCTGGGGAGTCGGTCCGCGACGCTGCCGACGTGCCGTCGAGTTCGGACGGATCCGGATTCCGGCCGTCCTGGGTGGTGTCGCCGGCACTGAGCGGTTCGACGCCCTCGCCGAAGTCCATGCCACCGCCGGAGCTGTCCGAGGGCTCGGTTTCGGTTTCGTCGTGTTCGGTTTGCGATGGTTCAGGGTCGGCGGGTGCGAGCGCGTCGTTGAGATCCGCGTCGGCGGGCACGCCGTGGAATCGCCGCAGCGCGTCCTCCAGCGTCTCCCGGACCTCACGGGAGCGATCGCTGGGCGTCTTGATCCGCTCGGCACGGCCGTCGACCTCGATGATGAGCTGCGTGGCGACGCTCCCCTTCTCGGCGTACACCGCCGTGACGTCGGCGAAGGGGTACTCTTCGAACTCCAGGTCCCAGAGCGTCCCGCCGACGTGCTTGACGAGCCGATCGTCGGTGATCACGAGCGTCATCTCCGAGAACAGGTAGGAATCGACGACGGACTCGTCGTCCGTGATGATGCCGTTAGCGCGAAGGACGCCCGCCAGGATCGAGGGGATCGCGGCATCCGCCGCACTCGAGGGAAGCGTGAACTCCTCGGTACCCTCGACGGGATGGTCGAGCGTGATGCGGGTCTTGCGCCGGCCCTCAGAGAGCGAGAGCGATTCTGCGTTGTGGCTGTAGGACTCGACGGATTCGTCGCTGAGCAGTCCTTCACTCCGGTAGATCAGCGTCCGCGTCGGCGTGACGAACAGCGCGTCGTCGCCGCCGAGGTCGACGCTGGCGGCGACCTCCTCGCCGTCGAGCGCCTCCTCGACGATGCCAGGAACCTCCATATCCCCGCCTTGCAGCCCGGTGGCTTAAAACCCCGAGGCGATTCGGCGGGCAGGAACCGCGGAGGGCGTGGTGGACGCGCGACCGGAGATTGCCGAAAGATGAGAGGGCTTAAGACCACCAGCGAAGAATCCACGAGCGAGCCCGGGTGGCTTAGCTGGACATAGCGCCGCACTCATAGGGTTCAGAGATTCGGTGCGGAGTTCGCATGCCCACGAGAGGACCGCCGAGCCTCGAACCTGGGACATGCGGAGATCGAGGGTTCGAAGCCCTCCCCGGGCACTGTTCCTACGCAACCGCCGAGCGACAGCGAGGCGTGTTGCGTTCCATCGTGCCCGGGGAGGGCTTCCGGCCCGCAGGTTCCACGCGAGTGACGCGAGCGACGAGCGGAGCGAGGCGCTCGGAACGGGCGAACGGCGAAGCCGTGAGCCAGGGAGCGAGCGTGGAGCAGGAAAGACGAACGGAGTGAGTCTTTCCGTGGTTCGAGGCCCTCTCCGGGCACTCACTTTCTGCGAGGAACGAACCCCGTCGGACTCGTTGCACTCGTCCGACGAGGTCGGTCTCGCACAGCTCGACCGACCGCCAGTGAGTGACGACGCCACCGCACTGCCGTCGGAGAGCACCTCGAACTCCGATCCGCAGTACCTCGTCCTACAGAACCGAAGCGTGCAATATCGTCTCGTGCCGCAACTTCGGAATCTTCCGCCGGCCGTCCCGCTCGTACTCGATGAGCGAGTGCTCGAACAGGACGTCGAGATCACGGCTCACGGCCGACTGTTGCCGATCGAGCCGATTCGCGAGCTCGCCAACGGACAGGTCGTCGGCCTCGGCGATCGCGTCAAGCAGTTCGTCACGACGCTCTGTGAAGACGGTCCGAAACGTCTCGGTGTCGAGGAGAAGCACGTCGTCGTAGCCCGCTTCGTCGAGCGCCTGTAGTAGCTTCGGCACCGGTCGATCCTCCGGCGGGGTTCGAGCATCGGTCTCCGACATATCAATACATATGACGTCACTCGTTATATATCTGCGTGGCCGCCACAGGTTCATCTACCGTCGGGCGGCCATCCGGCGGCGTGAGCGAATACGAAGTCCAGGTCGGGCAGATTCGAGACAGGCAGTACTTCATTCGCGTTGCCGCCTAGCCGTCTCTGAACGACGTTCAGACGTTCGCAGTGGTCCTCTATTTCGACGATTCGACGATGGACGAGCGGACACAGATCGCCCGCATCGACACCAACCACGGCTACACCCACATCGACAAACTGTATAGTGAACGCCAGGAATCCGAGCCCCTCGACGTCGACGTCTGGGCGGCTCACGAACATCTCAAATCGAACTGGAAGCGGTACGCACGATTGCACCGCAGGAACCACGAGTAACGCGAATGCCTCGTGGATCGAACACCGGAGACAGAGCGATCTCCGAACTCGTGGCGAGCGAGGCCCTGCAGTCGCCCGAAGCCGCCAGCTCACGACGCAAGCAGTTTTCCGTCGAACTGGGCACAATCCAGCCGACCAGAGAACCTTTGCCCTCCCGCTGCACGCTTTCACCCATGCTCTCGGCGACCGACCTCGAGGAGAACCCCGAACTGGTCGCGTCTCTCATCGATCACACGAACGTCGACCCCACCGCCACGCGAGCCGAGATCCGCCAGCTCTGCGAGGAGGTCCTCGAGTACGGATTCTGCTCCGCGGTGGTCGTCCCCTATCACGCTGAACTCGCCCACGATATCGTCGGCGACGAGGCGAACGTCGCTGCCGTCGTCGGGTTCCCCTACGGCATCCAGCATTCCGACGCCAAGCGGGCGGAGTGCCGGGCGATCAGCGAGTTCGTCGACGAGTTCGACATGGTAATGGACAGAACGGCGTTCGCGAACGGCGACAGCGACGCGGTCGTCGAAGATGTCGAAGCCGTGCGGGAGGAGGTCGGGGACGCGACGCTGAAGTGCATCATCGAGTCTCCTGCACTGTCGGCCGAAGCGACCACCCGTGCGGCCGAACTCGCCGAGGCCGGCGGGGCGGACTTCGTCAAGACCGCCGTGGGGTACGACGGGCCGACCGATCCAGCCGAGGTCGAGGCGATTCGACGGGGCGTCGATGCGAATACTGGCGTCAAGGCCTCCGGTGGCATCGGCTCCTTCGACGCCGCCCTGGAGATGGTCCGTGCGGGGGCGACCCGCATCGGCGCCTCCTCCGGCGTCGAGATCGTGGAGTCGATCGAGGACTGGCGAGCGACGGAGTGAAGCGTCGGCGGCGTGGGCTCCTCCGAACCGCCTCGACTGCCACTCGGGAGACCTGGCCGGAAAGGTCCCGTCCGCATCCCTACGATCACGATTGCCGAGGCGATCGCTCGGAGAGAAACTCGATCAGGTCCTGGGGCCCGGCCGTCGTCCCCGACTCGACGTAGTACGCTGCGCAGGCATTCCCGCAGGCGATCGCGGTCTCCCAGTCCCAGCCGCTGGCGAGCGCGTACCCGAGGGCGCCCGTGAACCGATCGCCACCGCCGGTCTGTCGGGTGGGTCGGTCGATCCGGACAGTCGGGACGGTCGTCAGCCCATCGGCCGTCGCGACGGCTGCCTCCTCCTTCGCGTGCATGACCGCTGCCGTTATCCCCAGTTCCTCCCTGATGGCCAGGAGGCGCTCGCCGTCGTTCGAGAAGGAATCGGGTAGGATCGACGCGGTAGCGCGAACCTCTCTCCTGTTGGGGTTGTAGACCACGTCGAAGGTCTCTTGGAGCGCCGTCAGGCTGGCACCCATGGACTCCAGCTCCTCGCGAGTGCCCCCGACGACGTCGCCGGGGTCGAACACGAACGGGCGACGCGGAAGCGTCGCGTCGCCCAGCCGGTGGAAGGCGTCCTCGAGGCCGGGCACGCCGAGCCAGTTGCTACAGCAGATCGCGTCGGCGTCGAAGACCGTCGCGAGGTCGGTCGCCGATCGCAATCGGTCGAGCGTCCAGTCCCCCACGTCGCCGTCGCTGACGAGCATCACGTCCCTGTCCGCGAAGGTCAGTACGTGGACGTCCGCTGGCGTCCCCATCGAGACGGTCTCGAACGGCAGCGACGAGAAGACGTCCGCGTCGAAGTGGCCGTAGGCAGTGACGGCAGTTCCCAGTGCGTGCAGTTGCAGGGCAGCGTTGACGGACTGGCCGCCGGGTTCGGTCGTCTCGACGTCGAGGCGGAAGGCCGACTGCTCCCCCGCGATCGCGCGGCTGAACGCCTCCCGTGTGTCCACCTTCGAGGCGGCGGAACCGCCGAGGGTACAGAAGTGATCGACGCTGCCGTCGGGGAGGGTGGTGACGGTCGGAGACGCGGGGTCGTCGAGCCGATCGAGCAACCGGGCGTACGCCATCGGTTCGGAGCACGCACGCCGTGGTAAATAGACCCCCGGCCCGGTCGCCGAGGCGGTCACGGTGCGACGACGACCCGGTGGAACACTGCATCATCTTCGACCAGCCACAGATTCAAGCCGATCACTGGTCAGGGTAGCCGTATGTACCTGGCCGAGGAAGCCTGGCCGGATCTCGGGAGCTACTTCGAGGAGCACTCGCTCGCGCTCGTTCCGCTCGGGTCGACCGAACAGCACGGCCCGCACCTCCCGCTCGCGACGGATCACCTGATCGCAGAGGGGTTCGCTCGCGAGGCGGCCGAACGAACCGGATTCCTGTGCACCCCTACTGTCAACGTCGGCGTGAGTTCCCACCATCGACAGTTCACCGGCACGATGTCCGTCGACCCGCCAGCGTTCAGGGACTACGTCGAGTCGTTCACCCGGAGTCTCGCGGAGCAGGGCGTCGATCGGGTGATCTACGTCAACGCCCACGGCGGCAACGTCGAGCACCTTCGGGAGGTCGGACGGACGCTGCGCAACGAGGAGGTGTGCTACGCCATCGAGTGGATGTGGGACGAGAGCATCCCGAAGCTCGTCGACGAATCCTTCGAGCACAACGGCCCCCACGCTGGCCCGAAGGAGACGTCGCTGATCCAGCACCTCGCGGGCAATCTGGTGCACGACGATCGCCTCGAGGAGGCCCGGGACGGGGGACTGGTGGACCTCCGGACGTCGGACGCTCGGAAGTTCGGCGCGCGAACGTTCTACGACGCGATCGAGAACAGCGAGAACGGCGCGTTCGGCGACCAGACGGACGCGACGGCGGCGAAGGGCGAGGAGCTGTTCGAGGCGGCGACCGAGCAGCTGGTCCAGCTGTGTGAGTGGCTCGAAGCGCAGCGGTTCGAGGACCTCACGCCGAGGTCCCACGTCCGTGATGGAAGCGATCCGTCGTAGTGCACCGTCGCGCCGATCGAGGTACGACCGAGTGCCGAGCGTGCTCGATCGCCGCCAGCGTAAGCGTTAGTGATCGACGACGGAAACGCCGGCTGTGAGCGACCCCCGAATCCTGATCCCCCACCAGGTTCCCGAGGACGCGGCCGAGGAACTGCGGGACGAACTCGACGAGCAGGCGCCGGACCTTCCGATCGCGATCGCAGACGACGAGTCCGAGACCGAGGTGCTCCTCGACGGTGTCGAGGGCGTCGTCACCTGGGAGTTCGGTCCAGAGTGGATCGAGCGGGCGGCGGACCTGGAGTGGATCCACGTGCTCTCCGCCGGCGTCGACCACTTCGATCTCGACGCGGCCGAGACGGCCGACGTGCGCGTCACCAACGCCTCCGGGATCCACGCCGAACCGATCGCCGAACAGGTCGTCTGCTACGCCTTCCTCTTCGAGCGCGGGATCCTCGCGGATATCCGTCGCCAGTCCAGCGAGACCTGGGAGCGCCACGACGGCGAGGAGATCTCCGACAAGACCGTCGGCATCGTCGGCGTCGGCGCGATCGGCAGCCGCGTCGCCGAACGACTCGGCGCGTTCGGCGCGACGAGGATCGGCACCAAGCGCGACCCGACGACCGGCGGCGATGCCGTCGACGAGTGCCTCGGGGCCGACGAGCTCGACGTGGTGCTCGAACGCGCGGACTACCTCGTGATCGCCTGCCCGCTCACCGAGGAGACAGAGGGGATGATCGGCGCCGAGGAACTCGCCACGCTCGACGAGGATGCCGTGCTCGTGAATATCGCTCGCGGTGAGGTCGTCGACGAGGACGCGCTGATCGAGGCGCTCGAGCACGACGAACTCGGCGGTGCTGCCCTGGACGCCTTCGCGGAAGAGCCCCTGCCCGAGGACTCACCGCTCTGGCGGATGAACGACGTGGTGATCACGCCGCACGTCTCTGGGACCTCCCAGTTCCTCACCGAGCGCAACGCCGCGCTGGTCGTCGAGAACTGGGCGGCCCTACAGGCCGGCGAGTCGCTCACGAATCGCGTCGTTTGAGCTGGCCGAGCCCGAACTTCGACCCGGAAGATCCAGTGGCTTCCGCGGTCCCAAGGACCTTCTCCCCGAAGCTCCACAGACGGTGTATGGCATCGACGAGCCGCGCCTGGTACTTCGCAGAACGGCCCGAGGGCGAACCGGACATGGACTGCTTCGACCTCAAAGAGCGCGAGGTCCCCGGACCGGACGCCGGCCAGCTCCTGGTGGAAGTGCGCTACCTCTCCGTCGATCCGTACATGCGCGGTCGAATGCGCGATCGCGAATCCTACGCGGAGCCCTGGGACGTCGGGGACGTGCTCAAGGGCGTCGTCGTCGGCGAGGTCGTCGAGAGCGAGCACGATCGCTACGGCACCGGTGACCTCGTCACGGGCGAGGGCGCCTGGGCAGAGCACGCACTGCTGAACGGCCACGAGGTCGCGCCGGTCGATCCGCGAGTCGCGGACCCGCCCGCCTACCTCGGTGCGCTAGGGATGCCGGGACGCACGGCCTACTTCGGCCTCCTCGATGTCGGTGACCCGAACCCCGGTGACACGGTCGTCGTCTCGGGCGCCGCCGGCGCCGTCGGCTCCGTCGTCGGCCAGATCGCGTCACTGAACGGCTGCCACGTCGTCGGCTTCGCAGGCAGCGACGAGAAGACCGACTGGCTCACCGACGACCTCGGCTTCGACGCCGCGATCAACTACAAATCCACCGACGACTACCGGGCTGCTCTCGACGAGGCAGCGCCCGACGGCGTCGACGTCTACTTCGACAACGTCGGTGGCCCGATCACCGACGCCGTGTTCACGAAACTGAATCTCGACGCCAGCGTCGCAGTCTGCGGCCAGATCGCCCACTACAACGACGAGGAAGTCCCGATGGGCCCCCGCAAGCTGCCGATGCTCATCCCGTCGCGCGCCAGCGTCGAGGGGTTCCTCGTCAGCGACTTCTCGGGGCGCTTCCGGCAGGCCAGCGAGCAGCTGGGCGAGTGGGTTGCACGTGGCGAGATCCAGCACCGCGAGACCGTCGTCGACGGGCTCGATCGGGCGCCCGACGCGTTCCTTGGACTCTTCTCGGGCGATAACATCGGGAAGCAGGTCGTTCGGGTCTCCGAGTAGCCCGATCGGTCGACCAGCAGCCACAGTCGCCTCCCGTCGCTATCCCCACGTCCAGCGAGCGTCGAAGACGTACCGGTAGATCCCACTCACGACGATCCCGGCTGCGTTCGCGAGGAGGTACGGAACGCCCTGGTACTGGACGAGTGCGAAGAGCACCCCGATCTGGATTGGAATCGCCGTGCCGCGGACGACGTTGGTCTGGGCCAGTCCGACGAGAAACTCGCGGGTGCCGGTGTTGCGATCAGATCGGAACGTCCAGCGGTTGTTCAGCACGTACTGGAAGACGATCGTGCACTCGATGGCCACGACGGCGCCGAGGAGGTAGTGCAGGCCGACGCGATCGACGAACAGCCAGAGCAAGACGAGCTGGAGCCCGGCGGCGATCGCGCCGACGGCGACGAACTTGCGGAGCTGCGGCGCGATGGGGCCGCTCAGCAGATTCCGGAGGAAGGACCGTAGCATCTACTGGTAGCCGAGTGCCGTGAGCCGCGCCTCGACCGCGTCGTCGACGTCCTCGTCAGCAGCGGACTCCCCGCCGTCACCGAGCGTGGTGACGTGGGCCTCCGCGATCGAGGCGAGCCGATCGATCACGTCCCGCTGCTCCGTCGTCGGATCTGCCGCGAGATTCGCCTGCTGGGTCGGATCGGATCGCCTGTCGTAGAGCTCCGTCTCCTCGGTTTCGACGTTCTCGATGTACGTCCACGGGCCGTCACGGACGCTTACGAGCAAGTCGCCGTCGTCGAGCCGTCTGGGGATCGGCTGCGTGGTGACGCTTTCCCCCCGAACAGTCACGGAGATCACCGGCTCGTTGGGCGGCGCCTCGCCGTCCATGATCGTGGGGACGAGCGAGCTGCCACGCCAGTCGGGGTGGCCTTCGACGCCGACGAGGTCTGCAGCAGTCGGCGGGATGGAGTCGAGCCCGACCTGCTCCTCGACCCGACGCGACTCGGCGCCGGGCACGTCGACGATGTAGGGGACGTGCATGAGCTCGTCGTAGAGCTTCGGGTAGTGGGAGAGGTGGCCGTGCTCCTGGAACTCCTCGCCGTGATCGCCCGCGAGGACGACGGCGGTGTCGTCGGCGTGCCCGACGTCCTCGAGCGTATCGAGCAGCCGGCCGATGCTCGCGTCGACCTGTCGAACCGTCGCCTGGTAGAGGGTTCGGAGGTCCTCGAGGGTCCGGTCGCCGACCTCCCAGCCGAGGCCAGTGTAGGTGTGCGCCATGAGCTTGCGATAGAGGCCGAGGCGGGAGTCGGTGACCTCCTGGACGTACTGCTTGGCGGGGACGTACGGCGTGTGGACGTCCATGTAGTGGACCCAGAGGAAGAACGGCTCGTCGCCGTCGCTCGTATCCTCGAGGAAGTCCGTCGCGGCGTGCTCGACGTCGAACATCCGCGCTGTGTCGAGGAAGGGGCGATCGTCGGTCTGTCGCCGAAGGACCTTGCCCGCGCGCCGAATCGGAGCCGTCGCAACCTGCAGCCACGCTTCGACGGTCGGATGTGTCGCGAGATAGCGGCCGTAGAGCCCGTCGCCGACGTTGGCGACGAAGGAGTCGAACCGGTCGAAGCCGGCGTCGTACCCCCAGTGTGAGCTGAGGAAGCCGTTCGCCGCGTTGAATCCGGCCGTGTCGAAACCGGCCTCCGAGAGAACGGAGGCGAGCGTGGTGCCCGAATCGACGCCGATGGAGCCGTCGCCATCGAAGACGTGCCGTGAGGCCAGCATCGAGGGAAACGAGAACGGAGTCCAGTTGCCGGTCGCGTAGGCGTGCTCGAAGACGGTGCCCTCCGCCGCGAGCTCGTCCATGATCGGCGTCCGCCGGTCGGCGTCGTACGCACCCAGCGCATCCGCTCGGAGCGAGTCCACCGTGACCAGCAGCACGTTCGAAACGGGTGGTGTATCGGTCATTGTCGTCGTGTGCCCGCGTCGCGTGGAGGTGCCCGAGCGCAGCGGGGGCCGGTACAGCTGCCGTAGGGGTGTTGTGTGATGGTCCCTCCTGAACCCCGCGATTCGTCCCCATCCCTGGCAACCGCACCGGCA
>ENA-ORDC01002637-ORDC01002637.1-marine-metagenome-genome-assembly--contig:-NODE-2637-length-10409-cov-6.055362_pt1 | contig 10409 bp, 10 predicted proteins | sample MGYA00237783_ERZ508515 | MGnify/ENA primary metagenome ERZ508515 (study PRJEB26186, sample SAMN06268792) | marine metagenome | isolation source: Eden Landing Ponds, San Francisco, CA, USA | place...
CGAGATGGTGGGCCCCCTCGGCCCCGAGCCTGAGTCCGCGGTCGGCGGCCCCGCTGTTGACCAGCGCCATGTCGGCGACGGCAAAGAGGTCGTAGTCGCGGCCGTCGGTCGCCTCGAAGCGAACGTCGGCGACGACGGCGTCGTGTTCGGGGTCGGTGGCGTACTCGACGACGAGTTCCCACTCGTGGCCGCGGCCGTCGCCCGGCTCGGTAAACACGTGCCGGAACAACAGCGCGTCGTCGGCCGCCGGCTCGACCCGGCGCTCGACGGTGTCCTCGCGGTCGCGAGTCTCCCGGTGGGTGCGGACGGTGTAGGCCTCGTCGTCGGTGGAGTCGACGAGGAAGTCGAGCGTCCGGAGGTTCATCGTGTCGACCTGCGGGAACCGCGCTTCCGTCACCGCGCCCTCGGTGAGCGTGAACCACACCCGCGAGGGGTCGTCGGCGTCGTGGTCGGCGGCGGTCGCGAGGCCGTACTTCTCGCCGGTCGTCCAGCGGGGCCGGCCGCTGGGCCCCTCGATGTCGGTCGTGACGGCCGGCAGCGCGTCCTCGGCGGCCAAAAGCGCCGTCGCCCGCAGCCGCAGCGAGTGGGACCAACACAGCGGCGCGGCGCTGTCGAGGGAGCCGTCGTCGAAGACCTGCTCGGCGAGATAGCCCGCGTCGGTCGTCAGCGCGCCGTCGGGGCCGAGCAGCCGGTAGAGCTGGGCCGCGCGGTCGATGTACCCCTCGCCGCCCATCCCGCGGTCGTCGAGCAGCCGCCCCGTCCGGGCGGCCGCGACCGCGCCCAGCCCCGTCGCGACCGACCACACCTTCTCCTCGTCCTGGTCGGCGGTCCGCCAGCGGTCGCCCTCGTAGCGGATCATCCCGGCGACGGAGCTGTCCCGGGGGTTGCGCACCAGGCCGTTCAACGTCGTTCGGACGTGCTTCGCGAGTCGGTCCAGCCGTTCGTCGCTGACGGTCACGTCCTCGACGGCGTCGTACTCGGCGAGGGCGTCGGCCAACACCAGCGTCGCCGCGTCCAGCCGGCTGTCGGGCGTGCCGTCGGCCAGCCGCATCGGGTAGACCCCCTGGTCGGGGTCGTAGGCGTCGTCCAACCCGTCGAGGACGGTCTCGGCCATCGACAGGGCGCGCTCCCGGACGGGGTGGCGAAGCGGCGCTCGCGCGACCGCGGCGAAGGCGTGGACGAACGTCGCGGCGGTGTGCGTGAACTGCCCGACGGCGTCCTCCCAGACGTTCTGGCAGGACTCGGGATAGCCGTTGTCGGCCACGTCGCGGGCCAGCGCGTCTAGCGCTTCGACGACCGTCTCCCGGATCTCGACGGTCAGGTCGTCGTCGAGTTGGCCGTGGCGCTCGCGCAGCAGCGTCGCGAGGAAGGCGGTGACCGTCGCGGTCTGGTCGGCCTGGTACTCTCTGGAGTCCTCGTTGCGCTCGACGTTGGCGTTGGCCCAGCCGGGCGCCAGCGAGCCGTCGGTCGCCCAGACGCGATGGGGCCAGGTGCCGTCGGCCAGCTGCGCCCGACAGTGAAAGCGGGCGCTGCGCTCGACTGCGCCGCCGGTGTCGACCCCGAGTCGGTCGCCGGCGGTGAGCAGGTTCCGCGCCACCGACGCGTCGTCGCGAAACCAGACGTAGCCGTAGCCGCCCGAGTTGGCGTAGAAGGGGTCGAACTCCGGGCCGGCGACCCGCGCGCCCGACGGCGCTTCGAGCAGGTCGGCCACCCGCAGGTCCGTCCGCACGAGCGAGGCGCGGGGCACCGACTCGGGCACCGTGACCGTCGTCCGGTCGCGGGCGGCGGCGCGGATCGCGTCGGCGCCGTCGTGGGCCGCCGCGCAGCGACGCAGGTCCGCCAGCGCCGTCCCGCGGTCGAGTTCGCCGTGGTCAGACAGCTGGCTCACCAGCGTCGTGCGGTGGCTGCGTCCGGCCCGCTCCAGCGGCGCCGTCACGACGAAGTCGCCGCTCAGCCGCGTCTCGTCGTAGGTGCGCATCCCCTCGCCGCGGGGGAACTCGACCGGCTCGTCGGCGAGTATCTCGGCGAAGCGCTCGGGCCGCTGGCCGTGCACCCCGTTCAGCCCCGTCGAGGCCGCCAGGTAGTCGTGTTCTTGGCGGTGGTACACCTCCAGCACCTCCGAGCCGTCGGGCCCGCTGTCGTCGTGGATCAGCGCGCCGACGCCCGCCTCCTTCCCCTCGGGCGCCATCGTCAGGAAAGCGACGAGGTGGGCGTCCGCGGGGACTTGCCCCCGCAGTTCGACGTGAGTGACGTGGGCCCGGCCCAGCGTCAGGTCGTACTGGTGGACCGTGTAGCCGCCGGCGTCGTACTCGGTCTCGACCAGTCGGGTGTCTCGGTAGTAGTGCTGTCGGATGGTCTCCAGGTCGGCGAACCAGTGGGTGTCGCCGTTGGCACGGATGCCGAGTTTCGACCGGTCGATCCCGTACAGGCCCGACAGCGGGGCCGAGTAGTCCCGGATAGACCCGTCCCCGTCGACGTACACCAGCCGGTCCCCGTGCCCGGAGAAGGCACCACCGAGCGTCCGCATCTCTTCAGGAAAGCGCCCCGAGCCTGCCCGCTTGTACTCGTCGAGCGCCGTCGTCAGCCGCATACGGTCACCAGCACTCAGACACGTATAAATCCCGAGACTCCACCGCAAGCGTTGCCGCAGGTCGGTGACTGTTCGTCGCGGTTCTCGTCCGTATCGATCCCGGTGTGCGACGCGAAACTCTTGGAAAGTGACCGAGCGTTCACTGCGCTCGGCCGAAACAGAACGGTTCGACGCGCTCAGCGGTCGGCGGTCACGGGGACGACGGTCACGTCGTCGACGTGGAGGCCGTCGTCCGTCCGGACGGACTCCCCGGTGACCAAATCGATGTCGCCGACCGGGCGGTCGAGGGCGACCGTCGCCGGCGCGTCGCCGAAGTTCAGGGCCACGACGACCGCGGCGTGGTCGGCGTCCGCCGACCCCTCGCTCTCGCGGGCGAACGCCACGACGCGGTCGGCCGCCGCTAGCTCGTCGCCGAGTGCGTCGACTACCGCGCCGTCTCCGGCCATACCTGGACAGTGGTTCGGCCAAGGCAAAAACCGTCCGCTCGCGTCGCTCGATACCGCTGTCTCACAGGCGGCGGGATCGCTCGGTACTTACGAAAGCAGGAGAGGTGGGTGGTGGGTGGAAACGGTGGGTGGGTAGACCGGGAAAGACGGAATGGGTGGTGGGTGGGGTGGGTGGGTAGACCGGGAAAGACGGAATGGGTGGTGGGTGGGGGGGGGGGGGGGGACGGGCACCAGACGGTGCCTGCACTCTCAGATCTGCCGGCCGGGGATAAGTATTTTCTCCACCGATTTTCGGAACTGATACTCGGAAAACGTCGATGAACGTTCGCTCGGAATAGATGAACGGGATTTAAGCGCTCGCCGGACGGCCCTTCGCGTGACATGCGATTGCACGAATATCAGGCCAAGCAGGTCTTCGACGACGCGGGCATTCCGACACCCGCGTCGGCGCTGGCCGGGACCGTCGACGAGGCGGTCGCCGCGGCCGAGGAGATCGGCTATCCGGTCGCGGTCAAGGCACAGGTACACGTGGGTGGACGCGGGAAAGCCGGCGGCATCAAGCTCGTCGAGGACAAGGCGGAGGCCCGGGAGGCCGCCGAGGACATCCTCGGAATGGATCTCAAAGGCTACACCGTCGAGCGCGTGCTCGTCGAGGAGGCCGTCGACTTCGAGAACGAACTGTACGTCGGCGTAACGATGGACCGCGGCGAGGGCAAGCCCGTCGCGATGGTGTCGACCCGCGGCGGCGTCAACATCGAGGAGGTCGCCGAAGAGGACCCCGAAGCCATCGCCCGCGAGCACATCGACCCCGCGTTCGGCATGCACCCCTACCAGGCCCGCAAGGTCGTCTACGACGCGGGCGTCGACCGCGCTATCGCCGGCGACGTCGCCTCTATCCTGACGACGCTCTACCAGATCTGGGACGACCGCGACGGCTCCGACGCGGAGATCAACCCGCTGATGGTCACCGGCGACGACGAGGTCATCGCCGCCGACGCCGTCCTCAACATCGACGGCGACGCCATGTTCCGCCAGCAGGAACTCGCCGAGATGCAGGAGGACGGCGAGTTCTCCGAGAGCGAACTCGAACAGAAGGCCGACGAGTACGGCTTCGACTACGTCCGTCTGTCCGGCAACGTCGGCATCATCGGCAACGGCGCCGGTCTGGTCATGACGACGCTGGACCTGGTCGACCACTACGGCGGCGAGCCCGCCAACTTCCTCGACGTCGGCGGCGGCGCGAAGGCCGACCGCATCGCAAACGCGCTCGACATGGTCTTCTCCGACGAGAACGTCGATTCGGTCGTGTTCAACATCTTCGGCGGGATCACCCGCGGCGACGAGGTCGCCAAGGGGATCAACGAGGCGCTGGAGCAGTTCGACGAGATCCCCAAGAAGGTGGTCGTCCGACTCGCCGGCACGAACGCCGAGGAGGGAATGGAGATCCTCAACGAGGACCTCGTGCAGGTCGAGGGCACCCTTGAGGACGCGGTCCAACGTGCTGTCAAGAACGCTGAGGAGGTGACCCAATGAGTATCTTCGTCGACGACGACACCCGGGTCGTGGTGCAGGGCATCACGGGCGGGGAAGGCAAGTTCCACACCGAACAGATGCTGGAGTACGGCACGAACGTCGTCGCGGGCGCGGTGCCCGGCAAGGGCGGCCAGGAGGTCGCCGGCGTCCCCGTCTACGACACCGTCGACGAGGCCGTCGACGCCGAGGACGCCGACGCCTCCGTCGTGTTCGTCCCGCCGGCGTTCGCCGGCGACGCCGTCTTCGAGGCGCTCGACACCGACCTCGACCTCGTGGTCGCCATCACCGAGGGCATCCCCACGCAGGACATGGCCAAGGTGAACAAGCGGCTCTCGGAGGTCGACACGCGGCTCATCGGCCCCAACTGCCCCGGCATCATCACGCCCGGCGAGGCGAAGCTGGGCATCCTGCCGGGCAACATCTTCGAGTCGGGCGACGTCGGCCTCGTCTCCCGCTCGGGCACCCTGACGTACCAGGTCGTCTCGAACCTGACCGAGCGCGGCATCGGCCAGACCACCGCCATCGGCATCGGCGGCGACCCGATCATCGGGACCTCCTTCGTCGACGCCCTCGAAGCCTTCGAGGCCGACCAGGACACGAAGGCGGTCGTCATGTGCGGCGAGATCGGCGGCGAGGACGAGGAGCAGGCCGCCCGCTACATCGCACAGAACATGGACACGCCCGTCGCCGGCTTCATCGCCGGCCGCACCGCCCCGCCGGGCAAGCGCATGGGCCACGCCGGCGCCATCGTCTCCGGCTCGGGCACCGGCACCGCCGAGTCGAAGATCGGCGCGCTCAACGACGCGGGCGTCCCCGTCGGCGACACGCCCAACGAGGTCGCCGACCACATCGAGGACTTCCTCTAAGCGCCTCTGCTCCCCGTTTTCTCACTCGTCGCCGACGCCGAGCGCCGCCGTAAGTCCCTCCAGCGCCACGGTCTCGGCGTCCGCCGCTCCAGCGTCGCCGTCCCCGCCGTAGCCGACGCCGGTGGCGACGAGGACGACGTGCTCGCCCGCGTCCACCTCGTCGCGCTCGCGCAGCCGACGAAGCCCCGCGAGCGTCGTCGCCGACGCCGCCTCCACGCGCATTCCGGCGGCCGCGAGGTCGCGCCGCGCCGTCCGGATCGCGTCGTCGTCGACGGCGAGGACCGCACCGCCGGCGTTCCGGGCGGCCCTCAGCGCTCGGGTGCCGCTCGGCGGGTCGGGGTTGGCGATGGAGTACGCGACCGTCTCGTCGACCTCGTCGGCTTCCAGCCGCGTCACCGCATCGTCGCCACGCGCGAACGCGTCGGCGACGGGCGCGCACGCCGACGCCTGCACGAAGTACAGGCGTGGCGGGTCGTCGAGCAGCCCCGCCGCGGTCGTCTCGCGGACGGCCTTCCACGCCGCGCTGGCGTGGCCGCCGCTGCTGACCGGCATGACGACCGCGTCGGGCATCGCCGACGATGGCGCCGCCTCGGGGGTTCCGTGCCCGCCGACCTCGCCGGCCTCGCCGGCGGCGAACGCCCGCAGGACCTCCAGCACGGTCGTCTTCTGGCCGGCGACGCGCAGCGGCGAGTCGGAGTTGACGAACGCGATCCCGGCCTCGGGTCCGAGGTCGAGCGCGTCGTAGTACAGCCGGCCGTAGTCGCCGTCGACGCGGACGATCCGCGGGCCGTACGCCGCGATCCGGTCGAGTCGTCCCGCGGAGATGTCGGCGGGGACGAGCACGACGCAGTCGATGCCGGCGCTCGCGGCGTGGGCGGCCATCGAGGCGGCCATGTTGCCGTGTGAAACGGTGCCGACTGCGGTCGGCGCCTCCGCCTCGCCTCCACGTTCGCCCCCGGCGACGCCCGCCGTTCCGGCGTCCCGGGCGACCGCCGCCGCGACGCCGACCGCGCTCCCGCGGTCCTTGAACGAGCCGGTCGGGTTGGTCCCCTCCAGTTTCACGTGGACGCGGGCGCCGTCGGCGTCGAGGCCGGGCGCGCGGATCAGCGGCGTCGCGCCGGCCGCGGCCGCGAGCCCCGATCCGGGCGCTTCGGCCGGGAGGAGGTCGGCGAACGCCCAGACGCCGTCGCGGTCGGGCCACGCGAAGTCCACCGGATCGGTGTCGAACCACAGCGGCTCGCCGCAGTCGGGGCACCGCTGACCCGATTCCGCGGCGCGCCCGCAGGCGTAGCAGGTGAGCACGGTCCACCCGCGGTCGCCGGTCGGCAAAAGCCCGGCGCACCGCCCGGGATCGGCACGTTGTCGAGGATGCAACTGTCCCTTCGCGAGGGTTCGACCGTCCCCCGATCGATCCGCGATCGGCTCTCGGATCCGGCCCGGATCCGGCCCGGATCCGGCTCGGGTATCGCCATCGATCCCCACGCCGTATGCCAACTTTTCGCGTTCGGGAGCGATGGACTCTTTCGTACGAACCGTGAATCGCTGGATAGCTCCGGCGTCACGAACGCCGCGAGTTCCCGCTACAGATGAACGCACGATCTACACTCCCCGCACTCGTACTGCTCTCCGTGCTGGTCGGCGCCGTCGCCCTCGCGGGCGGCCTCGCCGCCGGCACCGCGACCGCACAGACAGCGAACGCCACCGCCGACGTGAGCGTCGACGACCAGACCGGCGCCGAGTCGGTGACCGTCGCGGAGGCGACGCTGCCCGACGGCGGCTACGTCGTCGTCTACAACGCCTCCGGCGGCATCGTCGGCGCCTCCGAGTACCTCGACAGCGGCACCCACGAGAACGTGACGCTCGAGGTCTCGCCGGCGCCCTCGCGCAGCCAAGTCATCGTCGGCGAGGTCCGCGCGGACGACGGCGACGAGTCGTTCAACGCCTCCGCCGATCTGCCGTACACCAACGAGAACGGCCAGCCGATCGGCGAGGCCGCGTACCTGACCGTCGAGCGGACCGAGACGGACACGCCCACCGCCACGGCGACCGCGACCGCCACCGAGACGGCGACCGTGACCGAAGCCGAGGCGACGACCGCCGCGACCGACGAATCCACCGAGACGAGCGGCCCCGGATTCGGCGTCGCCGCGACGCTCGCCGCGCTGGTCGGCGCAGCACTGCTGGCCCGCCGGTAGGTCGCCTCGCCCGCCGGTTTCACCGATCTTTCGTGCCGACGTGTACCCGTCGACCGCCCCAGCGGCGGCGCCGGACTGCTCCCGACGAGACGGAACGCGGGATTGAACCCTCGCGGCACCGAATCCCGAGTATGACCGACGACGCCGACGACGATGTCGCCGCCGAGGCCGACGACGAGTGGCTCGCGCGCCTCCGCGAGATGCGCGACGAGAAGAACGAGTTCCTCGCGAGCGACCCGCAGTCGCCGCTGGACCCGGCGCTGCGCGACGACTTCGACGGCCTCGAGTACTTCGAGCCCGACCCCGCCTACCGCGTGCGGGCGACCGTCGAGGTGCACGACGATCCGGAGTCGGTGGAGCTGACCGTTCGCAACGGCACCGCCGAGCGGTTCCACCGCGTCGCGACGCTGTCGTTCACGCTCCCGGCCGCCGGGGGCGGCGAGGTCGAGGAGTCGCTGGCGGCGCTGCGGGCGGAGGGTTCGGCCGCGCTGTTCCTCCCGTTCCGCGACAAGACCACCGGCCAGCAGACGTACGACGGCGGCCGGTACATGGACCTCCACCCCGACGGCGACCTCGGGGGGATCGACGAGGTGACGCTCGATTTCAACCTCGCGTACACGCCCTTCTGTGCGTTCGCGGACGCGTTCGCCTGCCCGCTGCCGCCGACGGACAACTGGCTCGAGGTCGCGGTTCCCGCGGGCGAGCGCGACCCGGCGCTGGAGTGACCCGCCGCCCCGCCTCGTCCGGCCGCGACCGTCGCCCCGCCCGCGCGCCCCGGTCGCGACCGGTCGAAAAGTAACCCTTAGTACGGGCGAGAGCGCACTGGCACCCATGGAGAACTCGGTCATCATCGGCGCGGTCCTCATGGTCGTCGGTACCGTGCTGTTCTTCCCGAGCCTGGCCCCGCAGTCCGGATCGCTCGCGAGTTGGGCGCTCGTCCCGGCGGCGGCGCTGCTCACCTACGGGACGTACCTGGTCGGCACGAGCGAGCCCGGACGCGCCGTCTGATCCGCCGCCCGCCTCACTCCACCCCGTCGGCGCCGTACCGCTCCAGCGCCGCCTCCGCGCCGGCGGCGACGTAGCCGGCGTCGACGCCGACGATCTGGTAGTCGTACCCCACCGACGCCCAGCGGTCGATCTCCTCGGGCGCGGTCGCGAGCGTTCCGACCGGCACCTCGCTGTCCGCGAGCACAGACTCGACGGCCGCGAGGAACCGGTCGGACCCGTACTCCCCGAAGACGCCGAGGTCCGCCGAGAGGTCCGCCGGGCCGACGAGCAGCGCGTCGAGACCGTCGACGGCGGCGATGTCGGCGGCGTGCTCGACCGCCGTCTCGGTCTCGATCTGGGCGATCGTCGCGACGCGGTCGTTCGCGCGGTCGTAGTAGTCGTCCAGGTCGCGACCGTACGCCGACGAGCGCGTCCCCGCGACGCCGCGGCGCCCCGCCGGCGGGTAGCGCGCCGCCTCGACGAACGCCTCGACCTCCTCGGGGGTGTTCACCTGCGGCGCCATCACGCCCGCGGCGCCGGTGTCGAGCGCGCGCTTGATCCGGACGTGGTCGTTCCACGCGACCCGGACTACGGCCGCCGTGTCGCTTGCGGCGTCCGGGTCGCCAACGGCGTCGCCGCGGGCGTCGGTTCCACCCCCGGCGTCGCGACCGTTCGCGGCGTCGACGGCGCGGACGGCCGCCTCCACCGACTCGGTGTCGGTCGGCGCGTGTTCGGTGTCGATCACGACGAAGTCCGCGTCGGTGAGCGCGAGCTGTTCGGCGATCTGCGGCGAGGGCGTCGACAGCCAATGGCCGGCGGGGTTCTCGCGAAGGGTCGCCCGCAGTCCCGCGACGCCGGGGTCGTCGGTCATACGAACCGCTCCTCGCCGACGGGACATCAAGCCCGCACAACCCCCGGTCGGCTGCCGCTACGCCGACGCCGACCGGACGATGCCGGCCAGCAGGACGCCGCCGGCGACGGCCACGACGATCACGGAGACCCCGACGAGTTCGGTCGGCGACTGGTCGATCCACCGCTGGAGCCACCACGCCGCGTAGTGGAGCTGCGTGTACACGAAGAAGCGGTACGGGAAGTGGATCCACGCGAGGAACGTCACGGCCGCGATCCCCAGATAGTCGACGGCGTCCCGCTCCCGTACCCACATGGAGGCCGCTCCCGCTCCGGGCAATAAAAGCGTTCGTCCCCGCGTCTCGGGTGTGAGAACCGTGGGAGACGGTGCCGGGTGGGAGGGGTGTCGAGGGGACGGCGGGGGCCGTGGGCTTCCGGGGGCGTCAGTCGTCGCCTCGTGCGGCCTCGACGCGGGCGGCGTACGTCTCCAGTTCGCCCGCGAGCTCGCGCGCCTCGGCCGCGGAGAGGGTGACACCCTCCGCGTGTGGCGGAAGCGCCGCCAGTCCGGTGTTGTCGAGTTCGAGTTCGAGCGTCACCTCCTCGGGGTCCTCGCGCGGCGCCGTGACGTTCAACACGGCGACGGCCTCCTCCTCGAAGTCGTGGCCGCGGGCGAAGCCGTCGAGCAGGTCGAAGGTGGTGTAGGCGTTGACGCGGATGAGCCGGTCGGGCATGGCCGACGCTCAGTCGTCCGACGGGATAGGACTGCCGTCCGCGCGCGCCGGCGCGGGCGAGGCGTCCATGTCGTCCTCGTCGGCGTACGGGTACCACGTCAGCTTGGTGTTGTGCATGTAGGGGTCCTCGTAGTCGGTCTCCTCGGGCTCGACCAACTCCGCGAGCGTCTCCTCGTCGGTGCGCTCGACGAAGTCACGGAACGACTCGTCGC
>ENA-ORDC01002640-ORDC01002640.1-marine-metagenome-genome-assembly--contig:-NODE-2640-length-10397-cov-2.646899_pt1 | contig 10397 bp, 9 predicted proteins | sample MGYA00237783_ERZ508515 | MGnify/ENA primary metagenome ERZ508515 (study PRJEB26186, sample SAMN06268792) | marine metagenome | isolation source: Eden Landing Ponds, San Francisco, CA, USA | place...
GGCGTAGCTGCTCCGGCGGGACGGCGCCACGGGCGGCGTACCCCTCGTACGCGAACGTGGGGACGCCGGTGACGCCCTGCTGTTTGGCGGCCTCGAACTGCTCGAAGACCTCGGCTCGGAGGTCGTCGTCTCCGATAGCATCCCGGACCGCCTCGCCGTCGATTCCGGCGCTCTCGGCGATATCCGCCAGCACGTCCGGGTCGTCGATCGCCTCGCCCTCCTCCCACAGCGCGCGGTAGAGTGCGTCGTCGAAGTCGGCCCAATATTCGGGGAATTCCCGCTGGACGAACAGCGAGGCGGCCTGGGTGTCGAGGGAGTCGACGTCGGGCACCTCGTCGATGCCGAGCATCGCATCGGCGTCGTAGCGGTCGCGGAGCCGTGCGACGTTCTCGCGGACCTGGTCGAAGTACTCCTCGTCCTTGCCGTCGTCGACGCTATCGTCGATCTCGCCGTCCGGGCCCCGCTTCTGGGAGCGGAGGTCGAACGGATGCCACTCGATGGACAGCGGTTCGTCCCGCTCCTCGCGGTACTGTGCCAGCGATTCGCGGCCGAGGTAGCAAAACGGGCAGACGTAGTCGGCGTACACGAGGACCTCGTCGGGATCGTCGGTCATGGAGTACACGTAGGGTCTCGCAGGGAAAAGCTCCAGCGTGACGGTCGTTCGCGCCGCTTGCTCCGTGCTGCTGCGTGACAGTTGCGGTGTCCGCGCCGGCGGATCCGAGGCGGCATCTCGGTCAGGCTCCGAGGCGAAATCCTGTTCAGGCCGACTCCTGCCAGACCGCGACGGTCGCCATCCCGAGTCCGAGCGCGAGCCAGCCGAGCAGCGAGATGCTACAGACGAGCGGCGAGGCCATCCCGTCGCCCGGCTCCGCGGCGAGCGCCGGCCCCAGCGCCAGCTCGAACACGAGCCCGCGGAACGCGCTCGCCGGACTCAGCCCCTCGAACAGCGCGATGGCGTTGCCGCCGATCACGTCGCTCGAGACGAGCGTGAGCAGTGCGAGGTCGAGGCCGATGGCGATCACGACGACGCCGCCGACCGCCGCCGCGAGCGCGCCTCGATTCGTCCGCGTCGCCGCCGAGACCGCGAGGGCGAGCGCGGCGACGACGAGCGCGTAGATCGCGACGAGCAGGACGAACCGGACGAAGACGAGCACCGTGTCGCCGGCGTCGTGCGTCGCGAGGAACGTCTGGGGTGCACCGCCGCTGCCGCTCGCGAGCGCGCCGGCGACGCCGAACGCGGCGAGCACGAGGACGAGGAGCCCGAGCGCGCGGCCGAGGAACACGCCGAGGACGTACTCCAGCCGCGAGATCGGGTACGTCCGGATCACGTCGAGTTCGCCGCGTTCGTCGTCGCCCCGGATCGATCGGAAGACGAACGCGAAGGCGATCGTCGGCACGAGCACCTCGACCACGAGCAGCAGGTCGTAGGTCAGCGAGACGTAGCCGCCCGCCGCGTCGCGGGAGAGCGCGCCGAGGCCGACGATGACCGCGAAAAAGGCGGCGGCAACCACGAGCAGCGCCCGGTTCCGAACGAGCGTCCGCAGTTCGCGATCGACGACGACGAACACGCGATCGACGGCGCTCACGAGGACTCACCCCCGGCGGGTGGGGCCTCCAGTTGCACCGCGGCACGCTCGGCGTCCCGGACCGCGTCGGAAAACGCGGCTCGGAGCGTCGGTGCGCCCGTGGACTCGAGGACGTCCGCGGGCGCGCCGTCGAGGACGAACTCGCCGTCGACGAGCGTCACCACGCGATCGGCCGTCTCCTCGATCGCGGCGAGGTCGTGGCTCGCGATCACCACCGTCCGGCCGTCGCGGGCGATCCCCTCGACGGTCGCGAAGATGTGGTCGGCGACGTCGGGGTCGAGCCCGCTCGTCGGCTCGTCGAGGACGACGACCGGGGGGTCGCCGACGAGCGCCTGGGCCAGCCCGAGCAGGCGGGTCATCCCGCCGGAGAGTGCCTCGACGCGCCGATCCGTGGCGCCCTCGAGGCCGACCCGGTCGAGCAGTTCCGTCGGCGAGCGATCGTCGCCGACGAGATCCATGTAGAAGGCGAGGGTTTCCCTGGCGGTGAAGCCGCTCCGGAACTGGGGCGTCTGCGGGAGGTACGCGACCGACCGCGCCGTGCCATCGGGACGCGATACCGACCCGGAGTTCGGCGATCGGAGGCCGGCCAGGAGTTCCAGGACGGTCGTCTTCCCGCTACCGTTGGGGCCCACCAGCGCAGTCAGGGACCCGGTCTCGAGATCGAGCGTCGCGTTTTCGAGGACGGTCACCTGGCCGAACGCGAAGCCGGCGTTTCGCAGCGAGAGGGTTGCTTCAGCCGGCGTCGACGACGCATCGTCGGTGGCGCTGCCCCCGGACTCGCCTTCGACTCCGTCCTCGGTGCTCACGTCGATCCCTCCGTGGTGGCCGTTCCGTTCTGCGCCGCCTGGAGCACGTCGGGCCGGGCGGGCGCCGTCCGCGGTGCGGTGTCAATCACGCCGCCGGAGCGCAGCCCTGGCACGTTGTCCTGGACGCTCCGGACCAGCTGGAACGCCGGCGACCGGGCGAGCGTCCAGGCGCCGTTGGCGTCGTGGAGCTGGCCGTCGACGCTACCGGTCGGCCGGAACGTGCGGTCGTAGTGGCCGTCGCCGTCGTCGTCGGCAGCGGGCATCGGGCCCCAGTAGTTCCCCTCGCCCCGGACGGTCCACACGCGGAGGACGCCGAGAGTCGACCTGCTCGCCCGGTCGTTGTCCACGACGTCGTTCGCGGTGACGAGGTTCGTCGGCGGTCCGAGGCTGGTCCGGAATCCGGCGTCGTTGCCGACGATCGTGTTCCGCTCGATCAGCGACTGGTAGCCGAGCACGTCGATGCCGCGCTGGTTGTCGACGAGGACGTTCTCGGCGTAGTAGGCGTTCGAGCCCGCCGTCGAGACGCCGACTCGGGAGTTCCGGACGTCGTTGCCCACGATCATGTTTCCGACCGGGTGGGTCATGACGATGACGCCGGTCTGCTCGTTCCGCATCTCGTTGTTCGCGATCAGCGCCTCGGAGGTGTACATCTCGTGGACGCCGAAACGACCGTCCCGGAAGGCGCTGTTCCGGACGACGATGCCGTCCGCGCGGTGGGTGTAGACGCCGTCGCGGCCGCCGCGGAAGCGGCTGTCCTCTATCACGATCGGGTCGTACATCGCGACCACGCCCATGAACCCGTCGTCGCTTCCGCGGGTGATCGTGACGTTCAGGTCCCGCAGCGTCGCCCCGGCGCTGTCGGTGACGATCAGGCCAGACGACGGCGACTCGATCCGGACGTCGGCGACGAGCGAGCCGTTGGCGTCGACCACCTTGACGGCTGCGTCGCCGCGGCCGTACGCGAGTTCGATGCGTTCCGACCAGCCGATGTCCTCGGGCTCGGATCCGTTCACCGTCGTCCCCCGGCTGCCGACGGGGCCGACGCCGTCGATGGAGAGGTTCACGAGTCCGACTTCGGGCGCCGTGAGCGCGAGGACGCTCCCGTTGCCGTCGCCGCGAATCCGCGTCGTCGGGCCCTGGCCTTCGATCGTGATCGAGCGGTTCACGACGAGGCCGTCGGTCTCGTAGGTCCCTGCAGGGAGTACGATCGTCGTGTCTGGCGGTGCCTGCGCGATCGCCGCCTCGAGCGTCGGGGCGTCCTCGCCGACTACGACCGAGGTCGGGCGATCGCGGAGTGCCTGGGCATCGACGACCGTCTCGTTCGCCCACGCCGAGCGGTTCGCGACCTCGCGCTGGAAGCGCTCTCGCGTGAGCGGCTGCCGCGGGCTAACGTGGTCCTCGAGGTCCGCCCAGTCGATCACCTGCCCGCCGTGCTCTCCCGCGAACGTCTGGGCTGCGTCGCGATCCTCGAACGGCACGGCGACCGGACCGCTCGGCAGTCTGGCCTCGCTCCCGACGACGACGTGGGTGCCGTCCGCGGGCACGAAGTTCGGCGTGTCCTCGGTCTGGAGGTAGCCATCGTCGGTGAGCGAGGGGTCGGCGGTCCCGAAGTCCGTGACGAAGATCTCGACGGGCTGGCCGAACTGCCGGCTGTGGCCGGTCCGGTCCTGCTCGGCGACGTAGGCCTCGAGTCCGTTGAAGCCGACGACGTACTGGTAGCCCGAGTAGTACACCTGGACGCGCGGGATCGCGTACCCCTGGTCCTGGGCCTCCTGCAAGGTCGTGTCGGTGAGGCCGAGTTCGAACGCGTCGTCGAAGTCCGCGGCCTCGGGGACCTGACTGCCACCGATCGGGACGACCAGCGAGAAGCTCAACAGGAGGAGGACCCCACCGACGACGAGCGCGAGGAATCGGCCGATCATCCAGCGGTCACATCCCCAGCGTCGAGATCAGCTCCGGCGTCACGTCGTCGATCGTGCCGACGTCGCCGCCGTGTTCCTCGGCGAACGCCTCGGCGTCGCTCTCCTCGGAGAAGGCGATCAGGTCCCGGCCCATCGTGCCCAGGACTGCCGAGTCGACGACGAAGGTGACCTCGGTCGCGTCGGCGAAGTCGCCGGCCGCCGCGTGCCGGGAGATGAGCTGCTGGCCGTCGTCGCTCCGAATCTCGTAGTCGACGGCGGAGTAGTCCGTGACGTAGAACGCCTCGCGCGACCAGCCCGAGCGCTCGAAGTCGAACTGGAACGCCTCCCAGGTGCTGTCGAACCGCGCCGGGTTCTCGTGGCCCGCCGGCTCCTCGTCCTCGTAGAAGATCAGGGACGTGGGTCCGGGGTGCTGGACGATCACCATCCCACAGACGTCGCAGGTCGCGCCGTCGGGAACCGTGATCGCCGCCGGCGCGTCGCCACCGTCGCTGCTGCCCCCACCGCCGTCGCCGATGCAGCCCGCGAGGCCGGCGATGGCCACGGCGCCCGCACCGTGGAGGACGCGTCGTCGGGTTAGGGCGTCACCGTCGGTGCCTCCGGCCGCGTCGCGGGCCGGCCCTTCGTCGTCCGTGCTGTCTCCGTGGTCGCCGCAGTGAGTGTGTGTCGGCATGAGTCTGGATGTCTCTCCGTCCGCTGAATTCGTGCTGAATCGTCTCTAGGACCCTCGAAGGTAAGTGGTGACGGTCCAGTTCTCATCGCCTGAGAGTAGGGTTCGGTTCGCGATCGCCAGGGTTGCGGCCAGCGAGCCGTCGACGTCGGTGCCTCGACCGCGTGCTGGGGCGTCGTGCCACCGACCGAGCACACGGTCGTCCAGCGTCCCGACCGAGGGTTCAGCCCTCGAGGCTCGCCTCGAGCTCGTAGACTCGCTGGCGGGCGTCCATGAACGAGATCCTGGAGGTGAGAAGCCCGGCGGAGTCGAGTTCGGACAGGCCCGATCGTACGGTTCGAGGCGGCAACAGCGTCTCCTCCGCCAGCGCCGCCTGGGTGAGTTCGCCCTCGTGTGCGAGCACCGTCGCGACGAGCTTCGCGCTCGGTGGGAGGTCCTGGAGGGCCGCACGGGCGTCCGGTCGATCGCAGCTACCGGTTGCAGCCATTCGTCTTTCGGTGGATCGCCGGGCAGCCTAAACCTCCCCCGGCAGTGCGCGGTCGGCACACGAGGGAAAGAACTATATCAGTGTATTCTAATATTTGCAATCACTAATATGGCGCCCGACGACCCGACGGCGACCGGAGCCGAACCAGCCCCTCGATCAGATCCCTGCTGTGCACCGCCCGGTGCCATCGACGAGGACGCCGTCCTCGCGGACGTCCAGTTGCTCTCCGCGGCCGGCAACGACACGCGCCTCGAACTGCTCCGCCGGATCGCCGGCGCAGAGACCGACGTCTGCGTGTGCGACCTCGAAGCCGCCGTCGGCGTGAGCCAGAGCGCAGTGAGCCAGGCGCTCTCGAGGCTCTCCGCGGCGGGGCTCGTCACGCGTCGCAAGGAGGGTTCCTGGCGGTACTACGGGACGACGCCGGCCGCCGACGCCCTCCTCGAGACGCTCGACGAGGTCCGCGAGACGGAGGTGCCTGCTGATGAGGGGGATACTGACGAGGACGCAGACGAGGTGTCGCCCGATGTCTGAGGAGGCTGCCCCGACCGAGCGGGATCCCGACGAGCAGCGCCGGATCGTCCGGGAGCGGTACGCCGGCATCGCCGAGGAGAGCGACACCGGCTGCTGCGCCGACGACGGCTGTGGGGACGGTGCCACCGAGGCCGAAGCTGGCAGATCGCCCGACGCCAGCGACGACGTGGGCGGCACCGGCAGCGAACAGCTCGGCTACGACGTCGAGGACGTCGCGGCGGTCGCCGACGGCGCGGACCTCGGGCTGGGCTGTGGGAACCCGAAGGCGCTCGCAGACCTCTCTGCGGGAGAAACCGTGCTCGATCTCGGCGCAGGCGCCGGGTTCGACTGCTTCCTCGCCGCCAACGAGGTCGGCGACGGTGGCCGCGTGATCGGCGTGGACATGACGCCCGAGATGGTCTCCAAGGCTCGCGACAACGTCGCGAAGAACGACGTCTCGAACGTCGAGTTCCGGCTCGGAGAGATCGAGCACCTGCCTGTCGCCGACGGAACCGTCGACGTCCTCATCTCGAACTGCGTGATCAACCTCTCGCCGGCGAAGGAGCAGGTGTTCGCGGAGGCGTTCCGCGCGCTACGACCGGGCGGCCGGGTGGCAGTCTCGGACGTCGTCCAGACCGCGCCGTTCCCCGAGGACGTCCGGCTCGATCCGGACTCGCTGTCGGGCTGTGTCTCCGGCGCGGCGACGGTCGGCGATCTCGAAACGATGCTCGCCGACGCCGGGTTCGAGTCGATCGAAATCGCGCCCAACGACGACAGCACGGAGTTCATCAGCGAGTGGGACGACGAGCGGGACCTCGGCGAGTTCCTCGTCTCGGCGACGATCGAGGCGGACAAGCCGGGGACGACCGTCCAGTAGCTGGACTGGCCCGAGCGACCCGATCGCCATCGATCTTGCAGTCGCCATCGAAGAGGCGTATTTATCTTGACCGGTACACAATAGTTACCATGGAACGTTCTCCGGTCCTGGTGGCCAATGGCGACTGAGCCACCGGCCACGTCTCCCGATCGCCCCGAACTTCGAGCGTCCGGCCCCGATCTCTCGCTGGGCCACGCTGCGCTGGTCGCCGGTACTGGCCTGCTACTCATGGCCGTCGTCGCAGTGGGCAGTCTCCTCTCCATCGGGGCCTTCGTCGAGTCCGGAAACGCCGCGGCCACCGCCGAGAACGTCGCGAACGACGAGACGCAGTTTCGCCTTGCACTCGGTGGAATTCTGACGATCGTCCTGCTGGACGTGGTCGTCGCCTGGGCGCTGTACGTCTTCCTTCGTCCGGTGAACCGGAGCCTCTCGCTGCTGGCGATGCTCTTTCGGCTGGTCTACGCGGCGATCTTCGGCGTCGCGCTCGGGAATCTGCTCGCGATCCCAGCACTGGTCGAGCGGAGCGAGTCGGCGGGCGCTGCCCAGAGTCAGCAGCTCCAGGAACTGGCGTTGCTCCAGTTCGAGACGTTCGAGGCGATCTGGGGACTTGGCCTCGCGATCTTCGGGTTCCACCTCGTCGTGGTCGGCTACCTGGCCTACGACGCGAAGTACGTCCCCTCCCCCGTCGGCGCGCTGGTCGCCCTCGCAGGAACGGGCTACGTGGTCGACGGGGTCGGCGCCGCCGCGATGGAGGGGTACTCGCTAGAACTCTCCGCGTTCCTCTTCGTCGGCGAGATCGTCTTGCTGGTCTGGCTACTCTACCGGGGCAGAACGATAGAGAGATCGAATCAGGACGCCGGGGTCGAATCGGCCCAGCCGACGACCGGTCCGGACGAGGACTGATCGAACGAGCCGCCGATCGCGCGTCCCTCTCGCGGGAACCCGGGTGACTGCCGACGGGAACGCCGCCCGATCGGTGATCTTTTCCTGCATGTTGGCAAATCCAGCGTCGATGCGATCGCTGCCGCTCCTCCCGGACGACCTCGTCCCCGGCGACCTCCGTGGCCGCCTCCGTGCAGCGATCCGTGCGAATCCACGCCTCTTCCTGCTGCTCGTCCTCGCCGCGCCACTCTTCCTCTATGGCATCTGGCGCGCCCAGCTCTACCAGATGATCCCCGACGAGCGGGGTGCGATCATGCGCCCGCTCCTGCTGGTCCACGGCGGGCCCGGCATCTCCGATTTCGAGAAGGGCGGTAACCTCCACGTCTGGGTGCTCGCCCTCTTCTACATTCCCGTGATCCTCGCCTTCGTCGGGTACTACGCCGCGACGGGGCAACTCGGATCGGTGCTCGACACCGCCCAGACCTTCCGGACCTACGAGGACCTCTGGGCCGCCCCGGCGTCGATTCAGGACCCCTTCTTCGCGATCGTCGTCGCCGGCCGCTTCGCCTCCGCGCTCGCCGGTCTGCTCGGTGTGCTGGGGGTCGCGCTCCTCGCTCGCCGGCTGGCCGACGACGATCGGGCCGGCCTGCTCGCCGGCGCCGCGCTCGCGACGACGATGGGCTACGTCCTCACCGCGCACTACGCGACGGAGGACGTGCTCGCGGGCGCGCTGCTCGCCTGGACGTTCGTCTTCGTCGCCCGCTACACCGACCTGCGGACGGACCGCCAACTCATGCTCGCGTCGGCGGTCGCGGGACTGGCGATCTCCGCGAAGGCGACGAACGGCCTGACTGCCCTGCCGATCGGGGCCTACGCGCTCGCCCGACACGACCCGCGGGAGTTCGACCTCGGGAGCGCCGACGGATTCCGTGATTGTGCCCGCGCGATCGGCCGCTACCCGGCAGCGGCGACCGCAACCTACGTCGCGACCACGCCTTCGCTGTTCCTGCATCCCGGGGCGTGGCTCGGCGAACTTGGCCGGTACTTCGGGAAGGTCTCCGGCGAGTCCACGTTCTACGCGAGCCCGGACTCCGGCCTCGTCTCGCACACGGGGAACCTGATCGGCGCGATGGGGGTTCCACTGTTCTTGCTGGCGGTCGTCTCGCTCGTCGGCGTCGTCGTCCTCGCCGCGAGCGACCGGATCGACCGAACGGCGCTGGCGCCCGTCTCCTTCGTCGTGCCCTACTTCCTCATCATCACGTCCTGGCAGAACGTCCAGTACAACCGCGCACTCCTCCTCACGCCGCTGCTCGCCGTCTTCGTGGGGATCTTCGGCGCGTGGCTCCTCTCCGTGGACCGTCCGATCCTCGGTCGGTCGGGCGTCGGCGGGCCCTCCGTCCGCCGGATTGCTGGGCCCGTCCTCGCGATCGTCCTGCTCATCTCGCTGGTCTACACCGGCATCGGCGTCGCCTCCTTCAACCAGTCCCGCGCGGAGGCGACGGGGTGGACGCACGCGAACTTAGATGCATCGACCGACGTCGGAGTCATCGGGCAGCGGATCTACCTCCCCGCCTTCCCGAACGAGACGAACGTCTCTCGCACAGAGATCCTGATGGAGGAGGATCCAGCGACGTGGCAAGAGGGACTCGCGCGGGTGCAGTGCAACCAGCACGAATATTTGGTGCTCACGAGCTTCCAGTACACCCGGCACTTCCAGGACCCGACCGTCCTCCCGGAGGTCGCGGAGACCTACCGCTCCCTGCTCAACGAGGAGGACTACGAGATCGTGCGGACGTTCGGTCCCGACGTCAACCGGAACAACGACGCCGCGGGGATGGTCCAGAACGCGCTCCGCCTCCAGCCGCCCGCGAAGAACACCGGAAACCCGCGAATCCTGGTACTCCAGCGGACGGCGCCGCCAGAGGAGCCCTGCCCCGAGCTGCCGAGCGGATCGGCGAACGGGAGCGCCTGAGCACCGCGGCGAACGCCGGCGGCTCGGAGGGGACGGCCGCCGGCCGAACGCGGCGCTTTTCCCCGTCGGTCCCAGACTCGCAGGTATGACTGCCACGCCACCGATCCGGCTCGCGACGCGGGGCTCGGACCTCGCGCGAACGCAGGCCGGCTCGGTGCAGGACGCCCTCGAGCGACGCCGTCGCGACGCGGAGCTGGTCACCGTCGAGACGACGGGTGATCGCCTCCGGGACGAGCTGATCCACCGCCTCGGCAAGACCGGCGCGTTCGTCCGCGCGCTGGACGAGGAGGTGCTCGACGGGTCGGTCGACGCCGCCGTCCACTCGATGAAGGACGTGCCGACGGAGAGCCCAGACGACCTCGTCGTCGCGGCGGTGCCAGAGCGGGCTCCGGCCAACGACGTGCTGGTCACGCCCGACGGTCGGACGCTCGACGATCTCCCGAACGGAGCGACGGTCGGGACCTCCAGCCTCCGGCGGGGCGCCCAGCTCCAGGCCGAACGCTCGGACCTCGAGATCGAACCGCTCCGTGGCAACGTCGACACGCGCATCGAAAAGCTCCTCGCGCCGAGCCTGCAGGCCGAGCGCGAGCGCCGCAAGGAGGCCGCCCAGGCCGAGGACGCCGGCGAGACCGAGCGGGCCGCCTTCGAGGACTGGCTCGCGAATCGCTCCGCGCTGGAGGACCGCGCG
>ENA-ORDC01002642-ORDC01002642.1-marine-metagenome-genome-assembly--contig:-NODE-2642-length-10391-cov-2.567966_pt1 | contig 10391 bp, 8 predicted proteins | sample MGYA00237783_ERZ508515 | MGnify/ENA primary metagenome ERZ508515 (study PRJEB26186, sample SAMN06268792) | marine metagenome | isolation source: Eden Landing Ponds, San Francisco, CA, USA | place...
TTCAGTCACCTCATATACGGAGCCATCGTTGAGGCGGTCCATCGTGTTGTCTTGGACGAGGACGTTCTTCGGATGGTCGTTGGCACTTTCCGATCCAGCAAGCACAACACCCCAGACCCATCCTGACGAGTGAAGATCGGTGACAGAGTTCCCAGTTATTTCGACGCCGCTCAGATCGGCCTGGAGTTTGATACCTGCGACACCGCCGACGACTTCCTTATTGGTGTCTCGAACCTCGTTGTTGCGGATCCTGACGTTCGACAACTGGTCACTACCGAAGATCTGGATGCCGTTGATCGTCCCCCATTTGGTCACAGATTCGTCCGCATCCATATTCTCGGGAACATCTGTCAGTCTATGAATGACATTATTGGTGACTGCTGTCTCACTGGCCGTCACGCGAACTCCGAAGGGGTCGGGAGTGAATGAACCGGGAGTTGTGAAACCTTCCTCGCGGGTGACCACCGTACGGCGAAGTTCAGAGCCATCTGCATCAAGTGAAACCCACCCGTCGATCACCGCAGGTCGTCCGCTATTCGGAGCGGTCCTGCCGCGGAGCGTCACTCCGGCGTCGACGGAGACATTTTCAGAGTACGTCCCCGGGAGGACACAGATGGTATCCCCGGAAGCAGCGTTATCTACTGCCGCTTGAATGGTAGCGTAGTCTTCGGGGACTACAACGTCGCACGTCTGGTCTTTCCCCTTTTCGTTCCCTGGTTTGGCTCCTGCCGTTCCGACGGCACCCCCCGTGATGAGCGCTCCCGATGCGAGTGCGCCGTGTTTCAGTGCATCGCGTCGCGTGACAGAATTCTTGTTTTCTCCCATATCCAATTGGAAATGGGACTATAAGTTCATAATAGTGATGTAAAATTTCCTGGCAGTACTATCGTCGCATTTGCCACTGATTGCGCATCCGATCGCACCACTGCGTATGATCGAGCGAGCGGAGACTTGCAAACGCTACTATCTCTTTCGGAGCAAGCAATCTGCAACGGACGAGTGACGTCGACTGTCTATCGATCGTCGCGGAATTCCTGTAATGGCAGAGATATTATAAGATATAATCATTAATAATAGTTAACTACCCTGTCGTCGTACTCACTGCGGGGAAGTGGTATGATAACAATCAGCGAAACGCCGAATGAGACAGGTGACGGTTGATGCTAGTACCTAATCCATTTCGGGCAGCCAAAAGCCTCGGGAAAGGCGTGAATTCCTTGTTGTTCGGTGCTCGGAATCGAGGGAGCGATCAGCGGGATCGAGACCGACGGAGCGATCAGCGGGACCAGGATCGGCGGAACGATCGGCGGGATCGGGGCCGCCGGGACGAAACATCACCGCGGCGGCGAGATCACCGAACAGACGACCGCCAGCGGGATCGAGACGAGCGCGACCGGACACGGGTGAGGAGCCGCAGGGGGAGCGGTGCCAATCGAGACGAGAGCCGGCGCAGCCGACGCAGACGGCGCAGGTAACGCCGATACCCGCCCACTCACCACTGTTGAAGAAATAATTCTCGCATAGTTCAGGGAGACGTGAGACGGAAGCACCAGCGTCTCTCTTCGAGCGCTTCGATCTCGAGTTCGTCGCAATCGAGCGATTCGGTTCGACCCCATATTCGCTCTCTCAAAAGGTGGATCACCGTCTCAGTAGACGTGGGACCCACCGCTGCGATTTCTATCAGCGGGTTTCCATCCCGACATACAGGAGAAGTATGGCGATCAGATACAGCGTCGTCCCTCCGACGACGCCCCACGTCAGCGCGTTCGACGGGTCGAAGTTAGCCCAGACACGGACGACACCGATCAAGACCAACGTGAAGCCGAGCATTTCACTTTGGATCAGTATTCGGGCGCCGCTCCATCGGGGATCAAGTACGACAACGCTGTTGACAACACCAAAGAGCGCAAACCACCCCGCCAAAATACGTGCCGTAAACGGGGAGACTGCCCACGGCCACACACCGATCATGAGTTCCGGGGCGACAAACAGGACGACAGCACTGACTGTGACGATAGCTCCGATGCCACCACCGAGCACCCGCACCGCTCGTGGAAGACGGGGCTCACCTCCCGTCAGTTCCCCAGAATCGGCCCGCTGATTGAGTACCCAAATGGCTGGAATGAGGACGGGAGTAACTGCGTAGAGGAACACCCAGAGGTCGAACGCGAAGTGACTGTGGTTGAAGTTTCCCCAGTGGAGCACAGTGGCGATAGCCATCAACCACGTGAATGTCGCGATGCCGAGGAAGACCGGGGCGACGGTGTGCCACTCGTCGGCAGTAGAAACTCGATAAAAGAAATACACACCTGCCCCATAGCCTGCGCCCATGATGATCGGCGTCATTTCGGGCCTGATGGTCCACGCGAAGTATCTAGCGGTCTGATCGGGCAGTCCGTAGAGGATCAGTACTGCCGCGGCTAAAAACGGGATGATGACGCGCGCGACCCATCGGGTAATCGGGAGAACCTGTCCGTCTCGGGCAGAGGGACGCGTCCACCTTCGAAGAGCCGTGTTGGACTTGGTCATAGTTACCACTTGTGTCACATACTCACACTACGGATGCGAATATATGCGTTTCTCTAGAAGTAACGAATACAGTCGCTGTCTCTCGTACGCAGCTCCTAGCAATATTCGTATATATTTTCGGTCTACGTTCGTCTTCTGAGTCGTCCGATCGGCCTGACTGACCAACCCCGAAGGCCTCGGTCGACTCCGTTCTCGGAAGCGATTACAGAAACGCCCGCAATCCAAGAAATCTCCCGGACGGAGCGGTGCGAAGCCTCATCGCGGCCGACCCCGGAAATCCGGAAACCACACGCCGCGGCTTATCGGATCCCGTTGCATCTGTGACCGTATGCGCAACGACACAGAACCGAAGCCGACCGGTCCCGCGCTGTCGGCGAAGCGACCCACTCGCGCCGCCGATCACAACCGCGACCTCGTCGATCGGGACGAGCCAGCACCCGAGAACCACCTGCTCCCGACCCTCGACGACGGCATCGTCCTGCTGGACGTCGACGGAAGCCGCGGCGTCTCCGTCCTCCAGGCACTCGTCTTGGATCACCTGTTGCTGAACGACGGTCCCGCGTTCTGGGTCGACGCGAACGGTCACGCGACCACGACGCGACTCGCCCGCCTCGCGCCGAGCCAGCGACTCCTCGATCGCATCCACGTCGCCCGCGGATTCACTCCGTATCAGCACTACAGCGCCGTCTGCGACCTCTCCGAAGAGGTCAACCGGCAGGTTCGAGAGTCGGCGTCGGGACCGATCCGCTCCGGTGCACGGAAGGACTCCCTCCCCACGCCAGCGCTCGTTGTCGCCCCTGCGCTCGACGTGCAGTACCGCGCTGACGATTCGCTCTCGGAGCGCCAGGCCCGGACGCTGCAGGCCCGTGCGATCGCCCGGCTGCGCACCTACGCCGACGCCTACGACGTCCCGGTACTCGTGACGCGCACCGCGACCGACGCGTTCACCGAACCCGTCGCGACCGCCGCGGACAGACGCCTGGAATGCGAACAGACGCGTCTGGGTCCGCGCTTCGTCGGTGAGGCGTTCGAGACCCTGGTGTATCCCCGCGGTGACGGCACGTATCAGACGACCTTCGCCTACTGGCGGCACGTACTCGGGGTACGTGCCGAGCAGGTCGGTGTCGAACCGTCGCCATCCACCCAGCCGAGCGGATCCGCCGACGCGATCGGAACGGCCGTGACGGCCTCCGGCGAGACTACGACAGTCTCTGTGAGCCCGCTGCTCGACGCACAGAACGGCCCCGGAGGTCGATAGAATGGGACGGACCAATCCGACCTACCGGGACGCGCTGCGGGCCATCGAGGAGCGCTGGGTGGACTTCCGTCGGTCCCTCCGGCGTCGCGACCAGCACCGCTTCGACGAACTGTTCGTTTACGCCAGAGAGCACGCCGACGCCTGCGGAATGCTGAACCACCAGAATCCGCTGTTACCCGCCTTCTTCAGCATCGACATAGAGCAGGAGGCGCGCCTCGACGAACACGAGGAACGCATCGAAGAGCTCGAAGCGGCGCTCGACGCGTACCGACAGGAAACGGCGGACTCCCACCGCGACGACCCGTAGCGATGCCGTTCACCTTCGATTTCCTCGGCGACGGCCGCGTGCTCGAATGGGAGGTGACGTCGGGCGGTGCCGACGTCACCGTTCGTGAAGCGTACACACCACGGTTCTACGTCGCGGCCCGCGCTCCCGACGTCGATCCGCCCCTCGACCAACTCCAGGCGTACTACGATCAGCATCCCGACGTCGTCGACACCGCGTTCGCGACCCGTCGACCCGGATTCAGACGTGGCGAAGAGCGCGTTCTCTCCGTCGACGTCGATCACGTGGATCGGGTCTCGACGCTCGCTGGACAGGCCCGACAGCACTCGGCGTTTCCCGTCGGCGACGTCGCGTGCTTCAACGTCGATTTCTCCCGCGAATTTCGCTACTGTCTCGAAGCGGACGTCGATCCGACGCCCGCCACAAATCTCGACACGCTCCGACTCTCCGTGCCGCCGGCGGAGACAACCGGTGACGCGTACAGTGAACTGTCGATCAACGACGCGACGGTCGCTGGGTCGGCGGAAGGCGTTCTCACAGCGGTCGTCGACGCCGTCGAAACCCACGATCCGGACGTCCTCGTCTGCTCGACGAGCGAGATCGTGCCGACGCTCCACGAGATGGCGTCCGACGTCGGCCACGAGGACTTCACCCTGAGCCGCTGGCCCAACGTCGACTACCAGCAGCTCGCCAGTCGATCGACCTACTCCAGTTACGGCCGCGTGGGCCACTCGCCGGCGCGATACAACGTCCCCGGGAGAGCGATCGTCGACGAGTCGAACACGTTCTTTTACGGCGAGACGGACCTCGAGGGCGTCCTCGACCTCGTTGCCCGCTCGAAGAAGCCCGTGCAGGAGCTCGCTTGGGCATCGATCGGCAACGTGCTCACCGCGATCCAGATCTGTGAGGCCCACGAGCGGGGCGTGTTGGTGCCGTGGAACTCCTGGCGACACGAGTTCTACAAGCCGATGGGGACGCTCCACGACGCTGACCGCGGGGGCTTCGTCTTCTCTCCCGAGGTCGGTGTCCACGACGACGTTCACGAACTCGACTTTTCGAGTCTGTATCCGAACATCATCTGCAGTCGAAACATCTCCCCCGACGTGATCCGATGTTCGTGCCACAGCGATCGAGAAGACGTCCCGGAACTTGGCTATGCCATCTGTGACGAGCGCGGCTATCTCGTCGACGTCCTGCAGCCGATCGTCGACGCTCGCGAGGAAATCAAAGACGCGCTCCGTCGAGAGAAACGGCAGGCTGACCCGGATCCCAACCGTCTCGACGAGCTGGAGGGACGGTCGGACGCGCTGAAGTGGATCCTCGTCGCCTGTTTCGGCTACCAGGGATTTTCCAATGCGAAGTTCGGACGGATCGAATGCCACGAGGCAATCAACGCGTTCGCTCGCGAGATCCTCCTGACCGCAAAGGACCACCTCGAAGCGGGCGGCTGGCACGTCGTCCACGGCATCGTCGATTCGATCTGGGTGACCCCGGATCCGGACGTCGACGCGACTGATAGGACGGACCTCGAAACACTCGCTGCGGAGATCTCCGAGACCGTCGACGTTCGACTCGAATACGAAGCCGGGTACGAATGGGTCGCGTTCGTGCCGCAGCGAGGGCGTGACACAGGCGCGCTGACGAGGTACTTCGGCAAGGTCGCCGGCGAGGACGACTTCAAGGTCCGCGGCATCGAAGCCCGGCAGCGATCGACAGCCCCGTTTGTGGAAGCGACCCAGCGTACCTTTCTCGAACGGTTCGGCGACGCGCGGAATCCCGACGACGTTCTCGGGACGCTCCGAGAAGCGATCCGACAGCTCCACGCCGGCGAGGTTGATCCTGCACGTCTCGTCGAACGAAACCGCGTCTCGAAGCCGCGAGAGGCCTATACGCAGTACACGAGAAATGTCGCTGCACTCGAACGCGCTAGCGACGACGGTCTGCGTATCCATCCGGGACAGAGTGTCGAGTACGTCGTCGTCGACGACGAGAAGAACTCGCGCGATCGAGTCACACTGGCACACGAGAACCCCCAGTCGTACGATGCCTCGTACTACGAGACGCAACTCGTCCGTGCCGCCGAGAGCGTTCTTTCTCCACGTGGGTGGGACCGAAAGGACATCCGAGGCTGGATCGAAGAGCACCGTTCGGGTGATTTGACGGCGTTTGGCCTGACACGATGAGTCGTGCCGTCTTGGGACGGTCTCGACGTCGCCGACTCCACCCCTCCCCAGTGCTCGGTGGGCTCGTCGACGTCACCGTTCGAGTGGTATCTGACACCGACGATCGCTTCGGCGTACGCCGCCGCAGACTCGATGTCCTCTCCGCCCTGAAGGGCGAGGTTGTAGCTTTGAAACGTCCGGCCTCGTTGAAACTCCTCGCGTCTGATATTCGGAATAGATGCTTTCCTGACCGCTCACGACCAAAGCGGATGAGACGGGCCGCTACACAAAACCGCAACACGTGAAGAGGGGTGCAACAGAGCCAGCTAGCTCCTCTTCTGGAACGCGCGGGTAGACGACCGTTATTCACGCCGTTCGCCTGTAGGCTATTCTGGCCCAGACGTTACTGAAGCGGGTCCGTCGGCATCCCGTTCTGATATCGGGGTTACGGGTGGCGGGTTCGCGCTCTCGTGTATTCTGTCTGGGCATATTCAGAGTACGATTGCCGGGCGGGGGTTTCTCCTGCCGTCCGGTCTCTTGTGGTTGTTCGTCGTCGGGGCACCTCTCGCGTGGCTTCTTTGGAGGCGTCTCGGTGGGGAACGGTCGCCGACCCGTGGAGCTACGGCCGGATCGCTTGTCGGCTATCTCCTCGCCCACGATTGAGGGTCTCCTGTGAATGAGTGCACTCGACGGCTCCGACGGCAGGTACAGAGGCTCTATGGATCGATGTGGTGTACTGCTTCAGGAGAGAGCAGACGACCATATTTGACGAGCGGTTTTTCAGCGTATACTTTCCTTTTCCCACCCGAAGGATAGTCGTTGCCAGCGCGTATTCAGCACTCACTGAAAGGTAGAGAGGAGTAACGGGTGCTCAGTATGGGAGAGACTCATCGGGATATACTCGGCACTCGGTCTGCTGTGTCGAAATCCGTCCGTGCACATCACCGACCGACGCTCTCGTTGTCCGTCCCGGTCTCCGCCGACTCCTTCCACGGGTCGAAACAGACGTTCGACGTGTCGAAATCCTCCGAACCCACGGAGACCATACTCCCCTCGCCGTCGGCGAGCGCACCGGTTCTCGGGTCCGCCAGCGCGACTGTCCCCGTCTGGTTACCATCGACTTCCGGGCTGGACGGGCCCGACGGATGCCCCCAGTAGTTCCGCCTCGCGTCGACGGACTCCTCCCCTTGGTTCACGACGCCGTAACTGGTGGCGTTCAGCACGTTCCCGTGGACTTCGACCAGGCTGGCGTCGACGCCCGGTTCGACGACGACAGTGGAGGTCGGACGGACACCCGGACGGACCTCGGGAGACTGCAGGATGTTGTCGCGGACGACGACCTCCGTCGTCGTGTCGGGGAGGCGGTACCCGTACGCCGGCGCAACCCTGACCCACGAGAAGTGGTTGTTCGCCACGAGGACGGACCGACTCCGGACCACGACCCCGGTGAACTCGGTCGCGGCGTCGTTGTCGACGACGTCTATTTCGTTCGAGTTCGACGTCTCGACGTAACTCCGGAGCGTCGAGTTCGCGAGCGTCACGTTCTCCGAGGATGCGATACGGACGCTCAGGGCTCTCCCCTCGAACGTCCCGCGCTCGATGCTGACGTTCTGCGAATCGTCGATGGTGGCGCCGTATGCGAAGCGCGACGCGTTCGTGTCGACGACCGATACGTCGCTCGAGGAGTCGACGTCGAGGGCGGCGTACGCGTCCAGGTCCCCCTCGACGGTGACGCCTTCGATCACGAGACCGTCGACGCCTTCGAAATCCGCGAGCGCCTGGTTGACGTCGACGTTCCGGACGGTAACGTTCGAGCTCTCGGCGTCCTCGGGGACGCCGACGCCGTTCAAGACGGTCTGCTGCGTGGACTCGGGGTACGCAAACGTGCGCCCCTGGATCCTGTGGCCGTTGCCGTCGAGGACGACGTCGCTGGCCCTGATCTCGACGCAGGTCGTGCTCTCTGCTTCCTCGGCCGTGAAGTTCGTCGCGTCAACGTCGGACGTGAGTTCGTAGTGGCCGGACCTGTCGATGGTCGTACAGGAGTCGATTTCGGTCGGACCCTGGCCCGGCGTCTCGGCAGCGAGCGTCGCCGGTGCGACGGCGAAAAGCGAGAGTGACAGCGCTACCGCGACGAGGACCGGACCGATCGCGCCTCTGAGCATGACGGACAGTCCCCGCTTCCGAGCATTATTACTCGGTTGATAATTCCGAGAACGTGCCCTCTACTCCAGTGAAAACAATTCGTTAAGATTGGCCTAGCTGCTGGGTCACTCGGATCGCTCGACGGCGCGGGTCGTCTCGCTTGATCGGGAGAGACCGTCGATGACCCATTGGACGGTCAGCCTCTCCCCGACGGTGTTTGGTTCGGCGTCGACGGCCTTCTTTTCCCGGGCCTGCGACCACGAAACGATCGAGTAGCCGACGCTCCCGATCGCCGCTTCCGATGTCGACGTAGATGTCCTCCGGGGGGAGATCGGGATAGTGCTCCCGAATCGGTTCGACCTGACCGTCCCGCGACTGATCGCTGGTCGAGACCCGTGCGTGGCCCAGGATTTAGCCCATACCCAGCGACCCATCTGGGGTATTTAAACAGTCGATCGGTGAAAACGGCGGTTCGGAGGGTACTTTGCAAACGCTACTCGTGCATCCACCTGAGTACTACATCCAGGACAAATAGTACAGCCAAGCCGCCAATCAGTGCCGATCGATTCGAGGTGGATAAACGACGAGGGTGGTGGTCCGACCCCAGGGACGAACGCCCACGAAGTCTCTTCGTTGAGGTATGAAACGGCGATCGACACTCACATCGATTCGTATCTGTGATAAGCGGGGGCGTCAGTGGGAATAATCACGTCTTGAATCTCGTTGTGGAACGTCCACTCGACTTCCTGCCCGTCCAACGTCGCGAATCCGTGATCGACCATCGATTTGATGTCCCCAACGTGATCGGAGAACACCGGATCCGCAATCAGGTGTAAGTCGCCGTTGTCAATCCAGGTGAAGATGTCAGTAGACGCAACATCACGCGATAAATGGTCTGTGTAGATCTGAACGAGTTCGGTGGTCAATTCTTCTGGTGTTCGATCTTCGTCGATATCCGGAACCGTTGCAACCGCCGTCAAATGCGCGTCGTCGGAGTCTTCAGCACGTATCGACAGTAGTTCGGAGGAAAGAGAGAGGGTTGCCCAAATTGATCCCAAAAGAATGCAGCGATCAACGCAGTTTCCGCCCTCCTCGAACGTTTCCGCAGGTGTCCGGTTCAATCTCCGATCGTTGTCCGCACTCCCGACCTGCGTGCTGTGCACGAACCAGTGAGGAATCGCGATACACACTGCTAAATACCGAGGTTCAGACGTGTAAACGCCGGGAAAAGGCTTCTCACCGAGTGTCCCAAATTCAGTTTCGAACCGATTGAATGCTAATGTGGTGAGTTCTGTTAGGTCGTCGCGGACGCAGGAGGGATCAGAAATAAGTGGCATATCCGAAATATGCCGACTCCCACCACCTTATGATTCACTCATCTCCAGAACCACCTTATGATTCACTCATCTCCAGAATAGTCTAGATCGTGAACCGAATTGGACCCTCTCCGACTGATTCGATGTGAATTCTCTTCGACTGATTTTTCTCGGCGTCGATGTTTTCTCGGCGCGGCTCCCCCCTCTCTATTACGAACGACTGACGCCCTCCGCTCTCTCGACGCAGATCCGCACGACCGCCGACGTCCGCGATGCGACTGCCGACGACCCGATCAGTGTGGTCCCACGCGCAGACGGCCGCCTCACGGGCGTCGGCGACGTGGCATCACTCGGGTAGGCCACCGACCTGCGGCGCGTCGACGGCCGTATCGCTAGCCCCCGAATCGACAGAGGCGCACCGGGGCGATCGCAACGGTCGAACTGTCCGGGTCGTGAGCAGACACGATCCGGTTTCGAGTCCGACTCTCAGAGCCCGGACCCGCCGTCGACCGGGACGGTCGCGCCGTTAACGAAACTCGCGTGCTGGCTGGACAGGAAGGCGACCACCTTCCCCAGGTCGAGCGGATCCCCCGGCGACTCGTAGGGACAGTCCGCGAGCACGGCCTCCCAAGCCGACGTGATGTCCGTGAACTCGCCGGCTTCGACCCGTCGAGCGAGAAACGTCTCCAGGTCTTCGG
>ENA-ORDC01002643-ORDC01002643.1-marine-metagenome-genome-assembly--contig:-NODE-2643-length-10390-cov-3.181131_pt1 | contig 10390 bp, 10 predicted proteins | sample MGYA00237783_ERZ508515 | MGnify/ENA primary metagenome ERZ508515 (study PRJEB26186, sample SAMN06268792) | marine metagenome | isolation source: Eden Landing Ponds, San Francisco, CA, USA | place...
GGAAGAAGGGCGCGTTCGGGTCGTCCGCCCGCGGGTGCGTGAATCGTTTGTAGGAACGGAGGGCCGCCGTCGAGTCGATGAGCGGGTACTCCGTGATGTCGGCTCCCTTGAGCCCGAGTGCTTCGTCGTTGGGGCGATAGGTCGCGATGTCGCCCTCGAGGTCGACGTCCTTGATACGGAGCGAGGCGGTCAACGATCGCCGGGCGCCGGTATCGGCGAGGAACTCGATGAGGGCGATATCGCGCTGGTTGTTGCACGCATCGATGAGGGTCTTGATGTCCTCACTCGAGAGCATATCCTCAGGGTTGACCGTCGACGAGCTGGGCGTGACGACCTCGAGGTCCTCGGCCCAGTCGCCGCGGGCGAACCCCCAGCCGACGACGGCCAGCCCCCAGACGTACTGCAGCGCGACGCCGGCGTAGGCGCCGACGACGCCCCAGCCCAGCACGACGCCGGTCAGGTACGAGAACCCGAGGACGAACCCGAACAGGCCGGTCGTCCGCGCGATGAACGGCGTCCGGGTGTCGCTGCCGCCCTGAAGCGCGCCGGCGAAGACGAGATACGCCGCGAGCGCGGGCGCGGCCAGCCCGTAGGCGCGGGCGAAGCCGACGGCGTATCGGGCGGTCGCGGCGTCGTCCGTGAACAGCCCGACGAAGCTCTCGGCGCCCAGCGCCAGCGCGACCCCGATAATGCCGACGGTGGCGACCGCCAGCGCGGCGGTCGCCCACCCCTGGAAGCGAGCGCCGGCGGCGTCGCCCTCGCCGAGACTCTGGCCGACGACGATGCTCGCGGCGGTGTTGTACCCGCGCGAGAGCGGGCTGGTCACCTGCTGGTAGGCCCGTCGGCCGATCTGGTAGGCGGCGTTGACTTCGGTGCCAAAGCCCAACAGGAGGGAGTTGAACGGGAACTCCGCAGCCGTGGCGACCAGCCCCTCGCCGATGCGGGGGATACTGACCGCCAGCAGCTGTCTGGTGATGACGAGGTCGGTCGGCCGCTGGAAGGCCGCGTCGGTTCGCGAGCTCAGGATCGCGACCGTCAGCGCGGTCGCGGTGAAGACGTTGCCGAACGTCGTCGCCAGCCCCACCCCGAAGATGGAGAGCCGCGGCGCGCCGAACAGACCCAGTCCCAGAATCGCCGAGCCCGCGATATTCAAAAGCGAGGAGGTGACGTCGACGTACATCGGAGTTTGCGTGTCGCCGGTGCCCTGGAGCGCGCGGGCGCCGACCAGCGCGACGTGTCTGGCCGGCGCGCTGGCGAAGACGACCGCGAGGTAGGTGCCGCCCATCTCGGCGACCGCGGCGGGGGCGCCCAGCAGCGCGATGGCCGCCTCACCGAAGAGGACGCCGAACGCGACGAACGGGACTCCCGAGAGCAGGCCGATCAGTATCGCCTGCGTGATGGCCTCGTCGCGGTTCTCGACGGCCTGGCCGCCGGTGTCCTGGCTGGACAGCGCGATGGCGCCACCGCCGAGTCCGAGTCCGATGCGGAGCGGGAAGCGCGCGTAGAGGTCGGCCAGCCCGACCGCGGCGACCGCGCCCGGCGAGAACAGCCCGGTGACGACGATGTCGGTCGTCCGCATCAGCGTCCGGAAGACGTGCTGGACCATGACCGGCCACGACAGGTCCAGCACCCGTCGCCAGACCGCCACGACCCGCTCCCGGACCCCCGGCTGGGACATGCAATGCCGTTAGGAGTTCCCCGGGTTGAAGCTATCGGCGTCGGAGAGTGCGGCGCGCGGCCGGAGCTGTTCGCCGGGACGCTCAGCGGCGTCTCCCCGCGACCGCCACCGGCGACGCGATCGAACGTCGTAGCTGTTCTCTCTGCAGATTCCACTTTCACTCCGCGTGGCTCGCCTTGAAGTACCTCCCGGTCGCAGAGTCAGGTGTCACACGCTCCCTTTCCCGTGGACCTAACTCCCGTCGAGCGGTAGCGCCGGTATGATCGACATCGAGGACGTGCTGGCGGCCCGCGAGCGGGTCGCCGAGACCGCCCGGCAGACGCCGCTGGATTACTCGCACACCTTTTCGGCGATGACCGGCGCCGACGTCCACCTGAAACTGGAGACGTTCCAGCGCACCGGCTCGTTCAAGATCCGCGGCGCGACCAACAAGATCGCGACGCTCTCCGAGGCTGAGCAGGACGCGGGCGTCGTCACCGCCTCCGCGGGCAACCACGCACAGGGCGTCGCGCTGGCGGCGACGCGCATCGGCGTCGACTCGACGATCGTCATGCCGGAACACGCGCCCGTCTCGAAGGTCGAGGCGACGCGCAACTACGGCGCCGAGGTCGTGCTGTACGGCGACGACTACGACGAGGCCGCCGAGCGCGCCCACGAGATCGAACGCGCGGAGGACCGCGTCTACGTCCACGCCTTCGACGACGAGCAGGTGATGGCCGGCCAGGGGACCATCGGCCTCGAAATTCTCGAAGAGCTGCCCGACGCCGAGACCGTCCTCGTCCCCATCGGCGGCGGCGGGCTCATCGCCGGTATCGCCACCGCGGTAAAGGCCAAGAATCCGGACGCACGCATCGTCGGCGTCCAGGCCGAAGGCGCCTCTAGCGTCGCCGACTCGCTGCAGAAAGGCGAGGTCGTCGAGCGCGACAGCGTCGACACCATCGCCGACGGCATCGCCACGCGGAAGGTCGGCACCAAGACCTTCGCGGTCATCCAGGAGCGCGTCGACGAAGTCGTCACCGTCTCCGACGAGGAGACCGCCGTCGCGCTGACGACGCTCTTAGAGCGGAGCAAGACCCTCGTCGAGGGCGCCGGCGCCGTCGCGCTGGCCGCGCTGCTGGAAGGGAAGTTCGACTACGACGACGACGAGACCATCGTGCCCTGTCTCTGCGGCGGCAACATCGACATGAACGTGCTGACGACGGTGATCATGCGCGGGCTGGTCGAGACCGGGCGGTTCCTGCGGATCCGCACCGTCCTGAAGGACCGCCCCGGCGAGCTCGAACGGCTCGTCGAGGTCATCAGCGACCACCAGGCCAACATCCACGCCATCGAACACGACCGCGCCGCCAAGGACATGGCGATGAACGCCGCCGAGGTCGAACTCGACCTGGAGACGAAGGGACCCGACCACGCCGAGGCGCTGCTGGCCGACCTGCGCGACCACGGCTACGAGGTCGACGTTCGCACCTGACTTAAGCGAGGCGCGCCCACTACGGGCATGGATTTCGCCGAGATCGAATCCCGCATCGAGTCCGCGATCCCCGACGCCGAGGCGACCGTCTCCCGCACCCGCGGCGCCGAGGACGACGACCACCTCGCCGCGGAAGTCGTCTCGCCCGTCTTCGAGGGTGAGTCGCTGGTCGACCGCCACCAGCGCGTCCACGACGCGCTCGACGAACTGATGACCACCGAGATCCACGCCCTCGAAATCGAGACGTACACGCCCGAGGAACTGGACGACTGAACGGGCGAACGGAGCGGTTCTCGCCGTTCGACAGACTTCACGGCGCGCGCTGTCGCGCGCTCTTGTGCGCGCGACGAAACTGTGCGAGGGATGAGTAGCGCAGGAGCTTGCGACGAGCAACGCAATCGGCTGGGGAGGTGTGTGGCCGTTTGCGGTGCCGTGCGGTGCTGTCCTGGCGGACTGAAAGGGCGAAGCGCGCTCGCGTGCAGTTTAGTCGCCTGAGCGGGCACTATCCGCGCGAGTGCTGTGCAGTGCGGTTGTTCGACGCGCGGATATCCCGCTCAGCGACCGCGAGCGGGCCGAGGGCTTTCGTTGGTTGTTGTCGGTGGAGTTCGTAACTGCTAGCGAGCGGGCCGAGGGCTTTCGTTGGTTGTTGTCGGTGGAGTTCGTAACTGCTAGCGAACGGGCCGAGGGCTTTCGTTGGTTGTTGTCGGTGGAGTTCGCAACTGCTAGCGAGCGGGTCGAGGGCCGTCTTCTGTAGTCCGACTCTGACACTCCGGAATGGAGGCCACAAACACAGAGGGCGCAAGACGTTTCCACGTGGCCGACAAGGAAACGGGTATGACGTTCGACCCCAACCAGAGCCTCCCGCAGGAGGAGGTCACAGAGCGCGTCGACGCGGCTATCGAAGACAACGAGGTCGTCCTGTTCATGAAAGGGACGGAGCTGATGCCCCAGTGTGGCTACTCCGACCGGGCGCTGACGCTCATCGACCAGCACCGCGAGGCGTTCGAGACCGTCGACACCCTCGAAAGCCTCGACGAGTTCCGAACGGCTCTGGAACGGCACAGCGACCGCGAGACGGTCCCGCAGATCTTCGTCGACGGCGAGTTCGTCGGCGGCAGCGACATCCTGAAACAGCTCGACGAGCGCGGCGAACTGCAGGCGACGCTGAACGCCTGACACCGAGTGCCGTGACGCCGTATCAGGACGACCGCACGCTGTCGTGCGGTCGGTCCGGAACGGGCACACGGCAATCGGTGTGAGACGGGCTGCCGAACGCACTTTTAAGACCGTCGCGGCCGCCACTCCGGGTATGAAACGCATCGTCAGTACCGACGAAGCGCCCGCTGCCGTGGGCGCGTACAGTCAGGCGACCGAGACGGACGACCTGGTCTTTACCGCGGGGCAGATCCCGCTGACGCCGGACGGCGACCTGCTGGACGAGGCGGCCATCGACGTCCAGACCCAGCAGGCGCTGGAGAACGTCGAAGCGGTCCTCGACGCCGCCGACGCGGGCATGGCCGACGTGCTGAAGGTGACCGTCTACCTCGACGACATCGACGACTTCGACGAGATGAACGACACCTACGAGACCTTCTTCGACGAGGAGCCGCCGGCCCGCAGCGCCGTCGGCGTCGACGAACTCCCGAAGGGCGTCGGCGTCGAGGTCGAAGCCGTCGCGACGAAGTGATGCGCGACGACGCGACCGACGCCGCCACGGACGGCGACTCGACGGCCGAGGACTCGGACGACGACTCACCGGCCGAAGACGATGCGGCCGACGCCCCACCGACCGAAGACGAGAGGGTCGGCGAGGACGCGGCCGAGGACCCATCGGGCCCCATCGGTCCGACGGTCAAGTCTAGCCTGCTGTGGGGGCTGGTCGGCGGGCTGGCCTTTCTGGTGCTCGTCCAGGGGTACGACCTGCTGGCGGACCTGTCGGTGGGACTGGGCGCGCGGCTGCTCGTGGCGCTGGTCGTCACCGTCGCGGCCGCAGGCGCGACGCACGTGGTGCGCGGTCGTGTGTCGGCGCGGTAGCATGGTGGTGGGTCCGCCGGTGGCCGTCTCGTTGAAGCCAGCGGACGGGAAGACAGATATGTCGCGTCCACGTAGAGCCCGTATCGCATGGACGGGAGTTCGGTCGATCTATCTGGCAGTCAGCAACAGATCGTCACGGCGATCGTCAACGAGTATCAGGAGACTGGCGAGCCGGTCAAGAGCGGCCGAATCGCCGAGATCATCGACCGCACGCCGGGGACGGTCCGCAACCAGATGGTCCAGCTGACCTCGCTCGGCGTCGTCGAGGGGGTCCTCGGGCCGGAGGGCGGCTACGAGCCCACCGAGAAGGGGTTGGCGCTGCTCGAACGCGGCGACGTCGACGACCGCGCGCAGGTCACGCTCGCACAAGACTTCGACCGCATCGACATCACCGTCGACGAGATAACGCTACCGAACGTCCACCACCCGACGGAGTGTCGCGCTCACGTCCACTTCCAGGCGACTCTGGAAGGGATCGAACCCGGCGACCCCGTCGTCGTCGGCCCGACGCCGCAGTCGGAACTGGTCGTCTCCGGCGTCGTCGTGGCGGTGCTGGGCGACGACGACCGCGTCCTGCTCGACGTCAGCGAGATGGAAGCCCCGCTGACCGACTGAGTAGCGCCCGGTCCGGGCGAGCGCGTCGCGCCCGACCGAGAACGAAAGTTCTTAACCACCCGACCGCGCTATCTTCGAGTGAGCCAGGATGGCCGAACGGTAAGGCGCACGCCTGGAAAGCGTGTTCCCTTTGGGATTCTGGGTTCAAATCCCAGTCCTGGCGTACCACCTTTTTCTCGACGGGGTTTCCTCGGTCGCCTTCGGCGACCTGCGGGAACCCCGTCGACAAAAACGTGGGCGAAAACACCGTCAGAGCTTCGCTCTGACGAGCCCTCGTTCGCAAGCTCACGAGGAAGGCCGAGCGCGCCGACGGCGCACGGACGACATTTCGGCCCGGACGGTATCTCAGCCCGAACGGCTACCGCCCGGCAGACACCGGGCGCTGCAACGGCTCGTGACGCCGTCGGTCCCCGTAGGTCAACCGCGCGTTTGACACTCCACAAACACCTTGTGACTGACGTGGGTGGGTCCTGTCGATGGACAGACGGACGTTCGCGCGCCGGGCGGTCGCGGTCGGACTCGGCGCGTTCGCGGGCTGTCTCGACGACTCGGAGCCGGTCCCCGAGGAGACACCGCTGGACGACCCCAGGGGGACCGCGACGCCGTCCGACACGCCCGCCCAGACCGCCGTGTCGGGCACCGACACCGACACCGCCGCCCCGACCGACACCGAGAGCGGCGCCAGCGACGGTGCCGACGCGACGGCGACGCCGGCCCCGCCCGCCGAGTGGTCGACGTTCGGCGCCGACAGCGCCCGCACAGGCTCCCACCCCGCCGGCGTCGGCCCCTCGTCCGGCCGAATCGCGTGGTCGGCGCTCGACGCGCCGGCGGTGCTGTGTCCGCCGACGGTCGCCGACGGCGTCGTCTACGCGGGCAGCGCCGCCGACGCCGTCCACGCCGTCGACGCCGACACCGGCGACTCGCGCTGGCGCTTCGAGACGAGTAGCGACGTCGAGACGGCGCCGGCCGTCGCGGACGACCGGGTCTACACCGCCGACGCCGACGGCGTCGTCTACGCGCTGTCGACCGACGGCGAGGCGGTCTGGACCCACGAGACCGGCCGAACCCTCCACAGTCGCGCGGTGGCCGTCGGCGACACTCGCGTCTTCGTCGGCACGGGCGGGGACGTGCCCGCGACGGTCGACGCCGACGCCTTGCGGGCCGGGACAGTCATCGCGCTCGACAGCGACCTGGGCATCCCACTCTGGGAGTTCTCCGGCTCCGAGGGGTCGTTCACCGCGCCGACACTGGGCGACGGCCGGGTCTTCGTCGGCAACCACGGCGGCGCGGTCTCCGCGCTCGACGCCGACAGTGGCGAACAACTGTGGTCGTGGACGGCCGAAACGGGGGGCGTCCTGGCGTCGCCGACCTACGCCGGGGGAACGCTGTTCGTCGCCGTCCACGGCGCCGGACGCGTCGTCGCGCTCGACGCCGAGGGCGGCGAGCGGGTCTGGTCGAAGACCCTCGTCGCCGGCAACGTGAAGTCCTCGCCGGCGGTGACCGACGAGCGGGTATACGTCGGCTCGCACCGCACTCGCGGGGCTCTAACGGGCGGTGACAGGTCGGCCGGGACGGCCGGGTTCCGGACGGGGACGGCCGGGCGGCTCTACGCGCTCGACCGCCGGGACGGACGGGACCTGTGGGTTCACGAGGCCGACCACGACTTCCGGTCGTCGCCGGCGGTCGTCGGCGACACCGTCTACGTCGGCGGCGGCGACGGCGCGCTTGCGGTCGCTCGCGAGGACGGGACCGAGCGCTGGCGGGTCACGTTCGACGACTCCGTCGCCGCCTCGCCGGCGGTCGCGGACGGCCGGCTGTTTCTCGGGTCGGCCGACGGGTCGCTGTACTGCGTCGCCGACGCGTAGCGCGGCGGGTCAGTCGGCGAACGTGGCCGACCGGCCGATATCCAACCGGAGGAAGACGGGCAGCGTCGCGAGCGCGACAGCGAGTTCGAGCCCGCCGGCGACGGCGAACGCCTCGGGATAGCCGTACGTACTCGCGACCGTGCCGCCGACGACGACGCCCGCTAGGAAGCCGAGGCTGCCGAAGACGTTGAAGCCGGCCATCGCGACGCCCCGCTCGTCGGGCGTCGCCAGGTCGCTGACCAGCGCCATCGTCGCCGGCGACATCAGCGCGCCCAGAATCCCGACCAGAAGCATGCCGGCGCCGGCGAGTTGGACCGTCGGCGCCTGCCCGATGGCGAAGACGACGACGCCGTAAGCCGCCGAGCCGGCGACGATCGGCACCGTGCGGCCGATCCGGTCGGAGAGGACGCCCATCGGGTACTGCAACAGCGCGAACGGGGCGAAAAACAGCGCGAGCAACAGCCCCGTCTCGCCGGGGCCGGCGCCGAAGACCGACCGGAAATACAGGGTGCCCACGAGCGCGAAGAAGCCGGCGGTGAGCCGGTCGAGGAAGCCGAACGCGTAGGGGACGCCGAGCGTCGGCGTGGCCTGCAGCCCCGACAGCGCCCGCGCCAGCGACTTCCGGTCGCCGCTGGGCGCCCGGTCGCCGACCGCCGTCGCCAGGACGGCCACGCCGAACAGCAGGACGCTCGCGACGTAAAGCGGGACGAGTGGGCCGAGTTCGGAGAGCTGGCCGCCCAGCGGCGCGCCCAGCGCCGTCCCGCCGCCGATGGCCGCGCCCGCCGCGGCCATGTTCCGGCCGTGGCCGCCTTCCAGGTCCATCAGCATCGTCATCGCCAGCGAGAAGGCGCCGATGGTGGCGGCGCCCTGGAGCGCCCGCAGGCCGAGGACGGCGCCAAAGGACAGATCGACCGCTCCAGGGAGGACGGCGAGGACGGCGTAGCCGACGGCGCCGCCGACGGCGCCGGCGGCGATGAAGGGCGTCCGCCGGCCGGCGCGGTCGCTGAGCGCGCCCCAGAGTCCGGCGAAGGCGACGAACGCCGCGAACTCCGCGGCGAGGAACCACATGCTCGCGTCGAGGTCGGTCTCGGCGCCCAGCGCGCCCACGAGCGTGTCGATGCCCGGATACAGCAACACCTGCGCGAACAGCACGACGAACACCATCGCCGCCAACAGGAGTCGGTCGCGCCGGACGCTCATTCGTCCTCGGGTACGAACCGCGTGACTATCGGTGTGTCGGACGCCGACGGCCGCGACCGCGGGTCCGGCGGCGACCGGCGCCCGTGACCCCCTGATTCCTGGCCTCTGCGGTGGTCCGCGTCAGAACGGCGCCCGGGAGCCGTCGCTCGCCCCGGTTCCCGGGGTGTCGGTCCCCTCGTCGATGTCCGTCTCCGGCGCCTCGTCGCCGTCCGGGAGGTCGCCCGTTTCGACGAACTCCCGCTCCATGTCGCGCAGTTCGGCGTTGATCTCGGCGGCGCGCTGGTGCATCGGCGCCACGCGGACGCGGACGAGGTCGTACTCGTGGCAGTCGGCCAGCCCGTTCCAGGCGCGGAACGACCCCTTGGTGAGCGTGTTGCTCTGCGGGCAGAAAGCGGTCGTCGGCGTGAACTCCGCGCGCAGCACTCGCGCGGGGTCGACGGCCGCCTCGGAGTCGGCGGTCGCCACGTCCCCCTCGTCGACCGCGTCGGCGCGTTCGACGGCGTAGCGGTAGCCGGCGTCGCGGTGGCGGGTGTCGTTGTTCAACCGCGCCAGGTTGTACCCGAAGGTCATGTCGTACACTGCCCGCTCCTCGAACAGTTCACGGGAGAGCCGGTGAAAGGCGAGGTGACGGCCGTCCGCGAGCAGGTCGTGGCCGTCGAGGAACTCGCCGGGCGCCGGCACGTGGTCGACGACGAACTCGTCGTAGCCGTCGAACGTGTCGTCGTCGCTCTCGCCGAACGGTGACGGAACGTTCATGTCTCCGCCTACGATTTCCGCACCGCTATCCGTGTTCCCGAACAGGTTCGGTGCGGTCGGCGGCTCGGTCGACCGCGACCCTCGCGCGAGTCGGCCGTGGGAGTCAGGCGTGAGTGATGAGAACGTGCCACTCGTCGTCGGCGACCCGCTCGGTTTCGTGGTCGAAGCCGCGCTCGGCGAGGACGCCGTACAGCGGCTCGGGCTCGAAGGAGTTTATGAGTCGGAGCGTCTCCCCGTCGTCGAGGTCGGCGAGCGCGGACATGATGTCGCCGAACGGTTCGCCGTCGACCTCCCGGGCGTCGAGCGTCTCGGCCGCCTCGGCCTGGTTCTCGCTCATGGGTCCCGATAGGGACGGCGGCGGCGACCGCGTTACCCCGATGATGTTCGCCTCACTCCTCGGTGAGTGCGAAGGGGCTGTCCGGACTTGGGTCGGCCCGTAACACCGCCTCGACGCGGGTGTGCCACTGCTCGCGGAACCGCTCGCGCTGGCGCTCGTCCGCGTCGCCGCTGACCAGCGCCGGGATGGTCGCCATCGGGCCGCCTGGCGGGCCGCCCGATTCGCCCGGCCCACCGTCGTCACCCGACGGTCTGTCGCCGGTCGAACTGTCATCGGAATCGCCCGGCGGGCCGCCCGAGGGGTCCATGCCCGCCCCGGCGGGGTCGAACGAGACGCGGACGGCGTCGCCGGTATCGGCCCGTTCGAAGCGGAACGACCGGCCGGGGCCGGGTACGTCGCCGAATTCGAGCAACTCCTCGCGGCCGCCGTAGCCA
>ENA-ORDC01002644-ORDC01002644.1-marine-metagenome-genome-assembly--contig:-NODE-2644-length-10385-cov-17.497478_pt1 | contig 10385 bp, 4 predicted proteins | sample MGYA00237783_ERZ508515 | MGnify/ENA primary metagenome ERZ508515 (study PRJEB26186, sample SAMN06268792) | marine metagenome | isolation source: Eden Landing Ponds, San Francisco, CA, USA | place...
GGTGACGACTCCTTGGCGTAGGCGTCAGTGCTGGTAACCGGTCACTGGATCTCGACGTGTTCAGCGTCGATGCGGTCACCAGCAACGTCCCGAACGGCCAAGAGAGCGACGAGTTTGTCTGTATCGCGCTGGCTGGACGGGTTCCTATCCAGGTGTCTGGACCAGTCGAGCATGGAGACGTACTGGTGATAGACTCCGATCCCACGAGGCCAGCACACCTGCGAGCCCAGCCGACGACGAAAGCGCCTCGCAACCCGGACGACAGTTTTCGGAGTTATTTGTGACTTTCTGTCATTTTATGATGTAGTAGATCGATGGATATGTCATTCGGAAGATAGTCACTGGGAGAGATGAAACATGAGTGATTCGATCGAGACCGAACATATCGAATCGACCGAGGCGGCCGATACACTGTTGGCAGTCGCCTCGAGCTACAAGGTGCGCGGGAAATTTACCGATGGCCAGGGCGCCGGGGTGGTAGGCCAGAACGACGCTGGCAGTGGGACGCCACTCGGCGTGCAGGGCGCGGTGCCAAACAGCGCCGACGGATTCGGACTGGCGACGCCAGACGACGCCCGGATCGAGGGTGACATCGAGTCTTCGAGCGGGCACGCGTTGACCGTCGGCGGCGTGCCGACTCTCCGGCTTGGTCCGGAGGGGACCGACGGCGGTGGCGACCCGGCGGGCGGAAACGTGGTCGCGGGGCTCGAGAGCAACAGCGCGAACAACGCCGCCGGGGCGACGATCAGCGGCGGTGGCAATGCCAGCCTAAACGGCGATCCGAACAGCGTGACGGACAACTTCGGGACCGTCGGCGGCGGTCATTCGAACACCGCCGGCGACGCCCAGTCTGGCACGACAAGTGCCGTCCACGCGACAGTCGGGGGTGGCCAGTTCAACGAGGCCAGCGGCGAGAATAGCACGGTCGGCGGCGGTACCGGAAACAAGGCCACAGCGTTGGCTGCAACTGTCGCTGGCGGGGACTCGAACGGTGCCACCGACCGATGGGCGACGATCGCTGGTGGCAGCCGGAACTTGACGAGCTCCGAGAACGCGTTCATCGGGTCTGGATCGTTCAACCAGGCCGACGGGAGTGACTCAGTCATCGCAGGTGGGGAAAACAACACCACAATTGGTCCATTCAGTGCCATCGGTGGCGGTGCGGACAACCGGACTGGAACGTCGGGCACGGCCTTCGGTTTTTACGCGACCATACCAGGTGGGCGGAGCAACCTTGCCACCGAGGACTACACTTTCGCAGCAGGCCGGCAGGCGAAGGCCGAGCACGCGGGCGCGTTCGTCTGGGCAGACAGCACCGACGCCAGCGTCTCCTCGTCGGGTGAGGACCAGTTCATCGTCGAGGCGGGCGGCGGCGTCGGGATTGGCGAAACCGACCCCCGGACACAGTTGCACGTGAGCTACAGCAACAACGGCAGCAACATCGAAAACCACACCGCGTTGATCGAAGACACCAATGACTCCAGCTCCAGGGCGCTCGCGGTCAAAATCGGCGATTCTTCGCCGACGGACGTCGACCACTATATCACGTTCTACGACGCCGACGACAACTACCAGGGTGCGATCGAAGGTACCGGTAGTGGGACGGTCCAGCTCGACGGGACGACCGCCGACTACGGCGAGTACATGCCGAAACGAGAGTCCACTGCAGACATCGAGGCAGCCGACGTGGTCGGCGTCGTCGACGGCGAGATCACGAAACGGACTACCGAGGCGGGGCAGGCGCTGGTCGTCTCCGATCGGTCGATCGTCACGGGCAACTCCCCCGGGCCGGACCCCGTCGACCGGGCCGACCACGAGGTGTGTGCGTTCGTCGGCCAGGTGCCCGTGAAGGTCCGTGGGCCCGTAGATGCGGGCGACCTGCTGGTCCCCTCCGGCGAGCACGACGGGACGGCCCAGGCCGTCGACCCCACTGCGTACCGACCGAGCGACGGACCGCTGATCGGTCGCGCCTGGGAGGGCTCTGACACGGCGGGCGTCCACCGGGTGACCGTGGCCGTCGGCATCGAAGCCGGTGACGTGCTCGGCCCGGCGTTGCGAACTCAGCGGGAAGAACTGCAGGCCGAGAACGAGCGACTCCGCGAGCAACTTGAGGCAAAGGACGACCGGATCGAGGTCCTCGAATCCGAAACCGAGCAGTTGCGCGAGCGGCTGGCTGCCCTCGAAGAGCGCGTCACGACTCTCGATACCGGCGGGACAGCGACGCCCGCCGACGACTGACAATCGATCAGTTCGTCCCCGTTCCCAGATATCGGACCGTCGCTCTCGTTCCGGTCTGACCTGCTGATAATTCTGCCCTAGAAGATTCAGCCCTCGTCCCACCGATTCGAACTGTTTCGATGATGCCGCGATCCGAGCAACCGAATATGGTCAGTCGTCGCGTAACCGAGACGCCCTACCACCCGGTCTCTATCGCTTGCTCGATCCGCTCCAGATAGCGGTCGGTCATCGCCGCTTTTGAGAAGTGCTCGATCACACCCTCCCGGAGCGTCTCGGGATCGGGGAAGCGCCGCCCGTCGGTCGCCAGTCGTTCGAGGTCGGCGATCAGCACGTCCAGGTTGTCGTAGGCGCCCTTGCCCTGCACAGTCGAGACCACTTCCCCCAGGCCGCAGTTGTTCGTCGCGACGGCCGGGGTTCCACAGGCCATCGCTTCGACTGCAGCGAGGCCGAACACCTCCTTGTAGGGCGACTGGGGCATGAGCAGGAGGCCGCGTGCGTGCTGGAGGAGGTCGATCTTCTCCTCGGTGTCGACTCGACCGACGTACTCCGCGTAGGGCGACTGTCCGCAGCGAGCCATCACCTGCGTGACGTAGCCGACGTCGTCGACGAACAGGTCCTCGCCGACGATCTTGATCGGCACTTCCAGGTGTTCGGCGACGTCGATACACTCGATGATCCCCTTCTCGGGCATGATCCGGTTCAGGGTCATGAGGTAGTCGCCTTTGTCTTTCTGGAGGGGATAGCGATCGACGTCGATCCCGTTGGAGACGTGTCTGACCTCGAAGCCGAGGGTGCGCTGCCAGGCCTCGGCCGCGGCCTGGCTCACCGAGACGTAGTTCGGCTGCTCGACGGGCTTGAGATCGAAACGCGGCATCCCGTGCCAGACGCCCAGAATCGTGGTGTCGGCCATCTCCTCGGGGTGTTCGCGCTTGCGCTGGTAGCTGTGTTTCTGCCAGGAGTGATCGACCACGACGTCGAAGTTCGAGAGTTGGTCGGCGTACATCTCGTAGGCCGTCGGCTCCTTCTGGAAGCACTGCTTGGAGTCGCTGGGCTGTGTCGTCTCGATCGTCTCGACACCTTCGATATCCGTTCCCTGCGGGGCGATCACTGTCACGTCGTAGTCGCGCTGGCCGAGTTCGTGCGCGAGGTTGTACACCATCAGTTCGAGGCCGCCGTAGCCCTCGGGCGGGACCTGCAGGCAGGTCGTCGAGACCACCGCGATGGAGGTGTCTTTATCGATCATCGTCCATGTGGTCGGGGTTCAGCTGTGATTGCATGAACGTTCCGTCGTCGCTCAGGTAGCAGGTCTTCTCGTGGATGCATTTGACGGTGGTGTCGACGTAGATGTCGTAGCCGGCCTGCTGAGCCTTGTGACAGAAGAAGAAGTCCTCGCTGACGCCCGGCTTCTCGCCGAGATGCGTCAGGTCCCAGGGGTGGTCTTCGTAGCCTTTGGTCCAGCGGAACCACGGCCGGTCGACGGCGTCCAGAACCTCGCGGTGGACGAGCAGGCAGCCGAAGCCGACGGCGTCGACGTTGATGAGGCCCTCGCGCTCTTTTTCCATGATCGAGGGGGCGTCGTATTCGTCGAGTCGCCACATCGCCGGATGGGTCCCCTGGGGGTTGTCCATATAGTACAGCCCCGAGACGATCGGCTGGCCGTGGCGGGTCAGTTGTTGAAAGACGTTCGCCGGCGGCACGACGTCCGAATCCATGAACAGGACCCACTCGGGATCGCTCGCCAGGGCGTCTTCGACGGTCTGTTCTCGTGCGAGATCGATCGCCGCGGTCCGTTTGGCCACGATCGTATGGGGCGGCATCTGCAGTTCCGAGAGCCTGATCGCCCACCGCATCGATACGGAGCCAGTATGCGGCACCGCGATGGCCACCTCGGTGCCCGACTCATCCGCTGTCATCGACATACCCGAACGTGTTTCAGGACCGATATAGTTCTGTTGCAAACAGCAATCCGCGGTGGCAGCCAGCACAATTCTCTCTGTTTGGTGGCTACATCAGGGTACTCATTTGCATAAAAAATGTATATCTCGAAAGTTCCTTATTGTGGGGTAGAGTGGTTCTGGCGCCATTTCTCTTGTAGAAAACCACAATCTATTAGTGAATATACTCCTGCCTATCGCAGAGAGACAAGTCAGGGCGTGGTCGTGTGGGCTACGGGCGCAGGTGGGGGCGCTGGGCCGGCACGTGACGCACTGCGGAGAGTCATGAACGGGCGCACACAGAGTGGATTGGCGGGACCGACGTGTGGAATCGAGACGACGACCAGCACCGACGCGAAACCGGTTCGGCGGGGCGCACACCGTCCGAATCTCGGAGGTGTCAGATAGATGGGTGAGGAGACACAGCAGGAGCTGACGCGCCGAGAGGTCTTGCAACGGGCTGGTGGCGGGGCTGCAGCGGCGATGTCAGGTGTGGGGCTCTCCCAGACGAACGCGACGTCGGCGGGCGAACCGGTCGCGTTACAGTACTTCCACGAGGACTGGACGACGATCACGAGCAACCTCGACACCGTCGCCGAGTGGGGTTTCGACGCCATCTGGATCCAGCAACCGGCTAAAGGGGCCGTCACGAAAGAAGAACAAGACGGGCCCAACAACCCGCCGCTGGGCTATCAGCCCCTCAATCTCCGCAACTTCGACAGCGAACTCGGGACCGAGGCGGAACTGACGACGCTCATCGACACCGCCCACCAGGAGGATGTCGAAGTCATCCTCGACACGGTGCTCAACCACATGGCGGCCGAGCCGGTATCGGAGTTTCCGAATTTCTCATCGTGGGACTTTCACAACAATGGCGGGATCGAGGACTGGGCGTACAACTTCGATGACACCGACGACCGTTGTTTCAACGACGACGGAACACCGAAAGACCCCGACCGGATCGAGTGTGACCCCTACCAGGTCGAGAACCACGACCTGCTCGGCTTGAAAGACCTTGATCAGGACTCCCAGTACGTCCGCGGTGAACTGAAGACGTACATGGAGGACATGGCTGCGCTCGGTGCCGACGGCTACCGGTTCGACGCCGTCAAACACATCTCGGAGTCCTTTTTCGCGACCTACGCCAACCAGTGGGCCGACGACCTGAACATGTTCCGGGTCGGGGAGGTCCTCAGCGGCTCGAAACAGTATCTCGACGGCTACGTCACCGCCGGGCCCGGGATGCACGTCTTCGACTATCCGCTTCACTTCACGGTCAACAGCGTCTTCGATTACGGCGACATGCGCAACCTACAGGGAGCCGGCTACGTCGCACAGAACTCCTTCCGTGCGATGCCGTTCGTCGAGAATCACGATACGACCGGCCCGACCCAGTACGATCTGGCCCACGCGTTCGTCCTCACGATCGAAGGCTACCCCGTCCTCTACAATATCAATCCGGACTGGCTGCTTGGCTACGAGCCGATCAAGAACATGGTCTGGGTGAAGAAGAACCTCGCCGGCGGCCGGACTATCTGGCGGCACACCGATAGTGATCTGGCGATCTACGAACGCGAGTCGAACCTCCTGGTCGGACTCAACAACTCGGGCAATCCCCGAAGCGAGTGGGTCGACACCTCCTGGGCCGGGACGGAACTCACCGACTACGCGGGCAACGCTGGCACCGTCACGACTGAATCCGACGGCTGGGTCGAGATCACCGTCCCCGCGGAAGGGTGGGTGTTCTACGCGCCAGTGAGCCAGGACATCGACATCTCGGCGAGCGGCGAGACCGGCGTCTCTGTCGGCGGCGAGGCGACGATCACCATCTCCGCACAGCAGGTCGACCAGCTCGTGATCGAAGACCTCTGGACCGACTGGACACTCAGTTCCGAGAGCCCCCATGGTGGGACGGTCACGTCCTTGATCGACTCCTCGGGTACGGTGACGATCGACTACGGCTCGATCCAGACCGACGTCTCCCCGTCGATCACCGTCTCGCTGCCCGAGCGATATGTCGGCGGGACGTACGGACTCGCCGTCACTGCGAGCAACGCCGATGGCGAGTCGGCCGAGTCGACGGCGACGATCTCGATGGAGTGACTCGACGGTTCACAGCGCTGCAAGGAGGAAGCCACCACTGCAGCCGTGAGTCGATGAGTATCTTCTTGGGCGTTCAATGAACGTCGGCTATTCGATTGCGATTGTTTATTCGGGTGGTAAACCGGCCCTCTCATCGATAAAATTTAGCCGATATAGGGCATATACTGCCAGCTCTACCAATCTATACCAAAAGATACTACACGACGTGTTTCTGTGATATTTGGAAAGGCAGGAGTCGAAGGCTGATCGGACCAGACGGGTGAGAGTACCTTCGTGGGCAACTGGATCAGCCTGACTGCTGGAAACTATACACATGAAACGCAGAGAGTACGTGAGTACACTCGCAAGTCTTGGGTTGTTGGGTGCAGCGTCCGAGACGGCGGCGAGCGATCAGAGCGCGGAGTCGGGCCGACAACTACGATTTGCGACGAGTGACGACACGCATCATCCGGGACCACCACGGTTCACAGCTGTCTACGAGGGGTTCCAGGACAAGATGTTCATCGACTTCGACAACGACCACGCCGGGGGCAAAGACCGGGACAATCTTGCCCCGAGTATCGTCGGCACCCCGGACAAAGACCCCGCCAACTACGCGGCGAGTGACTTCTCGTGGTCGATCACATCCGCTCCCTCGGGCAGTAACGCGACACTTGAGTACGCGCCCCCGGACGGCGCGGCAAACAATCCAGTGCAGCAGTACGACTCCGGCGATCACAACGTCGTCGAGTTCGTCCCGGACGTCGCCGGCGAATACGTGCTGGAACTGGACGCCCCGGACGGGACCCACGAGCAGTGGATCTACGCGTTCCCGTCGCCGCCGAGCGGCTCTGGTGGCCCGCCGCGGATCAGTATCGACGGCCACTACGACAGCGACACCGACGAGTTCGTCCTCGAGTCGAACCCGCGCCTCGCACCGGGGAGCAACCGCGCCGTCGCCGATCTCGAGATCTACTGGCGGGCCGACGACCGCGACGCGCTCACGTTCGAGCAGCTGGGTGGGACCGACAGCTGGACGGCTCGAATCCCGAAGAGCGATCTCGGGGGCGAAACGGCACGTCTCCATGCTGCTCCGTTCGACGGCGACGTCCACGGCATGACCGACACCGTCGTGCTCGACCCTGCCAGCGAGACCATCGAGTACCCCAACCGACCGCCCGAGTGGATGCACGACGGCGTCATGTACCAGATCTTCCCCCGGTCGTTCGAGGGGCCGCCACCGGACGGGGAGTGGCCCTTCGAGAACTCCAACGCTCACTTCGCGGCGTTCAAAGACCGACTGGACTATCTTGATGACCTCGGGGTCGACGTCATCTGGTTCACACCGGTCGTTCCCGGAGAGAGCTCCAACTGGAAGCCCCAGAAGTACAAGCGCATGCAGGACAACCCCGACCCCGATGTGGACCCGATTCTCGACTTCAAGTACTCCGGGGGCGGACCCCACGGCTACGACGCCCTCTCGTATTTCCAGGTCGCCGAGGACCTGGGCTCGCAGTATTCGATCGAGGACTACTACGACGACCCCCAGACCCGGCAGGCCGCCCGCGAGAACGCCATGGCCGAGTACAAGGAGTTCATCCAGGCCGCAAACGACCGCGGGATCAAGGTCTGTTTCGACCTCGTGATCAACCACTGCGGTCGCCATCACGAGTTCTTCCAGGACACGATCGAGACCAAGGGGCCCCGGACCTGGGCTTATCGGGACGTCGACGCCTGGGCCGACGGCCAAAGTGGTCGGCGCTACTCGAAGTACTTCGACTGGTTCGACCGGATGGACGCCCCGATCACGCGCGATTCCGACGGCTACGTCATCGAGGTCGCACCCGCCGAGACGGGCTTTGCCGGCCTGCGAGTCATGCCGAACATCAACTACAGCAACGTCGCGATGCGCGAGCACATCCTCGCTGCGGCGGACTTCCTCTCGGGAGAGGTCGGCGTCGACGCCTTCCGGTGTGACATCGCCTACGGCGTCCCACACTCGATCTGGAAGGAGATCCGCGAGGTCGTCCGGGAAAATGACAGCGAGTTCATGCTGCTCGACGAGACGATCCCGAACGATCCCAGCATGGCCGAAAACGAGTTCGACATGCACTTCGACACGTCGGACTTCATGACGGCCGGCGCTCACGAGATCGTCAAGGGCAACAAGGGGATGCAGAGCCTCTACGGGCTGGTCGACAAACGCCGAAGCGAAGGCTGGCCCGACCACACCCTGATCGTCAACTCAACAGGTAATCACGACGAGTTCCGGACGCTGGATCTGGCATTGGATTCGGGTGCCAGAGCCAACCCCGAGAAAGCCCAGCGCGCCGTCTGGGCCGCGGGGGTCGCACTCCCGGGCGTGCCGTTCGTCTACTACGGCCAGGAGCGCCAACTGAGCAAGTACGGCATCGAGCGGTACAACTACGACGGCTCCGGGGAAGATCCGCGCTCGGGCGACGGTGACGTCGGCCCTGGAAATCCCTCGCGGGCGTTCATGAACTGGGGTGACCAGTTCCCTCAGAGCCACCTCGACTTTTACAAGGACGTGCTGGCGTACTACCACGAGGATCCGGTGCTCAAACCGGACGCCAAGCTGGAGGGTGCAGACGCCCGCAACCCCGTCGGCGACATCCTCTCGTTCCGGCGTCGCAAGGGCGAGGAGGCTCGCCTCGTCCTGGTCAACGCTAGTGACGGAATGGGGTACATCGACGTCCATTCGAGCGTCTCGACGCGGGACCTGCTGACCGGCACAGACATCGAGGTCGGTGACATTCAGGACACGCCGGCGAACTTCGATCGGGTCGGCTTCGACACCATTGCGGTGCTGGACGCGCCCCCGAACTACGCGGTCGACCTCGAACTCCCGAGCGGTGACGACGACGGCCCCGGGAGCTACAACTACCCGGCCAACCCCGACTTCGCCGACGACGCCTTCGACTTGACCGGCTTCCGCGTTCAGGACGCCGGCCAGACCTATCGCTTCGAGTTCGATATCGGCGGGCAGCTCACCAACCCCTGGAACTACAGCGAGGGCTTCTCAGTCCAGCACTTCCAGGTCTATCTCCGCGACCCCCAGGGATCGGGCGGCTCGACCGACGGTCGCACCGGGACGAACGTCACGTTCGATTCGGCGTATCATTACCGGCTCGTGGTCGACGGCAAAAACGGGGCTCGGGTCGAGGACGCCGCCGGCAGTCAGCTGGCGACCGGAACGGTATCTGTCTCGGGCGGCACCGTTCATGTCGAGATCGACGAGAGTGCGATCAGCCCCTCGCTGACCAGCCTGGAGATCGCACCGCTTGTGCTCGGGTTCGATCCGGATCGGGCCGGCAACGTCGTTCCGGTCCAGCAAGAACCGGGCTGGAAGGCTTTCGGCGGTGGCGACGGCTCGGGCAACGCACCCCACGTGATCGACGTGGCGACGCCGCCCAGCGTCACCGCGTCGAGCACCCTGTCGTACACGAACGATTCGAACGCGTCGATCCCGTTCATGTCGGTCGAGGAGGGGTACGCGACGCTGCAGTCGTGGTCCGATACGACTGGCGACGACACCAGCGTCTACACCTACCCCACCAGCCCAGACTTCCAGGAGGGGGCTCTCGACGTCACGGACTTCGTCGTGAAAGCAAACCACTCGCGGTACCGCTTCGAGACGACCTTCGACGTTCCGTACGTGCGAAACCCGTTCGACCTCCCGCTGGGATTCTCCCACCAGTTCTTCCAGATCTACATCCGCGACCCCGACTCGTCGGGGCCGTCGACGACCAGTGGCTGGGGCGGGCTGGGCGCGTCGACCGAACAGCCCTATCATTACCGGCTGGTCGTCAACGGCCAGTACGACCGTCGACTCGAAGTCCCCGATGGCAGTGGCGGGTTCACGACCGTCAGTCACGACGTCGACGCGAGTGTCGACGGCGACACGATCGCCATTTCGGTCCCGCGGTCGGTCTTCGACGGCGACCTCACCGACATGGAGATCGCACCGGTGATCGCGCCGTACGATGGAAACACTACCGACAATCTCCGGGACATCACCGCGAGCGCTGGGGGATTCAGCTTCGGCGGCGGGACGAGCAACGACGACACTCGGATCATCGACGCGATCACTCCCGAGGGTGCGTCGGTCAG
>ENA-ORDC01002646-ORDC01002646.1-marine-metagenome-genome-assembly--contig:-NODE-2646-length-10380-cov-2.997088_pt1 | contig 10380 bp, 5 predicted proteins | sample MGYA00237783_ERZ508515 | MGnify/ENA primary metagenome ERZ508515 (study PRJEB26186, sample SAMN06268792) | marine metagenome | isolation source: Eden Landing Ponds, San Francisco, CA, USA | place...
CGACGACATCGGTGCGGAACTCGTTCCAGCTGTAGTCCGGGTCGCCGGAGGTTCGTCGCCATCTGTCTCGCTCGTCTGGACTGAGCACAGATACATCGGCATAGTACATGTCCGTGAGTTGGACCACAATGTCGACATCGGAGCTGGCTCGGACGATAGTGTAGTTCGCATAGGAGCCCTGCAGATAGGGGTCGAAGTTTACGTCCGACAGCACCTCGCTGGATCGCAACTCGTTTTGGATCTTATTGTGAGTGCGCTTGGCCGATTCGATTGGCCCGTTATTGTATTGCGCCCATGATTCTAGAGTGCTAGAGTCGATAGCCATGGGAGGGAGTTACAGGTTTATTTCTGACCGGACGCTAAAACCTCCCGGTATCACTTTCACCTTGCTCTGTGTACCGTTAAACGGTTGTAGGAGGCACATCGTGTCGTGACTGTTTCGACGACTCTCGAAACTCTGTCAGTTTCTTCCGGAGGTGACCATGGCAATCGATGTTCCGGCCGGTGTGGTCTATCTTTACAAGCGTCACAAAGAGATCGGGCTCGGATAACCACACAAACCGTTTTAATTCTCAGTTACCGACTCGCGCTCTGTATCCAGCATAGCCTCTCAAAACTATCAGCATCTGAGGATTTCAACAGAGCCGCCACGGTCGATGTCGACTGTAACGAGTGTTCTAGAGGTATTGATAAAGAGCAAGACAGCTGAACACCCGCCGAAATCGGGTGGGTATAGTAGCTGCTCAACACCGTCGTAATTCCTTATGTAACTCTTGCTTTCCGATGTTATCTATATGTTACATAAGGAATTGATATCGGACGTCGTGTGAACGAAACCGAAAAACGCCCGTTGCGGGTTTGTCGTGCTACCGAGTGGGAGGAATTAGCGCAATAATCACGAGCAACATCTCACCGCGCTCACAGAGTTCAAAATAGAACAATCAACACTAATGAGTCCTAACTACTGAGCCACCCTGCCAGATCTTTGTGATTCTCAGCCCATGTTTTTGCTTTACGGTATATTACAACCGATGCATGAGCAGAGAAGGAGAGCAGGCTTACAGCTAACAGTATCGCGACGAGATTCTGAGTATCATAGGGAATTGATTCGCCAAAGTTGCTAGATGCGATGAATGATATTATAACTGCAAATAGGAAAGAGTAGATTCCAACCTGCGATGTCGCATCAGAGAACGGGCCAAACTGTGTGCTCTGCCTCTGATCCTGCCGGTGTTGGATTATTTTGTCTGCGAGAGCAGGTGGTACCTGATCAGCGCTGATATCATCCCAGTTTGGTTCACTTGATTTTATGATTGTATCTACTTTCCCACTAACCTCTCCAGCATCATTGGGAGTCCAAAAGACTAGCCCCCGAGAATTTGTATAGGCGATTGTACCCTCTTCGTTGGCGAGTTTCTTTAGCCTGTTCCGAAGCTGATCCGATTTCAGTTCATCAACCACATTTGCGACTTCACTCGTCGTCACGAACGGTGCGTCGCTCGCTTCGAGGACAGCAGCAACCCGAGCGCGAAGCTCTTCGTCGGAGATCTTTTCAGCTGGTTCAGAGGAGTCTTTCTGGTCCATCCCGCTCACGTCCTTGAATTGGGTCCAAGTGGAATTCGGCCGTAAACAAAATCCATCAGTTCGGTCTGCGCTGAATTTGGGTCGGGCCGGTAATAGAAGTTAATATGCCGGGGGTTGTTGTGGAAAACAAGCACGAAACGCTAAAATCGCACTGACGGCTACGCTGCTGGTCAGTCAGTTCCGGCATGCCGGGGCAGATCAGTCAACCTTTGGCGAGGAAATCGCGACTGACCCGCCCCGTGGGAGAGAACGGACTCTATGGACGAGTCCGTATGTGGGCATTAGGCCGACCGGTTCTAAGATTACCGGTTGTCACAGCCCACCATACGGCCGCCACTTCGAGTCCGAGACACAACACAGGCACAAGACCGAACTAACGCAAAACATGATTGAAACACTGGTCTTCGTGGCGGCCGCGCTCGGGGCTCTGTACGTGACGGCGGGAGCAGCCGATTTTATTCTTGGTCAGCCACGAACAAGTACAGGCGAATTCGCATCGAATCGGACAACTACTATTGAGGTGGCAGTGAAGATTGGGTGTCTTCTCGCACTCCTCTTCGTTGTCTTGGGGGCGCTTTAGCGGGCTCCCGCCTCATCCTATGTTTGGAAGCTACTGCGCGGGAGACTGGGTCTTCTGGACAGCATACGTGTGCGATGTCCTCGGTTGGCTTAACGAGGTACTGTTAGCCGTGTAACGTAAGCTGGTCAGAAAACAAAGGAATGGCCGAGATACCATCTCGGCCAAGACTTTTTTCCAGATCGACTGAAACAGCGAACTATTGCGAACTAGGTTTGCCAAATAGCGTAGTCCAGATGATCGCGAGTTTAAGAAGCAGCTGCGTAGCTAATCCGTTTCAGCAACAATCGGGCTATAGGTGAGATCTTCATCGCCACTCCCTGCTCGAGCACTTCCCTCACCGAGGTCAGTGAGATAGTTCTGTGTGTACGCAACCTGTTTGTCCGTCAGGTTGTATAACTCACCCGTGAGCACGTCGACGTCGTCGACGATCGGCCGGAGTGCCGTCATCCGGAAACTCGATCCACTGAATCCGTCCTTCATTCGCGACCAGAGCGTGTCTGCGAGTTCGACAATCTCGTCTTCGTACTCTTCAACCACGGACTTATCGGGCCAGGGGAACGCTGAGAGCTGCGTCCAATTGTGGTGATGCTGATTCCCGTACGTCATCCAGTAGACGTAGTACAGCGAGGAGTTCAGCACTAAGAATGCTGTCTTCTGTTCTAATTCTGAATTGAAGAACACTGGCTCAACTTCACGCGCCTCGTACAGCTCTTCCATCATCGGGTTAATCCAGTATCCCGCACCCTCGCGCCGCCATACAGGGTACTTGCCCTCTCCGGTTGGGTTCTGTTCGTACTTGTCCTCGAAGATGGTGTGGGAGTAGTCTTTCAGCTGTAACAAGATGTCTCTCTTCACGTCACCGCCAATCTTCGGGAGCAGCGGGCCACCGGAACCATCACCACCGATCCGGTCTCGGAGGATCAGGCCATCGACCGGACTATATTCAAGATTCTCGAAGCGGTGCTGTCTGTTGTCTCGGTTGAACACGGTGAAGTCGCTCGTGTGGATGGCCCCCGTCGTCTCTGTGTTCTTCTGCCCCGAAAGGAGCGCAACACGGACTAGGGCGTTCTCGAAGACACCGACCCGTCCCCACATCCCGAAACAGGCCACACGTGCGGGGTCAAGCGTGGAACGGAGCAGATCGTGGAACTCCTCAAGCGATGACTGATAGATTAACCGGAGGGTCGTGACGTTGCCGAAGTAGCCCTGGTCGGCCGTCAGTTGTAGCTGGCGTTCGACGAACGGCGCCGAAACATCGTTCACTGAGCCAGTGAGGTACGGCGCGGTGAACATCTCCTCATTTTGGTTGAGGATGTCGCCATAGGGCGGGTTGCCGATGACGATGTCAAACTCAATCTCGGGATGCATCCCGTTGGCTTCCTCGAGTGGCAGCAGCTCGGGGAACTCGATGTCCCAGTGCAACGGCTTTCCAGTGATATGCTCGAGATCGTACCGTGTCGGCTGCCGCTCGACGACGTCGAAGACGAACCCGGCGTCGAGAAGCCGGCGGAGATCGTCGGCGATGTTTTGGTGTTCTGCGAGCTCGCCACGTGCGCCGCCGGCTTCTTGGATGCGCTCCCCGACGTCGAGTGTCGCACTCTTGTTCGTGTCCCGCCACTCTTGCCACTCGAACCCGGCATCAGCGAGCAGTTCTTTGTCTTCTTCAGAGAGTGCGATCGTGTCGCCGTCCTCATCCCACCGCTGAGCCTTCACTGACTGTACGGTCGGGTGGAACTCGCCGTCCGGGATCGACGCAACGAGAGCATCGAACTCCTCAACGCCAGTTACCTCCGACTCAAACGTGTGAGTTAGGTTTCGGAGGAACTTCTCATCACGGTCCCTGCGAATCCGCTGTTCAAGTTCCATCACCTCTTGGCGCGTGCCCTTGTTCTCGAACTTGTAGGCACGCCGCTTTTTTGCGAGCGTTGGGAGCCGCTCGTCGATAGCTCCGAACTGTGTCTGTACATCCCCTCTGACCGGGAAGCCAACGAGGGAGTTTCCGGCGACGATATTCACATCGATGTTGGGGAGCCGTCCGAACTCCTCGTTCCAGCTGTTGCCCTCGATGATCTTCAGCCAGATGCGAAGCTTCGCGATCTCGACGGCGACGTCGTCCACGTCGACGCCGTAGATAGCGTGTAGTGCGAGCTCCTGCTTCGCGTCGTATCGTTCCTGGGGCGACGGCTCTTCGCCGCCGTTGAGCCCACGGAGGAGCGAGAGCTGTACCTGGTGGAGCTCTTCCATCGCTGTCGTCAGGAAGTGCCCAGAGCCGCAGGCTGGGTCGAGGATGGTTAGGTCTGTGAGCCGGTCCAGCACGTCCTCTAGCGCATTCGGATTCGCACCGTACATCGCTGCGCCGTCTTCGACGTGCCGCAGGATCTCACTGAGGTCTGTCTGCTCAATCTGGGTGCGGACGTACTCCTCGGCATCGTCGTCAGAGTGCTCGACAAACGCCTTGACGAAGAGGTCCTTCACCTTCGGATCAACTGTCTGCTCGGAGAGGTGGCGCGTCACGTCGTTGGGTGTGTAGTACGCGCCGATCTCTTTCTGGCGTCCTTCTTCACCGCCGATGTGGTTGATCGTCTTCTCGAACACGCTCCCGAGGATCGCCGGATCGAAGTTCTGTCCGCTCATCTCCAACCGGTGCCCCTCGATGAGGTCCTCGATGACGGTGGGAAGTGTCCGGTCCACGAGGTTGTACTGCGACTCGTTCGGGACGTTCTCACGGAAGAGGCCGCCGTTCAGGTACGGTACATCTGCGTACCGGCCGGTTCGGAGTTTTGGACGGCGCTCGCCTTCGTCCGTGTTGAACAGATCGTAGAACAGCGGCTTGATATACGCCTCGTAGAGCGTTCCGGGGATGGACTCGGCATTGTCCTCGTAGTCTCGAACCAATGTCCGCAGGAAGCCGTCTGGGAGGACGTCACGCGTTTCGAGGAACTTGATGAACAGCAGGCGATTCATCAATGTGACGGCAAACAGGTCCTGGTCCTCCTCGGTTGCTGTCGGTGGGGCCTGGATGTCATCACGGAGGCATGTGTCGTACTCGTGTTCGTCGCTTTCGCCGAACAACAGCTCGATGTATAGCTCGTAGAACTGCTCGACATCCGCGGTCCGGGTGTCGCGGAATTCCTTTGGGGCGGTCTGGGTTAGGAGCGTGTGTAGACCCTCTGGATTAAACACCGAGACGAACGTCTCCAGCGTCTCCTCAATATCGACATCATCTACACTGCCAGACCCCAAGTACCCGAGGTCACGGGCGACAGCGTTGATGACAGGTCGGAGGTCCAAACGCTCTACCTCACTGAATTCGAGGAAGTCACCTCCGTGCTCGGCACGGTAGACTACCCACTCGAATCCATCAGTAGCGATCCCGTAGTCGGGCCAGGCCTTGTTTGAGAGATAGTCGCCAACGAGCTCCTGTTCAGCGCGGTCGATCTTATTCGGAGACTTATTCTCCCCGATGACAACGAAATCACCACCGCGCTCAACCAGACGGAAGTCAGGGGCTTCCCGTTGGGTCGTGCCAGCAGCCGAACGTTGGCTGGCGGGACGGCCAGGTTCACGGTTCAGTCCGACGGCCTCGAGCAACGGCCAGATGAGATTCCCTTCAGTCCACTCTTCGGGCTGGTTGCTTAGCGCGTCGATCGTGAGCGTTTCCTCGCCTGCGAGAACTCGTTCAACCAGGTGGGCGTCGGAAACGGTAGTGCCGAGGCTATCCACGAAGTTCTCAAGTACTTCTCGCAACCGGCCTGGCTGGGTAGAATCGGGGGACATAGGAGTACTAAATCAATCGGATGACTTTGTGAACACACTCCTCCCAAGTTTACCTTCCGGTCGATGAGAGTGGCTACGAAAAGACACAGGTACAAATCGGATCAGGGCGGCGTCGGACTGGCGTATATGTTCTCTGAAGACCTTATAGCCTATTCGCGTTTCGCTGGTCCCGACTATCTCTCAGCGGTGGCTTACTCACCCTAGTGGCCACATATCTTGGACGGTCGAACCACATGTCGAGATAGGGGCCGCAAGCCCGAAACGTGGCACTACAGCCGATCACTCGGTTGGAGTACGAGCGAGGGCATCATAAAATATTTACTAAGGGTTTAGTGTTGTGTCTGGGTTAAAAATGAGAACTTGGCTGCTTGTAGGATGGTTGTTTCGTGGAAGATGGAGGTGATCAGGACAGGATTATTGCCGGCGCTATGGCGATGTTCTAGTGCGAACTCCTTCAAATACTTGCTCGACTCTCCTCCATTTCCACGGGTTGGTCGCGGGCCGATGGCCTGCTTCTGGGCGCGCCGACCGCTTCGTAGGTCGTTCGTTCTCTCTCGCCTTAGCTAGTCAAATGGGCCTTCCTAAAATCGTTAATTCTCTCTTCATCAACATTTCCAACTTGCTCAATCTGATCTAGTAACTTCTCTGACTCCTCTTTGAGAGATTCATTACTACTTGAATTCAACATCGCCTCAAGCCGATCAAGAACTTGTCCTTCTTTATCATAAAATGTAGTGAAGCCAGACAACTGTTCGACAACCGTCTGCTTCCGACTATCTCGTAGGTTCTGATCAGTTAACCGGTCACTCAGCCTTTCAATAAAGTTGCGCCCTTGACTTCTCTCAATGCTCTCCGGTATCGACTGTAGAACCTTGATAACTGGATTGATCTGGTCTGGATTACTGTTATCTAACCTGTTCGTTAAATCTTCCAAAATATCGCCCGCCACCGCACTTTTACGGTCTTCATCAGTATCAGTTTCAAACTCTTCCCAGAGTTCTCTATACAATTTATAGTCCCCTGTATCACCATTTAGTAGGTTATCGAGTTCATCAATGTATTTTTCTTGATTGGGGGCGCCCAATTTGGAGAAATGAACAGCAATTGGCTTTAACAGGTTGCGCTTACGATTGGAGTTTCGCTCATTTCTGGCAGAATGACCACACGCATCAATAATAGTACCCAAATCTAATTTTAATCTATTGATGTGTTCTTCAATAATCCTCAGACCAATCTCCTGCTGATTGTTGTTGTTTGATCTGATAAGCTCTCTCGTCTTGTCCACTATCTTTTGATCGTACTCGCTCGGGATCTCTGGGATTATCGTTTCAGATATGAATGATTGATCGTTGATCTGCCTTGGAATCCGAGAGAACAGTTTATCTATCTCTTTCTCAGTCTCAAAGGTAGGAACCTCTCGCTCAATCATCTTCTTAATTATTTGTTGTATATTCTGAGGATTCCATTGTCCATATATTGAACTAATCCATTCTCTGAAGTCAGACTGACGCTTTTCTGGCAACGAATCATAAAAATGTATATTAACTTCCACTAATTCAACCATCTCATTATTCAAAGAATTGAGTATTTCTCTTATCGACTCAAAGCTCTCAATTGCGGCTGCCTCAGTAACTTCTGGATTCAAGTTAGTGAGATTTCTGGCCAGATCTCGGTTGATTTGTTCATGTTGGTTGTTCCTGTATCCATCATAGAGTTCCAACAGTTTTTTGACGTATTTGCTTCGTTCCTCTACTCCAGCTACTTTATCAAATTGACCATATGATGCGGTTTGAATAAATTCGTGCTTCTCAGAGTCTATCTCAACTACTGTAGTTGAAACTGATATTATTTCAGATGTAACCAAATTCTCAATAGAACCTTTTGACTGACGTAATAGCTGAATAGCTTCCACTAAATCATTGTCTCGGAGATTACTAATCTTCTCAGACAATTCACTGACTGCTATGTTGGGAACACTTTCCGCATGTTTCACGAAGGCAGAAAGAATATCTTCGTTAAGTCCGTCGTTGTCCTTGACTTTCTTTGCATATTCTTCAAACAAAGCCTTAGACTGATACTCGTACATCTGAAGCATAACAGGGAACAGCAAGTCTGGCTCAAGAAACCTCAGAAAATTCTGATCAGGGCTATTAGCAACGTATCTCCCGACGACAGGCGCAATACTCTGCTGCTCCTCTTCACTCAGTTGTTCAAAGATTGTAACTAAAGAATTGGTTATTGCGTACATAGGCTGGTCCCTATTGGTGGACTGATAGCCACGAAGTTCTTCATCGATCGCATCGGTATATTGGGTAAAAGACTCTCCCCTGTCTCGGATACTCTCGATACGATTCAAGAGTTTTGATGTCTGCCCAGTTTTCAAGAACCTCATTATATCGTCGAAGTCTTCTAATCCTCCGGAATATGACTGCTCAGAGAGATTTAGGAACGGTCTAACGTTCTCGACAGTCACACGCTGTGTTGAGTCAAGAAACGCTTCTAGCCGCGACTCTCCACTAGACTCTGATTCTAGAATTTCTTCTACTCTATTACTCGTTGATTCGCCGTTTAGATACTCATTGATATCATTTAGGAGGTATGGATCGTCCTCAAGTTTCCTATAAAAATCTGGGAAATCTTCTTCCAATATCGAGACCTTAGCAAGGAATGGCAAATTTTGAGTGACTCGATTATTACCAAGAATTCCTTCTTCTTCCCGTTCACGAGCAATACTGCGGAGGGTAACGAGCCGATTGATCGCGTGTTTTATTCTTCGGGGATTCTCAAAGTAGGCATTGATGATTATATCAATTGCCTCTGAGTCTATCGGTTCAGTTAATTCCCCATTCTGTCTATGTGCGTAATTCTCTACGTCGTCTTTCTGGAACGTAGGAATGCGGATGTGAGTCTGGAAGAATTTCCTTAGAAATTCTCTTTCGGTTCTGGTTTCCCCGAAAAACTCCTCATCGTTAACCGCTTTCAGGTGGCTCTCCAACGCCTCATCATCACAGGGAATCAAGTATACGCATCGATCATCCTCAAGAAACGTCTTTAGCGATACCAAGACATCATATACCGTGCTACTTTCACACCGATCTAAGTTGTCAACGCTAATTACTACTTTCTCAGCATCTACTTCTTGAATAATTGAGTCAAAGATGTTCTTGTGAGCGCCAGACCATTCTTTTCGAGGATATAGGAACTTCCGCTGGACAGTCCGAGTGACGGTATCAAGCTGTTTCAAGACATATCCCAAGACCGGCAGAAGCAAACCGGTCGCAACCAGAGAAGCGGCTGCCGAATGTCCAAAGTATTCCAGCAGTAGCGCAACTATACCCAGTGAAACGAATGAGATTGAAAGTATCGGGCTATCGTTCCAGAAATCCCTGATAATTTCCGACGGGTTACTACTTTTAGTAATCGACTCATCTTCTTCCACGTCGTACAGACGACCTGTAATCTCCTCTTCTCCCAATACTCCGTTATCTTCAGCATTGATTTCCTCTCCAATCCTCTGATCCAGTTCTAAAAGCAATTCTGTACGAATTGAGTCTTCAGCATGGGCCCAAGCGTCAAATTCAACACAGACCACATCATCAAATTGCTGATCACTTCTGATCCGGTTGTAGAGTAGATTAATTATTGAACTCTTACCTGAACCCCACTCGCCGAATATTCCGATATGCCACGGCGGATCAACATTCCGAATCACCTCAGAAAGAGTATCAACATACTCGATATGGCCGAAACTGTCCTCGTCTTCAGAATCAATCGGCTTATCAATAAGATACATCTGATCTTCACCAGATTCGGACATTAACAATTAATCCGTACTCCAATTACAAAAAATCGGCTCTATTGAAATAATATTCTTCAGACAAATCCTCGTCTAAAATAGCCTTGCGATGAGAGTTGTATATCGTCAACTAGTCAATGTGCCATAGAGCGGCGGTTTGATTCGGGCGTGAAAGTACACAGCGTGACTGTTAGATAGGGAGCTGATCGGAGCTGGGCGGCAGCTTGGTCAGTATATCCCCCACCCAGCATCTTATTTCGTCTTAGCCCGACTCAGCAACGTATATGCAAGTGTATATCTCGTCAGGAAAACATATCGACAACGTCACCAAGCGCCATAATGCGATCAACCAGCACCTTGATTCTCCCGAAGTCGTTTTTGGTGAAGGGGGTGAATCAGACACGGTAGAAACACTCAGACGTACTATCCGAATTGCCCCATTAGCCCCGTTGATTGCCTTTGTAGCGTTCATTCATTTGTTCATCGTTATGAGATTCATCGGGAGGATTATGGCTATCGCCACCCGTGGAGAATTTGGCCAAGACAGAGCTATAATGCGAAAAGTTGCTGACCAACATGGCGCAACAATCCAAGAGATAGACACGTTTTATTCAGCAACTCCAATCGATGAACACCCAATATC
>ENA-ORDC01002650-ORDC01002650.1-marine-metagenome-genome-assembly--contig:-NODE-2650-length-10369-cov-2.741353_pt1 | contig 10369 bp, 10 predicted proteins | sample MGYA00237783_ERZ508515 | MGnify/ENA primary metagenome ERZ508515 (study PRJEB26186, sample SAMN06268792) | marine metagenome | isolation source: Eden Landing Ponds, San Francisco, CA, USA | place...
GCTGGGAGCCCCGGCCGGAGACGTCCGTCACCGTGATCGAGGGCGCCCCGGTCTCCGCGAGCGCCTTCTTCACGTCACTCAGCTTGTCCGGCCGGATGTACGCCATCACCAGTTCGATGTCACTCATCGGAATCACCTGGGGAACCACAGCAGCTCCCGCCGTCAGTACGGACATCGTCGGGGTGGGTAACTTCCTTGCCGCCGTCGGCCGAGACCGCGCCGCCGTCCTGGCCGAACTCGGGGTACGTCGAGACGCCGTGCTCGGAGATGTCGAGCCCGGCCTCCTCCTCTTCCTCGGAGACGCGGAGCCCGACGAGTGCGCCGATGATGCCAAGCGCGGCCATCGTGGCCAGCACGGTCCAGGTGCCAACGACGCCGACGCCGACGATCTGCATGATCAACTGGTCGACCCCGAGGAACTCGTATCCCCCGCCGTCGGCCGAACCGACAACCGGGATCAGGATCGTCCCGATCCCACCGGCAGCGCCGTGAACGGCGAACACGCCACACACGTCGTCGATCTTCAGCGAATCGACCGTCCAGCGGAACACCGGGAGGACGAGTGCGCCCACGAGGAGACCGATCAGGAGGCCGCCCCACCAGGTGACGTGCGGAACCGCGCCCGTGACGCCGACCAGACCGGCGAGGATGCCGTTGGCGGTCCAGAGCGGGTCCGGCTTGCCCTGCCAGAGCGCCGAAACGGCCATCGCTGCGACGCCGCCGCCACCCATGCCGAGGGTCGTGACGAGGGCGACCCGTCCGAGGGCGGAACCGTTGAACACCACGCCTGCATCGCCGAAGGTGACGATGGTTGCCTGCGTACCGACGTTGAACCCGTACCAGCCGAAGGCCAGGACGAGCGTGCCGAGCACCGCGAAGGTCAGCGAGTGGCCGGGGATGACGTTCGAGGTGCCGTCGTCGTTGTACCGGCCGATGCGCGGGCCGAGCATGTACGCGGCGGTGAGGCCGGCGATGCCGCCCATGCCGTGGACGATCATCCCGCCGGCGAAGTCCTTGAACCCGACGCCCATGACGCTGGCCAGGAAGCCGCCGCCCCAGGTCAGGCCCGTGACGACGGGGTAGATGACCGCCGCGAGCAGGATCGTGTACGTGACGTACGCCCGGAGCTTCGCCCGGCCGGCGACGGCCCCGGAGACGATGGTCGCCGCGGTCATCGCGAACACCGCGCCGAACAGCCAGCTCACCCAGCCGCCGGAGCCGGCAGACAGCGTGCCGAACAGGCTGTACCCACCGCCACCGCCGGTCAGGGAGCCGACCATCGACGAGATGCCGGCGCCGATCAGGAAGAACACCACGACCCCGATCGACCAGGTCAGCAGGTTCTTCGTCAGCTGGTTCGCCACGTTCTTCGAGCGCACCTGGCCCGCCTCGAGCATGGCGAAGCCCGCGTGCATGAAGAAGATCAGGAACGTTACCACCAGGACCCACAGGAGGTTGACACCCTCCGCGAGGACCGCCGGATCGACTTGTAGTGCTACCGTACTCATGTATTGTCTGTGTGTTTGGTCTCGTTTCGGATCTTAGCTTACTGTTCGTCCACCGAACGACTCGATCGATACCGATTCGTGTTCTGCCTCACGGGATGACGTAGAGAAACCACACCACATAAGGATTGGCTTTACGAAATCGAAAATTCTGGGGAATAAGATGGACGAAGGGACAAAATATGGGAGTATATTATCGATATAAGGTCGTATTTCGTCCAGTTACCGGACGATCGTCAGACGGAAACTGGGCGGACGTCAACCGATCAGCGCAGCCCCAACGGGCCACACGCGCCCTGCGCGACCCCGAGCGGCCACGAACCGCGGACTCGGGGTCTGTGGCGCCGCGTCCGCTCGAAACCGCACGCTGTCGGTGGGTTTACGTTCGCACAGTTCGGCGGGCGGTTTGGCCTAGAGCCGTCCCGCCACGTCCTCGGCGAAGTACGTCAGGATCAGGTCGGCGCCCGCGCGCTTGATCGAGAGCAGCGACTCGTGGGCGACCGCCTCGAGGTCGAGCCACCCCTTCTCGGCGGCGGCCTGGAGCATCGCGTACTCGCCGCTGACGTTGTAGGCCGCGACCGGGTGGTCGAACTCCCGGCGGACGGCGCTGACGACGTCCAGGTAGGGCAACGCCGGCTTGACCATCAGCACGTCGGCGCCCTGCTCGACGTCGAGGGCCACCTCGCGCCTCGCCTCGCGGGCGTTCGCGGGGTCCATCTGGTAGTGGCGCCGGTCGCCGAAGGCGGGGGCGCCGTCGGCGGCGTCCCGGAAGGGGCCGTAGAAGGCCGACTCGTACTTCGCCGCGTAGCTCATGATCGGGACGTCCTCGAATCCCGCGCCGTCGAGGCCCTCGCGGATCGCCCCGACCATCCCGTCCATCATCCCGGAGGGTGCCACCATGTCCGCCCCCGCCTCTGCGTGCGAGACGGCGACCTTCGCCAGGAGGTCGAGCGTCTCGTCGTTCTGGACGGTGAGGTCGGGGTCGGCCTCGGCGTCCGGTTCGAGGACGCCGCAGTGGCCGTGGCTGGTGTACTCACAGAGGCAGACGTCGGTGAGCACGTACGCGTCGGTCTCGGCGGTGATCCGCCGGACTGCGTCCTGGACCACCCCGTCGCTGGCCCAGGCGCGCGTCCCGCGCTCGTCCTTGGACGCGGGCACGCCGAAGACCATCACGGCCCCGACGCCAGTCGCCAGGACCTCTCGGACCCGGGCGACGGCCTCGTCGACGGGGACGCGCTCGTGGCCCGGCATCGACTCGATGGGGACGCGCTCGTCGGTCGTCGCGTCGACGAAGACGGGGGCGATCAGGTCCGTCGGCTGCAGCGTGGTCTCGCTGACCAGCGAACGGACGCCGTCGGACCGCAGCCGTCGCGGGCGACGCGTCAGATCCATGCCGGCGCTTGCCGCGGCGACCGTTTAGCCGTGTCGCTCCTGCAGCACGGGGCCGGCCGCCCCGTCGCAACGGGGGCGCTTTTGTGGCCCCCGCTCGCAGGAGGTGGTATGCCCGCCGGCGTGCCGCCAGCCACGAGCCTCGGGGCCGCGCCGGCCGCGTCGCCCGACCTGTCGCTACCGACCGCGATCCTCCAGGCCGCCGTCGAACCGCCCCCGCTGACGACGGAGATGCTCCTCGTCTTCGCGGTCGTCGGCGCGGCGCTCGTCCTGTTCGTCTGGGAACCCATCCCGATCGACGTGACGGCAATCGCCGTCATGGCCGCCCTGATCGCCATGGGCGACCGCATCGGCCTCACCGTCGCGGAGGGCCTCTCGGGCTTTGCCAGCCAGGCCACGATCACCGTCCTCGCGATGTTCGTCCTGAGCGAGGGCGTCCGCCGGACCGGCGTCATCAGCGTCCTCGGCAAGGCCATCGCCGACCGCTGGGGCGACAGCCCGTTCAAACAGCTCGTGGCCGTCCTCGGCCTCTCCGGCGGGACGGCCGGCTTCATCAACAACACGCCGGTCGTGGCGGTGATGATCCCGATGGTCCGGGAGCTGTCCGACCGGACGGGCATCTCGCCCTCGAAGCTGCTCATGCCGATCTCCTTCGCGGCGATGATGGGCGGGACCCTGACGCTGATCGGGACCTCCACGAATCTCCTGGCGAGCGACGTCTACGACAGCATGGGCCCGGAGTTTTCCCCCTTCTCCATCTTCGAGTTCACCGCGCTGGGTGTCGTCGTCCTCGTCGTCGGCTCGGCGTACCTCCTGCTCGTCGGCCACCGGCTCATCCCGGCGCGGATCCAGGGCCGGGAGACCCTCACCGACGAGTTCGAGATGGCCGAGTACCTGACCGAAGTGACCGTCGAGCCGGGGTCGGCCTTCGTCGGCACGACCGTCGACAAGGCACTCGAGAGCCTGGACGTCGACGTCGACATCGTCCAGCTCATCCGCGGGAGCGAGGCGTTCACCGAACCCCTCTCACGCAAGGAGGTCCGCGAGGACGACGTCCTCGTCCTCCGGACCGACCGGACCGACCTCGTGACGCTCATCGAAGCCGAGGGCCTCCGGCTGGCACCCGAGGCCGACGAGCCGGTCCCCGAGGAGACGCTGACCGCCGAGGACGAGACCCTCGACGAACCGGAACCCCAGGAACTCGTCGAGGTGGTCGTCGCCCCCGACGCCTCGCTGATCGGCGAGACGCTGGAGGATCTGGCCTTCCGCCAGCGCTACGATGCGACCGTCCTCGCCATCCGGCGGGGCGAGCGCGTCATCCACGCCCGGATGGACGAACGGGGGCTCCGGGGCGGCGACACCCTGCTCGTCCAGGCCAGCGAGGACACCATCCGACGGTTCACCGCCGACCGAAACTTCGTCGTCGCCGGCCGGTTCCGGCCTACCGCCGCGAAAAGTTGCCCGTGGCGCTCGGCATCGTGGCCGGCGTCGTCGCGCTGGCCGGCCTGGGACTCACGCCGATCGTCCTCTCGGCGCTCGCCGGCGTCGTCGCGATGGTCGCGACTGGCTGTCTGCACCCCGGCGAACTCTACGACGCCGTCGACTGGAACGTCGTCGTCCTCCTGGCGGGGCTGATCCCCCTCGGCGTCGCGATGACCAACACCGGCGCCGCCGCGTTTCTCGCCGGCCACGTCGTCGCCGCGGCCGGCGGGGCCCACCCCCTGGTGCTCCTCGGGGTCTTCTACCTGCTGACGGCCCTGCTCACGAACGTCATCAGCAACAACGCGAGCGTCGTGTTGTTGATTCCCGTCGCGGTCGACGTGGCCCTCGCGACCGGCCTCAGTCCCTTCGCGTTCGCGCTGGCCGTGACCTTCGCCGCGTCGACGGCCTTCATGACGCCGGTGGGCTACCAGACCAACCTCATGGTCTACGGGCCCGGCGGCTACCGGTTCACCGACTTCGTGCGCGCGGGCGGCCCGCTCCAGCTCCTGCTCGCGGTCGTCACGGTCGTCGGCATCAGCGTCATCTACGGGGTCGCGTGAGGTGCCGACGCTCCCTGCCGGGACTCGACCTGTCGCAGTAAGCGACACGTTGTTCGCTCGCGCGGCGGCTAACACCTCCCTTACAAAGGGCATCCGGACCCTCGCTGGGACCATGAACCACACGCAGCGCCAGCAGGCGACCGACGACCACGCTGACGACCGCGTTGCGGGTGACGGGCCATGACGGGCGCCACGACCGCCCCGCTCCAGATCGCGGGCGGTGGGTTCCTGTGGCTCGCCGTGGTGTTTTTCGTGCTCGCCGTGCTCGCGGCGGTCGTCGGGATGCGCGGCGTCGCCGGCCTGACGATGTCCGTCGCCAGGATCCTGGTGTTCGTCTTCCTGGTGCTGGCCGTGGTCTCGCTGCTCCTGTAGCCGTGACCGACTGGCGCGCGGTCCTGTCCGGCTTCGCGGTGATCGTCGTCCTGGGGCTCCTGGGAGCCGTGGTACCGGGGATCGGGCAGCTGATCGCGGGGCTCGTCGGCGGTTTCGTCGCCGGCTACCTGGCTGGCGGCGGCCTGGGGCGCGGTCTCTGGCACGGCCTCCTGGCGGGGGCGTTCGGCGGGCTCCTGGTCGGGATCGCGCTGTTAGTCCTGTTCACCGTCGTCGGCGTCGCTCTCGGGCCCATGGAGGGGGTCCTCGGGGGACTCCTCGGTGCGGGCGCGCTCGCCGTCGCCCTCGCGGTCGCGCTGCTCGCGGCGGTCGACAGCGCGATCGGCGGGGCGATCGGTGGTCTGGTCGGTTGAACACTCAGGCCTCCGTGCGCACGGCCTCGACCGGGTGCCGCTCCGAGCCGACGCCCCTGATCTCGAAACGGGCGCCGCCCGTGTCGCTCTCGGCGGCCTCGACGGTCCAGCCGTGGGCCTCGACGACCCGTTGGACGATCGACAGCCCGAACCCCGTTCCGTCCGCGGACTCGCTGTACCCGCTCTCGAAGACCGCTTCGCGTTCGTCGGGCGGGATTCCCTGCCCGTCGTCCTCGATCGCGAATCCGGTCGGCCCGTCGTCGCCCTGTCCCTCGATGGGCACGACCCGGACGGCGACGGTCGATCCGCCGTGTTCCACTGCATTGCGAAAGAGGTTCTCGAAGACGCGGATCAGCCGACTCCGGTCTGCCTCCACGGTCATGTCGGTCGTCGCCTCGAGAGTTGCCTCGGGCGTGTCGACGTTGGCCCAGGCCGACCGGGCCGTCTCGTCGACGGTCACGGTCTCGGTCTCGACGACCGCCTGGCCCTCCCGGGCCAGCGTGAGCACGTCGTCGACGATGGCGTCCATGCGCTCGAGCGCGCGAGTCAGCGGGGCGACGTGCTCGTCGTTCTCGCCGGCGTCGTCGGCGATGAGTTCCGCCCGGCCCTTCGCCACCGTCAGGGGGTTGCGGAGGTCGTGGGAGACGATGCTGGCGAACTCCTCGAGCTGGTCGTTCTGTCGCTCGAGTTCGCGCTGTCGGCGGCGCTCGTCGGTGACGTCCGTGACCAGGAGCACCTGTCCGACCGCGTCGCCACCCAGCCCCTCGATGGACGCGACGTCGACCCGGAAGTCCCGACCCGCGGCGCTGATGGTGAACTCGTTCGGCCCGTCGCCGTCGAGTGCCGCCGAGACCGAGGCCGTGGCCGCCTCGTCGCCCGCGAAGATCGACAGAAGCGGCTGCCCGATGGCGTCCTCCTGTGAGCCCTCGAGGACCATCTCGGCCTGCGGATTGACGTCGAGGATCCGCCCGGCCGTGTCGACGACGAGGACGCCCGCGTCGACCGTCTCGACGACCACGTCCCTGGCGACGGGCGCGATATCGATCAGCCCGCCACGCGCGATGGCCCATGTGAGGACGAGCCCGGTGACGACGTACCCGAGGGGCCCGATCTCGATCGGAACGAGGCCGACCGCGTAGGCCACCGTCGCGACGACGGGTGCGAGATCCGCCAGGAGCAACGCGCCGAGCTGCCGGCGGTAGAACCGCTGGGCCGTGAGCAGGTGCCACGTGAGCAGCGAGAGGACGAACAGCTGGATCGCGTAGACGAAGACGACCCACGCTACGAACAGCGGGCCGGGCACGTTCATCAGGCGGCCCGTCCCCTCGTGGACGTACTGCCCCCCGAAGGCCAGCCCGTGGATCGGGTCGGTCCAGAAGGCGAGGACGAAGAGGACCGACGGGACGAGCAGGACGACGGTCGCCCGGTCGAGCCACTCCTCGTGCCCGGTGTAGACGAGCACGTACAGCGCGAAGGTCGGCGCGGCGAGCGTCCCGCCGACGAACGTGAGGGCGTTGAAGGTCCCCTTCAGCCAGAGCGGGTCGGCGAGCATCGTCGCCATGGCGCCACCGGACCACCACGCGACGAACACGAGGTGGGCGAGGACGTAGGTGCTCCCCTGTTTGTCCCGGTACCGCCGGACGACGACGGCGAGGCCCAGTGCGAACAGTGCCGCGACGCCGAAGGCGATCGCGAGAGCGACGCCGACGACATCCATTTGGAGATCTTCGAGTATCACGTGCAATAATGGTGTCGGCCATTTGCGCTGGCCTCGCCACCTCGCCCGCGCGGTGGCCTGCCGAGGGAACGGAGGAACTACAGCGACCCCGGCGGAAGCCACCGGCATGCCACGCAGGCGACGGTTCCTCGGCGCGCTCGGTGCCGGGGCAGCGACGGCCCTCGGCGGCTGTCTGGCGACGGCGCCACGCGCCACCCACGCCTTCGATCCGCTCGCCGAGACAGACCTCCAGGAGCACGCGAGCGCACAGCTCCAGGGCGGGCTCCGGAACCGCGGCTACGTCGAGACTTCAATTCCGCGTGCCGTCACCCTCGACTGGTCGCTGCCGGTCAACCGCGGCGACCACACGGCCGCGAAGGCCAGCCCGGTCCCGACGCCCGACGGCGACGTGATCATCGCCGCCGACACCGGGACCGTCCGGCGGGTCGCCCCGGACGGCACGGTCCGCTGGCGTGCGACGGCGGGGGTGGCCCGGCGCGGCGTCCACGGCACTCCGGCCATCGCCAACGGGACCGTCTACGTCGGCGCCTACGACGGCGTCCTCTATGCCTTCGACCTGGCCTCGGGCGAGCGCCGCTGGCACCGGCCCCTGGGCGACGCCATCGGCTCCAGTCCGGTCTACTACAACGGCGTCGTCTACGTGGCCGTCGAGTACTACGAGCCCTCCGGGAGCGTCGCCGCAGTCGACGCCGGCACCGGGGACCTCCGCTGGATGGACTCCCGTCCCACCCACCACCCGCACTCGACCATCGCCATCGACCGGACGGCCGGCCGCCTCCTCGTCGGCTCGAACGACGGCTACTGCTACGCCTGGACCTTTCCCGGACTGGAGCGCGCCTGGGCCTTCGAGACCGGCGGCGCCATCAAGGGCCCCGTCGCCGTCCACGACGGCCTGGCCGTCTTCGGCTCCTGGGACGGCCACGTCTACGGCGTGGACCTGGCCGACGGATCGGAACGCTGGGCCGTCGAGACCGGCGCGGACGTCATGTCGGGCCCGGCAGTCGACCCCGACGGTACCGCGTACGTCGGCTCGCACGACGGGCACGTCTACGCGCTCGACGCGACCACCGGGGCGGAGCGCTGGCGGTACGACACCGGTGGGTGGGTCATCGGCTCACTGCGAGCGACCCCCGACCACGTCCTGGCCGGTTCGTACGACCGCGCGCTCCACGCCCTCGACGCGGCCGACGGTGACCTCACCTGGCGGTTCGCGGGCGACGGCCGTGCGACGAGTGCCCCGCTCGTCACGGACGACGCCTGCTACTACGCCGAGCGGCGGCCCCGGGAGGGCGAGCCCGGATCGCTGTACCGCCTCGTCGCTGACTGAGGGGGTCGAAGGTGGCCGTCCGCCCTCACCGACCCGCGGCGACGGTGTGGGCCTGCTCGACCGAGGACAGCAGCGCGTCGCGCCGCGGCGAGTAGTGGAGGTGCGTCGGGCAGTCACAGTCCGTCGCGCCGAACGCCGGCACCGGGTCGCCCTCGGTGGCGCCGGCCACTGCACACTCGCCGTCGACGGCCGGCGTCCGGACCACGGCGTCGACGTCCGCGGTGGCCGCGCCGAGGAGGTAGTCGACGTGCCAGTGGCGCGTCTCCCGCTCGCCCCGCGCCAGTTCCCGGTGGCGGTCCACCCGCGCGAACCCGCCCGAGCCCAGCGCACTCCCGGCGTAGGCGTACCAGCCTGCATCGAAGTCGACCGTCCCGACAGCGCCCACGTCGACGGTCGTCCCCTCGGCCACCTCGACGAGCAACGAGTACGTCCCCCCGTCCGCGTCCGCACGACAACTGCTGCCACTTGCCATACGAGACCCCCTCCCACGCGCCCCTCTTGGCTCTTGTGTTTGTGGCCGAGCGTGCCTCAGTCGTCCGCTCCGACCGCTCCCGCGTCCTGGAGCGGGTCGGGCGTGAGTCGCTCGACGGCCCGATCGAGGACGGTCACGAGGTTCGCCGCGTCCTCCCGGTTGTAGTCGATCAGCCGCTCGAGCGCGCCGTCCTCGCCGGCCTCGTGGGCGTGCCAGAGCCGGACGGCCTCCCGCCCGCCGACGTCGGGGTGCTCGCGCTCGACGCCGAGCGCGCTCTCGACGGCCGAGAGGCCGCCGGAGAGGCCGAGCCGATTGCACGTGTACATGCAGTCCAGGTGGGGCCGGTCCAGGTCGACGTCGAAGTGGTGCTCGAGGAAGGGGACGTCGAAGCGCTTGCCGTTGAACGAGACGAGCAGGTCCGCGTCCGCGAAGGCCGCGTCCAGGTTCTCCTCGGTGAGGTCGTCGCCCCGCACCAGGGTCCGGGTCTCCCCGTCCTGGTGGAGGGTGACCGTGGTCACGACGCCCTGGCGCGGGTCCAGCCCCGTCGTCTCGATGTCGAAGGCGCAGGCCCGCTCGCGGAAGGTCCGCCAGCACCGCCACCGCTCGCCGCTCGGGAAGGCCGACGTGAAGAAAGACACCTCCGTGTCCGCCAGCGCGTCGCGCCCGCGGTCGATGAACGCCTCGATGCGCTCCGCGCGGGTCTCCCCGACCCCCGGCGCGTCGGGCGCGAAGTCGTCCCAGTGGGTGACGCCCGCCTCCCACAGCGACCGCTCGGTCCGCTCGCCGACGCCATCGACCCCGATGAAGCTGTTCTCGACGCGCACGATGTCTGGGTCTGGCGGCCGACGGGCCTTAAGCTGTCGCCCGCGCCCGACGGACGTCCCGCCATCCCGTCCGGCGCTGATCGGCGCAATCCGTATCCTGTCGCCGACCCTCTCCCCGACGATGACGACCGTCCTCGTGGCCAGCGCGTCCGTCCACACCACTGCAGCGGCCTGCGACCACCTCGGACCGCGCCTGTCGTCCGACGACGCCGTAATCGTCCTGGGCGTTTCCGAACCCGGACTGGACGACCGCGACGTGGGCGACGCGGGGAACGTGGCGCGGACGCGGCTGGTCGAGCCGGCCGTCGAGACGGTGGTCGAGGCGGGGG
>ENA-ORDC01002656-ORDC01002656.1-marine-metagenome-genome-assembly--contig:-NODE-2656-length-10358-cov-2.865383_pt1 | contig 10358 bp, 9 predicted proteins | sample MGYA00237783_ERZ508515 | MGnify/ENA primary metagenome ERZ508515 (study PRJEB26186, sample SAMN06268792) | marine metagenome | isolation source: Eden Landing Ponds, San Francisco, CA, USA | place...
CGCTCGACAGCACAACCTCGACGACATCGACGTGTCGTTCCCACTCGGCTGTTTCACCGCCATCACGGGCGTCTCCGGCTCCGGGAAGTCGACGCTGCTCCACGAGGTGCTCTACAAAGGGCTGCGCAAGCGGATGAACGACAGCGACGTCTACCCCGGCGAGCACGACGACATCGAGGGGATCGACGAGATCGAAACGGTGCGGCTCATCGACCAGTCGCCCATCGGCCGAACCCCGCGCTCGAACCCGGCGACGTACACCGGCGTCTTCGACCACATCCGGGAGCTGTTCGCGGAGACGAAGCTCGCCAAGCAGCGCGGCTACGAGAAGGGCCGCTTCTCGTTCAACGTGAAAGGTGGCCGGTGTGAGGCCTGCGGCGGCCAGGGGACCGTCAAGATCGACATGAACTTCCTGTCGGACGTCTACGTCCCCTGCGAGGAGTGTGACGGCGCCCGCTACAACGACGAAACGCTCCAGGTCGAGTACAAGGGCGCGACCATCTCCGACGTGCTCGACATGGAGGTCGACGAGGCGTACGACTTCTTCGAGTCGCACTCCGGACTCCGCCGCCGGCTGCAGCTCCTGAAGGACGTCGGCCTCGGCTACATGCGGCTCGGCCAGCCGTCGACGACCCTGTCGGGCGGCGAGGCACAGCGCGTGAAGCTCGCCGAGGAGCTCGGCAAGAAGGACTCGGGCGACGCGCTGTACCTGCTCGACGAGCCGACGACCGGGCTCCACCCCGCGGACGAGCGGAAGCTCATCGAGGTGCTCCAGCGGCTCACCGACGACGGCAACACCGTCGCGGTCGTCGAACACGAGCTCGACCTCGTGAAGAACGCGGACCACATCATCGACCTCGGCCCCGAGGGCGGCGAACACGGCGGCGAGCTCGTCGCCGAGGGGACGCCGGAGCAGGTGGCTGCGGTCGACGCCTCCCACACCGGTCGCTACCTCCGAGACCTGCTGCCGGCCGTCGACGCGGAGGGGCCACGCTCCGACAGCCGGCGCCACCGGCTGAAGCAGAGTGAGGGGACGGAGGCGCCCGCGGCGGACGACTGAGTCGGGTCCCGAGCGCGACGAGCAGGACGGAGCGCTCGCTCGCGGCGCCCGGATAGCGGACAGGCGACACCGTGCCCCGTTCCCCGACGCGCGGTGTCGCGCTCCCGCTCGACGCGCCGGGCCATCGGTGGGCGCACACCGCCCGTGGCCGCGTTTCCGTACTTGAACCCTCGGTCAGTCGGGTAGCCTTAACTTCCGGCGAGCCGTTCGTTCGGGTATGTCCACATCCGTCGACGACGAGACCATCCTCGACGTGCTGCGCTCGAACGACGCCCCGCGGATGACGACGACGGAGGTCTCGGGCCACCTCCCCGTCACCCGGGGGACGACCCGGACGCGGCTCCAGCGGCTCGCGGACGACGACCTGCTCGAACGGACGACCGAAGGGAACAACGTCGTCTGGTGGCTCCCCGAACGCGAGGACGAACTCGACGCGTGGGAGGCAGAACAGGCTGCCGCGGCGTCGGAGGACGCCGAAGCGGAGTCGGACCCGACCGACGAAGGGTCGGACGACGGCGAGGTCGACGACGAGGAGACGACCGGTCAGGAGTCCGGCGAACCCGAAACCGGCGACGCGGAGCCGGACGACACGGTCGAGGTCGAGGCGGTCGACGAGGCCGGCGCGGTCGACGAACCGGACGACGAATCCAACGATGACGAAGCCGACGATGATGAAGCCGACGGGGACGCCACGGCCGTCGAAGTGGAAGCCGTCTCGGAGGGCGACTCCGAGGACGTGACGGCCGCCGGCGAGGAGCTCCCCGAACTCTCCGACGACGACGAGGGGCTACGCACGGTCGCGGTCGTCGCCGTCGCGCTCGTCGTGGTCCTCGCCCTCCGGCGGCTCCTCGGCGGCGACTGAGCCGATGCTCGCCGCGTTCCCCGACCGCGTGCTCGCCGTCGACGACGGCCGGGTCCGCGAAACCGAACTCGACGACATCACCTGTCTCGCGTCCGGCCCCGAGGGGACGACCGCGCTCGTCGGGACGACTGACGGCCTCTACGAACTTGCGGACGGGACCGTCCGACGGCGTTTCGAGGGGCACGTCACCGCCGTCGCCAGCGACCCCCGGACGGACGAGTGGTGGCTCGGCACCGAGCCGAGCGCCGTCTACCGCAGCGACGACGGCGAGACGTGGGCACGGCTCCCCGACCTGACGACGCTCCCGTCGAGCGACGAGTGGTCGTTCCCGCCCCGACCCGAGACGCACCACGTCCGGTGGCTCGAACCTGACCCGACCCGCGAGCGGCGCTGGTACGTCGCCGTCGAAGCGGGCGCGCTCGTCCGCACCGATGACGGGGGCGAGACGTGGCTCGACCGGGTCCCCGGCGCGCGCCGCGACACGCACGAACTCGTCGCCCACGAGTCGGGACGGCTCTACTGTGCTGCCGGCGACGGCTACGCCGAGTCGACCGACGGCGGCGACTCGTGGACGTATCCGCAGGCCGGACTCGACGAGCGCTACTGCTGGAGCGTCGCGGTCGATCCCGCCGACTCCGCGGTGCGCGTTCTCTCGTCGGCTCGGTCGGCGAGCCACGCACACCGCCGCGGCGTCGCCTCGGTGTACCGGAACGCGGGCGACGAATGGAGCCGGGTAGACGACCTGCCGGCCGGCGACGGCTGCTACCGAGCCGTCGTCCGGGCGGACGGGCCGGGGCGGTTCGTCGTCCTCTCGAACCGCGGGCTCTACCGGAGCACCGACCGCGGGGAGACGTGGGAACGGCTCGTCGCCGGCGACGACCTGCCGGACGCGCCGCCGGCCGGACTGCTCGTCGGCTGACGGCGTCGGACTGAAAAGCACTTATCCGCGCCGCCGAACCCGAGTGTATGCGCGATTTCGTCGTCGTGGGGGCCGGCCCGTCCGGGGCACGGTTCGCCCGCTCGGCCGCCGAGCGCGGCCGCGACGTGCTCGTCCTCGAACAGGGCGAGGTCGGGGAGCCGCTCGCCTGTTCGGGCCACGTCTCGCTCGACGTCTGGGAGTACGTTCCGGAGACGGCCCGCGACGAGCTGTTCCAGAACGCCATCCGCGGCGCCCGCTTCCACCTCGGCGGCGCCGACTCGCGGGCCTACCCGTTCTACCGCGAGACGCCGATCTCGAACGCCATCGACCGCGTCGGACTCGACCGGACGCTCGCCGCGGCCGCGGCCGACGCGGGCGCCGACGTGCGCGACGGCCACACCGTCACCGGCGTCGAGGAGCGCCGCGAATCCGTGACGGTGACCGCACGCGGCCCGGACGGCGTCGAGACGTTCGACGCGCGACTCGTCGTCGGCGCCGACGGCCCGAACTCGCGGGTCCGGTCCGCGTGTGGACTCCCGGAACCCGAGGAGTATCTCCACGGCGTGCTCGGCTTCGACCCCGAGCCCGACGCGGCTGACTTCGTCGACGTCCACCTCACCGTACCGGGCTTTTTCGCGTGGCGCATCCCGCGTGGCGACGCGGGCGTCGAGTACGGTCTCGCCGTCTCGCCGGGCGACGACCCGAACGGCCGCTTCGACGACCTCGTCGCCGAGTACGGCGCCGACATCGACCGTCGCTGCTCCGGGCTCATCCCCGTCGGGCCGCCCGAGCGGGTCGTCGGAAAACGGTCGCTGCTCGTCGGCGACGCCGCGGGGCAGACGAAGCCGTTCACCGGCGGCGGCATCCTCTACGGGATGCGCGCGGCCGACCACGCGGCGCGGACCGTCGACCCCGCTCGACCCGAAACGCTGGGCGACTACGAGACGGCGTGGCGCGACGACCTCCGGTGGGAGATTCGGCTCGGGCACCTCGTCCGCGCCGGCTACTCGCTGCCCGAACCGCTCCAGCGGCTCGGCCTCCGTGCCTTCTCGGGGGAGATCGCCGTCCACATGGACGAACCGACGAGTCTCTTCTCGCGGGAACAGCTACGCGCCATGTTAACACGCTGACGGCGGGCCGAAAGCATATGCCAGCGACCCAACACTCCCGAAACATGTACGCACGGTGGTTCCCGTGAGCGACGACGACAGCGACGCGGACCGCGCCTCGCCCGTCGAGCGCGTCGACGAGCCGGTGACGCTGGGGCAGGTTGCGGCCGACCTCCGCGCGCTCGGCGTCGAGCAGGGCGACGTGCTGCTCGTCCACTCGTCGCTGTCGGCGGTCGGCTGGGTTCCGGGGGGCGCACAGGGTGTCGTCGAGGGGCTTCGCGACGCCGTCGGGTCGGACGGAACGCTCGTCGTCCCGACTCACTCGACGCAACTGATGGACCCCGCATCGTTCAGCAATCCACCCGTTCCCGAGTCGTGGTACGAACCCATCCGGGCGACGAAGCCAGCCTACCGGCCCGACGCCACCCCGACGCACGGCATGGGCGCGATACCGGAGTGCCTCCGCGACTACGAGGAGGCCGTCCGTAGCGACCACCCGCTCTACTCCTTCACGGCGCTCGGAGCCGACGCCGAAGCGATCACCGCCACTCACCGGCTCGAAAACGGGCTCGGCGAGGCGTCGCCGCTCGGAGCCGTCTACGACCACGGCGGGTCGGTACTCGTGCTCGGCTGTGACCTCGGCCGCAACACCTCGCTCCACCTCGCCGAACACCGCGCCGACTGGGCACGGCCGGCGACCGAGGCCGGCGCGCCGGTCGTGGTCGACGGCGAGCGCGAGTGGGTCACTTTCGAGGATATCGACATCGACGACGGGGACTTCGCGACGTGTGCGGCCACGTTCGCCGACGCACACCCCGACGCCGTCTCGACGGGAACGGTCGGTGCCGCCGACGCGACGCTGTATGACCAGCGCGCGCTCGTCGACTTCGGCGAGGCGTGGATAAGTGACCACCGCGAGTGACCGTTCGGAGACCGTTCAATCCCCGAAGAGGAGTTCGTAGGGCGTCTGGCCCGCAAGCCGGCGCGCGCGGTCGAGGCCTTCCGTCGCCGTCCGGCGTGCGGCCGTCAGGGCCACATCACTCTCGTCCGTGCCCGCTTCGTCCGCGTCGCCGTCTGCTACCCGCCGCTGGCAGCGCTCGTACAGGCCGTCGACCGCCTCGCGGTAGGCGGCCGCGTGCGGGGCGAGCCGGACCGCCGCGGGGAGCCGCTCGTCGTTCGGCCCGTCGACCGTCACGGCGTACTCGCCCGCGCGACCGAGACCGACGAGCGGCGTGTCGACGCCGGCACCGTGGAGCCGACCGCACAGCTCCGCGGCCTCCCCGTCGCGGAGCTCACCGACCACGGCGACGGAGACGGTCGCCGTCCGGACCCGAGCGTTCGCGAGCGTCGCGACGCGTTCGACGCTGAAACCGGCGGTATCGAGCGTCTCGGCGGCGTCGGCGCCGGGAGAACCGGCGGCAGCGACGAGGACGCGCACGGTGGGGGCTGGAGCGCCGGTAGTGAGAACGTTTCGCCCGGTAGGCGTCTCATGCTTATCCCCTCACACCCCATCCGTCGTGGTATGAACACGTTCCTACCGGCGTTCATCGGCATCCCCGGCGGTCCCGAACTGCTCGTCATCCTACTGCTCGCCGTCCTCCTGTTCGGCGCCGACAAGCTCCCGGGCCTCGCCCGGTCGACGGGGGAAGCGATCGGCGAGTTCAAGAAGGGCCGCGAGCAGCTCGAGGACGAGATCCGGACGGCCGCCGACCGGAGCGAGCCCGAGGTCGACGACGAGGCAGTCGAGAGCGCCTGATTCGACTACGCAAGCGGCTTTGACGGGTGACCGAAAGAACAGTTCGACAACACAGCCGAGCCGACAGCTCCGGCGGTCGGGGCCGCTATCGGGCCGACGGCTCGGTCAGTCCGACCACTCCTGCTCCGTCGTCTCCGGCGGTGCGACGACGTCCGGCGGCGTTCCGGCCCGTCCGACGATGGTCTGCCGGTCCCGGGACGTGTGATACGCCCCGACGGCCGTGAGCGTCAGCGCGACGAACAGCGCGTAGCTGAATCCCCCGACGGCCGAGAACGGCTGGACGCCGAGCGCCGCGACCACCACGAGCGCGGACAGAACGCCGCCGAGCGCGAGGTAGAACTGACTCCACGGGAGGTCGTCGCGCGACACCACGTCGAGGTAGATATCGAACTCTCGAACGCAGTCCGTGAGAGCGACCGTGCCGCGGTCGTCGTCGTAGGCGATGACCCCGAGCCGGTTCATCTTCGGAAGATGCGTCTGGTGGAGCGCCGTGTACACCCGCTTCCGCTCCTTCGGCGTCACCGCGTCCCGCTCGATGCTGTTCTCCCACGCCGCGATCTGCATCGAGAGGTCGCGGACGGTCACCCGCTCGTCCCGCTGTGTCAGGTAATGCAGTACATAGCGACGGCGTCGGCTGCTCAACGTCTCGAATATCGTCTCGGTCGACAGCGAGCGGTCGGCCGACGAATCGACCTCCCCCCGGGTGCTTCCGCTCACCACCGACCCCTGTGTTCCCCCGTTCACGACCAACTATCGGTGTTTGTGAACATTAACCTGCCCATTCACCCACATGGTAACATCTAACAGAATAATCGGCCGAAATCGGTCAACGAACGACGGCCGATTTCGGCCGTTCGGCAGGGTACGCGATACATACCTATCCTCGGAAACGGCGTACGTCGTAACACATGAGCCAATCGAACGGACGCGCGCTCGCCGGCGTTCCGGCACGACTTCGCCGCCCGGAGTACACGGGCGAGAACCGCTGTCTCCCGTGTACCGCGGTCAACCTCGTCATCGCGGCGGGGCTGACCGGTGCGACGGCGGCCGTCTCACTTCCGGCCGCCGTCGCGGTCGGAGGGGTCTCGCTCGCGAGTATCTACGCCCGCGGCTATCTCGTTCCGGGGACGCCCGAGCTGACGAAGCGGTACCTCCCCGAGCGCGTGCTCGGGTGGTTCGGCAAGGCCAGGGAGGAGCCGACGACGGCCACCGCGGCCGACGCTGACTTCGACGTCGTCGCCTTCCTCGACCGGACCGGCGTGCTCGTCGACGGGGGGGACGACGTGGCGCTCGCGCCGTCGTTCGGGACCGCCCTCGAGGCGGCCGCGCTCGCGTTCAACGACGAGGCGACGGTGACGGCCACCGCGGCCGACCTGCTCGACGTCGACCCCGAGCGCCTCTCCTTTGCCGCGGTGGGCGACTCGTGGCGCGTCCTGCTCGACGACACGACGCTCGGGCAGTGGGAGTCCCGCGCGGCGTTCATCGCCGACCTCGCGGCACACGAGACGCTCAACGAGTGGACGGAGGAGTGGGCGTCGGTGCCGAACGCCGCGCGGGGTCGAACGGTGTCGGCGATCCGCGCCTGTCTCGACACGTGTCCGGTCTGTGCGGGGGACGTGTCGCTCGGCACCGAACGCGTCAGCTCCTGCTGTCGCGAGTACGAGGTCGTTGCGGCCACCTGCGGGGACTGCAACGCGCGGCTGTTCGAGACCGACGCGCGCAACGTCGCGGCCGCGGAATGACGGCCGAGACATGACGGGGAGAGACAGGTAACGAGCGGAGGAGGAGTCGTGAGCGGCCGCGGTCTGTTTTTGTGGAAGTCGGCCGGAAACGAAACCGCGACCGAACACCGAGGCGTCAGCGGAGCCGGGCGCGGAACCGGCGGCCAAGTCGAGAGAGCCGGCCGCGGGCACCGATTCGGGAGGCCAACAGCTGGTAGCTCGTCGAGACGGCGAACGCAGCGAGCGAGACGGTCGCGGGGACGAGCGGGTCGAGCGCGGCGAAGCCGGGAACCGTCGCGAGCGACGCGACGGTGACGAACAGTCCTACCACCCCGAGCGCGCGGTAGTACTCCCCCCACGTGATTCCGGCGCGGGTCGTCACGTCCATGTAGCGGCCGAGCTGGCCGGCGCCGGGGAGCGCGCGCACGAGCTTCCGGTCGGGGTCGTACGCGACCAGGCCGAGCTCGTCGAGCTTCGGCAGATGCGTCTGGTGGAGCGCGTTGTAGACGCTCTCGCGGAGCGGGCGCGGCGCGGGCGACACCCCCGACTCCGCAGTCGCGAGCCGTTCCGAAAGCTCGCGCAGCGACAGCGCCTCCGGCTGTGCCCACAGCACGGCGAGCGCCTCGCGCCGCCGAGCGTTACTCAACACGTAGTACACCTCCGTCTCGGGGAGGTCGACACGCTCGAACATGTAAATTCGATAGCGTCTGTGGGCCATAGCCATGGTTCGCATACCCGGGGGGAAGAAGCGACAGGCAGCCAGTACTGCACCGGTAGGGATGCCGGATGAAACCGGTAGGGACTGCGGAGGCAACCGGTACGGTCGCCGTATCCGGCGGTACGGGGGCCGTATTCGGCCGGGTTGTGGCGGTACGGAACCCCTGTAAAACAGCGTGGAACGGCGTTTTGCGGCCTGTGAGCGTTGAATCGCCACATAGGTAACTCCCCCTAGGTGGTGGGGGGTAGTATCCCGAGCAGACCGGACGGACGCTCCACGGGGGCTGCGGTCGCACGGGGGAGAAATCACCAACATGCAGCAAAACGATAAGCCTCAACTGTACAGCCTCTCGCGCCGCAAGATGCTCGCCGGCCTCGGTGCCGTCGGGCTCGCTTCCGCGGGTGCCGGCCTCGGAACCTCGGCGTTCTTCTCTGACGAGGAGAGCTTCGAGAACAACACCCTCACCGCCGGCACGCTCGACTTGCGTGTCGTCTATGAGGCTTCCTACGACAGCGACGGCGCGGTCGAGAACATGGCCGACGCCGCGATGGGGACCCAGGACGGTGACCCCGCGGGGATGTTCTACGACCTGCAGGACGTGAAGCCCGGCGACTCCGGCCACGTCGAGTTCTGTTTCGAGATCGTCGACAACCCCTCGTACGTGTGGGCGTGCGGTGACATCACACAGGGCGAGAACGGACAGAACGAACCGGAGATGGCCGTCGACGACACGCCCGACCTCGGCGAGCTCGGCGAGAGTATCGTGGCTCGGCTCTCCTACTGCGACGAAGTCGAGGGCGAGTTCGTCGAGGGCGAGGAGATCGTCTCCGGCTCGCTCGTCGACGTGTTCGCGGCCATCTCCGATGGTGCGGCACTCGACGGCGACGGCATGGCGGGGCTCGCCCCCGGTGAGCAGTCGCAGTACGACGAGGAAGTCGTCGTCGCTGACGGTCCCGACTACATCACCGGCCCGTGCCTGTGTCTGTTCTGGGAGATACCGACCACGGTCGGCAACGAGATTCAGTCGGACACGCTGACGATGGCGCTGGAGTTCCACGCGCTGCAGGCCCGTCACAACGACGGGACGACGAACCCCTGCACGCCCGGCATCACGACCCGCACGGGCGATGGCTTCGCCAAGCAACAGGAGTTCGCTACCGGACAGGAGACCTCCTTCGCCCGCGGCCGCTTCGGTGACAACGGCCCCTCGGGCTCGTGGGAAGTCGCGGTCGGCCCCGACGTCGGGAGCGCCGACACGGCCAACTACGTCTGGACACCCGGTAACACGGTCCCGTTCAGCTACGCCTACGACGGCAGCGGTAACGCCTCGTTCACCCTCGACGGCGTGAACGTGGTGAGCGCGATTCCCGCCCCGAGCGGGAAGCTCGCGATCACGACGAAGGCCGACGAGGCTACCGTCAGCGTCGCGAACCTCGCGCTCGACCTCGACGGCACCGCGGTGAGCCTCAGCGGACCCGATGCAATCACGGCGACCAACGATGGCCCCGACCGCGAGGTTACCTACCTCGTCTTCGACACCGACGCCGCAGACGTGGCCAACGCCTTCGAGATCAGCGGCGACGTCACGGTCGACACGGACGGCCAGGTCGACTTCGACACCGCCGGAAGCTCGACGGTGGCAGGTGCGGTGGACGTCGACACGGACAGCCAGGTGAGCGTGAGTCTCAGCGGCAGCGGGTCGATCGAAGGGCCGCTCACGATCGACACACAGGGGTCGGTCGATCTCGATCTCTCGGGGAGTTCGACGATCGGAGGCGACGTGGAGATCGCGACCGACTCCAGCGTCGACGTGACTCTGGCGGGGAGTTCGGCGATCGAGGGTGAGCTAACCATCAACACGTCGGGCGAGGTTTCCGTCTCCCTCTCCGGCAGTTCCGCGGTCGACGGTGGCATACTCGCGGACACCGCCAGTCAGACCGACGTGACACTCAGCGGCGGCGGCACCACAGTCGGCAGCGGCGTCACGGTCGATACCGAGAACGAAGCCACGGTCACCGTCGAGAACAGCGCCACGATCGACGGCGGGGTGGTGGTCCAGACACAGAGCGAGACCGATCTCACCGTCACCAGCGGCGCAACCGTGACCGGCAACGTCGTGATCGAGACGGCCGACGGCGTCGAGGTGGACCTCGAATACGGGGGGATCGGCGGCGACCTCACGATCGACAGCACCGGCGAGATCGACATCTCCG
>ENA-ORDC01002657-ORDC01002657.1-marine-metagenome-genome-assembly--contig:-NODE-2657-length-10355-cov-4.937828_pt1 | contig 10355 bp, 9 predicted proteins | sample MGYA00237783_ERZ508515 | MGnify/ENA primary metagenome ERZ508515 (study PRJEB26186, sample SAMN06268792) | marine metagenome | isolation source: Eden Landing Ponds, San Francisco, CA, USA | place...
GAGCACCCCGAGGAGGTCGTCGAGGAACCGCCGCAGGTCGTCGCTCGGCGTCAGCTGTCGGAGGTTACTGAGCGCCTGCAAGAGGTCGTTGCCGAACAGGTCGATTTCTCGGACAACGACATCGAACTCGTTGGCAACCTCGCCATACACTTGGTCGTTGTCGCCGAGCCGTCGACAGATCTCGTCAAAGGTCATCCCACCGCTGGAGAGGGCGTACATAAACGTGATCGCATACGGCAGGTTCAGCGAGATACTTCGCCGGCGAGCGGCGACGACGCTCCGTGGATAGTAGTAGTTGCGTCCCGCCCAGACAACTCCGGCGGTGGTGAGGGAAAACAACAATGGCACGAGGAGCGCGGCACCAATCAGCGGGTTGGCAACAACAACGCCCCGAAGCGGTCCTGTGGCACCCAAGAGTGGTTCGAGGACGTCGAGTCCCGTTGTCAGCGCGATCCCTGCCACGAGGGCGTTAGCGACGATCCCTGCGACGAACCCAGCGACCACCGCAGCTTTGATGCTATCTGTCAGGTACTCGTCGTAGGTGTCCCTGACACGCGCCTGTTTGAGGCGTCGCTGGAGGCCTCGATAGCGGGTGGGCCGGGCTTTGAAAAACGCCCTGACGTATCCGTAGGCCTCACGGAGCGTCGCCTGTTCAGCCTCGCCGAGCTCGCGCTCTTCGGTGAGTGGGTCGCTGATCGCTTCTTCCGGCTCCGGTTCTGGTTCGGACTCTGCAGTGTCATCTGTCTCCTCTTGGGCGGTGTCGGTCGCGGGTTCGGCGGCGTCGTGGCTTCCGTCGTCGAAGGCATCGTCGATAACGGCTTCAGCGGTCGCCTCGTCGAGTCCAGGCTCACGGAAGGCTGGGTCGGTGGCCTCGGGCGAGGAGTCAGTCTCCGAACGGTCGTGTCCGGTCACGGCTCAATCGTCGTCCTCCATAACCGCGATATCGTCAGGATCGAGTTCCCCAGCCCGCACCTCGTCAAGAATATACTGTCGATCTCGAATGAATCCCTGTATCACCTGGGCGACGTCCTCGTAGGCGGTGATCTCCTCTGTGAGAAGATAGTCGAGTACCTCTTCGCGTCGGTCCAGCGCGGTTTCGATTCGCCCCGGCGTCCAGCCCCGCTCGTCGGCAATCTGCCCGAGGACGTTCGAGCTGTTCTCCTGGCTGAACGTGTCCGTGCTCGGGTCTCGACGGAACACGTCGTGTGTTTTGACGCTGGTCGGGTCGTCGGGATCACGGGCTAACTCAACGAGTCCCCGGTTCCGTCGGACGCGCGTCCCGTCTTGGGTCGTCTGTTGCTGGATCGAGACGATATCGAGATTGCTCAGCATCTGTGCCGGGACGTTCAACGGTTCGTTCTCCAGTCGGCTCAACAGCCCTTGGACCGAGTCAGCGTGGAATGTGGTGTAGGCTGTGTGCCCGGTCGCAATCGACTGGAAGAACGTGAGTGCAACTTCGGGTTCCGTGCGGATTTCACCGACGACGAGGTATTCGGGACGCTGGCGCAGCGCCGATTGCAGGAGATCGAACATCCCGACCGAGCCGCGGCCGCCGGCCGTCACGCCTTCGCGAGTCACGTTCTGGATCCAGTTGTCGTGCGGGAGCGTGATTTCGGGGGTGTCCTCGATGGAGACGACCTTGCTCTCCGGCGGGACGAACATCGAGACTGCGTTGAGACTCGTCGTCTTGCCCGATCCGGTGCCGCCAGCGAACAACAGCGAGGCGTTGTTTTCGACGGCGACCCAGAGATACGCCATCTGTTCGAGCGAGAACGTCCCCCAGTTGATGAGGTCGATAGGCGTGAACGGCACCTCCGCGAACTTCCGTACCGTGAAGTTCGATCCCTTCGTCGTGACTTCCCCGCCGAGCGTTAACTGCACGCGCGAGCCGTCCGGGAGCGACGCGTCGACGAGCGGGTCGGCGACCGAGAGGTGCTTGCCGGCCCGCTGGGCCAGTCGGACGACGTACGCGCTCAGGCGCTCTTCGCTGAAGGAGAGGTTCGTCCGCAGGTCACGGTAGCCGTGATGATAGACGAACACCGGCATCCCCGCGCCGTCACAGGAGATGTCCTCGATGTGGCGGTCGCGCATGATCGGGTCGATCTTGCCGTAGTTCACGAAGTCGCGTCGCAGATAGTAGAGTAACTGCTGGAGGGAGCCGTCCGCGATCGTCGCGGCGTGCTCTTCCATCACGCGGGGCACCTCCGCATCAAAGACGGTTGCGCGGTCGCTGGTGTCCTCGAACTCCTTGTACATCAGATCGCTTCGGAGGGCCCGGATGAGATCCTCGCGGACATACTCCTCGAACTCGTCGAGGTCGGGTTCGACCAGGTGGTAGCGGTTCGTGTTGGTGTCCTCGTCGTAGAGAATCGTGACGTACGCAAACGGTCGGTTCACCCAGTACCGCTCGACCTCCTCGTACTCGTCGAGATAGCTAAAATCGAAAAATTCCTGATCGATGAATTCCTCGGATGGGCGCCCCGGATAGGCGTCCTCGGCAAGCTGCTCAAACGAGGTTTTGACCGCCTCTAGGATCGCATCGCGAATCTCCCCTTTCGAGTCGGGTTCGGTCGGGGCGATTGCTGACGACTGTTCGGTCGCGTCGTCCGCCTCAACTGGCTCGACACTACTCTCCTGAGCAGTCGCCGTCTTCGGGTCAGTCGAGAGCGAGGTAGTTTCGTCGTCGGCATCAGGGACGATGGACTCCATTGCCTCGCCTTGATGTCCCGGATCCTGACTGTCACGCATCGGATAGTTATTGGGGTTAATACTGCCGTTGGTAAAGTAGCTTGGTCCGTGTCTCGTCAGATTGGGTCCTAGATGAGCTAAGAGATCCGCCAGCTCCTGTTTTGTCAGGGGTATGTCTCCTAGTACTGGCTAGAATCACTGCTGAGACCCCCCGAGCTGGTGTCAATTTATCGACAGACAAGGCGGATACCCCGAGGCTTGACCCTGAGACGGTTTACCGGGACATGTGTTCTGGAAGCTTGCTTTTCGGTTTAAAATTGCTTGAGACGTACTAGATCGCGCTTAGAGTACTGGTCGTCTCGTGATGCGATTGAACGTAGCCCATCCCTGTTCAAATCTGTTATCGTCGCCCGCTGTTGTACACTCAGTGGCGATAGCAGCCACTGGTTATCGCCGCCGACGCGGAAGCCGACGTACTCTACCAGTACATACAACCTGAGTTATCACATATAATATCTTGAACTTAACGTTCATATGTATGTCTTATTATTTGACGTATGAGCATGCTTGACAACGTTCGCATACGCAGCGTAGATCTCCGACCGAAAATCATACTTGCTTTTGTCATTATCTCCGTTCTAGTTGCCGCTACCGGGGCGATCGGCTACACTTCGGTTGCCGCCGTTGACGAGGAAGCACACCTCATAGCGGAAGATGGACAGAAAATGGACGCGAGTGCGGAGATGATTGTTGCTATCGAACAGCAGCGTGGTGCGATACAGGCCGCCCAACTTGGTGATGCAAACGCGCAGCAGCAGTTTGAGGAAGCTAGTCAACAGTTCAACGAAGAGGCACAACATCTCGAAGAAGCGGAGTTGAGCCCTCAACAGGAAGAGCGGTTCTCAACCCTCATATCTCAACATGAGGAGTATAATGCGCTCGGAAATGAGTTCTTTGAAGCGCAACAAGAAGGTGACACTGAATTAGCCACTCAGACGGCCGACGAAATGGAGTCGTTGAGAACCCCGATGGAAGACCAGGCACACGCAATCGAGGAATCAGCTCAGGCTGATCTGGAATCTCAAGTAGCGATTGCTGATAGCACGACCCAAACGGCACAGATGGGGATTCTCGGACTCACAATCGGGGCGTTTGTCGTAGCAATTACAATCGGATTATTCGTCGCTAAGCGGATCACATCTCCAGTCTCTCAACTCACTGAGGCCACCGTTGCCGCCAGCAACGGCGATTTCAGTACCGACATCGACGACCACGTCGAAAACGACGAGCTCGGTCGTATGATCGATTCTTTCCGAGAAATGCAGGCGAACCTCAAAAAGGTGTTCGAAGAAGTCGATACGTTCAGTACTGATCTGGCAACCGGCGACGATGGACTTCGCACCCGCGAGCGGAAGACGAACTTTCCGGGGCTGTACGGCGAGATTATGACTAATCTGGATCGCGGTGCCAATCAAGTCGTCGCCGGATTCGAAGAAATAAGGATCGCCAGCGAGAACCTGCAGGAAGGTCACCTCAATCAGGACATCGACACGGATCTGCCCGGCTACTATGGCCAAATCCTCGTGTCACTCGACGCTGGAATCGGCCAACTCAACGAGAGTCTTGTGGCTGTCCAGCGGATCACCGACGAGGTCGCAGCGGCCAGCGAGGAGACAGCATCGACCGCGGCAGAGCTTGACGAGGCGAGTGCCGAAGTCGCGACTTCCGTCGATGAACTCCAGCAAGCAAGCGAAGATGTCGCACGATCGGTTCAGGAGATCAGCGCCGGAGCCAACGAACAAAGTGACGACCTCCAAAGTGTGGCTAACGAAATGAGCGATCTGTCGGCAGCTGTCGAGGAAGTCGCTTCGTCGGCTGAAGAAGTAAGTATGACCGCACAGAACGCTGTCGAGCGCGGTCTCGAGGGGCAAGCGGCGGCCTCCGAGGCAACTGAAGAGATCACTGCGATCGAATCGCAGGCGGCTGAAGCTGCTACGCAGGTCAGAACGCTCGATGACAAAATCGCCGAAATAAACGAAATTGTCGACCTCATCACGGATATCGCCGAACAGACGAACCTGCTTGCGCTGAACGCCTCGATTGAGGCAGCCCGCGCCGGTGAAGCTGGCGAAGGGTTCGCCGTTGTCGCAGACGAAATCAAAACACTCGCCGAGGAAGTGGGAGAGGCCACGACCGAAATCGAAACCCAGATTGAAGACATCCAATCGACGACGACCGAGACCGTTGAGGGGATGGAGCAGATGACCGAACGCGTCGATCGAGGCGCGGAAACGATTGAGGACGCGATCGAGATGTTCGACGAAATCGCACAGGCAGTCGACGAAGCCGAATCTGGTGTCCAAGAGATCAGCAGTGCGACCGACGATCAAGCTGCTTCGACCGAGGAGGTAGTGTCGACAGTCGAAGAGGTAGCGAGCGTGAGCGATCAAACGGCAAGCGAGGCGAGTACAGTTTCGGCGGCGACCGAAGAGCAAACATCGTCTCTGTCGGAGGTGGCGGAAACGGCCGATCATCTATCGACTCTCTCGGACACGTCAACTGCGGAGCAGCTCTCCGTGGCGTCAGAGACGCTCCGCAAGCAGGTTGCGAAGTTCGAACTCGACACTACAGTAACAACCGACGCGGCAACAACCGGGACACCAAGCGCGACGCGGACGGTCAGTGCGACAGATGGAGGTGAGGATCAGGAAGTAACACAGAGTGACGGTCAATAATAGCGAATATAAACACGGTGGTAATTAAAATAAACAGTAATAATATACGTCTCTGGTCACAAAAATAAAAATGACAGATATTGGTCCAACACCACCCAACACAAAAACCGAAAATCAGGCACTACAAGACGAATCCGAATTACAGACGGGTGTACTCAATAGGGCTAATCAGGTCCATGTGCTTTGTGTAGATGACAACGAAAATCTACTCGATCTGGCTGAAATCTTTCTCGAACAGGAGCATGATTTACTGTCTGTCCATACTGAGAGACATGTTGAGGGCGCAGTTGAGTACCTCGCGGCTCATGGTACCGATTGTATCGTTTCCGACTACGATATGCCCGAGTACAACGGTATCGAATTTCTCGAGCAGGTACGTGAAATGCATCCGGACCTCCCATTTATCCTCTATACGGCGAGAGGGTCGGAGGAAGTCGCGAGCAAAGCAATCTCTGCCGGTGTAACCGATTACCTCCAGAAAGAAAGCGGGACGGATCAGTATACTATCTTGGCAAATCGAATCACGAACGTGGTCGAGCAAAATCGGACTCAGCGTGCCCTCGAAGCGAGCCAAAAACGGCTCTCATTACTAATCGACCAGTCACCGCTCGGCATCTTAGAATTTAATAGTGATCTGAATATCGTCCGTCTGAATGAGACGGGCGAAGAAATCCTCGGCTACACGGAGGCAGACCTCGAGGGGGAAACGTGGGAGAAGATTGTCAGTAAAAATAGCTATGAGGATGTGGACAAGGTTACTGACGCGCTGGCAGCCGCCGAAGGTGGCTATCACAGCGTTGATCAAAACGTCCGCAAAGACGGAGAGCGCATCGTCTGTGAGTTTCATAACAGAATTATCACCGACGAAAGCGGTGATGTCGTCTCTGTCCTTTCGCTGTTTAGAGAGATTACCGATCATAAAGAATGCGAACAGCAGCTTCACAAGCCCCAGCGTGCCGACGAATCGCCGGTTGACTCGATCTAAACTGCAAATCGCAACGGTATCATCGAATACACCAAACGAACAACAAAAAAGTAGTAAAATGCTCAGCGGAGGAAGCGGTTGGCAGATACGCACACATCAATTAGCGCGCGGCGACGTACACGATGCGCGATGGGGCTTCGTACCCACAGTCCGGACAGTCGTACCAGCGCTGTACCTTTGCTCCATCAGCTGTCTTCTCGCCGACGAGGACGTCGTCGGTCGGACACTCCGGACAGTTCAGTTCGGGCGCTGGCCCTCCCGAAGTGCATCCCGGAACGTCGTCGCCTCCTTCGTCTCGAAGCCTCGCGACCAGATTGGGTAGCCGTCGACGAGGATCGCCCCGCGCCACTTGTACCGGTATGAATTTGGTGCCCGGTGTAGAACGGCTCGTGCTCCAGTCTCGGTGTTTCGATACGCGAGTGTTGGTGTACGACTCTCCCGGGACCAGTTGGTGATTCTGGGTATTGTCAGTCAGAAGTGGACGTCTGCGGGGACAATCCAGAGTGTCTGGCTGTCTTCCTCTTCCTCGAGGACACGATCGAGCTGATCGCGGTGGCGAATCCCCATCGCGTGCTGGTCGTACATCGGGACTGATGGCCCCTCGTAGGCGCCGACCTGATGGAAGGCGTGTCGGGCGAGATCTTCATCACGCATAATCTCCTCGTCGCTGAGCTCGTCGAGCGACTCTTTCACGCGGTCGAGATTCCGCTGGAACTCTTCCTTTGTGGCGTTCCAGGCTCGGTCAAGCAGTTCACCGCCCTCCTCTGAATTGATGGGTGCTGCCGTCGGTAGGTCTCCCCAGCGATCCTTCCCGGCGACCGTCGTCTCGTCTTCGTCGAACGTGACGTAGTAGTCAAACACGGCGCAGCCGTGGGGGTTCGCCCCGACGAGACGGTCGAAGACTGCTTTTCCTTCGATCAGGGCATCATGCCGTGTCGGTGCCTCGACTGACGTCGTCGCAGCTTGTAGTGTCGCCATGTCTGGACTCACGGGGAAGTCCCGCACCCCTCTTGGGGGGCGATAAACCGACACTGGAAGTGCCCCTGGCGTCGACGGCGATGACGATCAGTCATCTGTTGGGGCGTCTGGTCCGCTCCCGTCCTCTGGTCGCGTGAGTAGGCTCACTTCTTCCAGGAGGTCTCTTGCAGTCTCGACTCGCTCTCGATCCGCGTCGTCCAACTGGTCGACGTCGAGCCGGCTGAGATTGCTGAGCACACGATGCATCCGGTAGCCTTGTTCGACTTGCTGATTCATCGGAAGCGCCTCACCACTCGCCGGCGCAGAAAGACTCCTTACGAAACTGTCGTCGGCGCATCAGCGTCGCCACCAGTGCTCGTCGCGACGCGTTGCCGCCAGGATGTCACTCTCACACCCGCCGTCCAGCATCGTGTCCGGGATGTGGGATGCCTCGCCGGTCGGCCGTAGTTCTACAAAGTCAGAATGTCGGTCGTACATCGGTTGGCTCATAACTTCTGTCGGTATCGCATTTCAACGTCCGGACGCCTTCGCTCGCATCCTACTCTTGATTATGCGAGACAGTACAAACATATATGAGAGCAGGGCGCGAACACTGTCCCAAGAGGTGCCACCCATGACCGAATCCCCGCGAGATGGGGTCCAATCGTGGACTGAGTCGATGAGCGCCCGCGACCGCATTCGGGCGGTCGCCGAGTCACTTCGCGAACCCCGCTCAGTTAACTGGATCAGCGAGCAGGCCGACGCCGCCTGGAGCACGACCAACGAGGAACTTCAGGATCTCGTCGACCAGGGCCAGCTACGTCGCGTCGAGGCCGGCGAGACCACGCGCTACCAGCCGGACTACACGCGCCTGCTCTTCGAGGAGATCCGCACGCTCATCGAGGAAAACACCCGCGAGGAGCTGCGGAGTGAATTGGCCGCGATTACCGAGGAGATCCAGGCGTGGCAGGCGACCTACGACGTCGAGACGTGGGAGGAACTCGAACAGTCGCTGGCTGATGGGTCTCTCTCAAGTGACGCACTTCACGAACGCCGTGACGTGATCACGCGGTGGGAGGAGAATCTGGAAGACCGCCGGCTCATCAAACACGCGTTGGCGCTCTACTCGGACGTCGAAGCTGCTCGCGAACAGATGATTGACGTGGCTGACCGCGACACAAACTAATTTTCGCGATCGTCGAACTTGCGGGCGTCATCGAGCGCGACTCAGCTACTCGCAGGACTGCTCCCCCTACTTCTCTCGAAGCTCGACTGCTGCCTTCTCGAAGTGTTCAGTGAGGAACGGTGTTCCCGACGTCGCCCGCTCGTTGAGGAATTCGCCGGCGTCAGTGACCGCATCAGCGTCGCGTTCCGTAGCCGCGACGCAGTCGACGTACCCGTCGAGTGCCCGACTGAACGCACGCGAGAAGTGGTCGTACGCGCCATCGACGCGCTCCATATTGTCGTCGAGCGACTCGGCGAGGGCCCGATAGACGGTCGCTGCCGATGCGTACCGCCCCTGCTCGCGGTACTCGTTCGCGAGATCGAACCACTGCGTGAAGTCGATTGGATCGAAGACGACGTGGTACTCAGGGTTCGTCCCTTCGAACCGCCGGTCGATCGCGGTGCGAAGCTCGTCGACCGACTGTCTCGTCGGCTCGCCAACGCGGGCGAGAAACCGATCACGGAGATCCGTATTGGTCGCCAGTTCGTCACGCAGGAACGCGCGGAGTTCGTCGGTGTCGGCGCCATCGAGTGCGGCGTCGAGTCGATAACCGTCGTCTGCCGGTGGGTCATCGGCACACCGAAGCAACACGGCGACGACGTGCTTGCACGCACCCGGCCCGTCGTACGGACAATCACACCTCGGGGCAAACCCGTCGGTGGCGAGGTCAACACGAACATCGTACTGACGGCTGCCGCTCACGACGGCAGTTACGGTGGTGTCGACGCGATGAAGTTCGTAGATGTGACCCTCGTCACGGTATCGTTCACCGCGTTCGAAGACTGCGTCCGTACAGATGTCTCGAACCGTGTCCTCAGTTACGTCCATATGCGTGGACGATGGTTCCAGCGCGGACGGGAAAACCGATACGTTGCTCTCGCTTGCGTTCCGGATTGGAACGCCCTCACTCTGAGAGAAGCAACGATACAACCACAGTACTGCGGAAACCCGAAGCTTGAATGAAGTTCTACTCGGTCGCGAGTTCCTGGTAGATGTCCGCGTGCTCGTCGAGGTCTTGGCGTCCGAGGAACCGGATGAGATACTGTCGCACCTCCTCGGCGGACAGCTCATCCAATCGCTCGGGATGTTTGCGGTCAGTAGGTATCTTCAGGGTGGATTCGATGCGCTATTCAGACGATTCAGATCCCCAGTCTCGTATGCCGCTCGCCACATCGTATGAACTGCACGCGTCACGAGCGACACCTCCGTCACGTCGATACAGGACGGCTCGGCGTCAGTCGTCGCGGCCTCGGGCGGCGGGTGGAAATGGATCTCGGGAGAGTGTGTGTTCGGGTGGCGATCGAAGCGCCAATTGACGTCGTCGCTATCGACGTAATGAAACGAATACATCCCCAGTTCGCTCCACTGGATATCGAGCCGAGCGCGCTCGGCGACGCCGAGCCCATCGCTGAGACTGATCTGCAGTTCCGTGGGGGCGACGACGTCGTCGTACGCTGTTTCGTCTACAAGCGGTTCGAGTTCGAGCCAGAGGTCACGAATCCGCTGGAGTGCCGGCAGATAGATCGGCCCGAACTCGCCGGCCCGGTCGTCGTCGCTCATACGGCGAGTTGGTGGCTGGCCTCGTCGTAGGCCAGTGCGGCTTGCGCGACGGCAAGATTCTGCCGGGTCGTCCGCCACGCCGTCAGGTCGTCCCACCCCTCCGTCTCGTCGGCGTCGAGCTGCTGGGCGAGTTCCTCCGGAGACACCACGTCGTAGCGGTCCTCGTAGCGCCGGATTTCGGCCTTCATGTCTTGAATACTGTCGA
>ENA-ORDC01002662-ORDC01002662.1-marine-metagenome-genome-assembly--contig:-NODE-2662-length-10322-cov-2.607223_pt1 | contig 10322 bp, 5 predicted proteins | sample MGYA00237783_ERZ508515 | MGnify/ENA primary metagenome ERZ508515 (study PRJEB26186, sample SAMN06268792) | marine metagenome | isolation source: Eden Landing Ponds, San Francisco, CA, USA | place...
CTTCTCGTACCGCCGCCGGGGCATGTCCGCGGCCGCGGCCGCGTCGAACTCGACGTGTCCCTGGGTGGCGAGCTCTCCTTTACGCCCTCGATACAGCTCCGTCCGACCGTCGACGTCCACGCGACCGTCAGGCGGCGCGATTGAGCCGGCGCCGCTCGCGAGTGGCAGATCGATCCGCCGTATCCGGAACGTCTACGGCGGACGCATCCCTCGCTCCGAATCGTGTCGGCGGACAGCCGCGTGGACATGACGACCGGGGCGATCACGCCCAGACTCTTCTATCTCGCGTGGCCGCTCGTCGTCGGCAACCTGCTCCAGACGCTGTACAACCTCGCGGACATGTTCTGGGTGGGGCGCGTGAGTTCGGAGGCTGTCGCCGCGGTCTCCCTGATGTTCCCGCTTTCCTGGCTGTTCGTCTCGACGGCGATGGGCCTCTCCGCGGCGACGATCGCGATGGTCTCCCAGCACGTCGGTGCGGGGAACGATCGGCGCGCGGACGCGGTCGTCGGGCAGACAATGCTCCTCGCGGTCGCGGTCGCGTCGGCGCTCGCGATCGCCGGGTATCTCGGTCGCCACGAACTCATGTATCTCATCGGCGCCCGCGGCGACGTGAAGGTCGAGGCCCTGCGCTACATCGAGGTCATCTTCCTCTCCTTGCCGCTGACCTTCCTCTTCATCGCGTTCCGCGCCGCGCTCCAGGGAGCGGGCGACACCAAGACGGCGATGTGGCTCGTCGCGATCTCCGCGGTCGCCAACGCCGTCGTCGACCCGTTCGTGATCCTCGGCATCGGTCCCTTCCCGGCGATGGGCACCCGTGGCGCGGCCTGGGCGACCTTCGGCGCCAGGGGGCTCGCGGCCGCGGTCGGCGTGTACATCCTCCTGCGCGGGGACTGGGGCATCCAGCTCCACCCCGGGGATCTGCGTCCCGACCGTGAACTGCTCGGGAAGCTGATCGACGTCGGCTATCCCTCCACGCTCGACGGCTGGGCCAGATCGTTCGCTGCGGTGGCGATGGCCGGCCTGGTCGCCAGATTCGGCGAAGCGGCGACGGCGGCCTACGGCATCGGCATCCGGTACATGTCCGTGACGTGGACCGTATCGGGGGCGGTCGGACAGGCGACGGCGACTGGCGTCGGGCAGAACCTCGGCGCGGACTCGCCCGACCGCGCCGCGTCGGTGGCCTACCGAGCTACCGGTGCGACGATGGCGCTCCTCTTCGCCGCCGGCGGCCTCGTCTGGCTCGTGCCGGCGACGGCGATGCGCATCTTCGTCGACGACCCGGCCGTCGTCGATGAAGGCGTCGGCTTCCTCCGGATCGTCACGATCGCCTGGGGCTTCTTCGGCGGCCTGATGGTGCTCCAGGGTGCGTTCCGCGGCGCCGGGTCGACGCGGATCGCGATGGCGCTCTCGCTGTGCTCGCGGTGGCTCTTTCGCATTCCGCTGGCCGTCGGCCTCGCATTCGGCTGGGTCCTCACGGTGCCGCTCCTCGGCGTCGAGATCTCTGCACTCGACTGGGGCGTCGCGGGGCTGTGGTGGGCCTACGCCATCGGTGCGATCGCCTCGTTCGCCCTCGGGTTGGCGTGGTTCCTCCGTGGGACCTGGACCGAAGGCGTGATCGATCACGATGCGGAGATGCCGACCGACGCGCCTGCAGAGGAGCAGGCGTCGGGCGTCTCCGAGCCCCCGGCGGATCCCGCGCCGCCGACCGAGGCCGACGTACAGGACGAGTGACGTCGGTGGTCACGTCGAGACGAACCGTCACTTTGGATCCACTTTTGTACGGAGTTCCACGGGTGTCCTCTCGGAAGGCTAGCGTGTCAGTTGCCGCCGCGCGCCCGACAAAACTGGCCGAATCATGCGGCATCACTTGCCGGGCAGCGACGGATCGTTCTTCGCACGCGTGTCAATCTTTGCCATACACCGGCAGGTATCGCCGAATGTTTCGAGAAGTTGCCTACAAAATGTAGAAATAATACTGTAGTTATTATAGTTAAAGGGCGGGGTCGGCCCATCGACCGGAGTTTCATAATTGCAGTGCACGTTCGTTATAGATTAGGATTTTTCACACTATTCTCGGTTCTATTATGGTATCGTTAGTGTTCGATACTGGCCAGCTGCCCTTTGGATACCGTATTATAGGGGTGAAATCATCGAAGCCGCTATATGGGTGAACTCGTTTCCGCAATTCTGTTGGTTGTGATCCCTGCCACACGCTACCGCGGCTACGCAGGTGGTGGTCGACGACGCTGCCGGACCGACGCAGATCGAGCGCCAGCCACCTCGGTGGGGTGGCGAGGCACTGGGGGACTCGCGCCGATCGGCAGGGGATTGGCGCACGCAGCGACGCACGGTGGACATCGACGCGACACACCCGATTCATGAACGAAACTCGTCGGAACATCCTACGGAAGGCATCGGCACTTGGCGCACTCGCACTCGGAGCGAGTGCCACAGCATCGGCAGCGGACTGTAGCGGGATCCCCGAGTGGGACTCCAGTACCGCGTACAACGGCGGCGACCAGGTCACCTACGAGGGCGACCTGTTCACCGCGGAGTGGTGGACGCAGGGCTCGGAGCCCGACGGCAGCAAGTCCGTCTGGACGAACGAGGGTCCCTGCGACGGCGGCGGCGGTGGCGGAGGCGGGGGTGGCGGAGACGGCGACCAGGCCGACTGCAGCGGCGTGGCCGCCTACGACGCCAGCACCGCCTACAGTGGCGGCGACACGGTCACCTACGAGAACTCGCTCTGGAAAGCCGAGTGGTGGACGCAGGGCACTGCACCTGCGGAGAGTGAGAACGTCTGGACGCTCCTCGGCGCCTGTAACCAGGGGCCGACGGCATCCTTCTCGGTGAGTCCCTCGAACCCGGCTCCGGGCGAGTCCGCCACGTTCGACGCGTCGGGCTCCTCGGATCCCGACGGCTCGATCTCCTCGTACGACTGGACGATCGACGGCACCTCCGCGAGCGGGCAGACCGTCACGCAGACGTTCCAGAACGAGGGCTTCTACACCGTTCAGCTCACGGTCACCGACGACGCTGGCGTCTCGGCGACGACGAGCCAGGAGCTCACGGTCGGCGATCCGAATCTCGAGCCCTCGGCCTCGATCTCCGCGCCGGACTTCGCGACCCCCGGCGAGACGATCACCCTCGACGGCAGCGGCTCCTCGGACCCCGACGGCGCCATCAGCTCCTACGAGTGGGACCTCGGCGACGGCACGACCGCCAGCGGCGAGAGCGTCACCCACTCCTACGGTAGCGAGGGCCAGTACACGGTCACGCTGACGGTCACGGACGCGGACGGCGCGACCGCAACCGCGGAAGCGACCGTCGGCGTCGGCGTCGCCACGGGCGACCAGCGCGTGGTCGCCTACTACCGACAGTGGTCCCAGTACGATCGGGAGTATCTGCCCGCGGACATCCCATTCGACGAGATCACCCACGCACAGTACGCGTTCGGCCGGCCCGAGAAGGACGGCTCGCTGAACCTCGTGGGCGGCAGCTACGGACAGCAGGTCTTCTACGCCGAGGAGGACTGGCAGGGCCCCGACCGCGGGAAGACGTTCAGCGGCTACGCCCGCGAACGTGACGACGTCACCTTCCTGCTCTCGATCGGCGGTTGGGGCGACTCCGAGTACTTCTCACCGGTGGCCCAGGACCCGGCCAAGCGCGAGACGTTCGCCCAGGAGTGTGCGGACATCGTGACGAAGACGGGCATCGACGGCGTCGACATCGACTGGGAGTACCCCGGCGGTGGCGGCTGTACCGCCGAGTCCCCGGTCTGTGACATCGACAACATCTCACAGCCCGGCGACCAGGAGAAGTACACGCTCCTCCTGCAGGACATCCGCGCTGCCCTCGACGAGGCGCAGGCCAACAACCCCGATCGCTCCGAGCCCTACGTGCTCACCGCCGCGCAGGCGGCTGCACCGGGCAAGGTCGAGGGCCTGGAGCACCAGAAGCTCTCGGACGTCCTCGACTTCGTCTCGATCATGACGTTCGACTACCGCGGCATCTGGAGTGACTACACCGGTCACCAGGCGCCGCTCGGCGAGGATCCCGACTCGCCGCTGCCGAAGGCGGACACCTGGAACGCCCAGTACGCGCTCCAGTACTACGTCGACCAGGGCTGGGATCCCCAGCAGCTCAACATGGCGGTGCCGTTCTACGGCCGTAGCTGGACCGACGTCCAGCAGCCCGAGAGCGGCGTCGGCTCGTCGGCGGACGACGGGCTCCACCAGCCGTACACGGGCGAGGACGAGGACGCCAGCGGCGACGGCTCCTACCCCGGCCCGGGCCAGCAGGGCACCAGCCTCGGTGGCGTCTGGGACGCCTTCGACCTGATCGGCGACGGGCGCACCGGTTCGAACCCGGTGAACCTCGACGGCGCGAACTGGGAGACCTACTTCGACGAGGACGCCGCCTCGTCCTGGAGCTTCAACGCCGAGAGCCGGCTGATGATCACCCATCCGACGACGCAGTCGATGGAGGCCAAGGGCAGCTGGCTGTCGAACTCGCCCTACGGCGGGACGATGCTCTGGGCGATCGGCGCCGACACGAAGGAGGGCACGCTGATCACCGCGCTCTGGAACGCGCTCAACGGATAACGAATCGGTAGCGACGCGCGGGCCGCACACGCGGCCCACCGCGGTGCAGCGACGCGACACTCCAACGGCAATCATGAACGAAACTCGACGCAGCATCCTACGGAAGGCATCGGCACTGTCAGCGCTCGCTCTCGGCGCGAGCGCGACTGCATCGGCAGCGGACTGTTCGGGCGTCCCGGCGTGGGACCCCGACACGGCCTACAACGGCGGCGACCAGGTCACCTACGACGGGACCCTCTACACCGCGGAGTGGTGGACCCGCGGCTCCACGCCGGACGACTCGAAGTCCGTCTGGACCGCAGAGGGCTCCTGCGATGGCGACGGCGGTGGCGGGGGCGGCGGTGGCGGAGGTGGCGGCGACGGCGCCTCCTGTGACGGCGTGCCCGTCTGGGAGTCCGACGTGGCCTACACTGGCGGCGACCAGGTCGTCCACGACGGCTCTCTGTGGACTGCGGAGTGGTGGACGCGCGGGACCGAACCGGCCGAGAGCGAGAACGTCTGGACGCTCGCGGGCAACTGTGGGAACTTCTCGCCGACCGCGGTCGCCTCGGCGACCCCGACGAACCCGGCCGTCGGCGCGACGGTCGAGTTCGACGGCTCGGGCTCCTCGGATCAGGACGGCACGATCAGCTCCTACAGCTGGGCGTTCGGCGACGGCGCGTCCGCAACGGGCCAGACCGCCAGTCACAGCTACGGCTCGAAAGGCGACTACACCGCGACGCTCACGGTCACGGACGACGCCGGCGCGACCGATACCGACTCGATCACGATCTCCGTCGGCGACGACGGTGGTGGAGGCGGCGGCTCGAAGGAGGACGACGTGTTCGCGCCCTACCAGGGCACCTGGGGCGACGTGCCGAACGCGACGCTGAACGCGAACACCGATCGCGTCGTGCTGTCGTTCGTCGGCGACGCGACAGACGGCGACGGCGTCAACCCCGGCTGGCTCACCTCCGGCGGCCAGCGCCCGCTCTCGGACTTCGCCGGCGAGATCCAGACCCTGCAGGACAACGGCGTCGAGGTCTGGGTCGCCATCGGCGGCTGGGACGGCCGCACGGTCGCACGTGACGCGACCGACGCGACCGTCCTCAAGGACGCGTACGCGAACATCCTCGACACGCTCGGGGTCACCCACCTCGACATCGACGACGAGAACGCCAACGAAGCGGGTCGCGACGGCAGCGTCTACCGGATCCGCAACGAGGCGCTCGCGATGCTCCAGGCCGAGCGCCCCGAGGTGAAGATCTCCTACACGGTGCCGGCGGGCTCCGGCGGCATCGAGAACCGGAACTACTCGCCCGCGAAGGACATGGTCAGCGACGCCGTCGCGCAGGGCGTCGACCTGTCCTACGTCAACGTCATGACGATGGGCTACTCCGGCGACTACACGAGCTTCATCTCCGGCGCGGCACAGGGCACCGTCGACTGGCTGGCGAACCCCTATCCGAACACGACCGAGGCTGAACGCTGGGAGATGCTCGGCGTCACGCCGAACGTCGGCGAGAGCAACTTCACCGAGAGCGACGGGCAGTGGCTCGTCGACTACGCCGAACAGCACGACATGGGCCTGCTCTCCTTCTGGGCGATGTACAAGTCCAGCGCGAACGCGCAGGCCGACGTCTTCTACCAGTTCGAGGACGACGAGGACTGATCAGCCTCGTCTGCAGTCACTCCAGAGCGAATGCGAGACACGAACGACCCATACGACATCCCACAATGAACGAATCACGACGCAGCATCCTACGCAAGGCATCGGCACTCTCCGCGCTGGCGGTCGGCGCGAGTGCAACAGCATCGGCAGCGGACTGTAGCGGCATCCCCGAGTGGGACTCCAGTACGGCCTACAACGGCGGCGACCAGGTGACCCACGACGGCGACCTGTTCACCGCCGAGTGGTGGACGCAGGGCGAGGAGCCCGATGGCAGCAAGTCCGTCTGGACGAACGAAGGCGCCTGTGACGGCAGCGGTGGCGGCGGTGGCAGCGAGACCGACTGTTCCGGCGTCTCCGCGTGGGACTCCTCGACCGCCTACAACGGCGGCGACCAGGTGACCCACGACGGCCAGCTCTGGACGGCGGAGTGGTGGACCCAGGGTACCGAGCCTGCCCAGAGCGAGGACGTCTGGACGCTCGAGGGCGACTGCACGACGAACGAGGTGCCCTCGGCGTCGTTCACGGTCAGTCCCTCGAACCCGGCGCCCGGCGAGAGCGCGACGTTCGATGCCTCGGGCTCCTCGGATCCCGATGGGACGATCAGCTCCTACTCGTGGGAGTTCGGCGACGGCTCGACGGGCAGTGGCGAGTCGACGACCCACACCTACGACGCCGCCCAGATCGTCACGGTTACGCTGACCGTGACCGACGACGGCGGCGAGACAGCGAGCACGACCCAGGACGTGACGATCGGCGATCCGAACGCGGCGCCGACCGCGTCGTTCACCACTGACCCGGCCTCGCCCGAGCCCGGGCAGGCCGCGACGTTCGACGCCAGCGGCTCCGGCGACGCCGACGGCTCGATCGCGTCCTACGAGTGGGAGTTCGGCGACGGCAGTTCGGCGACGGGCCAGACCGTCGACCACACGTTCGCCAGCGAGGGGACCTACTCGGTCACGCTCACCGTCACCGACGGCGAGGGTGCCACCGGCACGTCGACGACCGACGTCAGCGTGACGACCGGTCCCTCCGACGAGTTCAAAGTCATCGGCTACTACCCCGGCTGGAAAGCCACCTCGCCGTACGACTACTACCCCGAGGACATCCCGTGGGGCAAGGTCACCGACGTGCAGTACGCCTTCCTCGGCGTCGACGCGTCGGCGGGCGAGCCGACGATCATGAGCACGCAGGACGAGCAGAACCTGCAGACGTTCAAGGAGCTCAAGGACGGGCCCGCCTCGGACACGCGCATCACCCTCTCGGTGGGTGGCTGGGCGGACTCCGAAGGGTTCAGCCAGATCGCCGGCTCGGAAAGCAAGCGGCAGTCCTTCGCGGACCGCTGCGTCGAGATCCTGCGTCAGTACAACCTGGACGGGATCGACATCGACTGGGAGCACCCCGGTAGCTCCCAGGGGAAGTGTCAGTGCGGGTCCAACGAGGACTACGTCACGCACATCGACCTGCTGCAGGCGATCCGCGACGCGCTCGATGCGGCGGGCCAGGAAGACGGCAAGCAGTATCACCTTTCCGTCGCCAACGGCGGCTCCGACTGGAACGCCGGCGGCTTGCGCCACGGCGAGATCGGTGAGGTGTGTGATTACACCTCGATCATGGCCTACGACTTCACGGGCTCCTGGCAGGACCAGGTCGGGCAGAACGCGCCGATCTACGGCACCCAGCACCCCCTGGAGACGACGGAGTACGGGACGCAGTACCAGAACCAGTACTACGTCGAGTACGCCGTCGACGAGCTCTATGCCGGCGAGCACGACGAGACGGGCTACTGGCCCGGTCAGTGGGAGTACCCGCCCGCACCGCCCGCGGAGTACGACGAACTCGTCCTCGGCCTGCCGTTCTACGGCCGCGGCTTCAACGGCACGGAGATGTACGGCAGCTACTCCGGCCTGCCGGAGGGCACCTGGCACAGCGCACTCGAGGACGGCGCCGACCCGACCGGCGCGTTCGACTACGGCGACATCGAGGAGAACATGGAGGGCGCCAGCGGCTGGAGCAAGTCCCGCCACGACCCCGGTGCGGTGCCCTACATCGTCAACGAGTCCGAAGAGACGATCATCAGCTACGACGACGCACAGTCGATCGCCGAGAAGGTTAGCTTCGCCAAGGAGCGCGGCATGCAGGGCGTGATGTTCTGGGAGCTCTCCCAGGACTGGAACCACACCCTGCTCGACGCGATCCTCGCGGAGATCTGAGGACCGACCCAGCGAGCGGTGCGACCCGTCTTCGGTGCGGCATTTTTCGGCTGGACTGTCCCGGTTCTCGCTTACTGCTCGAACCTGGCCAGCGACAGATACCGTCCCTGCACCTCCTGACCCGTCGGCACCTCGCCGACGACTTCGAACTGCTCACCGTTCTCCGTCCGTAGTAGCGTCCCGGCGTGGGTTACGCCGACCAGCGCCCCGTCGACTTTCGCCCAACCAATCACGACTTCCTTCGGTCGCGGCGAGTCGAGCGCCTCGAACCCTTCGCCGTCCGGCGAGACGAACAGCCCAGGATTCTCGTCCTCGGGCCACGTCGGTGATGGGCCGTTCGCCCCGCCGGCGTAGACGTCGCCCTCGTAGACCGTCGCCGAGCGGTAGTACTGCGGTTCGACGTCCGCGGCGAGGTCGGTCCACGATCGGCCGGCGTCCGTGCTGAGAAAGCAGCCGAAACCGGTCGCTGCGACGAACGTCTCGGGACCTGCCACTATCAGTTCGTGGACGTCGTCGTTGCCGGCCGCTGCCTCGTTTGCCGCGGCCGCCTCGTTCCGCGCGATCCAGGACTCGCCGCGGTCGTCGCTCACGTGGACGCCGCCGACCTCGATCCCGAGGAACATCGAGTCGGGCGCGTCGGGATGGTGCTCGATGCTCCGGACGTGCGCCTGGAACTCGTGTCGCGGGAGGCCCCAGTCGCCGGCCTCGGCGTGCTCGCGGAAGCCGGCCGATTCGCGCCACTCCTGTGGGCTTGGATGCTCCTCATTCTCGAAGATCGCGGACGCATCTTCGAGCACGAACAGCCGTTCGGGGAACGTCCCGACGAACAGTCGGTCGCCGTCGACCGTCGCGCCGACGGAGTTCACCGTCGCGTCGGTCGGGATCGAAAGGTGGGTCCACGCCTCGCCCGTCGGGGAGTGGAACAGCCCAGAGGCCGTCGCGGCGAAGACGCCCGGCAGCCCGGGAAGCTGCTCGACCCGGAACGCCCGCTCGCTCTCGAGGACCTGCGTCGGTTCGGCCGCCCCCGCCGGGAGGCCATCGAATCGATAGACGCCGTCGTCGCTGCCTGCGAGCAGCATAGTCGAACGGACGGACGGCTGTCAGAAATGCGTTCCCGGACGTGGATTTTTGTAGAAGCTCGGACGTGTTCGTGGGCGCGTTTCGGGCGCCGGTCGGAGCCGTCGGCCACGGTAGCCGGATCCCAGGATCGGGTAACCCGGTCATTACTACGCCGCGTCGGGCCGAGGTCACTCGCACCTGCCCGTGAGCTTCCTCCAGGTGCTGCCGCTCGCGATCGTGATGGTCGCGGGTCCACAATTCCTCAGCGCCATCTTCCTCGCGACGACCGAGCGGTGGCGAGCGAACTCCCTGGCGTACGTCGCCGGTGCCGCGGTCTCGATTTCGCTGGTGGTCACTATCGCGTACCTCCTCGGTGGGGGCGTGCGCGATCAGGCTGGATCCAGTGGCGCCCTCGACGCGATCATCCTCGGCTTGTTGCTCCTCGCGATGGTGCGCGTCTATCTGAAACGGGAGGAGTCCGAGCCACCCGAATGGATGGGGAAGCTGACGACGGCGTCGCCGCGCTTCTCGTTTCGTCTCGGCTTCCTCCTGCTGGGCTTCTTTCCAACGGATATCATCACGTCGGTGTCGGTGGGCTCCTTTCTCGCGACGAACGAGGCGCCGCTCACGGACGCACTCGGCTTCCTCGTGGTCACGCTGGCCCTGCTCGCGATTCCGTCGCTCACCGTCCTGGCGTTCGGGAAGCGAGCGGAGGCATTGCTGCCAAATATCCGGAACTGGATGAACGACAACGCCTGGATCGTGAACGAAGTCGTGCTCGCCTTCTTCGTCGCGATC
>ENA-ORDC01002663-ORDC01002663.1-marine-metagenome-genome-assembly--contig:-NODE-2663-length-10320-cov-3.533340_pt1 | contig 10320 bp, 10 predicted proteins | sample MGYA00237783_ERZ508515 | MGnify/ENA primary metagenome ERZ508515 (study PRJEB26186, sample SAMN06268792) | marine metagenome | isolation source: Eden Landing Ponds, San Francisco, CA, USA | place...
GGGCTGCTACCACGGCTACCACTCGCGCGGCGGCGCGCAGGGCGTGGGCACGGCGACGACGAACGCGGTGGTGTCCGCCTCGATCCTGATCCTGTCGTTCAACTACGTGATCACGGAGGCCTTCTTCGCGCGATGAGCGGCAGCAGCGACAGCTCCGGAGACGGCGCGGCGGCCGGCGAGCCGGATCGCTCGGGCACGCCGAAGATCCGGGTGCGCGGCCTGAAGAAGGCGTTCGGCAGCCACCAGGTGCTGGACGGCCTCGACCTCGACGTGTTCGAGCGCGAGTCGGTGGTGGTGATCGGCGGCTCCGGCACCGGCAAGTCCGTGCTGCTGAAGTGCATCCTGGGCATCCTGGAGCCGGACGCCGGCCGCATCGAGGTCGACGGGCAGAACGTCGTCGGCCTCGGCGGGCGCGAGCGCGACCGGATGCTGCGCAAGTTCGGCATGCTGTTCCAGAACGCTGCCCTGTTCGACTCGCTGAACGTCTGGCGCAACGTCGCCTTCGGCCTGATGCAGAGCGAGGGCATGCCGGCCGAGGAGGCGCGCAAGGTCGCCGAGCGCAAGCTCTCCGCGGTCGGCCTGCGCCCGGAGGTCGCCGAGCTGTTCCCGGCCGAGCTGTCCGGCGGCATGAAGAAGCGCGTCGGTCTCGCCCGCGCGATCGCTACCGATCCGCAGATCATCTTCTTCGACGAACCGACGACCGGCCTCGACCCGATCATGGGCGACGTGATCAACGACCTGATCGTCGAGTGCGTGCGCGAGCTCGGCGCGACCATGCTGTCGATCACCCACGACATGGCGAGCGCCCGCAAGATCGCCCACCGCATCGCCATGCTGTACCAGGGCAAGATCATCTGGGACGGCCCGGTGGCCGAGGTCGACACCACCGACAACGCCTACGTCCAGCAGTTCGTCCACGGCCGCGCCGAAGGCCCGATCAAGATGCCGGTGCGGCAGGAGTAGCGGGGACATGCCTGGGCCGCTTCATCCTGAGCCAGCCGGCGTGAGCCGGCTGAGTCGAAGGACGCAGGCCAGGCGATGGCCAGGCGGCTGGCGCCGTCCCGCTCAGCATGGAGGGGCAGGGCGAATCACCTTCACCCTGAGCAGCGACCCTGTGGGCCGGCTCAGGGTGAAGACGTCTTTCGACCGCGCCGATCTGCCTACGCGTTCGCGCGCTCCTTCGCCCAGTAGCGCTCGACCAGCGTCTCGGCGATCTGCACGGTGTTCAGCGCGGCGCCCTTGCGCAGATTGTCGGCGACGCACCAGAACGCGAGGCCGTTGTCGACCGTCGGGTCGACGCGCAGGCGGGAGACGTAGACGTCGTCCTCGCCGGCCGCCTCGACCGGGGTCACGTAGCCCTCGTCCTGGCGGTGGTCGACCACGCTCAGGCCCGGGAAGTCGCGCATCGCCTGGCGCGCGTCCTCCTCCCCTACCGGCTTGGTGAACTCGACGTTGATCGCCTCGCCGTGGCTGATGAACACCGGGATGCGCACGCAGGTGGCGGCGACCTTGATGTCCGGGGAGAGGATCTTCTTGGTCTCGTTCACCATCTTCCACTCCTCCTTGGTGGAGCCGTCCTCCATGAAGGAGTCGATGTGCGGGATCGCGTTGAAGGCGATCTGCTTGGTGAACTTCGACGGCCGCGCCGGCTCGTTCATGTAGATGCCGCGGGTCTGGTTGAACAGCTCGTCCATGGCCTCCTTCCCGGAGCCGCTGGTCGACTGGTAGGTCGCCACCACGACGCGCTTGATCGGCGCCAGGCCCTGCAGCGGCTTCAGCGCCATCAGCATCTGGATGGTCGAGCAGTTCGGGTTGGCGATGATGCCGCGCTTGGTGTGGTCCTTGATCGCCTCCGGGTTCACCTCCGGCACCACCAGCGGCACGTCCGGCTCCATGCGGAACTTGGAGGTGTTGTCGATCACCACCGCGCCGGCCTTGGCGGCCTTCGGCGAGTACTGCGCCGAGACCTCGCCGCCGGGCGAGGACAGCACGATGTCGACGCCCTTGAAGTCGAACTTGGCCAGGTCCTGGATGGCGAGTTCGTCGTCCTCGCCGTAGGATACCTTGCGGCCGGCGGAGCGCTCGGAGGCCAGCGCCACCACCTCGTCGGCGGGGAACTCGCGCTCGGCCATGATCTGCAGGATCTCGCGGCCCACGTTGCCGGTGGCGCCGACGACGGCGACTTTGTAGCCCATGACGAGGGTCCTTCGCGTCGATGACTGGGGAGTGCAGGTCGATCCTTAGACGTAGAGCCGCCGCCGCCGCAATGCAACCTTACCGGCCCGCCGCACGGACCGGGTGCGCCTAGAGCAGCGCATGCACGCGCCGGCGCAGCTCCGGCAGCAGCTCGCTCTCGAACCAGGGGTTCTTGTTGAGCCAGTTGGTGTTGCGCCAGCTCGGGTGCGGCAGTGGCAGGTGCTCCGGCAGGTAGTCGCGGAAGGCGCGCACCGTCTCGCCCATGGTGCGCTTGCGGGCGCGGCCCAGGTGGTAGGCCTGAGCGTAGGAGCCCACCAGCAGGATCAGCTCGAGCCGGGGCAGCGCCGCGATCACGCGCGGCTGCCACAGCGGCGCGCACTCGGGCCGCGGCGGCAAATCGCCGCCGCGCGGGTCGCGGCCGGGGTAGCAGAAGCCGATCGGCGCGATCGCGATGCGGCGGTCGTCGTAGAAGGTCTCGCGGTCCAGCTCCAGCCAGCTCCGCAGCTGGTCGCCGGAGGGATCGTTCCAGGGCACGCCGGTCTCGTGCACCTTGGTGCCGGGCGCCTGGCCGACGATCAGCAGCCGGCAGCCCGCCGAGGCCCGCAGCACCGGCCGCGGCCCCAGCGGCAGCGCCTCGGCGCAGACGCGGCAGGCGCGCGCCTCCCGCAGCACCTGCTCGACCGGCTCCCGGGCGCTCACGCCGGCCGGTCCGGCAGGCCCTCCGCCAGCAGCCGGTCGACGTAGGCCGGCACCACCTCGCCGGCGGGGCCGTGGTGGTGCTCGTGGAACAGCACGCTGCCCTCGGACGGCTCCAGGTTCAGCTCCACCGTGCGGGCGCGGCCGTGGTGGCGCGCCTCCTGCACGAACCCGGCCGCCGGGTAGACGCTGCCGGAGGTGCCGACCGACAGGAACAGGTCGCAGTCCGCCAGCGCGGCGAAGATGCGCTCCATCTCGAACGGCATCTCGCCGAACCAGACCACGTGCGGGCGCAACCCGCCGGCCGCGCCGCAGGCCGGGCAGGGGGTCTGCGGCGTGGCGTCCTCGCGCCAGTCGCGCACCCCGCTGCAGGCCGTGCAGCGCACCTTCAGCAGCTCGCCGTGCATGTGGATCAGGTTGCGCTGGCCGGCGCGCTCGTGCAGGTCGTCGATGTTCTGCGTCACCAGCAGCACCTCGCCCGGCCACTCGGCCTCCAGCCGGGCCAGCGCCTGGTGCGCCGGGTTCGGCCGCAGGTCCGCCTGCAGCAGCTGGCGGCGGCGGTCGTTGTAGAACTGCTGCACGGTGGCGGGGTCGCGGCGGAAGGCCTCGGGCGTGGCGACGTCCTCGATCGACACGCGCGACCAGATGCCGTCGGCGTCGCGGAAGGTGTCCAGGCCGGATTCCTTGGACACGCCGGCGCCGGTCAGCACCACGATGCGGCTGTCTTGCGCTTTCTCCGACATGTTCGCGATGCTAAACGAGGCGGCGTCCGCGGCGCAAAGGCCCACTGGCGACCCAGCCCGGCGCCGCGGGCCGGACGGGCGCGCGAGACCACCGCGAGGACGCAATGGCCAAGGACGGCGAAATCACCCGCGTGCTGTTCGTCTGCACCGGCAACATCTGCCGCTCGCCCAGCGCCGAGGGGGTGCTGCGCAAGATGGCGGACGACGCCGGCCTGCACGACCGGCTGCAGATCGACAGCGTCGGTATCGGTCACTGGCACGTCGGCGCGGCGCCGGACCCGCGCGCGATCGAGGCGGCTGGCCGGCGCGGCTACATCCTGGACGGCCAGCGCGCCCGCCAGATCGACCGGCGCGACTTCCAGCGCTACGACCTGGTGATCGCGATGGACCGCGGCCACCGCGAGCAGCTCGACCGGCTGTGCCCGCACGGGCTGTCCGGCCGGATCCGGCTGTTCACCGAGTTCGTCGGCGACGGCACGCCGGGCGACGTGCCGGATCCCTACTACGGCGACGACGCCGGTTTCGAGACCATGATGGACCTGATCGAGGCGGGTTGCCGCGGGCTGCTGGCCGAGCTCGGCGGCGGTCCCGCCAAGGCCTCCTAGGAGCCGTCGATGCGCGCACCGGACGCCGCCCTGGCCGAGGCCGTCGAAGCTGCCCTGGGCCGCCGCCCGACGGCGGCGCGGCCGCTGCCCGGCGGCTGCATCGCCGAGGTGCTGAAGCTGGAGTTCGACGCCGGCGAGCCGGTGGTGGTCAAGCGCGCGCCCGCCGGCGGCCTGGCGACCGAGGCCTACATGCTGGGGCTGCTGGGCGCGCGCAGCGCGCTGCCGGTGCCGCAGGTGCTGCACGACGCCGACGACCTGCTGATCATGACCTACGTCGACGGCGACAGCGGCCTGTCGGCGCCGGCCGAGGCCGACGCGGCGGCGCACGTGGCGGCGCTGCACGCGGTCGCGGGCGAGGCATTCGGGCTGGAGCGCGACACCCTGATCGGGCCGCTGCACCAGCCCAACCCGCAGAGCGAACGCTGGATCGACTTCTTCCGCGACCACCGGCTGCTCTATATGGCCGAACGGGCGCGCGCCGCCGGTAACCTGAGCCCGCAGCAGCACCGCGCGATCGAGCGGCTGGCCGGCAAGCTGGACGCGCACCTGGAGGAGCCGCCGCACCCGGCGCTGCTGCACGGCGACCTGTGGGGCGGCAACGTGCTGGCCCGCGGCGATCGCATCGCCGGCTTCGTCGACCCGGCGGTGTACTACGGCCACCCGGAGATCGAGCTCGCCTTCTCCACCCTGTTCGGCACCTTCGGCCGGCCCTTCTTCGAGCGCTACGCCGAACTCGCCGAGCTGCGGCCCGGCTTCTTCGAGGCGCGGCGCGACCTCTACAACCTGTATCCGCTGCTGGTGCACGCGACGCTGTTCGGCGGCGGCTACGCCGCCCAGGCCGAGCGCATCGCGGGACGCTTCGCATGAGCGCCGGCAGCAAGGACGCCGCCGCGGCCGGGTCCAACCTGCCGGGCATCGCCGCGATGTGCGCTGGCGTACTGTGCCTGGCGACGCTGGACGCGCTGGCGAAGGTGCTGGGCGAGAGCTACCCGATCGCGCAGATCGTGTTCTTCCGCTCGCTGTTCGCGCTGCCGCTGGCGGCGCTGATCGCGGCGCTGTCGCCGGAGGGGCTGGCCGGCCTGAAGACGCGGCGGCCGTGGATGCATTTCCTGCGCGGCGCGATCACCGCGGTCGCCATCGGCTGCTTCTTCACCGCGCTGCGCCACATGCCGCTGGCCGAGGTCTGGACCATCGCCTTCGTGGCGCCGCTGATCGTCACCGCGCTGTCGGTGCCGTTGCTGGGCGAGCCGGTGGGCTGGCGGCGCTGGTCGGCGGTGCTGGTCGGCTTCGTCGGCATCCTGATCGTGGTGCAGCCGGGCACGGCGGCGTTCCAGCCGGCGGCGCTGATCGCCCTGGTGGCGGCGGCGTGCTACGCGCTGATCCTGGTGACCGCGCGGCGCTACGCGGCGACCGAGAGTGCCGCCTCGCTGGTGTTCTGGTCGACCGCGGTGCCGATGGTGCTGGCCGGGCTGGCGATGCCGTTCGACTGGGTGACCCCGGCGACCGGCGACCTGCACTGGTTCGTTGCGGTGGGTCTGCTGGGCGGCAGCGCGATGCTGCTGCTGACCCAGGCGTTCCGGCTGGCGCCGGCCGCCGTGGTGGCGCCGTTCGACTACACCGCGATCGTCTGGTCGGTCGGCTGGGGCTGGCTGATCTGGCGCGACGTGCCGGGCCCCGCGACCTGGGCCGGCGGCGCCCTGATCGTCGCCGCCGGCCTCTATGTCATGCACCGCGAAACCCGCACCGGCCGTCCGCCGCGCCGGCCGCCGGGACAGCCCACGGCCGGTTAGGGCGGGGGGAGCGGCAGCACCGGTCCCTCGGCGGTTGCAACAGGGGTCCGGTCGTGACGAACGGACACCGGGCGGCGGCTTTGCGGGGGATCCCAGACGCAGACACCGTTTGGAGCGTCGGCAGGAGTGGGCCAAGAGCGGACCACCTCCGCTACACTCGCTTGTTCGCGGTTGATGGCATCGATAAACTCTCATCATCCGAAAGTGATCGGATGTTGCGAGGTTTGAAATATGAGGGAGACGGGTCAGGATTCGTCGTACGACTGGCGGCAATACCTCAGGGGGGGAGCTTTTTGCTGACGGAGAATGTTCTGGCAACAATTCTTGGCGGGCTTATAGCAGGGGCAACGGGGGTTGGTCTTCAAGCTTGGCAGGAACATCGCCGTTTATCTCGCGTAAAAGCCTTGCTTGCAAATGGTATTCGCGACGACCTAAACAATGCGATTTATTTATTCGATAAATTAGAAGAAGGCTGGCGCAAATCCGGGGTTATATGGTTCAGCACAATAAATGAAATTAGGGAGTCAAGAGATATTTACCTTCGAAACAAAGATCATATCACTTTATTCAAAGATGAGCAATCGCGGCAAAAAATAATGCAATACTACCGAAAAAGCGGCAATACTATAAATGAACTGGAAAATGCGCAAAGGCACTTGCATGATTTAGAAAAACGTTACCACGAAGTTCGAGCTGAGATAGCAAGGAAGCAGCCAGAACTAACGGATGAAAACCTAAAACAAGAGACGCTTAGTGTTTTAAGCAATGAGGCGAGCCAGTATATGGATATCAAAGAGCGGAACATGCCCCGTCTATTAGACGATATATCAAAGCATTCGGCCGAAGCCAAGGAGATAATTCAAATACTTGATCAAAATAAGAAGCTTTAATTGTCGATCTGCAGATGGGCGCCTTCATCTTTATTGCATGTGCAACTTCAGGAAGCTGCCAGTCGAATGATCGCGTTTGAACGAACATGACCGCTCTGGATCACCTCCCGCCGACCCAATGCCGGAACCGGTCGGCCGCTGCCGAGACCACATTTGCCTCCTGGCAGGCCGGAATCGGTCCGGGCGGCCCTACCGCGCCTCCAGCAGCGCGGCGATGTCGCCCGCGCCGCGCATCTCCGCGGCCTTGCGGGCGGTCCAGCCGTCGTCGGCTTCAGCGTCGGGGTCGGCGCCCGCCTGCAGCAGGGCGCGCACCGCGTCCAGAGCGGCCCGGTTGGCGGCCCACATCAGCGCGGTGCTGCCGTCGGCGCCGCGGGCGTTCGGGTCGGCGCCGGCGGCCAGCAGGCGCTCGACCAGGCCCTCGTCGCCCAGCTTGGCGGCGCGGGCGATCGGCGGCAGGCCGTCGCGGCAGCGCGCGGTCAGCAGTTCGTCGTCCGGGCTCTGCAGCAGCCGGTTCAGCGCCTGCCCGGCCTGCGCGTCGATCGCCAGGCAGACCGCGGTGTTGCCCGCGGCGGTGCGCAGCGTCGGGTCGGCGCCGGCGTCCAGCAGCCGGCCGACGATCCCGGGGCGGCCGTGCGCCGCCAGCATCAGCGCGCTGGTGCCGTCGTCGCGCTGCCGGTTCGCCGCGGCGTCGTGTTGCAGCAGCAGCTCCGCCAGCTCCGCGTTGCCGGTGCGCGCGGCCGCCATCAGCGGGGTGAAGCCGTCGTCGGCGGCCAGGTCCGGGTCGGCGCCGGCGTCCAGCAGGTGGCGGGCGATCCGCGGGCCCAGGCCGTAGGGCGCGCTGGCGGCGTTGATCAGCGGCGTGTTGCCGTCGGCGGTGTCGCGCACGTCCGGGTCGGCGTCGTGCGCCAACAGCATGTCCGCCACCCGGTCGGCGCCGCGGCGGGCGGCGATCAGCAGCGCGGTGTTGCCGTACTTGTCCTCGCGCAGATCGACGGCCGCCCCCGCCGCCAGCAGCCGCTCCGCGGCCTCGGCGTGGCGGCCGTAGGCGGCCTGCATCAGTGCGCTCCAGCCGTCGCCGCTGCGCCCGTTCACGTCGGCGCCGGCGTCCAGCAGCATCGGGATCAGCCCGGCGTGGCCCTTGTCGGCGGCGACCATCAGCGCGGTGCGGCCGGCCTCGCGGATCCGGGCGTCCGGGTCGGCGCCGGCCTGCAGCGCCGCCTCCACCTTCTGCGCGTGGCCGGTCTGCACGGCCTGCAGCAGCGCCCGGTTCATGCGCTTCTGGGTCTCCGGCTCAGCGGCTCCGGCGGCGGCCGCCAGGGCCACGAGCGCGGCGGCAAGTAGGGTGCGCAGCGTCATCGTCATGCTCCTTCGGCGCGCAGCCGCTCCGCCACCTCGCGGAACTCCTCGATCACCTTGTCGTAGACGTCGCGCTTGAACGGCACGATCATCTCCGGCAGCCGCTCCAGGTCGGCCCAGCACCAGGTCTGGAACTCCGGCTCGTGCGCCTCCAGGTCGATCGCGGAATCGTCGCCGCGGAACAGCAGCGCGAACCACTTCTGCGTCTGGCCGCGGTATTTGCCGCCCCAGACCTTGGGGATCAGGTGGCGCGGCAGGTCGTAGCTGTGCCAGTGGCGGCTTTCCGCCAGGATCTCGGCGTCGTCGGTGCCGATCTCCTCCTTCAGCTCGCGCATCGCGGCCTGCCGCGGTTCCTCGTCGTGATCGATGCCGCCTTGCGGCATCTGCCAGGCGGCGCCGCGCACGTCGACGCGCTGGGCGACGAACACCTGGCCGCGCCGGTTCAGCAGCATCAGCCCGACGCAGGGCCGGTACGGCAGCCGGTCGATCTCCTCGGCGGTGATCCGCTGGGTCTCGCGCTCGGCCATGGCGGTGCCGTCGACTCCTTGCGTGTCGTCGTGTGCCGCTGCCGCCGGCGCAGCGACGATTTCGCCCTACCGCAGGTTGGCGGTCGCCGCGCCGCCGCGCCGGATCGCCGCGTAGGTCGCCGGCACCAGCACGAACCCGCGCTCCTCCAGCCGCCGCGTCCACTCCTCGACCACGTCGATGGTCACCGGGAAGGGACGCGCCAGCACCACGGCCAGCCCGTCCTGACGGGCGATCCGCTCGGCCTCGACGAGGCGGGACTCGATCGCCGGCCGGCTGACCTGGCCACCGTCCAAGGTGCGGTCGTTCACCGCGTACGGCAAGTCTATCTTGCGCGCCACCTGCAGCGCCGGGCCGTCCGGCACCGCGCCGTTGTCCAGGTACATCAGGCCGCGCGCCTTGAGTTCCTGCAGCACCGGCTCGACCGCCTGCGGCGCGTTCAGGAACGCCGAGCCCAACTCGGCGACCACGCCGACCTCCTGCTCCGCCTGCGCCAGGATCCAGTCCAGGCGCTGCAGGTTCTGCGCCGCCGTCAGGTTGGTCATCATCGCCTGCGGGCCGGGGTCGCGCGCGGGGTAGTCGCCGGGCTCCATCGGCAGGTCGATCAGCACTTCGTGGCCCTGCCGGCGGGCGCGCGCCGCCCAGGCCTGCGCGCTCTGACGCGCGTACGGGCTGAACGACAGCGACACGGCGCCGGGCAGCCGGGTGATCGCGGCCTCGGAGGCGGCGCTGGACAGGCCCAGCCCGCGCACCACCACAGCGATCTTCGGCAGCCCCTCCGGCGGCGTCAGGCGCCGCGCGAAGCGCTGCCAGGCCGGCTGCAGCTGCTCCTCCATCACCTCGACGGACGGTGCGGTGGCGGTCTGCGTCTCGCCGGGCGCGCCGTCGGGTCCGGAGGCGGTGTCGGCGGCCTGCGAGGGCTCCGCCGCCGGGGCCGTCTCCGCGGTGGCCTGCGGCGGCGCGGGCGGCGCGCCGTCCGGCTCGGCGGAGCTGCCGGTGCCCGGGATCGGCGGCGGCGCGGTGTCGGTCGCCTCGCCGGCCGCCGATTCGGGCTGCCGCGGCGCGGTGCCGGCCGGCGCCGGGTCCTTTGCCGGGTCCTGGGCCGGCGTCGCGGGGGGCTCGGCGACCTCCCGCGGTTCGGGCTCCGGGGCCGGCGGTAGCTGCATGCGCACCTGCCGCTGCGGCTCCGGGCCGGCCTTGGGCGCCAGCACGGCGAGGTAGCCGGCCGCCGCCCCGGCAACCAGCAGGACCAGCAGCCAGGCCGCAATCAGCAGCCTGCGGGCGCCGCCGCGCCGCCGGCGTCCCGCCCGGCTGTCGGAAGATGTGCTCAAGCCTGCCCGTCCTGTTTGCCCCGCGCGCGCATGGTACGCCCCGTCGCTGCGGCGCATTGACCGCAGGTTGCGGTTGAAACGGCGTTAAGGCAGCACGCCGGGCGACCCGGCCGCAACCGCCCAAACCGCGCCCCCACCAACCGCGACGCCGGCAGGGGCGAAGCGGGCGACGGGCGCGGGCGTGCGGC
>ENA-ORDC01002666-ORDC01002666.1-marine-metagenome-genome-assembly--contig:-NODE-2666-length-10310-cov-3.193492_pt1 | contig 10310 bp, 8 predicted proteins | sample MGYA00237783_ERZ508515 | MGnify/ENA primary metagenome ERZ508515 (study PRJEB26186, sample SAMN06268792) | marine metagenome | isolation source: Eden Landing Ponds, San Francisco, CA, USA | place...
GTCGTCGAGTCCGGGGTCACGCTGGACGGCGAGCCGCTCGCTGATCGTGGATACACGCACTGAGCCGGTCGCCGCAGGCGAGAGCGGTCGTCGAACCGCTCAGGGCACCACGATCTCGAAGGGGATCGGCGTGAAACAGAGGACGCCGAGCCCGAAGGTCAGCGCCGCGAGGGCCTTCCGGCGGACGCCGATCGGTTCGTCGCGGATCGGCGTGGCGGGCCCGACGTAGGCCAGCCCGGCGGCGATGACCCCCCAGACCACCCAGAGGACGACCGCGTTCGTCGTCTGCTGGACGAAGTAGAGGTAGCCGGCCAGCCCGAGCAGCGCGGCGGGGACGGCCGCGGCGACGGTCTCCTGACGCGGGCCGAGCGTCGCGCGGACGATATGGCCGCCGTCGAACTGCCCGACCGGCAGGAGGTTCAGGAACGTGACGAACATGCCGACCCAGCCGCCGAAGACGACGGGGTTGACCGACTGTCGCGGGTCGGGATAGGCGCGGGGTTGGCCGGTTACCTCGCCGAGCAACTGCAGCAACAGCGGGTCGTTGAACTCGATATACGTCGTCCCCTGAGCACTAGCGACCCGCTCGGGGACGGTTATCGGGTCCATGTGGAGGCCAACGACCGTCACGACGACCGTCGCGACCAGCCCCGCCAGCGGCCCGGCGACGCCGATATCGAACAGCGCCTTGCGGTCGGGGATGCGGCCGCGCATCCGTATCACGGCGCCCATCGTCCCGATGAGCGACGGCAACGGGATGAAGTAGGGCAGACTGGCGTCGACGTCGTGATATCGGATCATGACGTAGTGGCCGAACTCGTGGACCGCGAGCACGCCGAGGATGGCGGCGGTGAACGGCCACGCTGAAAGCAGCGAGGCCGGCCCCTCGACCGGGATGTAGTACCAGACCGTCCCGACGTACAGCGTCGAGAGGACGGTCGCGACCAACAGTCCGATGTTGAGCCAGGGGACGCCGTCGACGTGCGGTGTGCGGGGCTCGGCGACGAGGACGTACTGTGGGTGACTCGGGGCGAACCCGGCGGTGCCCGGTCCGTCGCCGAACGGCCCCGACGACTGGGCGCGGGTGGTCAGCGACACGTCGTAGCCGGCGTCGTGAAAGAGCGGCCACAGCTCGCGTTCGAGCGTCTCCGCAGAGGCCAGCGGCGTCCCCAGATAGTAGACCGAATCGCCGTCCGTACGGACGTCGGCCACCTGGAAGACCGACTCCACCTCACCGACCGGCGGCCCGTCCGCCGGCTCGCGACTCTCGACCATCTATCGGTGATTGGACACACCCGGGTATAAATCCCGGGAACGCAGGGGGATGAGGCCGTCACCGGCCGCGGCGGGCGTCGACCGGGGAACCAGGGTCGCAAGTGCCACGGCAGGACGGACGGTCGGAGTTCGGAACGGGTTCGAGCGAGCGATACGCCGGGTCTCAGCGGCGTGTCTCGCCGACCGAACGGCGAGGGAAGCGACCGTCAGGCCGTCTCGACGCGCCACGTGGTCGCGCTCGTGTACGACCACTTCTCGACCTCCAGGTCGGTGGCCGAATCGCGGAGTTTCACCATCAGCGCGCCGATCTCCTTGGGCGAGAGCCCGACTTCGTCCGCGATGAACTTGCTCTTGAAATACATCTCCCCGTCCGCGGCCTTCTGCTGGAGATACCCTTTGAGACGCTCTTCCTTGGTGGGTTCGTCGCCGTTCGTGTCCTCGTCGTCGTTGGAGGGCTGGAGCATCGAACTCATGTTGTGACCTCGCTCAACGCTGTGGGCCGTACAGCCATATAAAGGCAGGAAGCTTCGCATTACTTCGTGTCGTTTCAGCGACGAAGCGTGCAAAACGGGTGTTTGGGGAGTTTTCATAACGTTTCGAGAAACGTTTAGACGTTTTAGAACCGCTTTTGTGCCACCGATATCGGATCTCGAACGGGTGAATATCGAGACATCTGTCCGACGGCAAAAAACAGATTCAGCCCCACGTCTGGGAGATATTTGCCGGTACTGGTGCGGTGGGCGCTCGGACGCGGTCGGCGCGACACCAGACAGCTGGGTGAAGTGGGCGTCACAGCGGCGGCCAGGGGTGGATAGTCACGCGGGAAGCGACGCAGCGGCGCGTCGGCCTTGACAACCCTTAAGACGGCATCGCGGCTACGGCGAGCCAATGAAAACAGTCGTCTCTATCGGCGGGAGTGTTCTCGTCCCGTCGGTCGACGCCGAGCGCGTTCGCGAGTACGCGGACGCCACGGAACGTCTCGACGCCGACGGGTTCACGCTGGGCACCGTCGTCGGCGGCGGGCCGACCGCCCGGGAGTACATCACGGCCGCCCGCGACCTGGGCGCCAACGAGATCGAACTCGACCAGTTGGGGATCGAGGTGACGCGGCTGAACGCTCGGCTGCTCATCGCCGCCCTCGACGAGCGGGCCGCGCCGACACCGCCGGAAGACTACGAAACCGGCGGCGAGGCCATTCGCCGCGGCGACATCCCGGTGATGGGCGGGACCGTCGCCGGCCAGACGACCGACGCCGTCAGCGCCGCCTTCGCCGAGTACGTCAACGCCGACCTGCTCGTCTACGCCACCAGCGTCCCCGGCGTCTACGACGCCGACCCCGACGACGACCCCACTGCGACGAAGTACGACGAGATCACCGCGGGCGACCTCGTGAGCCTGATCGCCGACCTGGAGATGGACGCCGGCAGCAACGCGCCCGTGGACCTGCTGGCCGCGAAGATCATCCAGCGCTCGGGCATCCGGACGGTCGTCCTCGACGGCTCCGACCCCGAGCGCGTCGAGCGGGCGATCCGGACCGGCGAGCACGACGGTACCGACGTCGTCCCGGCCGGCGCCGACGCCCCGCCGGCCGAGTGGACCGACCGATGACTCTCTCCACTGACCCCGACACAGAGACCGATGAGCGATAGCGACACGACCGACCCCGCGACAGGTATCGACGACAGCGAGGACCCTGCCGAGGACGACCACTACGCCTTCTGGGCCGACGAGGTGGCCGACGCCGTCGAGGCCCGCGACCCCGAGGAGCCGGTCGTGATCAAGGGCGGGATCTCCCCCTCGGGCGTGCCGCATCTGGGCAACGTCAACGAGATCACCCGCGGCTACTTCGTCGCGGAGGTGCTGCGCGAGCGCGGGTGGGAGGTCCGGCAGGTGTTCACCACCGACGACCGCGACCCGCTCCGGAAGCTCCCCAGGAAACTCGCCGACCTCGACGGGAAGATCGTCGATCTGGGCGACGTCAACGCCGGCGCGCTCGGCAAGAACCTCGGCCGCGCCTACACCGACATCCCCGACCCCTTCGGCTGCTGTGACTCCTACGGCGCGCACTTCTCGACGCTCATCGAGGAGTCCGCCGAACTCCTCGATATCCCGATCGACGTCGTCTCGACGACCGACCTGTACGAGTCCGGCCGGATGGACGACGTCGTCGAGCACGTCCTGCGCAACCGCGAGGGGGCTCGGGAGGTTCTCGCCCAGTACCAGGACAAGGTCGACGGCGACTACGTCCCGTTCAACCCCTTCTGTGGCGAGTGCGGGAAGGTGACCGAGACGGTCACGGGCGTCGACGTCGACGCTCGCGAGGTCGAGTACCGCTGTACGGACATCGAGGCCGGCAACCGCACCATCGAGGGCTGCGGTCACGAAGGGACGGCGTCGTTCCGCGAGGGGAAACTCCCCTGGCGCTTCGAGTGGCCCGCCCAGTGGCAGGTCCTCGGGGTGGACTTCGAACCGTTCGGCAAGGACCACGCCGAGGGGTCGTGGCCCTCCGGCGTCGACATCGCCGAGAACGTCCTCGGTATCGAGCCCCCCGAGCCGATGGTCTACGAGTGGTTCACTCTCGACGGCGAGCCCTTCTCTTCATCGGCGGGCAACGTCGTCCTCGCCCACGACGTGCTGGAACTGCTCGAACCCGAAGTCCTGCGCTTTTTCTTCGCGAAAGATCCCAATCGCGCCCGGGACTTCAGCATCGAGCGGCTGGACCAGCTCGTCGACGAGTTCGACCGCGTCGAGCGGCTCTACTACGGCGAGGAGACCGGCACCGACCAGGAGCAACGCCGCGCCGACCGCGTCTACCCGTTCCTGATATCGCTGTCGGACGCGCCGACCGCCGCGCTGGCCGCGAGTGGTCTGTTCGACGACGTGCCTGCGGAGGGTGAGGAGGGCGTCGCCTTCGACCACAACGACCCCGAGGACCGCCGTCGCCGCCGCGAGTTCGTCGACGGCGAGTTCGAGTCGCGGGTGCGCTTGCCCTACACCTTCGCGGCCGTCCTCGGCATGTTCGAGAGCGACGACGCGCGCCGCGAGTCCGCACGCGCGCAGGGACACGTCACCGACGACGCCCCCGAGTGGGCCGTCGAGGACGCCTTCGGCCGCGTCCGACTGGCCAGCGAGTGGGCCGACCGCACCGACAACGAGTACAACTACACCGTCGCGCGGACGGACCGCCCCGACGTCGAGGTCGACGAGGCGACCGCCGAGGCGCTGTCCGACCTCGCGTCGTTCGTCGCCGACGGCAACGACGGTGAGGCCATCCAGGGCGAGATCTACGAGGCCGCCAAGCGCTACGACCTCGACATCGGCGAGTTCTTCTCGACCGGCTATCGGCTCTTCTTCGACGAGGACGAAGGCCCTCAGCTGGGGTACTTCCTCGCGAAACTCGACCGGGAGTTCGTCGTCGAGCGACTGCGACGGGAACGGTAGGCTGGTTTTTGTTTTCGGAGGCGTCGGTCGCGGTCAGTAGCGCTGCGGAGTTACCGGTGCGACTCGATCTTGATGATTGGGTTGCCGCTCCTGTTCGCGATGATAGTCACCGTCGTCGTGTCCGCGGTGAACTGGAGCGTCGTGTCGAGATTGTGGTCCTGAAAGAGGCCGTCGAGCGCGTCCGTGTTGATGTCGTCACTGATACGCCACTTCTGGTCGATTATGTCCTCGTCGTGGGCCCGTGCGATCGCCTCGACAACTTCTGTACTCAACGGCTCGGTCGTCTCTGCTTCGTAGGAGAAATCCTGTGTTTTTGCCATCCTCGAACCTTACCGAAGGAGGTGAAAAGGTGTTGTCGCCAAGACAGTAGGTATCGGCGTCTGTTACGTGCGGCCTTTCACTGCGTTCCTCACCAGTGAGAAACTGAGAGACTGTGTGGGTTAATCCCTCTCCGTGCGCATAGTTGACACAGGGGGCGACGACATCGTTCCGCTGTTCACCTCACCACTCACCATCATCACTCCACACGTCCCATCCATCGCCTCCCACTCCGTTCCCATTTCACGCCCACTCATGCGCAAAAAAGAGTACATCTACACCCACGCCCTGCTCGCGGAGGTGACACGGTATCTGATCGAGGACGAAACTATGGCGGTTGAGACGCTTTCTGAATACGACGCTCTCGGGACCCGTCCATCGGGCATTCACGAGTCGAAACAGGACCACCACGAAGCGATCGCCGCCCTCAGCAGCGCCATCGAACCGTGCCTCGAAGACACACCGACTGAGAGCCACGAGCGCACGGTGAATCAATAACAAACGTCGCTCGTTACCTCCGGTGGCTCCCCTTTGCTGCGGGACTTCCGTTTCCTACTGCGCATCCACGCGCCTCTGGCGCGCGAGGAAACCCCCGAGCAAAAAAGATGGACCCGAACGCTCTTGGCCGGGAGGCCCATGGCTTCCGGTAATGGTATCGCCGTTGGTCTGGGTGGCCGCCGGTATCGTCGCGTACACGCTGGGGGCCATGGCGCTGAAAGCCCGGGGGAAAATCCCCGAGTCCGTCCGCGTGTCCGGCCCGATAACGACGCTACACACCATCCGCGGCCGCGACTTTCTCGACAGGCTGGCCGCACCGAAGCGCTTCTGGCGGGCCTGGGGGGACTTCGGCGTCGGCATCGCCCGCCGTCAGCGCGCTCGGCCAGACCGAGCGCTCGCCGGTACAGGACCCTCAGAACGTCCTCGTCATCCCCGGGGTCAACGACTTCCTCCCGCTGTCGGCCGCCCCCGAGATCCTCTTCGGCCTGCTCGTCGGGCTGGTCGTCCACGAGGGCGGTCACGGCCTGCTCTGTCGGGTCGAGGAAATCGACATCGACTCGATGGGGCTGGCGCTGTTCGCCTTCATCCCCATCGGCGCGTTCGTCGAGCCGGACGAGGAGAGCCGACTGAAAGCCTCCCGCGGCAGCCAGACGCGGATGTTCGCCGCGGGCGTCACGAACAACTTCTTCGTCGCGTTCGTCGGCTTTCTCCTCCTGTTCGGCCCGGTCGCCGGCTCTATCTCGGCGGCACAGGGCGTCCCGATCGGCAACGTCGCCGAGGGCGGCACCGCCGCCGACGCCGGCCTGGAATACGGGGACGTCATCACCGAGGTCGAGGGCCAGCCAGTCGCGAACGTCTCCGAGATGAGCGCCGAACTCGACCGCGTCCGCGAGCGGCAGGTCGACGTGACGCTCAGGGGCGGTGAGACCGCGACCCTGGAGCGGCGGCTCCTGCTCAGTCGGTCGGTCGCCTCGGTCGCGGGCGGGCTGAGTCCGAGCCCGGAGAACACGATCGGCGTCGAGACGGTCAACGGCAGCGCCGTCTACACCGAGCGGCAGTTCGCGGCCGCCATGGACGACCGGCTGTTCGCGACGATAGGGACCGACGAGGGTACCGCGACCTTCCCGGTCGGCGCGTACGGGCTCGCCGCTGAGGGCGGCGCGCTGACGTCCGAGGGGGCGCCGACGAACACCGACGTAATCGTCACGCGCCTCGACGGCGAGCGGACGCCCAACGAGACGGTGTACTCGCAGGTGCTCGGCGGCCTCGAAGCCGGGTCGACGGTCGAGACCGTCGCCTACGTCGACGGCGAGCGGACCACCTACGACGTGACCGTCGGAGGCGGCGACGGCGGCGACGCGCTCGGGCTTCGGACCCAGCCCGGATACAGCGGCGTCACCGTCGTCGAACTCGGCGTGAACATCTACCCGGCCGAGACGTTCCTCGCCTACCTCGGCGGGAACAACGGCCTGCTGGGCGGCCTGCTGTCGGGCGAGTTCGTCGTCCTCGTCTTCCAGAGCATCTACCTGCCCTTCTTCAGCGCCTTGCCGACCGGGAGCGCCTTCGGCTTCGCCGGCTTCCTCTCGCCGGTGACGAACTTCTATGCCGTCTCCGGGCCGCTGTCCGCCATCGGAGCCGGCGGCGTCTTCACGGCCGCGAACGTCCTGTTCTGGTCGGCGTGGGTCAACCTCAACCTCGGGCTGTTCAACTGCGTGCCGACCTTCCCGCTGGACGGCGGCCACATCCTCCGGGCCAGCGCCGAGTCGTTCGTCGCTCGCCTGCCCGTCGACGACGGCCGCCGGCTCACCTCCGCGGTGACCGCCTCGGTCAGTCTGGTGATGATCACAGGCCTGTTCCTGATGATCTTCGGGCCCGGCCTGCTCAACTGAGCGACGACCGACGGCTGGCTCGGGTCATACACTCTCCGAAGAACGGAAGGGCAAGCTTCCTAAACGCCGATTCCCAACCGTCCTGTATGGTACGACGCGAGCCGCCGCAGACGGAGGAAGGCTGGTACGCCTTCCACGACCTCCGGACGGTCGACTGGGAGGCCTGGCGCGACGCACCCGAACGCGTCCGCGAACGGGCGATCGAGGAAGCGACCGAGTTCCTTGCCTCGGCGGAAGCCGTCGACGACGCCGACGCGGGCGACGCGGCGCTGTACTCGATCGTCGGCCACGAGGCCGACCTGCTGGTCGTCCACCTCCGACCGGCGCTGTCGGACGTGGAACTGCTCGAACGCCGCTTCGAGCGCACCGAGTTCGCACAGTTCACCGAGCAGACCGACTCGTTCGTCTCCGTCACGGAAGCGTCGGGCTACACGGAGCGCGCCCGCGAGTACTTCGACGGCGAGGTCGCCGACGACTCCGGGCTGGCCCAGTACATCCAGTCGCGGCTCCACCCGGAGATCCCCGACAGCGAGCACGTCTCGTTTTACCCGATGTCCAAGCGCCGGGGACCGGACCAGAACTGGTACGACCTGCCGTTCGAGGAGCGGGCCGAACACATGTCCAGCCACGGCGACATCGGTCGCGACTACGCCGGCAAAGTCCAGCAGATGATCACCGGCGCCGTCGGCATGGACGACTGGGAGTGGGGCGTGACGCTGTGGGCCGACGACATGACCGACGTGAAGGATCTCCTCTACGAGATGCGCTTCGACCCCTCGTCCTCGAAGTACGCTGATTTCGGCCCGTTCTACGTCGGCCGCCGGTTCCCGCCGGCCGACCTCGACGCGTACCTTGCCGGCGAGCAGGTTCCGACCGGCGATACCCAGACCGAACCCGAGGCCGCGACCGGCGCCGCCGGCGACCAGTCCGACGGCCACTCCGACTCCGGCGGTCGCCCAGAGGCGTCCGGAGACGACGGGAAGCCCGACGCAGACGGGTCCACCGGCGGAGACGGTTCCGGCACGGCCGGCGGCCCGCCGGCAGCGGTCCAGCAGGACGGGGCCGACGATGCCGCGACGGTCGAGGACATGGGGCGAAAACTCGCCGACTTCGGCGTCTACCCCGAGGAGTACAGCGACGGCGACCACGGGCTGGTCTGTTACGCCGAGGCCGACGCCGAGGACCTCGTCGAGGAGGTCGACGGTCTCCGGGAGAACTTCGAACACTACGACACGCACGTCCTGACGAGCGTCCGCGCCGACCAGGGCCAGGCCGCCATCGTCAGCGTCTGGGCCAACGAACGGGCGGCCTCGACGGCGCTCGGGTTCCTGACGGACATCGGTGCCGTCTCCCGGAGCGTCCGCGGCACGCTGGGCGAGGGGAACGTCGACGGTGACGACACCACCGACGCCGAGGGCAGCGACGACGAGGACGCCGACGCCGAGGCGATCCGGCAGGAACTCGAAGACAGCGGCGTCTACGCCGGCAAGCCCCGCGGCGAGGACGTCTACGCGCTGGTGCTGTACTCCGAGGCCGACCCGGAGACGCTCGACGCGGAGGTGTCGGATCTGCGCGACGGGTTCGACCGCTACGACACCCACGTCAAGACGGCGGTGTACAGCGACCTCGACTCGGAGACGACGGCGGTCGTCAGCCTCTGGGACACCCAGAGCGCCGCCGACACCGCAGCGGACTTCCTGACCGACCTGCCCGAGGTCGTCGGTCGCCCCGAGGACCGCGAGGGCTTCGGCACGATGGGGATGTTCTACACCGTCAAGCCGGAGTACCGCGAGGAGTTCGTCGACACCTTCGAGACGGTCGGCGAGACGCTCGCCGAGATGGACGGCCACCGCGAGACGGCCCTGCTGGCCAACCGCGAGGACGACACCGACATGTTCATCGCCAGCCGCTGGGACGGCAAAGAGGACGCCATGGCCTTCTTCCGCTCGGAGGACTTCCGCGACACCGTCGCCTGGGGTCGCGACGTGCTCGCCGACCGGCCGCGACACGTCTTCCTGGCCTGACCGGTCGAGCAGGGCGGTCATTTTCGCGTGGCGTCACCGGTCGAGCGCCCACAGCGCCAGCGTCAGCGCGGTCGCGGCGACCAGCGCCGCCGCGAGCAGCCCGAACGCCGGGCCGAAGCCGACGACTTCCGAGAGCGTCCCGACGACAGCGGGCGCGACCGCGCCCGCGCCCATCAGCAGCGTCCGGACGACGCCGAGGCTCCCGCCCGCCACGTCGTCGGGGACGAGCGCCATCAGGTACGCTCCCCGGACCGGTCGAAAACCGTGGGCACCCAGCCCGAGGACGACGACCGCGCCGGCCAGCACGAGCGGCCCGGCGGTCGCCGACAGCGCGAGTATCGCGACGAACCCGACCGTCGCAGCGCCGATCGTCAGCGCCAGCACCGGGAGTAGTCCCGCGCGGTCGCTGGCCTCGCCAGTCACGAGCTGGACGAGGCTGACGACGAACAGCGCGCTGAAGAGGAGATTGGCCCTCGCCTCGGAGAGGACGGTCTCCTCGGCGAGATACAGCGGGAGGAAGGCGACGGCGCCGTTGTACGCGAACCCAAATAAGACTGTGACGGACACGAACGCGCTGAACCGCGGGTCGCGAAACAGGTCGAGATACGTGCCGAACGGCACCGCACCGCCGGCGTCCGCGACGGGGGCGTCCTCGGGGAGTCGGCGCGGGACGCGAGCGGCGAACGCGACCGCGGTCACGGCGACCGCGACGCCGCCGGCGAGAAAGAGCGTCCGCCAGGGTGCGCCCAGCAGCGGCGGTAGCGCGGCGACGGCGACGACGGCGGCGGGCGCGGCGACGCCGCCGAACGTGCCGAAGGTGTCGAACACGCCCAGCGCGCGGCCGGTTCGGGCGGGGTAGACCCGC
>ENA-ORDC01002667-ORDC01002667.1-marine-metagenome-genome-assembly--contig:-NODE-2667-length-10307-cov-2.921114_pt1 | contig 10307 bp, 7 predicted proteins | sample MGYA00237783_ERZ508515 | MGnify/ENA primary metagenome ERZ508515 (study PRJEB26186, sample SAMN06268792) | marine metagenome | isolation source: Eden Landing Ponds, San Francisco, CA, USA | place...
GGCGATCATCTGGCAGGACTGGCGGGCCCGGATCGGCTTCCTGATCGTCTTCGTCTACCTCGCGACGGGGCTGTTCGGCCCCCACCTCGTCGACCCCGTACGCGTCGCCGAGGGCGAGGCGCTCATCAGCCCCTTCCAGAACGCCCAGTTCCCGCTGGGGACCGACGACATGGGGCGGGACATCCTCTCGCAGGTGGTGTACTCGACGCCGCCGATCCTGATCATGATGGCCTCTGGCGCCACCGCGACGGTCGCCATCGGGACGTCCGTCGGGGCGCTGGCGGGCTACCGCGGCGGCTGGATCGACAACATCCTCAGTTCGATCACGGACATCTTCATCAACATCCCCGGCTACCCGCTGATCATGGTGCTGTCGCTGATCCTCCCCATCGGGGGGAACCCGGCGGTCATCGGCATCCTCATCAGCGTGATGGCCTGGGGCGGGCTCTCGCGGAAGATGCGCTCGCAGGTGCTGACGCTACGCGAGGAGTCGTTCGTCGAGGCCTCCCGCGCCATCGGCCAGCCCTCGCGGCTCATCGTCTGGAAGGACATCCTCCCGCACCTGATGCCGTACGCGATGATCAACCTGGCCAGCACGGCCCGGCGGATCATCTTCACGGCGGCGGGGCTGTACTTCCTGGGCATCCTGCCGTACGGCGACCCCAACTGGGGCGTCATGCTCAACCGCGCCTACCAGTCCGGGGCGTTCTACCGCCCCGACGCGATGCACTGGTTCCTCATCCCGGCGCTGGCCATCATCTTCATCGGGACGGGCCTGATCCTGCTGAGCCAGTCGCTCGACCGCGTGTTCAACCCCCGCGTCCGGGCGCGCCACGAGAAACACACCGAGAGCAGTGACGTCGAACCAGCGGAGAACTAACGATGACGACCTCACAGACCGGATTCTACGACAGCCCGGAGAGCAGCGATACGATCATGGAGCTGCGGGACATCACCGTCAGCTTCCACATGGACCGCGGGGAGTCCCGCGTCGTCGACGAGGCCGACCTCGACGTCGAGCGCAACGAGATCCTCGGCGTCGTCGGCGAGAGCGGCTCGGGGAAGTCGATGCTCGCCTCCTCGATGCTCGACGCCGTCGTCGACCCCGGCCAGCTCAGCGGCTCGGTCACCTACCACCCCGAGGCCGGCGAGCCCGTCGACGTGCTCGACCAGAGCAAGTCCGAACTCCAGGAGTACCGCTGGGACACCGTCTCGATGGTGTTCCAAGGCGCGATGAGCTCGTTCAACCCCACCCAGAAGATCCGTCAGCACTTCGTCGAGACGCTCGACGCCCACGACTACAACGTCCCCGACGGCATCGAGTACGCAAAGGAGCTGCTGGAGGACCTCTACCTCGAACCCGAGCGCGTCCTCGACTCCTACCCCCACGAACTCTCCGGCGGGATGAGCCAGCGGGCGCTCATCGCGCTGTCGCTGGTGCTGGACCCCGACGTGCTCGTGATGGACGAGCCGACCGCCGCGCTGGATCTCTTGATGCAGCGCTCTATCATCTCGCTCATTCAGGACATCAAGGAGAAACACGACCTCACCGTCGTGTTCATCACCCACGACCTGCCGCTGATCGCCGAGTTGGTCGACCGGGTCGCCGTGATGTACGCCTTCGACCTCGTCGAGATCGGGCCGGTCGACGAGATCCTCGCCGACGCCTCACACCCCTACACGAGACTGCTGCTGAAGTCGACGCCGGACTTAGACTCGACCGTGGACGACATGCGGCCGATCGAGGGGACGGCGCCGGACCCGGTCGACGTCCCGGAGGGCTGTGCGTTCCACCCGCGGTGTCCGCTGGCCGACGAGGAGTGCGTCGCGACCGACCCCGGTCCCTACGAGGTCGGTGACGGCCACTTCGCCCGCTGTCACTTCTGGGAGGACGCCGCCGAGGCCGTCCCGATGGGCGAGGACGCCGCCTCGATGGAGACCTTCGAGCAGACGGCGGACTCGGTCAGCAAGCGCACCTGGGCCGAGCAGGACGAGCCGCTGGTCGCGCTCGACGACATCGAGGTCCACTTCGAGGAGGAGCAACACAGCTTCGAGTTCTTCTCGGAGCCGGCGACGATCCAGGCGGTCGACGGCGTCTCCGTCGACATCTACGACGAAGACGTCCTCGTCTTAGTCGGCGAGTCCGGCTGCGGGAAGACGACGCTCGGCAAGACCGCCGTCGGCCTCCAGCGGCCCACCGGCGGTTCCGTCCGCTACGACGGCGAGGACATCTGGGACGTTCGCGACGGCAAGGGCAGCGGCGAGATGCAGTGGGGTGACATCAGGCGCTCGCTGCAGATCATCCACCAAGACCCGGGTAGCTCGCTCAATCCCCACAGGCGCGTCTCGACGCTGTTAGAGGACCCGCTGAAGCGATGGCAGACCGACCTCGACAGCTACGACCGGAAGGCCCGCATCCTCGGGCTGCTCGAACACGTCGGGATGACCCCGCCGGAGGCGTACATCGACCGCTACCCCCACCAGCTGTCGGGCGGCGAGCAACAGCGGGTCGCCATCATCCGCGCGATGCTGATGAACCCCGAGCTGATCCTCGCCGACGAGCCCGTCTCCGCGCTGGACGTGAGCCTGCGCGTCGAGCTGATGGACCTGATGATCCAGCTCCAGGAGGAGTTCGGCACCTCTTACCTCTACATCTCCCACGACCTGGCCAACGCCCGGTACATCACGGAGAAGACCGGCGGCCGGATCGGCATCATCTACCTCGGCCGACTCGTCGAGGTCGGGCCGCCCGAGCAGATCATCCACAACCCCCAGCACCCCTACACGAAGGCGCTGCGGTGGGCGACGCCGGAGCTTCGACCGGGCGGTGACGAGGTCGAGGAGACGCCGCTGCGGGAGATCGACATCCCGGACGCGGAGAACCCGCCCAGCGGCTGCCGGTTCCACACCCGCTGTCCGGTCGCCCGCGAGGCCTGCGTCACCGAGGAGCCCGGCGACTACGAGGCCTCCGACGCGCAGGCCCACGAGGTGGCCTGCTTCCGGGCGCTGGAGGACCACGAGTACTGGAACAGCCAGCCGCTCGACGAGGACGCCGACCTCATCCACCCGACCCGCGACGACTGACGCCGCCGCTCTCCGCCAGTCGTCCCTTCTCTCAGGTCGTCTCTCCGCCCGCCGTTCGATTCTTCCCGCACGTCACCGCCCAAACCGTTCGATCCTTCCCGCGCGTCACCCGACCGCACACCCCAACAAATATATGGACATACCGAGAAAGCCGCAGTAATGAGTTCCCCCAGTCCGACGCCCGAATCGACGAGTGTAGAGTCCACGGAGAGCCGACTGGACGCCGTCGCGGAGCTGTTCTCCCGGTCGATATCGCTGAAGGTCGCCGCCGCCGGGGTCGTCCTGTACGCGCTCGCCTTCGCGATCGACGTGCTGCTGGCGATACCGTACCGCGTCGAGGCCCAGTCCTCGCAGTTCGACCTCTGGGGGCTGTGGGCGGCGATCATGGGTATCTGGGGCGCCACGCTGTTCCTGATCGGGACGGTCACCTTCGCCGTCATCTGGTGGAAGCGCCAGTAAGGACTCGGTCCCGAGCGGTTTCCGCTGTCGTTCTCGGTCGGAGAACCTCGAAGAACTGGAAAGCGGATGCGCGGTCGATCCACGCGGTCGCGAGCGTCGAACGACGAGTCGGTACCGCGAAAAGCTGTTTTCGGACGGGCGTCTCGGTCGTGAGTGTCTCCGATTCGGCCGGCGAGCGAGTCAGGCCGGCGGCGAGTCCCACTCCTCGGCGTCGTCCTGTGGGTCGTAGCCGATGCGGGCCCGGGCGTGTTCGAGGTCGAACCACCGGCGGCGGTTGTCGCTGACGCCGGCGAAGACGTCGAACTCGACGGCGTCGTCCTGCAGACAGCAGTCGACCTCGTGGGCGAAGTCACGGCGGGACTGCCAGGTGGCCTTCATCCGGGCGACCTGCCGGTCGTACTCGGCGCTACCGCGCTCGAAGTCGCCGTCGTCGACGCCGTGCTCGGCGTTGCCGTAGGGGTGGTCGTACTCCGGCATGTTGAGGGTGCAGACCCGCAGCGCGTAGAACTGCTCGGGGTACTCGAAGTTCTCGACGTAGTACCGGCCCAGCGCCTCGCCGAAGCACTTCGTGACACCGTAGAAGGAGTCCGGCCGGACCGGGTCGGTGTGGTCCAGCACGAGGTCGGAGTCGCGCGTGTAGAGGTCGGGGGCGAACTCCTCCTCGTACTCGCCCATGACGTGGTTCGACGAGAGGAAGACGAACGACTCGACCTCGTTGTTGCGGGCGGCCTCCAGGGCGTTGTACGTGCCGAGGACGTTGGGCTCGAAGACGTCGTCCCAGTCGCCCTCGGGATAGGGGTAGGCGGCCATGTGGATCATCGCGTCGTGGCCCGCGGCGGCGGCGTCCAGCGCGTCGCCGTCGGTGACGTTCCCGACGACGGTGTCGTAGCCGCCGTAGGGGTGGTCCTCGGGGCGGTCGGAGCGGTTGAAGTATGTGAAGTCGTACTCGTCGCGGTCGTGCAGGTGGTCGATGAGCGCGGTGCCACACCGTCCGTACGCGCCGGTGACTAACACGTCCATACCACACAGGGGGCGCGTGTACGTAATAAAACGTCCGTTCCGGGGTCGGCGGACGGTTCCAGTTCGTCGGGTACGAGCCGGCCGGCTCGCCGGTCACGAGTCGTCGCGGTAGCGCTCGACGGCGTCGGTGTCGACGGTGACGCCCAGGCCCGGTTCCTGGGGGACGGCCAGCGAGCCGCCGGTCGGGTCCAGCGGCGTCTCCAGCAGGTCGTCGCGCAGCGGGTTCGGGCTGCGGTCGCACTCGATCAGCATCGGGTCCGGGACGTTGCGCGTGTGCGGGTACTCGGAGACGCTGGCGGCGAACTGCACCGCCGCCGTCATCCCGACGGCGCTGTTCCAGATGTGGGGCCTGACGGCGACGTTCTCGGTGCTCGCCATGTCGGCGATCCGGCGGGCCTCCGAGAGGCCGCCACAGCGTGCGAGGTTGGGCTGGACCACGTCGACCAGCCGGTCGTCGATCAGCCGCTTGAACTCGAAGCGGCCGTAGTGGGCCTCGCCGGCCGCCAGCGGCACGTCGACCCGACCCCGCAGCTCGCGGTAGCCGGAGAGGTTTTCGGGCGGCACCGGCTCCTCCATCCACTCGATGTCGTACTCGGCGATGGCTTCGGCCGTCCGAACGGCCTGGTCGGGGCGGTAGTTGCCGTTGATATCGACCATCAGCCGGGCGTCGTCGCCGAGGATATCGCGGGCGGTCCGGACCCGCTCGTCGTCCTCCTCGACGCCGGTGCCGATCTTGATCTTGGCGGCCGCGAACCCCTCGTCGACGGCAGTCTCGATCGGCTCGGCTATCGGGCGGTCGCGCTCGGTGAAGTACATCGTCGAGGCATAAGGCAGCAGTTCGCGGCACTCGCCGCCGCCGAGCAGCCGGTGGACCGGACGGCCGACGGCCTTGCCCCGGATGTCCCAGCAGGCGACGTCGACGGCGCTGAGCGCGCTCTGGACGAACACGTCCCCGCCGAAGTGATAGGCGTTCGTGTACGAGCGGTCCGCCAACTGCTCGACGTCGAACGGGTCCATGCCGACGACGGTGTCGCGGAACAGCTCGTCAACGACTCCCTGAACGATGCTCCCAGGCGCGAAGGCTTCGCCCCAGCCGACGAGCCCGGTGTCGGTCTCCAGGCGGAGCAGCGTCGTCGCGCGGTCGTGGCCGAACCCGCGGGCGTCGCCGAGCCCCTCGCCCTCGGGCAGCGAGTAGGACAGTCCGATGACCTCCAGATCGGTGATCTCCATGGAGGGGACAGCGGTACAGCCGCACAAATAGCTTGTGACCGCGGGCACGCCGAGCGACGGGTCCGGCCGTCGGTTGACGCGAGTGAACGGATACCCTCGCGGTTCGGATCGGCCGAACCGTGTCGGCGACCGCGCCGCCCGAACGAGCGGCGCCCCTGTCCGGACAGACGATGGCTTTATACTGACCGGGATGAATTACCGGAGTATGCGTTCGTCAGCCGAGCGGGTCCAGGAGCGCCTACGGGGCGTTGCTGTTGGACTTCTAACACCATTCGACGACGACCTGGCGGTCGAGTACGACAAGCTCGCGGACAACGCCACGTCGCTGTACGACCAGGGTATCAGGACGTTCCTCTCGCCCGCCAACATCAGCGAGTACCATTCGCTCTCCCGTGAAGAGCGCATCGAGAGCGCCCGAGCGACGGTCGGGGCGCTGCCGGACGACGCCTGCGTGCTCGCGGGCGTCGGCGGAAGCACCTCGGAAGCGTGCGACCTCGTCCGGGCGTACGCCCGCGACGGCGTCGACGCGATGATGATCATGCCGCCCGACCACACGTACGTCCACGAGCAAGGGCTGCTGGACTACTACCGGGAGATCGCGGCCGCGTCCGAGCAGCCGCTGGTGCCCTACGTCCGGGGGTACGACCCGTCGGTGGACTTCCTGGCGGAGATGACCCACATCGACGAGGTCGCCGGGATCAAGTACGCGCTGCCGGACTCCGTGAAGCTCGGCGCCGGCGTCGCCGCGGGCTCGGACGACGTCGTCTGGGTCGACGGCCTCGCCGAGCCGTACGCGCCGGCGTTCTGGGCGGAGGGCATCGAGGGCTTCTCGGCCGGCGTCAGCAACTTCCGACCGGAGGTCGGGCTGGCCATGTACGACGCGCTCGTCGAGGAGGACTGGGAGCACGCACGAGAGCTCCGGAACGCCTGTCTCCCCTACCAGCGGCTGCGCGACGAGACCGGGCAGAACAACACGCTCTCCGGTGCGATCAGCGTCCCCGTCGTCAAGAAGGGGCTGGACATGGCAGGCCTCCACGGCGGGACCAACGTCCGAGAGCCCATCCGCCCGCTCGGCGAGGCCGAGAGCGCCCGCGCCGAGGAACTCTACGCCGACCTCGACGCCGAGCTCGACCGCCTCCTCGGCTGACCGCGACGCCCGCCGCGACCGGACGGGACGACTCCGGTCGCCAGCCACCGGTCTCCGCTTTTTTCCTCGACCCGTTTTCGACCATTCGGTAAAACCGAACGGTCTCGGAGAGAGTCACCGCGTCGACCCGGTCGAGAACGCGCGGCCGGAGCGACTCGGTGGGGAGAAGATCAGTCCTCGTAGTGGAACTCGGTCCAGGGGCCCTCGGTGAAGGGGTACTCGTCGACGACGTCCATGTCCACCTCGACGCCCAGGCCCGGCTCGTCGGGGACCGAGAGCTCGCCGTCGTCGATCGACGGCTCGCCCTCGATCAAGTCGAACGCCAGGTCGAAGGGGTACATCCCGGGGTCGGGCGCGTCCCCGACGTCGAGGGCGGGGTCGTCTTCGAAGACGGGGTACTCGACGAGCGAGGTCTCCGGCGCGGCGGCGACCAGGTGGGCGTTGGCCGCGAGGCCGAGCCACGTCCCGAAGTTGTGCGGGACGAACTCCACGTCGCGGCCGCGACAGAACTCGACGGCCTCGCGACATCCCGAAAACCCCTCGTGGTGGCGCACGTCGCCCTGCAGGAACTCGACCGCGCCCGTCTCGCCGAGGTCGACCAGCCCGTCAGGTGTGGGCTCGCTCTCGCCGCCGGCCAGCCCCGCACCGGTCTCCGCCAGATCGCGGTAGCCCGCGTAGTCGTCGGGCTCGACGGGTTCCTCGACCCAGTAGGCGCCTCGCTCGGCGGCGTGAGCGACGATGTCGCGGACCGTCTCCGCGCCGTAGGCCTCGCCGAGCTTCCACCACGTGTGGGCGTCGAGCATGAACTCGCAGTCGGAGAGCGTCTCGGCGAGGCGGTCTATCGTCTCGCGGTCGCCTTCGGGGCCGATACCGGGGCGGTACTTGTAGCCGAAGAATCCGAGGTCCTCGATCACCGCCGCTTGCTCGACGTAGCCGGACGGCTCCATGTACATCCCGGCGCTGGCGTACAGCGGGAGCGTCGTCTCCGGCTCCGTGCCGTACTCCGCGGCGAGCAGCTCGTAGACCGGCGCGCCGGCTTCCTTCCCCAGCAGGTCGTAGACGGCCACGTCGAGCGCCGAGACGGCCTCCGTCCGAACTCGCTCGGGGAGGTCCGCGTCGGCGAGCAGGTCGTGAACGTCTGCGGGCGCCTCGACCGTCTCGCCCTCGACGGCGTCGGCGACCGGGCCGTTCACGACGTCGGCGAACGTGCCCTGGGAGTCGCCCTCGAAGTACTCCCGCATCGCGGAACTGCTCGCGCCCGCCGTCGCCGCGCCGCGCAGCCCGTCGGCCGTCTCGACGACGACGAGCACCACGTCGCGTTTCAGCAGCCGCCGGGTCCCCCCGTGAAAGGGGCGGTCCTGCGGCGGGTCGATCGGCGACGACAGCGCGACACCGGTGACTTCGCGAATGTCCATGCCTCTCGTGGGTCTCGGCCCGTATAAAAAATACCGACACCGAACCGACGGATCGCCCGACGCAGCCGTTCTCGACCGGGGAATCCGGGCAGTGACTCGCTCGCTCCCGCGGTCGGGAGCGTCTCGCCACCGGGAAGCCCGCCCGATCGACCCCTCGCGGCCGCCGCAACCGGGCAGTAGCCGAGTTTTCGTTCCCCACAAGAGAACGTAGTTCGGCCGAAAGAGCGGCAGAGACGGCGGATACGGGCGATGTTGAGATGGGCGCCGAGAGCACCCATATCAGTCACCTTCGGCCGAATTACTGGGTAGTGTGGTCCGGAGGAGGCGTTCACGGTGTCACGACAAACGGGCGCCGGACGGTGAGCCGAGGCCGCAGCGGGTCGCCGCGGCCGAACCGCTGTGGACCGACTCGTGAACCGCTCGAAGCCCCGAAACCACGTGTTTCAGGCCTATCTCGGTTCGCGAGTCGTCTCCCTCTATCGGTAGTGTCCGGGGTTCGCCACAGAGCAGATTACAGTGATATACCTGTAATGGTTCGGTGGTAGGGAACCGTCCGGAGCCGTTCGCGGCCGTTGGCGGGTCGCAACGGCCCGCTACCGCGACTGCGGTTCGGTCGTGCGTCCAAGGACTTATGCCGGTGCCAGGGACAGAGTCGCGTATCGATGCTTCGAGTTACGGTCTGGAACGAGAACGTCCACGAGCGCGAGGAGCCGGCGGTGGCGGAGCGCTATCCCGAGGGCATCCACGGCGCTATCGCGGAGAGCCTGGACGGCGAAGACCGGGAAGTCCGGACGGCGACGCTCCAGGCGGACGAACACGGGCTCACCGAGGAGGTCCTCGCGGAGACGGACGTGCTCGTCTGGTGGTCGCACTGCGCGAACGACGAGGTGCGCGACGAGGTCGCCGACCGCGTGGTCGACCGCGTCCACGAAGGGATGGGGTTCATCCCGGTCCACTCGGGCAAGAACTCCAAGCCGTTCAAGCGGCTGATGGGGACGACCTGTAACATCAAGTACCGCCACGGCGGCGAGACCGAGCGCATCTGGGCCGCCGACCCCGGCCACCCCATCATGGACGGCCTGCCCGAGCAGTTCGAGGTGCCCGCGACGGAGATGTACGGCGAACCCTACGACGTGCCCGAACCCGACCGCACGGTCATGATCTCCTGGTTCGAGGGCGGCGAAGTGTTCCGGTCGGGCATCTGCTACCGACGCGGCCGCGGCCGGATCTTCGCGTTCCGCCCCGGCCACGAGGAGTACCCCATCTACTACCAGGACGAGGTTCAGACGGTCGTCGACAACGCCGTCGAGTGGGCCGCCCCGACCGAGGGCGCCGACGCCGTCTACGGCGAAGTCGAACCGGTCGAGCGGGAGTAGAGACGTCTCCGACGTTCTACCGCCCCGTCGGGTGAAGACCCACGGTTTTCGACTTGTATTTGAGTCACATCTGAGTCACCTCTCAGTTGCACACCGGTTGCATCCTGGCCCAGTCTTCTCTCGTATAAGTATATCTAGAAAATATTTATCAATAGTGTGTTTGTAGAACTGATCGCTGTTACACATGACAGACCAGAACAGACGGACGTTTCTCCGGGCGCTCGGGCTCGGGGCGACGGCGGCAGTCGCATCGAACTACGCGGCCGACCGCGCGGCGGCGGCGACGATCACGGTCGAGGGCGCGGGCTACGACATCTGGAACGACCGCGACGAGTTCCACTACTACTACACGGAGGTCGACGGCGATTTCGACGTGACAGTCCGGGTCGACAGCCTCGCCGACACCGACGAGTGGGCGCGCGCCGGCCTGATGGTCAGGCAGACGCTGACCGACGACGCCGAACACGCGATGATCCGGAAGACGCCGGGTAACGACACGTCCTTCCAGTGGCGGTCCGACGACGGCAGCGACGCCCAGAGCACGACTTCTGGCGGAACCGGCGAAGCCGAGACGTC
>ENA-ORDC01002668-ORDC01002668.1-marine-metagenome-genome-assembly--contig:-NODE-2668-length-10306-cov-2.961189_pt1 | contig 10306 bp, 10 predicted proteins | sample MGYA00237783_ERZ508515 | MGnify/ENA primary metagenome ERZ508515 (study PRJEB26186, sample SAMN06268792) | marine metagenome | isolation source: Eden Landing Ponds, San Francisco, CA, USA | place...
ACGGAGGTGGTCGACCTCGTTGTAGATCTCGACCTGCCGACGCTCGTCGTCGCTCGCTCCGGTCTGGGGACGCTCAACCACACGGCACTGACCGTCGAGGCGCTCCGGAAGCGGGAGATTCCGGTCGCTGGCGTCCTGTTGAACCGCTACGCGGGGGCCTCCGTGGCGGAGCGGAGCAACCCAGAGGAACTCGAAGCGATGTGTGACTGTCCGGTCTGGACCCTCCCCGAGCGCTCGCTCGAGTCGCCCGCAGACGTGCGGGCGCTGGGGGCGGAACTGCCCGAGAAAGAGGACCTGTGGGCCACACCCGAGCGCGGCTAATGAGCTCTCCGTTCTGTCTCGGGGAATTCCCCCTCACTACACAGTCCGGGGGTGGATTCGCCCCGCCCGAAAAGAAGCGCTACTCCTCACCATCGACAACCGCATCGGCCTCTGAAGGCGGTTCGATGTGGAACTCCTCGGCCTCTCGGGCGAATTCCTCGACAGCCATGCCCTCTACATCGGCCAGTTGTTCGGTGACCTCCGCTCGTGTGAGTATGTTCTCGTCTGGCCATCGAGAGTCCATATTGATTGGTAGTGGAGTTGTCCGTATAAGCTTGTGTGGTCGTTCACCGGCACTGTTCAGATTAGCGAGACACGAGGAAGAAAGCCCTCGGCCACCTCGCAGACCACGCTGAGCGACATATTCTCGCTTCGCTCGAATAGGGGCCGCTCAGCGGCTGCGACGCGGCCTCGCCCTTTCAGTCCGCCAGGAGCGTGGAATGAGTAACAGTCACAGGTCTGGTGTTTGTCGGGCTAAATTGAACAGTGCCGGACAGTGGCCACCGATGCTCGGAGCACACCGGCGGTCACTCCTCCGAGACGGACTCGACCTGGCGCTCGGTCACGCGCACGCCCTTCTCGGCGAGATACCGCATCCGCTGGCGGGCGAAGTCCTCCTCGCGAGTCCCCTGCGTCGCGAGCACGTACATCCGCGCCCGGCCGGCGGGCCGCATCGTCCGACCGGCGCGCTGGGCCCCCTGCCGGCGCGAGCCGCCCAGCCCCGAGGCCACGATGGCGACTTCGGCACTCGGCAGGTCGATACCCTCGTCGCCCACCCGCGAGACGACGAGCGTCCGCAGGGTTCCCTCGCGAAACTGCTCGAAAAGCTTTTCGCGGCGGTGGTGGGGCATCTCGCCGCTGACGAAGGGGACGTTCAGGGCCTCGGCCAGTGCCTGCCCCTGGTCGAGGTACTCGACGAAAACCAGCGCCTGCTGCTCGCCAGCGCGGGCGAGTAACTGCTCGACTTCGGCCAGTTTCGCGGGGTTGGTCGCGGCGCGCTGGCGGCGCTCGTGGCCCTCGCTACTGACGTACTGGTTCCGGGCGTCCTCGGTTTCCCAGGGGACGTAGCGAATCTCGACCTCGGGTTCGGCGACGAAGCCCGCATCGAACAGCGCCTCCCAGTCGGTGCCGATGGGCGGGCCGATGAGCGTGAAGATGTCCTTCTCCCGGTCGTCCTCGCGCACGGGCGTCGAAGAGAGGCCCAGCCGGTATCTCGTCTGCAGGTCTGCGCTCCGGCGATAGAGCGGTGCGCTCACGTGGTGGACCTCGTCGTAGACGATGAGCCCCCATTCCCGGCTGTCGAACAGCGCTCGGTGGCGGTCCATCCCGGCCGTCCGGTAGGTGGCGATGGTGACCGGCCGTACCTCCTTCTCGCCGCCGTGGTACTCGCCAATCTGGTCCGCGGTCAGACTCGTCTTGGCCAGCAGTTCCTCGCGCCACTGGCCGGCGAGTTCGCGGCCGGGCACGAGAATCAGCGTCTCGCCCCCCACCGCGGCCAGAATCGACAGCGCGGCGACGGTCTTGCCACTGCCCGGCGGGCCGACGAGGACGCCCGAGCGCTGGGCCATGAAGTTCTCGACCCAGGCCTCCTGGTACTCCCGCAGCGTCAGGGTCGTCTCGACGTCGAGGGCCGCACCGCTGTCGAGGTCCCGGCGGTCCCGGACGGGATAGCCAGCCTCGTAGAGGACCCGCTTCACCTCGGCGACGGCCTCCTCGGCGACCCAGCTCTCGGTGTCGGAGATGGCCGCGCGCAACTGGCCGTCGTCGAGTTTCTGCCGGGCGACGTTTCCCATCAGGTCCTCGGATTCTGCGCGCAGCACGACGTAGCCCTCCTCGTGGGTGCGCAGCGTGAAGCGGGTCGCGCGCCGGTGCTGGGCCGCGAGCCAGTCGTCGAGGGCTGGATAGCGTTCGGGCAGCACGTCGTGGACGGTCCCGAGCAGCCCCTCGACGTCGTCGTAGGGGGCCTGCCAGACGTCCGCCTGGCGAATCTCGTACTTGTAGGCACCCGAGCCCGTCGTCTGGACGAGCCGGGCGAACTGTGCGAGCTGTGCGCGGGTGAACTGCCGGGGCTGGTCGGCGATAATCTCCCGCTGGTTGGGGAAGACCACCAGGCGTTCCCGGTCGGTCATGCGCGCCCAGTCGCTGGGATACCAGACGACGGGGTCCGCGGAGACATCCAGTCGCTCGGCGGCCCCCGACTCGGCGAGGGCGTCGAGTTCGGCCGTCGCCGCGGCCTGACTGACGTCGGTCGCCTGGGCGTACCGCGTCGCGTTGACGACCGGCCGGCCCAGCGCCTCGAGGGCGTCGTAGAACGGCGCTGCCGGGTCGGCGTCGGGGCGGTCGGTCCCGTCTGCGGGCGGTGCTGTTCCGTCCCCGTCGTCGGCTTCGCGTTCTGCGGCCGGGTCGTCGTTCGCTTCGCGTTCTGCGGCCGAGTCGTCCTCCGCTGTCACTGCCCACCCGTAGTCGGTCGCGCCTCAAACGGCTTGCGTCCGGCGGCGAGAGACGGGCAGGCGAGCGAAACCGGAACGGCCGCCCTCGACGGAGCGCTCAGGTCAGCAGTTCGATGTCGTAGCCCCCCGCCTCCAGCGCGGAGACGAGTTCGTCGACGTGGTCGGGGCCCCGGGTCTCCAGGTCGACCTCGATTTCGGCGTCCTCCATCGACACGTCCCGCGAGGTCCGGTCGTGCTGGATGGCGAAGATGTTGGCCTCCGTCTCGGTCACGATTTCGACGAAGTGCTCGAGCGCGCCGGGTCGGTCGGGCAGGACGGTGCGAAGGCGGAGATACCGCCCCGTCTCGATGAGGCCGCGGACGATGACCGTCGAGAGGAGGTTCAGGTCGATATTTCCGCCCGAGAGCACGGGAACGACGACCTCGTCCTCCTGCCAGGAAAAGCGCTCGGCCAGCAGCGCCGCCAGCGGGGCCGCACCGGCTCCCTCGGTCAGGGTCTTGCCCCGCTCCAGCAGCGTCACGACGGCGGTGGCAATCTCGGCGTCGGAGACGGTCACCACCTCGTCGACCCGCTCGCGAATGACGCGGAAGGTCTTCTCGCCGACCGACCGGGTCGCGATGCCGTCGGCGATGGTGTCGACGCTGTCGAGTTCGATGGGTTCGCCCGCCTCGAGTGACTGCGCGGCGCTCGCAGCCCCTTCGGCCTGGACGGCGACGACACGCACGTCGGGTGCGATGCCCTCGAGGGCAGTCGCCACTCCCGAGACGAGGCCGCCACCGCCCAGCGAGACGACGACCGTCTCGACGGACGGGAGCGCGTCGACGATTTCGAGGCCGATGGTTCCCTGGCCGGCCATCACCGCCCAGTCGTCGAACGCCGGGAGGTAGAACCGCCCGGACTCGCGTTCGATTTCGCGGGCGCGAGCGGCCGCCTCGTCGTAGTCCAGCCCGTGGAGTTCGACGGTCGCACCGTAGTTGCGGGTGGCCTCGATTTTCGAGGTGGGGGCGTACTTCGGCATGACGACCGTGGCGTCGACGCCCATCCGGGTCGCCGCGAGCGCGACGCCCTGGGCGTGGTTGCCGGCGCTGGCGGTGACGACGCCAGCCGCGCGCTGGGCCGCCGAGAGCGTCGCGATGCGGTTGGTCGCGCCCCGAATCTTGAACGACCCCGTTCGCTGGAGCATCTCCTGTTTGAGGTGGACCTCCGCGCCAGTCATCTCCGAGAACGTGTAGGAGTACGACAGCGGGGTCTCTCGCGAGGTCTCGGCGACCCGCTCGCGAGCCGCCAGCACGTCGTCGAGTTCGAGCATACCGGCGGTAGGCGACGACAGCAGTTAGTGGTGGGGGTCGGGCCAGACGTGGTCACGCGTGCCGGGGCCGGTGCTCCAGGGCGGCCAGAAACGCGACTGAAAAGCGGAGTCGTGTGACCCGCAGTCGCGACTGCACTCCACGGAATGTGACGGGGGTAATTAAATTCCCGTATGACGTGAGACCGACGAAACCCCCTGAAGGCACCGGGATGTGCCAGCCGTCAGACGGCCGCGTGCCGTCGAGAGGTGGCCGGGGTTTCGGAGAATGGCCCCGGAGAAATCCCCTCTCACACCGAGGCAGTCTGAGCGGCCTCGGCGAGCAGCTCGACGCCAATCCGGAGTTCCCGGTCGCGCACGTCGAGCGGCGGCAGGAGTCGAAGCGTCTTCCGCCCGCAGCCGAGCGTCAGCAGGCCCTCGTGGAAGGCCGCCTCCATGACCGCGTCGCGGTACTCGGGGCTCTCGAACTCCACAGCGAGCATCAGGCCGAGGCCGCGGACGTCGACTGCCCCGGGGAGGGTGGCCTCCTCGAGCAGTTCGACCGCCTGCCGGCCCTGGGTTTCGGCGTGGGACAGGAGGTCGTGTTCCTCGATGGCGTCGATGGTCAGCGCGCCGACGGCCGACTTGAGGATGTCACCGGCACCCCAGGTCGAGGAGAGCCGACTGCGCTCGTCGGGAAAGACCTCTTCCCGCGAGATGGTCGCCCCCACCCGGAGGCCCTTCGCGCTGGCGATGACGTCCGGGTCGAAGGCGTAGTGGTCGCTGGCCCACCACTCGCCGGTCCGTCCCAGTCCCGACTGTATCTCGTCGGCGACGAGCGGGACGTCGAAATCGTCACAGCAGGCGGCCAGTTCCGCACCGAATTCCTGGCTCGGAATGCGGTAGCCGCCCTCGCCCTGGACCGGTTCGACGACGATTGCGGCGACCTCCGCGGGGTCGACTGACCCGCCCGGCCCGAGCAGGCGGCGGAGCGCGGAGGTCTCCCCGGTGAAAAAGCCACAGTCGCAGGTGGCGGCCGAACAGTCCCGGTCGGTACAGAAGGGGACCGCCTCCACACTCGCAATCTCGGGGAACTGCTGGCGATGAACCGCCTTCGAGCGGTTCAGCGAGAGCGTGCCCAGCGTCCGACCGTGGAAGGCCCCCAGCGTGGTGACGAGGTACTTCCCGCGCGTGAAGTCGAAGGAAATCTTCAGCGCGTTCTCGACGGCCTCGGCCCCGCTGTTCGAGAGGAAGACGGTGTCCATGCCGTACTGGGCCGAGATGTCGGTGAGGCGGGCCATCAGGTCTGCCGGCCCGGGCAGTGGCGCGTCACCGACGCTCTCTGCGGGGAGGTAGAAGTCCTGGCCGGCGATGGTCAACGGGTCGGGGACGTCGAATTCTGCCAGTGGGTCCATCACCTTCGGGTTGTTGTACCCGAGCGGTATCGTCCCGACCTGCGCGGTGAAATCGAGCAACACGTTGCCGTCGACGTCGGTGCAAAACGGGCCGATTGCAGGCGCGGTGTAGTCCCAGACGAAGTCGTAGACGTACGTGCTCGGGGCAGCGTGGCGGTGGTGAAAGTCGACCGTCCGCCGGGCCGACTCGCCCGGCAGGGACTCCACCCGTGGTTCGACCGTGTCCCGTTCCATAGTTTCTCTTGGGCCCCGACGCTTATACGATTGGCCGGCCCCGTGGAGGCGTTGGCCGGCCCCGTAGATACGAGCGCTGTTCTTCGGAAAAACTGTGAAGAGACCGAGAGCAAGCGACGGCGGCGGACCTCAGCGGTCGACGTACTGTTCCTCCCACTCCTTGCGTGCCTCAATCTCGCGTTTGCCCCGACGCGTCAGACTGTAGTAGTTCGTCCGCCGGTCGAGTTGTCCCTTCTCGACGAGGCCCTTGTCCACGAGGGTATCGAGGTTGGGATAGAGGCGACCGTGATGAATCTCTTTCTCGTAATACCCCTCGAGTTCGTCCTTGATAGCGAGACCGTGCGGGTCGTCCCGGCCAGCGATGACGTAGAGCAGGTCTCGTTGAAAGCCTGTGAGGTCGTGCATTGGTATTGCCTAGATAGTTGTTCGTGTCTGAATCTATTAAATATGTCGTTCACAATACGTGGGTGAGATAACACGAAAGGCAATCTGATAGGTTCGGGCCCGAAATCCCGGTCCCAGCCAGGAGTGTGGGTGCGAAGCCGTCCCATCGGGGGGTCTGTCACCGGGGCGGTCGGCGGTGGATGGGTCGCGCACCCACGAACGGGGAGGTTGCGCCCGCGAACGGCGAGGTCGCACCCGCGAGCGTGTCTGACCACGCCTGGTGGGCGATTACTGAACATCCCCGGTATCCTGACTCGCGAGCGACCACTCGGATTGTCGAACCCACCAGAAGGCGGGTCGGTCACGATGGCGACAGGTGCCCCGACAGTTCGGGTTCCCGGCAGTTCGTCGCGCCCGGACAGCGACCGACCGCCGGAACTGGTTGTCCCATCAGCGCCGACTCTCGACGTACTGCCCGACGTGGTCGTCCATCCGGCGCTTGTAGCCGGCCTGCCGGGCGAGACGGTCGAGTTCTCGCGAGACCAGGCTGCCATACTGCATGGCTTTTTTCTCCCGGTCGACCAGTTCGTCGGGCAGCCACGGCCGGACCGCCTCCCGGAGCGCCCACTTGCGCGTGCCGTCCCTGACGAGGTGGTCGCCACCGAGGGCGAGAGCACTCGCCACGACGCGGTCGTGGAGGAAGGGCAAAACCGGGTCGAGGCCCGCATCGCGGACGGCGAGGACGTCCCGTTCGAGTTGGTCGGGGAGGCCGGCAAGCACTTCCCGGCGGGCCCCGCGGACGGTGTCGGCAACCACCCGGTCGTCGTCTGGTGCCGTCGCGATCTTCGCGTAGCCCCCGAACAGTTCGTCGGCCCCCTGCCCGAGCGCCAGGGCCTCGAAGCCATCGGCGCTGGCCCGCGATGCGACCAGCGAGAGGGCGAGCGCGATGGGCACGTCCATCGCGTTCGTGCGGCCGATGGTCCGGGAAACCTCGGGAACGGCCGACTCGAGGGTGTCGTGGTCGAGTTCGACGACGCGCAGGTCGCGGTCGAGGTGTGCCGCGCCCGACCGGGCGGCCGCGACGTCGTGGCTGTCCGGGAAGCCGACGACGTACAGTGGCGCGTCGAGGCGGGCCGCGAGGACGGCCGAATCGACGCCACCGGAGAAGGCGACGGCCAGATTCGCGGTGTCGATCCCCGACAGCGTCGTGTCCAGTGCCTCCCGGACCGCAGAGATAGCGGCGCTATCCGTCGAATAGGGGTCGGGGGCTGGCAACGTCCAGACCCGTTCGGAGGTCCCGTCGGTGGCGGCGTGTCCGGCTGGAACGGACTGGGGTTCGGAGAGGTTCCGGTGGTCGTGACTGAACCGCGCCGGACGGTCGCGCTCGAAGAAGAGTGGATACCGCCCCAGAACGTCCCGCACGAGGCGGCCATCGACCGCGCCGGCGAAGCCAGCGGTCCCGGGCAAGGGGTCGGCCTGCTCGATGGCCGCTGTGACAACTTCGGGGTCGGCCCCACGGAGCGTCACGATGTCTCACCGGAGCGCTGCCCGCGTGGCTCGTCCCGATGGCACGATGACGTGACCCGACGCACGGGCGAGAGTTGGTGACTGGCAGCCAAAAGAAGCCCGGTCCGCCCGGCGGGGTCCGGGCCACCAGGTCTCGCCGAGGGACTACTCCCGACCAGCCGGTCGGCGAGCGCCCGACGCCCGAGCTGGCGCGCCGTCGGTCGGCGAGTGGTTGCCAGCGTCTCCTGACCGCCCCCAACCACTCAACTCTTAACCCGCTCGGTTGTAGGCAGGGCTAGATGGTCCGTGATACACTCGCGGACGAGCACGCCGACCCCGAGTCGGTCCTCGAGGCGCTGGAGGACGAGGCCTGTCGGGAGATTATTCGCGCACTCACGGAGCCGATGACCGCCGAGGAGATTTCCGAGGCGACCAACATCCCGACCTCGACGACCTACCGGAAACTCGAACTGCTCACTGACGCCGACCTGCTCGAGGAGGGTATCGAGGTCCGGTCGGACGGGCAACACGCCAGTCGCTACGTGGTGGGCTTCGACCAGGTGGTCATAGCCCTCTCCGAAGAGCGCGAGTTGACCGTCGACATCTCGCAGACCGCCGAGACGCCCGACGAGCGCCTCGCAACACTCTGGTCGGAGGTTCGCAAGGAAACATGAGAGCACACGAAATTAGTCTGACGACGCCAGTAGTCCAGAACGAACCGAACGAGACGTCCCAGCAGGAGGTGCACTGAATGGTCGAAATCTATTTCGTGATGGGCCTGAAGACGCTCACACTCGTACTCGGAGGGCTCATCACATTCCTCGCTTACCGGGCCTACAGCCGGACGGGCGACCGGTCGCTGGGCTTTCTCGCGGTCGGCTTCGCCATCGTGACCTGTGGCACCTTCCTCGCGGGCGTCGCCGACCAGGTCCTCCAGGCCGACCTGCAGATTGGTCTCGTCATCGAGAGTAGTCTGGTGACGGTCGGTTTTCTCTTCATCCTCTACTCGCTGTACACGACCGCCGAGTAGGCCGTTACGACCGCGTGGCTGGCCTACCGCGTTCCGTGACCCGCACTTCGTTTCGACTGTAGCGCCCCCGCCACCACACTATCGGGTCTCAGAGAAAGCCGGCATTGAGTGCACCGATGAGGCCAGCGACCACGAGCAACGCCGTCGCCAGCACCGACGCGGCCAGGAACAGTGGCCGGGCCGCGCGCGCCGGTTCCCGCACCTTGTCCCGTTCGGTCCCATCCGTGAGACGCTTTGCCGCCACCTCGACCGTTCCAGTGAGCAGGAGCCACAGGCCGACCATCCCGAGCACGAGGTGGCCGCCCGTCGTCCCGGTCAGTGAGTCCCCGGTGTGACGGGCGGCAGCCATGTGCGAACCCGTCAGAAAGAGGACCAGCGAACTGGCACGCGAGACGGTCTTGAGCCGCCCGGCGATGGCGTTTACCGGACGCGCGTTCAGGTCGCCCGTCCGGGCGAGTGGGACGACAGAGAGTGTGACGAACAGCACGCTCCCGGCCCAGAGGCCGGCGAACAGCGAGTGGAGTGCGTACGCCGTGACTTCGACTGGGTCCATAGTCGGCCGTGTGGGTGGCGACCATCTTACTCTGTCGGCTCGCAATCGGCCTGTGTGTGGGGCGGCCCATCGGCCTGTGGGTGGGGCGGCCCATCGGCCTGTGGGTGGGGCGGCCCACCCTGCTGAGGGTGGAGACTCCGCCAACGAATGGGGACGAGGACCACTATCGGGAGCCGAATGGAGGGACAGGTCACCAGCCCAGCAGTGGCCCGTCCCCGGGGAACCATGTTAACGCGACCCAGAGTAGTGTTATAATCCTCCGGGTTATATGACCAGGTGACCATGAAAAAGCAGGAACTCATCCATCTTCACGGTCTGCTTGCCCAGGTACAGAACAACTACGAGGAGCGGACAGGCGAGACGGTCGACCTCGACCAGTACACCGACCTCGGCGTCCAGCCCACCTCCATCCACAAGTCCAAGACCGACCACAAGGACGCAGTGTTCGCCCTCTCGAAGTGCATCACCTCGGAACTGGCTGCCGAAGAAACCGAGCGCGTCTCGGCCGCGGCCGACTGAACCGACTCCGTTTTCTTTCCCGTTCTTCGGCTCTCTGTGACGGCAGTTCCAACTCCAACAGTCGCCAGTGCTGTCGGCCCCGCCCGCTGTGGAAACGAGCGGCTCTCACTCTTTGAGGCGGTCCTCGAACTCGGGAATGATATCCCCACCGTCTGTCGGTCCGGCGGCGGGTTCGGTGTCTTCGGAACTCCCACCCTCGCCGGTGGGGTCTGCATCGACTGCCTCGACAGCGGAACTCTCGGCCTCCCCACTATCGCCGTCGTTCGGTGCGTCCGTCTCGGGGGTCTCGTCCGAGGCAGCTTCCTCCTCGTCGATGACCGACACCTCCGTGACTTCGAGGGGGATGTTCTCGAGGCGCTGGCCGATTTCCTTCCGGGCGATGCGCGAGGCGTGGGTCTCGCGCTCGACGTTGAACGCGGTCATCTCGAGTTCGAGGGCGACCAGACTCTGGTCGGCGGCGACGAAGGCCGGGTCGAGGTCGTCGCCACAGTGTGGACAGGGCCGCTCGACCATGTCGATTTCGACGTAGTTGAGGTCGGGATTGAGCATCTCCCCGGTCTTCGAGATAGCGATGCGGACGGCCTCGTCCGGCGTCTCGACGTCGTAGAC
>ENA-ORDC01002672-ORDC01002672.1-marine-metagenome-genome-assembly--contig:-NODE-2672-length-10289-cov-16.609577_pt1 | contig 10289 bp, 10 predicted proteins | sample MGYA00237783_ERZ508515 | MGnify/ENA primary metagenome ERZ508515 (study PRJEB26186, sample SAMN06268792) | marine metagenome | isolation source: Eden Landing Ponds, San Francisco, CA, USA | place...
CTCGCGTGTATCCACCTCAACGACTCCAAACACGAGTGTGGGACCAACAAGGACGAACACGCCCACGTCGGCGAGGGTCTCATCGGCGAGGAGGGCATGAAAGCCGTCATCAACCACGAAGGGCTGCGCGGGTGTCCGTACGTCCTCGAGACTCCGACCGAGGACGGCAAGAGTTTCGCCTGGAACGTCGAGCGCGTTCGCGAATTGCGGGAGTAGATTGCTCAGGCGGATTCGACGCCGGTGATCTCGAAGCGAGCGCCGCCGGAGTTGCTCTCGGTAGCCGTGACTTCCCAGCCGTGAGCGTCGACGATCTCGGTGACGATCGCCAGTCCGAGCCCGGTGTGAGATTCGTCGGTCGTCCGTCCGAGCTCGAACAGCACTTCGCGGTCTTCGGTCGGGATACCGACACCGTCGTCCTCGATTGCGAACCCGCGGCGATCGCCGTCGTCGATCCAGTCGAGCCGAACCGCAACGTGATCCTCAGGACCAGCCGGACTGTGCTCGATCGCGTTTCTGAACAGATTAGCCAGCAAGCGTCGCAGCTGTGAGCGGTCGGCCTCGATCGCCGCGGTGGCGGAATCGACGTCGAGTGAACTGTGGTCGGTCGCGATCTCCTCCCAGGCGCTGCGTGCGATGTCGCCGAGCGCGACCGTCTCGACGGTCAGTCCCTGCTCATCGCCGCGTGCCAGCGTGAGCACGTCGTCGATCAACGCCGACATCCGACTGAGTGCGCCCTCGATCCGCTCGACGCGATCGGACTCGACGTCCTCAGCCAGCAGATCGAGGTGGCCGCTGGCGACCTGAAGTGGATTGCGCAGGTCGTGACTGAGAACGCTCGCGAACCTATCGAGGCGGTCGTTTTTCTCGCGCAGTTCGCGTTCGTGAGCCTCCAGTCGTCGCCTCGTCTCGACGGTCTCGTAGGCGTGGGCGACCGTCTCGCCGAGGTCTCTGAGGACGGCGCGTTCGGTTTCGCCGAACGCGTCCGATCGCGCAGTCGCGAGCGCGAGCACACCCCTGTGGACCTCGTCGTGGACGATGGGAACGAGCACGAGTCTGTGCCCATCGATCGGGGAACGCTGGACGGATTCGATCGGCCCCTCGACGGCCAGGTCAGCCCAGGGGCACCTGCCAGTCACACCCTCGGCCGTCGCGGTCGCACGCGCTCGAAACGTCCCGTCGTCGACGTCGCCGACGGCAGCGTGCCGATAGAGATCGTGGCGGACGATCCGATCGACGACCGCACGGTCGATCGCTCCGGATTCGGAGGAGCGGATGACCCCCTGATGAACGAGCCGCATCGTCTCGTTGAGGCGGTGGAGGTGCTCGGCCCGGCGTTCGGTTCGGCGAGTCTCGATCGCCGTCCGAACGCGGTCGACGAGCTGTTGGTGGGCCGCACCAGTGTCGTAGTGCCAGATGTAGTCGGTGACGCCCTCGGCGATCGTCTTCCGGGCGATCGCGTCGTTGCCGACTTCGGTGAACAGGATGAACGGCAACGAGTCGTCGTACCCGCGGACGGCATTGAGAAACCGCTCGCCACCCTGCATCAAGTGTCCATCGGCGTCGGGAATCTCGTAGCCGCTGACGATGCACTCGATGTCGTCGGTCTCGACGACCGCCATCGCCTCGGGGATGGTCGCCGCAGTCACCGTCCGAACGCTGTCGAGTCCGTCTTCGAGCCGCGACGCCGTCTCCGCGGCCGCCGCTGTGTCGTCGACGACGAGTACCGTGGCCGCCGCGGTCGTCATGTCTCTTAGTGTACGTCTGTGTGTGATAAAGCTTGACTGCTCACACTTTTTTATCCACTCGCTCCGAGAGAGGGGTATGGCGAGCTATCGGTTCGAGCCGTTCAGCACACCCGAAGCCGCCGAGTCGGCGCTCCGCGTGCTCGTCGAGAGCGCCGACGAAGAGCTACTCCTCTCGGGATCCAGCGCGATTCTAGATCGGGTACGACCCGCGCTCGAAGACGCGCTCGACCGAGGCGTGCTCGTGTTGTTGCTGACCAGCGGTGTGGAGGACGACCGCTTCGAAGACGTCGCTCGCGTGGTCCACGTCTGGGAGGACGCCGGTCCGCTGTCGGTCATCTGCACGGCCGACGACCGCGACGGTCTCTGTGCCAACGAACTGGTCTTCGAAGAGCCGCTGAACGACGACGAAGGCGTCCTGTTTAGCCACCCGCTCGTTCGGACGCACCTGTTCAGCACCGTCATCGGGAACACCTGGAACCGGGCCACCGAGGAGTACATCGGCGAGCCGGATCCGCTCCCCGCGACCTACCGAAACTTCCCGACGACGGTCGTCAACGCCACCCTGCACCTCCGAGAGGGTCGTGACCTCGACGCGGCAGTCCGTGGCAAGTACGTGGGAACGACCGAGGAAGTGACGCTGGAAGGTGCTGTCTGCAACGTGAGACAGAGCTTCGTCTCGCCGATCACCAACTCCTTTCCCGTCGAGAACAGCCTCTTCGTCCGCACGGCCGACGACGACGTCGTGACCGTCGGCGGGCCCGGTGCGTTCGTCGAAGACGTCGAAGGCTACGAAGTGACGCTCCGAGAGCGCTGAGAGGGATCGCTGGAAGTCTGTCCCGCATCGATCACAGGACAGCGTTCGGTCGTCGCGGTAACTCGTTACAGCAGCCACCCCGAACCCGGTTCGTTTTTGCCGCCACGCCGGCTACCCCGAATGTGCGCCAGTTCAGCGCCGAGTACCTCGAAACCACCCGCAACGGCATGTGGGCCGACAGCCGCGACGCACTCGCGGACCTCGAACTGGAAACCCGCGAGCGCGTGCTCGACGTCGGCTGTGGCACGGGCGAACTCACGCGCGTCCTCCGCGCGGAGACGCCCGGATCCGTGGTCGGCTGTGACGCCGACTCCGAACTGTTGGCCCATCTCGACCCCCCGCGCGTGCTCGGCGACGCCACGCGACTCCCCTTCTATGAGGACGTCTTCGATCTGGCCGTCTGTCAGGCACTGCTGATCAACCTCCCCGAGCCAGCGGCCGCCGTCGAGGAGTTGTGTCGGGTGTCGTCGGAGCTGGTCGCTGCGATCGAACCGGACAACAGCGCCGTCACCGTCGACTCGACGGTCGAGGCAGAGCCCGCGCTGGCTCGTCGCGCCCGTCGGCACTACCTCGCCGGGGTCGAGACCGACGTGGCGATGGGTGCAGACACCCGGAGACTGTTCGAGGACGCTGGCCTCACCGACGTTCGAACCCAACGGTACGACCACGAGCGGACCGTCGAACCCCCCTACTCCGAACAGGCCCTGGAAGCCGCCCGCCGGAAAGTGACTGGTGACGGACTGGCGAGCAACCGCGCCGAGATCGTCGCTGGCGACAGTGCCGAGAGCTACGAACGCCTCCGCGAACGGTGGCGCGAGATGGGCCGGTCGGTGGTCGAGCAGATGCAAGCCGAAGAGTACCGTCGCCGCGAAGTCGTCCCCTTCTACGTCACCGTCGGCCGCGTGTGAGAGGCCAGTCGTTACTCGGGATCACACCACGTCGCCCCGGACCGAACGACCGTCCTGGCGCTGTCTGAAGGCCTCGACTGCTTCGGCGGCCTCGCTCGCTTGCCCCTCGTCGAGACCGAGCATCGTCAACGACTCCGAGAGCGTCGGGAAGACCAGCTCACCGTTACGAAGTTTTTCGAATGCGTCGTCGCTGCGCTGACTCTCCTCGCCGTCGCTCAGCCACAGGCAGACGCCGCGAGGGTCCAGTAGTTGCTCCCAGTTGTCTCTGGTCTGTGCTCCGCGGAGGCGCTGGGTGACGTTGTCCTCGAAACTGGCGTTGCAGACTTCGAGGTGGATCGGTTCGTCGTCCTCGAGCAGGTGGGCCGCCAGGCACTTCTCGGGGGCGACGTGGCCGCTGGGGTTGGTGCGGATGTGCTCGGGGTACTGTTCGGCCCACTCGGCGCTGACGGTCTCGCCGACGCCCTCGACGCCGTGGCTCTCCCGGAAGCGCTCGGCCGCGTCGCCGTCCCGACCGAACAGGATGTCCTTGGTCACGTAGACGTCCAGGCGCTCGATCGGGTCCATCCCCAGGGCGACGTCGCCGTAGACCCAGACCTCCCGGACGGGCACGGGCATCGGCTCCGTTTCGACCGCGTCGACGATCGCCTCGGCGCGGTCGATGGCCGCCTCGCGTGTGAAATCGGTCATTGGGTTGGTGTGGGCGGTCGACCCGGAAAACGATTTCCTCGAAGTAGTCGGTACTGCAACGTGAACAAGCACGGAACGCCCTCCACTCGCTGGCTAGGAGACTGAGGTGTTACAGCAGGATTCAACAACGCGGGAAAGCCCTCGACTCGCTGGCGGCCGCTGAGCGACATATCCTCACTGGATTCGGATAGAGGTCGCTCAGCGACGCTCTTTCAGCGCCAGCGGGAGGTCGGTTGCACCGACCTCCTCAAACGTGGCGGCTGCGAGGCGGTTTCACCGCCTCGAATGGAGACGGCGACGCCGTCTCCCTGCCGCCACGCGAGCCTCGCCCTTTCATCCGCCAGGTTCCGCAACAGAACCGCACAGCAGGCCTGCCCTTCCCCGGGTTCTCGCGGTTACACCGCGAGGTCCGAGAGAGCGTCGCTCTCTCGCTACGCTCGGCCACGACTGTCGTCGTGGCACTCACTCCCGGCCACCGCGGGGCGGTCAGGAAGCGTGTCGCGGCGTCCTGCGGAGCGAAGCGAGCAGGAACGTCTTCCGGTGCGATCGTGGTGAGGGCTTTCGAGACGTTGTTGTCTGTAGCAATCGCGGTTGGTCCGAGCCAGAATCTTTTCTGTAGGCCACGCAAACGAGGGCCATGGAGTTCGACCGCTTCGGCGACGACGCCGATCCCGACCTACTGTTCGTCCTCGGCTGGGGCAACCGCCCCAGTCACGCCCCGGTCCGCTGGCTACTCGACCACCTCAGCCACGACTACCACGTCCACACCGCCACGCTCCCGGCCCACGTCACCGACGTCACCCGGGAGTGGGTCCGGCCCGTCGAAGACTACGCTGCCGACCTCGACGAGCCCGCAGTCCTCGCCCACAGCGCCGGCGGCCTCACCGTGGCCCACGCCGACCTCGACGCCCGGACCACGACCTACCTGAGCCCCTGGTGGGGGTTCCCGCCGGCGACCGAAAGCCCCCTGCTCGATCTGCTCGCGAAACTCCCGACCGACCGCCGATTCCTGCCGAGCAGTATCGACGACACCCAGCTGCTGGGCGAACACGCGACCGCCCAGCAGATCGCCGACGCTCCCGATTTGGTCTCACCACGGTTCATCCGCGCGGTCAGACGTGCCCACAGCGGGCTTCCGGACGCTCGCGAGGACGCGGCCTGTTTCTGCTCGCTTTCCGATCGCGTGGTCTCGACGCGGGCCATCGGCGACCGACTCGACAGCGACCAGATCCGACTGTACGACGGCGGCCACGAACTGTTCTCCTCGCGCTCGCGGGAGGACCACATCGAGACGCTGCTGGCGGCGCTCGAAGACGGAATCGACGCGCTCGCCTAACCCCGGCCGCAAGCGAAACGCTCACCCCTCCCCATACGATAACCAAGAGTGATGAACTGCGACAAGTGCGGCGAGGAGGCGGTCATGCACGCCGCCTACTCCGGACTCCATCTCTGTCAGGAGCACCTCGTCCGCAGCGTCGACAAGCGCGTCCGCCGACGCATCCGCGAGGACGGCCTGGTCCCCGACGACGCCACGCCCGACGATCCCACCACGTGGGTGATCGGCCTCTCGGGCGGCAAGGACAGCGTCGTCCTCACGAAGATCCTGGACGATACCTTCGCGAAAGACCCCCGGATCGAGATGATCGCCCTCTCGATCCACGAGGGTATCGAGGGCTATCGCGACGAGAGTCTCGACGCCTGTGAGGAACTCACCGCGGATCTGGACATCCGCCACGAGGTCGTCACCTACGAGGACGAATTCGACCTCCAGATGGACAACGTCGTCGAGAAAGATCCCGAGAACATGGCCCCCTGCGCGTACTGCGGGGTCTTCCGCCGGGACGTCCTCTCACGCTACGCAGAAGAGTACGACGCCGACCTGATGCTGACGGGCCACAACCTCGACGACGAGGCCGAGACGGCACTGATGAACTTCCTCGAAGGTAACGTCGAGCAGATGGCCAAACACTTCGACGCCAGTCTGGGGCCACTCGACGAACGCACCGACCAGGACCACCACGTCCCGCGTGCCAAACCACTCCGGGACGTCCCCGAGAAGGAAGTGGCGCTGTACGCCCACCTCGAAGACCTCCCCGCTCATATCACCGAGTGCCCTCACGCCGAGGAAGCATTCAGGGGAGAGATCCAGGAACTCATGCTCGGCCTCGAAGACGACCACCCCGGGACTCGGCACTCGATCATGGCCGGCTACGAGGAGATGGCCGCCCTCGCGGCCGAGGCCTACGGTGGCGACGACGAGAAGTTCGGGGAGTGTGACTCCTGTGGCGCCCGTACAGCCAGAGACATCTGCCGGAAGTGTGCGCTGGTCGAGGCCGTCGACGCGGTCTGACCGGATGGCGTTTTCAGTCCGCGAAACCACGAACCAGTCCTAACAACCGCGAGTTCGTGACACCGAACGGATGTACCGAGCCCGCCAGCGCGAGCGACGCGGTCTCTCGCCCGTCGTCGGGACGACGCTGCTGGTCGCGATCGTCGTCGTGCTGGTCTCACTGTCGGCCGTCCTCATCTTCGGAGCGACGGATACCAAGCCACCGGCACCGGAAGCCAGCCTCCAGCTCGAACCACTTGAAGGGAGCGACGATTACGTCCTCAGGATGCACTCTGGAGAGCGAATCGACGGCGACCAGCTCCGGATCCAGGGGATCGCCACTCCCGATGTCCTGGCCGGGAGCGAGCTCACAGCCGGGCGATCCGTCCGGGTCGACCCGAGCCGCGAAACGGTGCGGGTGGTCTGGTCCGAAGACGCGGCCGACGGCGTCACCTACACCCTCCAGACGTTCGACGTCGACCCCGGGACCGGCCGGTCGCCACTGTCCAACGGCGGCTTCCCCGACGGCGCCCTCTTCACCGGACGCGATGGCGATGTGATCCAGATCACTGGCGACGGTGGGACCGTGAGCACTCTCCTCGACGCCGGCACCGTCGAGGGGCTCGGTTCGCGGGGCGAAGACGTCAGCGGCGACGGCAACGCCGAACTACCGTTCGTCACCAGAAACGGGAACGTCAACGTCGTCGACGAGGACGGCGACGTCATCACGGTGGCTGACAGCAGCTCGATCCCGGGCAACGTCGCCCAGCAGAAGACGAGACTGGCGGTCACGAGCTGGCAGGGAAGCCCACCCGCGGTCTTTTTTGTCAACCAGAATCACGACACGATCTACCGGGCGACACCCTCGGGATCACCGACTGTAGTCGCGACACCGGGCGACGGCGCGCAGTCGATCGTCGGTACTGGCGACATCGACGGTGACGGGACCGACGAACTCGTCTTCGGCGACGCCAGTCAGACGCTCCGGTATCTCGAACCCGGCGGGAGCGTACGGACGACCGGCGTCTCGACGGGTTCGAACAACGGGATCGGAACCGGGACGCTCGCTGACTTCGACGGCGACGGCCAGACCCACGTCGCAGTCGTGGATGGCGGCAACGACATCCTGCTGGTCGACGACGGCGGCGGTGAGACGGTGACCAGTGGGGACGTCTCCGGGACGAGCGCGCCACAGGCCAAGAAGGCCCCGACCGCCGCGGCAGACGTCGACGGCGACGACCGGCCCGAGCTGGTGTACGTCGGCAACGCCAACGGTGATCTCAAATATCTCGACGACATCGGCGGGACGATCGAGATCGAGTTCCTCCGGAACCGGGACGGCGACAAGATCGACGGATCCGGTGAGACGGGCGTGAGCTAGGTCAAAAACAGCCCGGCACCGACCCCCGACAGGACGACGCCGACGCCGAGGCCAGCAATCGTGAGTCGACGCGAGAGCAGATCGCGATACTCCAGCACGAGGGTCGTCCCGAAGACGAACAGACCGGCCGCCAAGACCACCGGCGGCACGGGTGAAGTCTCCGTGTGGGGCTGCCCGGTCGTGTGCCCCAGTGCCGGCTGGACCGCGAGTATGAGTAGCACGATAGTGCTGAGTCGCCGCATAGAGCCCCGTTAGATACGCGTGAGAATGTGCGTGTCGATCTGGAGTCACAGAACGAACAGCAGTGCGATTCCAGCCAGGATCGCCAGCACACCGACGCCGACACCGAGATCGACAAGCCATCGATCGAGCGCATCACGCGAATCAAGGTAGACCGCAGTCCCGAGAACGAAGACGCCGGCCAGAAACATCACTGGCGGAAGAGGCGACGGTTCGTGGTGGGCCGTCTCAGTCGTGTGTGCGAGCGTCGGCTGAACGGCCACGACGAGCACCGAGAGGACACTGACTCGTCTCATGCAGTCGACTCGCGAGCGGCGTCCGGAACGATCAGATACGTAACGACGAGTCCGCCGAGCCCCGCCAGTGCGATCACGCCGGCCCACAGATGGACGCTCAGCGCCAGCGGCTCGGAGAGCACGTACCTGACGAGCAGCACGTACGAGCCGGCGAACGCGAGCGACACCGCCGCACCGAACACCCGCAACGGTGCTGCACGACCGGCACGAGGTGGGGCTACCTGAACGAGCAAGTCGGCGACGACGCCGGCAGCGAGGGCCGCACCGACCAGGGGCAGATTCTGGGGATTCGGTGCGATCCCCATCAGGGCGGGACCGAGGAAGATCACCGTCAGCGACCCGGGAAAGAGATCGAAGCGTCGTGAGAGGGCGACCCCGACACCGACGAACAGCCCCGGATACACCATGAGCTGGGCGATTGCGAGCTGGTGGAACACGGTAAATCGCTCTGTCATGTTCGGATTCGCGATCGGGTTGAGAATCCCCGAAAACAGGCCGAACAGACCGAACGTGAACGCCCCAGACAGCACAGCTGCGAGCATCGCCTGGCGCGTCGGCTCACCGTCACGACGCCAGGCGGCCCGGAGTGGCGAGGACAAAAAGAGGATACCACCGACCGCCAGCATCAGATGGGTCGGACTCGTCAGAACTTCGGTCCCCTGTTCGAAGCCGAACGTGCTGTGCCAGACGTAGTCACCGACACCGCCGAATCCGAACACCAGAACGCCGAGGACGCCGACGCGATAGCCGACCGGAACAGCCGCGATCCAGTCAGCGCCAGCCGAACGATTACCGACCGTCGCGAGTCCGATGACCCCCGCGATACCGAGAAACGCGCTGTAGAAGAGCGCGTGTTCTGGCGTGAAAAACCCCTCTTCGGCGAAACTGAGTCCCGAGGCGTGCGCTCGTGCGTCGAGTGCGATCCCCACCAGCAGGAGTATCGAGAGCGAAGCGACGGCCGAATCGAGCCGCCAGCCTTCGAGTCGCCCGAGACGGAACTGTGCAACGATCGATTCGTGCGACATGCTCGCGTGATCAACATCCGACAGTATGAACGTACCGATACCTGACACGATAGCTTCGCTTTCGGCCGCGAAATATGGAAAAGTGGCACGCCGTACCACCCCTGTTCTGTGGACGGCGTGTGATGGCCGACGGCGCGTCAGTACGCCTGGCGGCCGCGAGTGGTCTCAGTGATCCGTTCGGACAACGTCGAGACCGTTGTTGCGTTCGAGGTCACTGCGACCGCCGTCGGTCTCGCCGAAGTTACGCTGACTACTACTACTTGATCCGGCGAGGTCACCCTCGACGTTCTGGCTGGCGTCGAAGTCGACGTCGTCCGGATCCTCGATAGCCTGGCGCGACTTGTCGGCCTGCTTCTGGGTCGTCGGACCGAGCACCTGGGCGCTCTGGACGCCGGTCATGATCGCCATGACCCGCACCTTGCCCTTGTACTCTTCCTGGATCCGTGCGCCCCAGATGACGTTGGCGTCGGCTTCCAGCCGGTCGGTAATCTTCTCGGCGATGCCCTCGGCCTCCTTGAGTGTGAGGTCGGGGCCACCGGTGATGTGGACCAGTCCACCGGACGCACCGCGGTAGTCGACGTCCAGCAGCGGGTGGTTCATCGCGTCTTTGACCACCTCGTCGGACTTGTTCTTGTCCTGTGTCTCGCCGACCAACATTACGGCGACGCCACCCTTGTTCATGATGGCAGTCATGTCCGCGTAGTCCAGGTTGATGAGACTCGGCTGGGTGATGGTCTCGGAGATTCCTTTCACTGTTTCGGCGATGATCTGGTCCATCACCGAGAAGGCCTTCCCGATGGGAAGGTTCGGCACGTAGTCCAGCAGTCGATTGTTGTCGAGGACGATGATCGAGTCGGCCTCGTT
>ENA-ORDC01002674-ORDC01002674.1-marine-metagenome-genome-assembly--contig:-NODE-2674-length-10281-cov-2.856429_pt1 | contig 10281 bp, 10 predicted proteins | sample MGYA00237783_ERZ508515 | MGnify/ENA primary metagenome ERZ508515 (study PRJEB26186, sample SAMN06268792) | marine metagenome | isolation source: Eden Landing Ponds, San Francisco, CA, USA | place...
CCCCACTGGCGGAGCGACTGGGCTACGCCGTCACCGCGGTCGACGACCGCGAGGCGTACGCCGACCCGACGCAGTTCCCCGACGAGACGGACGTGATTCACGGCGAATACGGAGAGGCGCTCGGTGACCTGCCAATGGGGACAGAGACAGCCGTGGCCGTCGCGACGCGGAGCGGGACGTTCGATCAGGCTGCCGTCGCCGCAGCGCTGGACGGCGAGGCTGGCTACGTTGGCCTCGTCGCAAGCGAGACAAAGGCCGACCACGTGCTCGATTCGCTCGCCGAGTCCGGGTACGCCCGTCGGGACCTCAGCCGGGTCCAGACACCGGTGGGACTCGACCTCGGCGGGAGCGGGCCGGCCGCCGTGTCCCCGAAAGAAGTCGCGGAGGCGATCCACCACGCGGCGAGCTGTGACGATCCCGAGCCGCGCTACCCCGTGGGCGTTCCCGGCTCCGTCGCGATGCTCGGCCGATTCCTCCCCGCTCGGTGGCGGGACCGGGTGTTCTCGCTGGTGCGGCGGATCGTGGGCTGATCGCCCGCCAGTTGACGCAGTGTTGGCACACGTCCGTCCCTGACGTGAGTGGCCCAGTGCAACGGTTTACGTAGTATGGATCGGCGAACGAAGCGCAGTGCCTTCGAGTCCGTCGGGTTACGACCGCCACTTCCTGCTGCCGATCTCGCAGGATCGGTGTCGGATTGCGCTCGGCTTCGACGTCGAAGCAGGAACAGTCCAGCGGTTCTTAGTGCAGTTGCAGTGGCAGTCACCTCCTCCGATCTCGATCGAACAAGTTGCGCGGATCGATCACAATCCGGGAAATACATTGGGTCACGACGTTCGTGCGGAAGGGATCCACGTCGACGTAGTGTTGAGCGAGGGTGGCGAGGTGACGATGTTTCCAGCCCAACCAGCCCCAGCACTCTGGACGAACTTGGGGCGAGTGATCGATCTCTCGACGCAGTATCTGGAGGACAATGCCGCCTATTTCCTGGACGTCCGGAGCGGTGCGGTCGATCCAAGAGATCCGCCGTCGTGGCCATGATCGGCGTGCGATCTGCCGAAAGGTGGCCACAGATTGAAATACGACCGCGTCCGATCCTATGGTAATGAGCGAGGAGGCGCCACCTGTCGTGACGCGCGACGAGCTGACCGAAGAGCTCGCTCGTCTCCTCGATACCGACGTGGACGCCGTTCGAGCGGACTCGGAATCGGTCGAGCTCGGACCACCGTGGGAAGCGGAGGTCGTCGAGCGACGGAACCGCCCGTAACTGGCACACGACACGACGGCCGTCCTTTCTTCACTCCAGACACGCCGCGACCACGCGCAGCGACTGCTCGCCGCGAACCTCGTCTGCCAGCAGCGGCACGCGTGCGATCGAGCGGCCGCGGAACACATCCTGGGCTCGCGTCAGTGCGCGCTGCTGGACGTCCCAGCGGCGCTGACAGAACTCGCAATCATCCAGATTGGGCGTGACGACGTCGTCGGTGGGCACCTCGTCGGTGACGTCCGCGAGGTCCTCCATCACCTTGTTGACGACGACGGTCTCGACGGGGATCGAGAAGTCGTCGAGTTGGCGGAGCAGGCGCTCGGATTCGATCACCGACAGCTCCTCGGGCACCATCACGATCCGGAAGTCCGTCAGCGCCGGGTCGGTGAGCGTCTCTCGGAGGCGCTCGATCCGATCGGAGAGCTCCCGGAGGCTCTGGGTGCCGGCCTCGGCGTCGGCGTCCTCGCCGCCGAACATCCCCGAGAGGCCGTCGAAGAGGCCGGAGAGCTTCTCGCGCATCGAGAGGATGCGGCCGACCATCGAATCCATGAGTTCGGGGAGTTCGAGGAGACGGAGGGTGTGGCCCGTCGGCGCGGTGTCGACGACGACCCGATCGAAGCGATCGTCGTCCATGAACTCCACGAGCTGCTGCATCGCGACGGCCTCGTCCGAGCCCGGCATCGTTCCCCCGAGCATCGACTGGAGTGGACTGTCGCCGCCCATCATCGCGCCGAGGCCGCCCATGCCGCCCGCGGGGCCCTGCCCGCCGCTCGCGTCGGGATCGAAGGGGCCGCCAGCACCCGCACCGCCAGCATCTTGGCCGTCAACGTCGCCAGCAACCGGGCCACCAGCCGCGCCGGCACCGGCCGCCTGATCGCCGAACATCGACATCCCCTCCTCCATCGCGGCGTCGGGGTCGATCTCCGCGGCGTAGAGCGGCAGATCGTCACGCAGTTTCGTCGGCTCGGACCCGATCGGGGTCTCGTAGGTGTCCGATAGCGAGTGGGCCGGGTCCGTCGAGACGACGAGCGTCCGGGTACCCGCCGCGGCGGAGGCGAGTCCGGTGGCGGCCGCCATCGTCGTCTTGCCCACGCCGCCTTTGCCGCCGTAGAGCACGAACTCGGGGGTGTCCTCCGAGACGGGCGGGAGGCGATCGGCGTCGAGCGTCTCGGGCGGCTGCTCGTCGGGACCGGTCGCTGGATCGCCGGATTGCTCCACTGCTTGTCCGTCCTCGGGCGGGGACGATTCGTCCTCGTCGATCTCGTCGACGGGCTCTACGTCGATGTCGCTCATTGCCGGTGCTCGCCGGGCCGGACGGTTGAGGGTGCCGGTCTCGGGGCCGGCGTGTGCTGTATCGAGCCGCCGATCGACTCCAAGAAACCGGCAGATTGCTACCGATTCCTATGGAGTCCAACGGACCGTTCATAGCAACGCCTTTTCGACGATCGGCGAGTCGATGCGTATGGCCCAGCAGGCCGATCCGGCGATCGAGCGCTCGCTGCGCACGGTGACCGAGACGGCGACCGAGTGCGTCGCCACGCTCCCGACCGTCGTGCACTGCTACGCGGAGCACGATCCTGCGCAGGCGGACGTCGTCGAGCGGATCGGAACCCTCGAATCGCGCTGTGACGAGGAAGTTCAGTCGTTGCGGCGGTCGATCGCAGCCGCCGGTCAGAGCTTCTCCGAAGCCTACCTGTTCGCCCCGGACGTGCTGGCGCTGGCCTACGAGATCGATCGCGTCGCGAGCGCGAGCGAGCAGTTCGCCACGGAACTGGCGGCGATCGAGCCGTCGCTCTCCCCCGGGGCAGAGCAGTCGATGCTCGAACATGCCCGGCGAAGCACCGCCGCTGCCGACCGGCTCCGTCGGGGCGTCGAGGCCGCGCTCGACGACCAGCCCGTCAGCGACGCGGTGGACGCGATCCGCGCTGCCGAATCCGCTTGCGATCGGCTGAAGTACCAGATCCTCGCCGGTGCGAAGGGATCGCCTGGGCAGCTCCTCATGGTTCGGCAGTTCGCGGTGACTCTCGACGCCGTGCCGAACGCCGTCGAGGACGCCGCGGACTCGCTGGGACAGCTCCGGGCTGGCGGGGTCTGAGTCCCTGCACCGGTGGCACTCGCTCCCTACGCGAAGAACGCTGCCAGCCGATCGGCCGCTTCCTCGACCCGTGGCGAGACGAGCGCGAAGCGCAGCCAGTCCTCACGAGCGTCGCCGAAGGCTTCGCCGGGCATCCCCGCGACGCCGGCATCGTCGACGAGCCGTTTGACGTTCTCGAGGGTGCCGGGGTAGTCCTCGAAGCGCGCCATGACGTAGAACCCGCCGTCGGGCTCGGTGTAGTCCGCGCCGGCGGCGTCGAGCGCGTCCGTGAACGTGTCCACGCGCTCGGCCATCCGTTCGCGATTGCGCTGGTAGTACTCGGGCCCAGTCTCACGGAGGGCCTCCAGCACCGCCTGCTGTGCCGGGCGGCTCGTCGCGACGTTCACGAGCATGTGCCGCGTTCGGGCACCGCCGACCATCGGTTCGGGGAGGATCGCGTACCCGACCCGGAACCCCGTGATCGCCATCGACTTCGAGTAGGCGTTGGTGACGGCGACGTTCGATCTGTCGAGCGTGAGCGCGCTCTCGAAGCGACCGGTGTAGTCGTACTTGTCGTACACCTCGTCGGCGATCAGCAGGGCGTCGTGCTCGGCGGCGATGTCGGCGAGTGCCGCGACGGTTTCGCGGTCGTACACCGCGCCAGTCGGGTTGTTCGGCGTGTTGACGACGATCGCCGCGAGGTCATCGTCGCTGGCCGCGGCCTGCTCGCGGACGGCGGCCGGGTCGAGCGAGCCGTCCGGTTCGGCGGCGACGTAGCGCTTGCTCGCGTCGAGGAGGTCCGCCTTGCCGGGGTAGTAGGGGTAAACGGGATCGGTGAGCAGGAACTCGCTCCCGTCGGTGGCGTCGAGTGCACCGGCCATCGCGAGGTAGTTCGCCTCGCCAGCGCCGTTCGTAATGATCACGCGCTCGACGTCGACGTTCCGGCGGGCGGCGATCTCCTCGCGAAGGCCGCGCAGCCCCTCGCTCGGCGGGTACTGAAAGTCGTCGGGCTCGGCCTCCGCGTACTCGGCGAGGCCGCTCCGGAGCGCGCCGGGCGGCTCCCAGTCCGGCGAGCCGCTCACCATGTCGATCACGTCGCGATCGGCGCCGGCGGCGTAGTCCATGACGTGGTAGAACAGCGGCCGGTCGTAGTCCATCGCCAGACGGGACGAACGGGGTCCACCTGGCTCTTACGACACGGATGCGGGGGAATCGCCGATCTCGACGCGTTGGGCGGTCGCGTCGACGTCTCGCTCCCGCAAGATCGCGGCGACCCCCGCAGCGTGTCGTGCCGGAACCACGAGCACCGGTCGCTCCTCACGATCGGCGCCCGCAGTCGATCCCGACCCGGCGCCGTTTGACGCGAGCGCTGCCTCGGCGGCGTCGGCGAGCGCGTGGTCGAACCGACGGATCGCTGCCGCCTCCTGGGCGAACGCGAAGCCGACGAGGAGCGCGATCCCGCCGACGCTCGCGAGGACGGCGAGCAGCCCGGCCAGGAGGTCGCCGACGAGGAGCCAGCGTCCGATCGCGCCGAGGGGCGCGCCGATCGCGAGGAGCGTGGCGACCCACGCACCGGCGGCCCACCGGCGTCGGTGCGCTGGCGATCCGGCGTCGGCGTCGAGCGCGAGCGAGCTCGTCGGAAGATCGCACTCGGCTGCGGCAGCCTCGACGGCAGCCGTCAGATCGGAAGCTGCCGGAGAGTTGGCGTCCTCGGAGGTCGACCGACGATCGCCGCGGAGTCCCCTGGCGAGGGCGAGTAGCGCGCGAGGCGGGTTCGGAGGAGTTGCAGCCCTGGTGCCGACCCGGTCGTCGGCGTCGGGAACGTGGTAGAGCGTAGTGGCATCGGCCGGCATCCAGCGAGGAACCTCGGCGAGGGCGCGGCCGTCGGTGGGATCGACGCCCAGGATCCCGAGACGGGCGCTCGACGACGAACCGCCCTCGCGTGCCATACACGGGAACGCGTGGCGACGGGCCTGAATCTGGCGCTTGCCAGCGATCGGCCGGCGGACGTGCCACCACGCGGCGATCCAGCGCAGGAACGCTGCGCCTTACGAAGGCCACAGGCGCCCGAACCCCGTCGATGCTCGTCGCCATCACCGGCGCCGCCGGCCAGATCGGCGCGATCGCCCGCGAGGCGTTCGATCCCGGAGAGCGGACCCTGTTCACCCACCGCGAGCACGAGGGCCTCGACGCAGAGGTCCTCGACGTCACCGATCGCGAGGCCGTGGGTACAGCCCTGGCAGAGACGGGCCCCGACGCACTCCTGCATCTCGCCTGGGCACCCGCGGATCGCGAGGACTGGCAGGACGGCCACGCCGACAACGTGCTGGGCGCGATCAACGTCCTGGAAGCCGCCGTCGAGCAGGATCTCGATCGCGTGGTGCTCGCCAGCTCGATCCACGCCGTCGGGATGTACAACCGCGAGCGCGTCGACGAGATGGAGTCGCTGGTCGCCGATCCGGAAGCCGTGATCGGGCCCGACGATCCGCAGCGACCGGACTCCTACTACGGCGTCGCGAAGGTCGCCTGCGAGGGGATGGGGCGGTACTACGCCGACCGGTACGACTTGGAGGTCGTCACCCTCCGGATCGGCTGGGTCTGCTCTCGGGAGGAGCTTCGGTCGATCGCGACGGCCGATTCGACCGAGGCGGAGCGGGCGGGCGGCCGGTTCGCCAGGGCGACCTGGCTGAGCCCGCGGGACTGTCGGGCGGTCTGTGAAGCGGCAGTCCGGGCCGAACTCGGGCCCGCGGTCGATCCCGGCCAGCCGCTGCCGGCGATCTCCGCGAACGCCGACCGGTTCCAGACGCTCACCCACACGATGCGGGCGATCGGCTACGGACCGAAGGACGACGCGGCTGCGGTACTCGAGACCGACGAGTGAGTCGATCGGTGCGCTCGTCCGGCGCGCCCCGATCGTATCAGCCGCCGGTTCGGTAGACGATCAGCGTCGGCTCGTCGCGCTCGGCCGGACAGTCTGCGCCTCGCTCGACCGTCATCACGACGTCTTCGCTGGCGTCGTCCGGAATTTCGTACTCGGCCCAGACCGTGATGGTGCGATCCGTCTCGCCGTCGATGTAGTGTCCCGGCAGCGGTGCCCGGCTGTGATAGACCAGGGTCACGTGCTCGACGACGTCCGTTCCTGGACCTGCGACGCAGGCCTCGTACGTTGGCGGATCGAGTGTCCGGGGGAAGACGAACTCGTTGCTCGCGAGGATCCTGCCAACGGGATCGGCACTCGGCGACGACAGCGACGTCTCGACTGTCGAACGATTCTCGAACGTCGTCTCGTAGGTGACGTGGGGACCAGAGACGTCGACGCCGACCAGAGCGACGCCGATCAGAAGAAAGGACGCGAGGAGGACGGCGACGTGCCGCCGTTCCACGATAGCGGCTGACCAGTCCACGAGTAAGACGACACCGAGCAGGAGTGTCGGCACGATCACGAGCAGCAGCAGCACGTCGATGGGTTGGCCGGAGCCCCGGCCGACGAACGCGAGGTGAACGGCGACGAGGTAGACGACGGCAGCCAGCCCGTCGACCGCGGTCGAGAGCGGCCACTCCACCACGCGAGCGATCGTCAGAAACGTGAGGGCCACGAGGAAGAGTACCGCCGACCGGACGACCACCGACAGCTGTGGGAGCGCGAAGACGATGGCGGCACAGATCGTGAGGAGGAACGAAACCGCCAGGATCGCAGCAGCCACCTGGCGTCGGCTCTCCGTTCGGGTGAGCGCCATGCAAACTACAGATCAGTTCTTCCGGAAGTAAGTGTTCCGACCCGACTTGCAAGCTCCAAGTGCGTGCCGGCAGAGACGCCGCTGGCTCCCTTCACAGCTTCCGCTGATGCGTTCGGGAGGACAGCACGGTCGCCTCGGCGAACCACCAGTCAGTCCGCGTCGGCGCGACGACTCACTCGTCGCCGCGCAGCCGGCGAACTCCGGCAGCGCCGGCGATCCCGAGGAGCCCGACGGCCACGCCGAAGCCGGGCATCCCGCCGCCTCCGCCACCGCCTCCGTCGCTGCCGCCGTCCTCGCCGACGGTGACGGTCTGTTCGACGGACACCGAACGCTCGTCGGCGGTCGTGACCGTCGCGACGAGCGCGTACTCGCCAGTCGACTCGAAGCTCGTCTGGCCCTCGAATCCGGACGCGACCGGTGAGCCCTCGACCGTCCAGTTTGCGGACAGCATCGAGGGATCGTAGCCCTCGACCTCGATCGAGAGCGAGACGGCTTCCCCGGGTGCGACGGTAGTGGGCTCGACGGTTGCGGCGATCGAGCCAGCGTCGAGCGGTGCCGAGATCCGCGTGACGGCGAGCTGGCTGTCGGCGCCGCTGCCCACGGTGCCGGCGACGTAGGCGCTGCCGTCCCCGGCGGCGACGGCGTCGTCGTAGACGGAGGCGGTGTCGAACGTCCGAGCGAGCGACGGGGAGGCGAGGTCGGTGCCAGCGGCGAGCTGGCCGAAGCCGTCGCCGGTCTCGCCGGCGCAGACCCAGCCGTCGCCCGCGACGGTGCCGGCGGCGCCAGCGAGGCCGGCGCCGAACGCCTGGTTCGATCCCTGCCAGTCCGGGGTGGCGGTGAACCCGGAGAGCTCCATCGCCCAGCCGCTGTCGCCGCCCTCGCCCGGCGCGGCGCCGACGACGAGATAGCGGCCGTCGCGCACTGCAAAGCCGCCCGGCATCCGGTCGCCGTCGACCGCCGGGATCACGCGGTCCGCGACGGTGCCGTTTTCCGCGAGGCGAGCGAGCACCGGCTCCGTCGGCTGCCCGTCGCCGAAGCCGCGGGCGGCGAGGAGCACGACGCCGTCGGGGGTGTGGCGGATCTGGACCGGGTTCGCGCCCGACTCGAGGCTCGAGTCGTACCCACGATTCCAGCGCCGGGAGCCGTCGGCTTCATAAGCGGCGAGGGCGGTGCCGACGCCGCCCTCGTAGTCGGCCGAGGCGAGGACGTATCGATCGCCGTCCGCGACGATGGCCGTCGGGCGCGCCGTCTGGAACGTCGTCGGCGTTCCCTCGACGGGGGATTCCCACTGGACCTCGCCGCCGTCACCGATGTGGACGATCCGCGGCACGACCTCCGTCAGCGAGCCGTAGACGCTGTACTGGCGCTCGTACCCCGCGATCACGTACCCGCCGTTCACGCCGGGTTCGATGTCCCAGTACCAGTACTGGCGGCGCTCGTACTCGGGATTGCCGAGCGTGCCGATCGTCTCGAGTTCGCCAGACGGCGTCACCTCGACGAGTTTCGTCGCCATCGACGATTCGGCGTCGGCCAGCAGGTTGCAGACGGCGACGACGCCGCCGTCACCGCTCGGCGCGATGGCCGGGCACTGCCAGCCGTAGTCGCCGCCGACGACCTGGTCCCACTCGACCTGGAAGCCGGCGTCTCCGGACTGGGTGCTGGCCAGTCCCCCCGCTCCGCTCCGATCCCCCGCTACTGTCGTCGGTGCGACGCTCGCCGCTCCCGCGGCCGCCATCGTGGCGAGCGCACCGCGTCGCGTCAGAGCCATGGGATCGTATCACACTCCTACCCTACTTAAGCGTACGTGCTCTCAGCGGTGGCGCGATCGCTCTGAAACGCGTGGTGGCAGGGCCGAAGTAAGCCGATCCTACTCCGTGGCGAGGCGATACCGAGTCACGGAGTCGTCGGCCTGCTCAGTTTGGCCGTCGTCCTGCGCCGCCTGGCCGTCGCCCTGCGCCGCCTGGCCGCCGGCTCGCTCCACCTCGCCCTCCTCGACGAGCGCCTCGAGGTGGGCCCACGCCTCGCCGGGGCCGTGCATGATGTGGATGTTCGCGAGGTCGCCGAACAGTTTCGCGGCGATCTCCCAGGGCGTCGCCGGGCCGAGGGCGTCGACCGCGGCGAGCGTCCGTTCCGTCCGGTCATCGTGGTGGGTCAGGATCTCCTCGGCGCGGGCCGCGGGGTTTTCGATGGGGTCGCGGTGCCCCGGGAAGGCGCGATCGAGATCCGTCGCGGCGAGCCAGCGGAGGCTCGATCTATAGGTGGCGAGCGGTCTGTCGACGCGGGGGTCCGCCCCGCCGACGTTCGGGGTGTACTTCGGCAGGATCACGTCGCCGACGAACGCCTCGGCGCGACGCTCGAAGGTGAACGCGGTGAGGCCCGCGGCGTGGCCGGGAAGGTGGATCGCGCGGAGGGCGTTGGCGTCGCCGTCGGACTCGCTCTCCGCGCCCAGTTCGAAGCGCTCTCCATGAGTGAAGGTCGTCACGTTCGCGGGGTCGCCGGCCATCGAATCGTGCCCTCCGAGGAAGTCGGTGAGTTCCGCGAGCGGTTCGTCGGGGATTCCCCATCGCTCGAAGACCTCGGCCTGGAGTTCCTGGTAGGCCTCCCGTCCTGACCCGTCGACGAGCGGCGCGTCGGCCTCGTGGACGAACACGTCGGCACCGCTGTCGGCCTGGAGTTCGCCGGCCAGTCCGGAGTGGTCCCAGTGCCAGTGCGTGAGGAGGATTCGGTCGAGGTCGTCGATCGCGACGCCGGCGTCGGCGAGCCCCGACCGGAGGTCCTCGCGGACCGGCTCGGTCGGGACGCCAGCGTCGATCAGCGTCGTTGGACCGTCGCGCGGGTCGAGCAGATAGACGACGTTGTCGCCCTCGAAGACGGCGTTGTCGAGGCGAATCGCGTGCACGCTCGTCCCGAGGCCCCCCGACGACAAACCGCTCACGGTGCCGGTCGAGCCCCCGCGCAAGCCGCCCGATGGCGACAGGTGGCCAACGATTGTAGAAATGAGTCCGTTCTCGTGGACGTTCGGTCACACCGCGGCGCATATACGGAGATGCAGCCGCGTGTAGTAACAAATTAAGGGGCCTTATATGACATTATGATCCATTTAGCCGTTTAGGGTCACCCTCTTATTTGATGAGCGGCCACCGATCTGTATGACCCAGCCACATGCAGCGGCGGATAGCGGTGGGCCGAGCCGTGCGAGGCACGGC
>ENA-ORDC01002675-ORDC01002675.1-marine-metagenome-genome-assembly--contig:-NODE-2675-length-10278-cov-14.556318_pt1 | contig 10278 bp, 10 predicted proteins | sample MGYA00237783_ERZ508515 | MGnify/ENA primary metagenome ERZ508515 (study PRJEB26186, sample SAMN06268792) | marine metagenome | isolation source: Eden Landing Ponds, San Francisco, CA, USA | place...
AGACGGCGACCTTCGCCTTCGACGGCGCCGAGGCGACTGTCGGCGACGCGTCGGTTCGGCTTCGCCTCGGCTACACGGCACCGGACGGCGAACGCCGCGTCCTCGCCCGGAGCCTGCCCCTGTCGCTCCAGCCCGTGCAAAATCCCGCGAACATCACCCTCACGGACATCGGCTTCACGGAGACGGCCACCGGCATCGAGATCCGGGGGAGCGCGAGCAACGGCGGCTCCACCAGCGCGAAGAGCGTCACCGTCGCCGTGGCCCAGGGCGAGAACGCGGGACCGGCGACGAGCGAGTCCTCGTTCTTCGTCGGCGAGGTGCCCGCCAGCGACTTCGCCGCCTTCGACGTGAACGCCGAGGTAACCGGCAACGAGACGGTCACGATTCCCCTCCGGGTGACCTTCGTCGCCGACGGCGTCGAAGTCGAACGCACGAAACGCGTGCTGCTGGCGGTCTCGAGCATCGTGACTGCCGCCGCCGTCTCCGTCGCCGCGTCGGAGTGAGCGTCGCGCCCGTCCGCGTCGCTGCCGCCGGTCCCGTCGAGGGTCAGGTCGTCGGCCAGCCGCGGCCCCGCGAACCGCAGGATCACGCCGCCGGCCTCGATCCAGTCGGCGACGCGCCGGCGCTGGTTCGACGGCAGCGCGCCGCGGTCGGGCAGGGCGATCACCGCGACGTCGGCCTGCAGCAGCTCGTCCAGGCTGCCGCGCGAGACCTCCGCGTAGGGCTTCAGCGCCCGGTCCAGGTAGTACAGTTCGGACAGCAGCGGCTGCGCGTCCGCCAGCGGCGTGGCCGACACCATGCCGACCGGCCGGCGCTGCCAGCGCGAGTCGAGCAGCGCCACCGCCCCGGCGTGCGACTCGCCCTCCACCGCGACCTGGGCGATCCGGTTGCGCAGCTCCAGCGGCAGCTCGAAGCGCGCCGTCGTCTGGGTGCTGCCTTCCTCGAACCGCGCCTCCGCGGTGCCGACCAGCCGGCCGCGGGTATCGTAGGCGACCGCCGTGTAGCGCGGCTGGCCGGCCCCGTCGGCGCGGCGCAGCGGCACCTCCACTGTGGTGCCGGTGGACTCCGGCGGCAGCACGGTGAGCGCGGTGCGGCCGGTCTGCGGGCGCAGCACCTCGAGCCGGCCCAGCCGCTGCAGCTGCACGGCCAGCGCCCGCGCCCCGTCGGCCGCCAGGCCGTCGGACAGCCAGACCACGTGGGCGGACCCGGTCACCTGCAGCCCGTTGGCGACCTCGGCGGCCGCGGCGTAGTCCACCGGCCAGGGCTTGGGCTGGATCGCGCGGATGAGCTCGCGCGCCGCGTCCGGGCGGATCAGGTCGCTGGCGGTCTGCGGCGCGTCGCTGCGCGCCTGCGCCGTGGTCAGAATGCGCACGCGCCGGTTCTCGCGCTCGGCCCGGTCGATCAGCGCCTGCGCCTGCTGCACCCGGGCGTCCCAGTCCTTGCCGGCGGCCCAGCCGTCGTCGATCGCCAGCACCAGCGGGCCGCTGCCACCCAGCTGTCCCGCCGGGTGCAGCACCGGTCCGGCCAGCCCGAGGATCAACAGCGCCGCCGCCAGCAGCCGCAGCAGCAGCAGCCACCACGGCGTGCGCGCCGGCGTCTGCTCCGGCGGCTCCAGCCCGAGCAGCAGGCGGATCGCCGGGAAGCGCTGGCTGCGCGGCGCCGGCGGCGTCACGCGCAGCAGGAACCACAGCGCCGGCAGGCCGATCAGGGCGACCAGCAGCCACGGGTTCAGAAAAGCGAGCGGGGCCAATCCGGGCATCGGGTCCTGTTCGGGATCTCGTGTTCGGTTGCGGGTCCTGTGCAGCCGCCGGCGGCTGCGCTCACGCCTGTCGGCTCAGCGCGCCGTAGACCGCCAGCAGCGCGGTTTGCGGCGGCCGGTCGGTGCGGTGCCAGGTGCATTGCCAGCCGGTGCGCCGGGCGATCGCGGCGATGCCGTCCTCCTGCGCGCGCAGCCGCCGCCGGTAGTCGTCGCGCACCCCCTCGGCGCGCGACAGCAGCCAGGTGCGCTCGCCCTCCAGGCCCTCGAAGCGCACCCGGCCGTGGTACGGCAGCGTCTCCTCGGCCGGGGCCAGCACCTGCACGAGATGGCCGCTGACGCCGCGCTCGGCAAAGCCGCGCAGGGTCTTTTCGATCTCCTCCAGCGGTGACAGGAAGTCGCCCAGCAGCAGCACCTGCGCCGAGCGCGGCAGCGGCTCCATCGGCGGCAGGCTGGCGGCGCGGTCCGCCTGCTCCTGCGTCAGCAGCTCGGTGAAGCGGCCCAGCATGCCGCGGCCGGCCGACGGCGTCATGCCGGTGCCCAGCAGCGTGACGTGCTCGCCGGCGCGGGTCATCAGAATCATCAGCGCCAGCAGCAGCAGCTCGGCGCGCTCGCGCTTGCGCGGCAGGCGGTTGTGCGAGCGCCAGTCCATCGAGGCGGAGGCGTCGCGCCAGCACCAGACCGACTGCGCGGCCTCCCACTCCATCTGCCGCACGAACACGCGGTCGGACTTGGCGGTCTGCCGCCAGTCGATCGAGGTCGGCGGGTCGCCCGGCTCGTAGTCGCGGTACTGCCAGAAGGTCTCGCCCAGGCCGACGCGGCGGCGCCCGTGCACGCCCTGCGCCACCGTCGCCGGCCTCGTCTTCCTGGGTCTCGGCGACCTCAACAATCATCTCCGCGGTCGGGTTGTCAATGTCCATCTCCCGGAGGATGGTGACACCGTCGTTCGTGACGGTGACGTCGCCCGTGGATGTCACGAGCATCTTGTCCATCCCTTTCGGGCCGAGTGTCGAGCGTACCGACTCGGCCACCGCGCGCGCCGCAGAGATGTTGTGGCTCTGTGCGTCCTTGTCCTGCATCCGCTGGGAGTCCTCGCCCAGAATAATCATGGGCTGACCCTGCATTCGCTGGCTCATACTCGGACGGAAGATTGAATGTGCTTCTATATAAGCATGTGGGATTCGATAGTCGGAGAAAGTGGCGCCGTCCAGTGAAAGAACTTCGGAAATCGACAGAAGAGAAGCGATCAGGCGGTAACGCGTGTCAGTTGTTCCCACGATGATGGGTCGGGTAAATCGGCGTAGTCCGGCCGACTTATATACAGTCTTGCTGGGGATACCCAGTCACGTTTCGTCGACATCGGTTCGTCAGTGACGACGGCAGTCCCGACAGCGAAGGCGTCGTCGGTAATCGCGTTCGGCCCGGAAGCGGATCTCACCGGATCGAAGCGGGCATCCGGAGATCGAGTGTGTCCTCCTCGGGAGCGGAGCGCACCTGGGCGGAGGCGGTCACACAGTCAGCGCACATACGAATACCGCGGGTGCGAAACAGTAAGCGTCGATGGATCATCCACCGTCAAGCGTGCGAAGAATCGATTCCCGAGCGGTACGAGCCGGTCAGGCAGGCGACCAACCGCAGACGCCACACTCTGTCGCGCCTCCCTCGTGAAGCCCTCCACAGTCGGGGCACTGCTTTTTGTTATAGCTGCGTTCCCAGCCTACAGAATCCGTCTCGTGGCCGCGCTGTGACAGAAACTCGTCGAACATGTCGTCACCACTCGGTGCTGAGGCCATACATGCTATGGTATACCACGACACCATATATCTCTATTGGTTCGTGCAAACGTACCACACCAGAATATAGATCACACGCTGAGACACCAGATCGCGGGACGGAACGCTATCGAGTATCGAAACGCGAGTATGCGACGCACAGTGGTGCCCCTCTCGGATTTGGTCTTCGAAAGTAGGTGGGGTGGGGGTGGGGGGTGGGGGAAAGGATCATGACACCGGTGGGGCGGTGCCACTACCAGATTCTGGGAGGTGATTGATAATAAAGATTGCGCCCAAATTATCGATTTTGATTTTGGTTGGAAGGATAGTGCCGGATACGATACACATGCTCGGTGCATAAAAGGCGAGGAGCGAGACTCACTCCGGTGTGGCCCACTCTCTGCTGGTGAGGTCCTTGCGGAGGAGTATGAATTCGATGTCGACGCCGTCTATCGTTCGTGATCGCTGCTCGATGCGGTCGTATCCCAGCGTTTCGTAGAACGGAACGGCGTTGAGCGAAGAGACGACTGCCAGTTGCGCACAGCCGTCGAAGGCAGCGCTCATCTCCAGTTGTCCGAGCAGGCGGGTGCCGATCCCCGAGCGCGTCCAGAACGGCCTGACGAACAGCGCTTCGACGCGGGACTGCTCGGCGTTGAGGACACCATACCCGGCGATCGTCCCGTCGTCGTCGGCGACAAGGATCTGGAACTGCTCTGCAGACATCGCCGAGCGGTACTCTGCGACGGCGTCGTCGTCCGGGGCCCAGGCTTCGAGCTCGGCAGGCGTGTACGCACGCGCGGCGAGTTCCTCGATCGCCGCGCGTTTCACTTCGAGGACGGCTTCGGCGTCGTCGGGCCTGGCCGTCCGGACCGACACGTCCGGCATCCGCACGCTGTTTGGCGGTCCACCCCCTTCATACGATCGGTTGTAAGTCTGTTCCGGATCGATCGCACATTCATGCGATCGTACCGGTCAATCGTTACAGCCGACCGTATCAGTGCTCGCCTCGACGGGAAACCGAGGGCTTTGTGACCCCCGCCGGAGAAGCGAGGGTATGCTCGTCGCTTTCGACTTCGACGGGACCCTCTCGGACTCCGAGATGACGGTCCTGCTCGGTGAGCAGTGTGGCGCCGCCGACGAAATGGCCGCGATCACCGAGCGTGCGATGAACGACGAAATCGAGTACGCCGAAAGTCTCCGCCAGCGCTGTGCCCTGCTGGAAGGACTCAGCGACACCCGGGCCGAGACGGCCTTCGGCGAAGTGCTCCTGCGTCAAGATACTGCCGCCGTGATCGAGGACCTCAACGACGCCGGGGTCCATACAGCGATTCTCACCGGCGGCTTCGAACGCGGCGTCGAGGCTGCGCTGGCGAAAGCCGGTGTCTCCGTCGACACCATCGTCGCCAATCGGCTCCCCGTCGAAGACGGCGAACTCACCGGCGAGGTCGAGGGTCCGCTCATTGAAGGGACCAAAGACACCGCCCTGCGCGAACTGGCCGAGGACCTCGATCTGGACCTCTCTGAGACGGTGGCCGTCGGTGACGGCGCGAACGACCTCCCGATGTTGAAGGTAGCGGGCCTAGCGATCGGGTTCGAACCCAAGCCCGCCGTCGAATCCGCGTGTGACATCGTCGTGAGTTCGATGGCCGAACTCCAGATCGTTCTGGAAGAAGAACGAATTCTGTAAAACCACTTTTTGCTACGTCGGGTGTCCTCGCGAGCGTCGTGGCGCTCGCGAGGACACCCGACGTAGCAAAAACTTGGGGAAAAAGGCCGGAATCGCCTTACGAGGGCGATTCCGGGGAAACGGCGACTCCGTCGCCGTATGCTCGCGGCGACCGCTCCGCAACCGCACCGCAACCGCCCAGCAAGCCTGCCCTTCCCCGGGTCGCTCGCCCGCGCGCAGAACTGCGCGCGACACTCGCTCCCGGCCACCGCGCGGCATCTAAATGAGTTCGGACGACGGTCTCGTGTGGCAGATCAGTCCTTCTCGCCGGCACCGACCGCACTCTCACCGACGGGGTCGTGACCCTCGATTACCTCCTGGCCGTCCATGTACGGTCGCAGGGCCTCGGGGATGGTCACGGTGCCGTCGTCGTTCTGGTAGTATTCGAGGATGGCGACCATCACCCGTGGCAGGGCGAGTCCGGACGCATTGAGGGTGTGGATGTACTCGGCGGACTCGTGGCGCTCGGGGCGGTACTGGATCCCAGCACGGCGGGCCTGGAAGTCCTCGAAGTTCGAAGCGGAGGAGACCTCCAGCCAGCGGCCGCCGATATCGGGGCCGTGGTCCATGTCGTCGCCGGGAGCCCACACCTCGATGTCGTAGGTGCGCGCGGACGCGAAGGTGAGGTCACCGCCGCACAACAGGACTGTGCGGTAGGGTAGTCCCAGCCGGTCGAGCACTTCTTCAGCCTCGCTCACGAGATTTTCGAGGCGCTCGTCGCTCTCATCGGGCGCGACGAAATTGACCAGCTCTACCTTGTTGAATTGGTGGACGCGGACGATTCCCCTGGTTTCAGTGCCGTGCTCGCCGGCCTCTCGTCGGAAATTCGGCGTGTAGGCCTGATGCTTGAGCGGGAGGTCGTCGTCCAGCAGGATCTCGTCGCGATACATGTTCGTGACCGGAACCTCCGCAGTCGGGCAGAGCCAGAGGTCGTCCTCGTCGTAGTCGTCGTGCTCGCCGCTGCCGATCCGGTAAGCGTCCTCGTTGAATTTGGGCAGCTGACCCGTCCCCTGCATGGCGGAGCTCTTGACGGGGATCGGCGGGAATACATCGGTGTAGCCCTGTTCGCGGTGGATGTCCAGCATGAACTGGATGAGCGCGTGTTCGAGGCGTGCACCGTCGCCCTTCAGGAAGAAGAACCCGCCGCCGGTCGTCTTGGTGGCGCGGTCCTCGTCGATGATTTCGAGGTCGTCGCCAAGTTCGTAGTGCGGCGTCACCGCGTCGGGATCGACTCGCAGATCCTCGAAGCCCTCGCGGTGGACCTCGACGTTGTCGCTCTCGTCCTCGCCCGGCGGGACGTCGTCCTGGGGGATGTTGGGCAGTTCGAGCAGCGCGGCCTCCAGTTCAGCCTCCAGTTCGTCCGCCCGCTCTTCGACCTCCTCGAGTTCGGCCTTCAGTTCCTGGGAGCGGTCGATGGCGTTCTGGGCCTCTTCGTCTTTGCCCTCCTGTTTGAGTTGCCCGATCTCGCTGGAGACCTCGTTGCGCTTGTGTCGGAGGTCGTCGCCTTTGGCCTTGAGTTCGCGCCACTGCTCGTCGATCTCCAGAATTGCGTCGAGATCGACGTCAGTCCCCCGAAGGTCCAGCGCGTCGCGGACCGCCTCGGGATTCTCGCGGAGATACTGCCGTGGGATCATTGTCTCTGGGTTCTGCGTGCCGCGTGAAAATCATAGCGGTACGTCGTGAGAGGGTGGCACGCCGAGCGATCGATACCCTGTTACATCCACAGCAGCTGAGCGTGGCGCGTCCCTTCGAGTTCCATGACGTTGTCGGGATCGACGAACCCCTCATCGATTGCCAGGTCCACAGCGTCCTCGCCGACGAGATTCGCGGTCGAACACCGTGCGAGACTCTGAGCGACAGTTTCGGAATCGGCAGGGTCTCCGTCGTAGAACTCCTCGGTCACCGTCAGCGAGACGTCGCCGTTCTCGAAGGTCTCACCGAGGACGTCGGCATCACAGACCGCGACGAGCAGTCCCTCCTGGGTCTCGCGCTCGGAAAGCAGCAGTTCGTCGGCAGCGTTCTCTGCAGCCATCTTACTCCATCAGGCGCTCCTGCTGTTTCTCCTGGATTTCTTCGGCCTGCTCTGCGACCTCTTCGGCACGGTCGTGCTCCCCGGCCTCTTCGAGGGCGCGCGCCTTCTCCTGGAGCACTTCGGCGTTGCGGAATCCCAGACGAGTCGCGTTGTCGAACGCCTCGACGGCCTGTTCGGCGAGACCGCGTTCGAGCAGGAAGAAGCCGCGGTTGTACCAGGCCTGGCCGGAGCGCTCGTCGAGTTCGACAGCGCGTTCTGCGTGTTCGAGCGCCTGCTCGGCCCGGCCGGACTCCCAGAGGGCGTAGGCCAGGTTGGTCTCGGCGGCGGCGGCGTGCTCGGAGTCGTCGTCGATCCGCAGCGCTTCCTGGTACGCGCTGATCGCTTCGTCGTGTTCCTCCATCTCGGCGTGGGCGACGCCCTTGTTGACCCAGGCTTCCTGCTCGACGAGGTCCTCGTCGGTGAATTGGGCGGCCCGCTCGAAGGTGTCAGTCGCCTGCTCGAAGCGGTTGATCCCCATGTAATTGAGGCCCACGTCCAGCAGTTCTTCGGCATCGACCTGGTCGTTCGAGACGGTGCGTTCGTCGAGCATGTCCGCGAGGACGCGGCTGTCGACGGGGTCGACCTTGTCTTGGTCGACCTCCAGCTCGGGCGGGTCGAGGTCGAAGCCCTCGTAGGGATCGTCAAATCCCTGTCCCTCCGAGAAGTGGTGGTCGTCGCGCTCGTCGTGAGTCATACGATAGGGTTGGCGAAGCAGAGGGTTAAGGGCTACGTCCCGTGGAGACGAGCCGACGCGGGCCGCATAGACCGTTTCGCGGCCGGCTTTTTACTCTCGCCGCCCGAAGCCAGCACCATGAGCAAGCGACTGTTCGTCAGTGTCGACCTCGACGGCCTCGCCGAGGAGGTCGAGGTAGTACAGGAGCTGTTCGAGGGCGCGAGTGGACTGAATTTCGTCGATCCCGGCCAGGCCCACGTCACACTCAAATTTCTCGGTGACACCGACGACGAGCGCGTCCCTCACTTGGTCGAGGAACTCGAAGCAGCCGTCGAGGAGGGTGGTGTCGCACCCTTCGAGGCGAGCTTTGGCGGACTCGGCGTCTTTCCCTCCCTCGAGTACATCAGCGTCGTCTGGCTCGGCATCCGCGAGGGCGGCGAGCAACTGACGGCACTCCACGAAGCCATCGAGGCTCGAGCTGTGGATCTGGGCTTCGACCCTGAGGAGCACGACTTCACCCCACACGTCACGCTCGCGCGGATGAATCACGCCGGCGGCAAAGAACTCGTCCAGGACATCGTCGAGGAACGCGACCCCGACGCTGGCTCCCTGCAGGTCGAAGAGATCCGACTCACTGAGAGCGTCCTCACCGAATCAGGGCCACGCTACTCGACGCTCGAACGGATCGAACTCTGACCGAAACCGCGAGCACCCTCACACTGGCGACACCGTCTTAGGCCAACCAAAAACCATCATGTTACTGATAGGTGTTAAGTGTCCGCGGTTCGTAGCGCCGCGACGATGGATCTGGGGTTCAACCTGCTGTTGGTGTTCGTCGCGGGGTTGATCACGGCGCTGGCGACAGGTCTTGGTGCGATCCCGTTCTTTCTGGTCGACGACATCAGCGACCGCTGGAACGTCGTTCTGTGGGGCTTTGCCTCGGGGATCATGCTGTCGGCGTCGCTATTTGGGCTGATCTTCGAGGGGCTGCAAAACGGCGGGAGTCAACCCGAGCTCAAGCTTGGGATCGGGCTGCTGGCAGGTGTCGCGCTGGTCGTGATAAGCCACCACGTTCTCGCGGGTAGCGATATCAACCCCAAAAAGTACGAGGAAGCTGACTTCAAGAAGCTCGTGCTCATCCTGGGGATCCTGACTGTCCACAGTTTTCCCGAAGGCGTCGCAGTCGGCGTCTCCTTCGCCGAGTTGGGCTTCGAGGGCGTCGAGGGATTCGTGATCGCGGGGCAGCTCGTTCCCCTGCTGGCGGTGTTCATGACAGTCGCGATCTCGATCCACAATATCCCCGAAGGGGTCGCGGTCTCGATCCCACTGCGAGCGATGGGCGTCAGTGAGTGGCGGATGGTCGGCTGGGCAGTCTTTTCGAGTCTCCCCCAGCCGATCGGTGCCGTCATCGCCTTTTACTTCGTCCGGGTCGCCCGGGAGTTTCTGCCCTTTGGCTTCGGGTTTGCAGCAGGTGCGATGATCTATCTCGTCCTGACGGAGTTCATTCCAGAAGCGCTCGATCAGGGCTCGGGGCTCCCAGGCGGCGGCCGACGTGAGCTGGTGACTGGGATCGTGCTTGGCGTCGTGCTGATGGTACCGCTGGCGTTCGTCTAGATGGGGAGGGAACTCTCGATCACTTCGAGGTCGAGTTGGACCGAGAGTGGGTCGGCGTGATCGCTAGGTGGATTCTCCCCACGATAGTCAGAGTGGTCGAGAACCAAATAGGACGTGCCGCTGATATCCAAGTCGGTCCGGCCGTCGGTCGTCACTTCGTAGAGGTCCGAGTCGACCCTGAGAGAGCGAGCACTCAACGAGTCGTGACCTGGTGGCTTCGTAGCTGGTTCGTCGCCGTTGAGGGAGGCTCTATACGCCTCTTTGGCGCTGTCGCTCGTGAACACGTAGACGTCGAACGGCTGGTCGTCGCGAGCGACGTACCGGATCTTTTCACCACTGGCTGGCAGCTTGGTGATGTCCCCGCGCCCGACTGGAACGGTCACGGATTCGTTTTTCGACAACACCACTTCACCACCCATACAACCGGCCGTACCGACCGTCACGCCGGCAAGTACCGTCGAGAGAAACGCGCGACGTTGCATTACAAAAATGTCTCGTGGAGACCTACATATGTCCATCTCTCCGATTCTCAGGTCTGAATACACGAGCGGTGAGTGCGGGGCCAAAAGAACACACATTTAAGCCGGGGCGCGGAACAGAATGACACTATGGGTAAGAAATCGAAGGGCAAGAAAAAGCGCCTGGCAAAGCTAGAGCGCCAGAACA
>ENA-ORDC01002676-ORDC01002676.1-marine-metagenome-genome-assembly--contig:-NODE-2676-length-10277-cov-10.123922_pt1 | contig 10277 bp, 10 predicted proteins | sample MGYA00237783_ERZ508515 | MGnify/ENA primary metagenome ERZ508515 (study PRJEB26186, sample SAMN06268792) | marine metagenome | isolation source: Eden Landing Ponds, San Francisco, CA, USA | place...
TACGGGGCACCCGTCCTCGTCGACACCGAGCAGACCCAGCCCATCCTCATCGCCGCCGAGGAGTACGACGCGGGCGTGTTGCCCTTCACTGTGAACCGGGAGGGCTCATGACGCTCGTCACCGACGTCAGTCTCCGGCGCGTCCTCGACTCGCGCGGGAACGCGACGGTCGAGGCCGACGTCCTCACGGAGTCGGGCGGGTTCGGCCGCGCGGCCGCGCCCTCCGGTGCCTCGACCGGCGAGTACGAGGCGGTCGAGCGACCCGCGAGCGAGGCCATCGCCGCCGCGCGCGAGGACGCCGTCCCGCGACTCGTCGGCGAGGTCCACGCCGGTAACCAGCGCGAGGTCGACCGGGCGCTCCACGCTGCCGACGGGACCGAGGACTTCTCGGGGATCGGCGCCAACAGCGCGGTCGCCATCTCGATGGCCGCTGCGAAGGCCGGCGCGAACGTCCTGGGCGCGCCCCTCTACCAGCATCTCGGGGGTACGTTCCGCGGGGAGTCGTTCCCGATTCCCCTCGGCAACGTCGTCGGTGGCGGCGAACACGCCGCCGACGCGACGGACATCCAGGAGTTCCTCGCCGCACCCGTCGGCGCACCCTCCGTATCCGAAGCGATCTTCGCCAACGCCGCCGTCCACCAGGCGGTCCACGAGGTCCTCCAGGAGCGGGGCTATCCCTCGGGCAAGGGCGACGAAGGTGCCTGGGCGCCGTCTATCGACGACGCCGAGGCGTTCGACATCGTCGACGAGGCGACCAGGACCGTCGCCGACGACGTCGGCTTCGAGATCCGTTTCGGACTCGACGTCGCCGCCGCCGAGATGTACGACCCGGACGCCGCGGGTGGCGAGGGTGCCTACGTCTACAGCGACACGGAACGTTCCACCGAGGAGCAGGTCGAGTACATCGCCGACCTCGTGCGCGAGTACGACCTCAAATACGTCGAGGACCCGCTGGACGAGGACGACTACGATGGCTTCGCCGCCCTCACCGAACAGGTCGGCGACCGGACGCTCGTCTGTGGTGACGACCTGTTTGTCACCAACGTCGAGCGGCTGGGGACGGGCATCCAGCAGGGTGCAGCGAACAGCATCCTGGTCAAGCCCAACCAGATCGGGACGCTCTCGGACGCCTTCGACGCGATCGAACTGGCGGTCGAGAACGCGTACGGACACGTCGTCTCCCACCGGAGTGGCGAGACCGAAGACGCGACCATCGCACACCTCGCCGTCGCCACGGACGCCCCGTTCATCAAGACGGGCGCGGTCGGCGGCGAGCGCACCGCGAAGCTGAACGAACTCATCAGGATCGAGGACAACGCAGTATGAGCGGAAACGAACGAGAAGGCCTCGACGCTTCGGAATCGGACGTCGACCCCAACGGCGACGACGAGGACGAGGCGGGGCCCACGACGGAGGAATCGGCCGCTGGGGCCGGGACACAGGTAACGACCGCGGACGCCGAAGAGGCGGACGCCGACGCGGCCGACGAGGCCGCCGACGCAGACGAGGAAGCCGAAGCCGAAGCCGAGGACGAAGGGCCGGCGTTCGACGAGGACGTCATGCCCGACGAGGAGGCCGACCTCCTCATCCCGGTCGAGGACTACCTCGCCGCCGGCGCCCACATCGGTACCCAGCAAAAGACCAAGGACATGGAGCGGTTCATCCACCGCGTCCGGACCGACGGGCTGTACGTGTTAGACGTCAGCACGACCGACCAGCGCATCCGGACGGCGGCGGACTTCCTGGCCAACTACGACCCCGAGCAGATCCTCGTGGCGTCCTCGCGCCAGTACGGTCGCTTCCCGGCCGAGAAGTTCGCCGATGCCGTCGGCGCTCGCGCCCGCACTGGCCGTTTCATCCCCGGGACGCTCACCAACCCCGACTACGACGGCTACATCGAACCCGACGTCGTCGTCGTCACCGACCCCATCGGTGACTCTCAAGCTGTGAAGGAGGCCATCACGGTCGGCATCCCGGTCATCGCGATGTGTGACTCCAACAACCAGACCGCGAACGTCGACCTCGTGATCCCCACGAACAACAAGGGGCGCAAGGCGCTGTCCGTGGTCTACTGGCTGCTCGCCAACGAGACGCTCGACCGGCGCGGCGCCGAACCGGGCTACTCGCTCGACGACTTCGAAACCGAGATCTGAGCCGCTCGCTTTTCGCTGGACGTTTTACAGGCCGTTCTCGTTGCCCGCCCGGAGCCGCAACCCTCAAGCGACTGAGTGTCCACTCACCGGTATGGCCGGCGACGAAGTCCCTCGGGAGGCACAGGCCGAGATCGCGGCCGCCGTCGAGCGCGCGCTCGCCGAGCACGGCTACGAGCGGCTGACGACGGCGAAGATCGCCGCCGAGTACGACAAGAGCGAGGCGGGACTGTACTACTACTACGACAGCAAAGACGCGATGATCGCCGCTTTTCTCGACCTCGCTGCCGGGTCGTTCGGTGCCGAACTCGACGAGATCGCTGGCGACCCAGAGGCGCGACTCCGGGGTGCATGCGAGCGACTCTTCCTCTCGCCGGGCGAGGAGGGCGCTGGTCTCCACGTCGCCATCATGGAACTGCTCTCACACGCACCCTACAACGAGACGTTGCGCGGCCCGCTCCGGGAGCTGGAAGCCGCGACGCTCTGCGCCCTGGCCGAGATCGTCCGCGATGGCGTCGAACAGGGCGCCTTCCGACCGGTCGACCCCGATGCGACCGCTGCCTTCCTGCTGGCCGCTGCCGACGGTTCGACCGGTTTTCACGTCGCCCTGGAGATGGACGTCGGCGAGGATCTCCGTACCGGCTGGTCGGCCTACGTCGACAGCCTGCTCGCCGAATCTTGATTTTCCGCCTGTCGGTTCCGTTCGTCCAGTCGGCGACCGGGATCGACTCGATGAGTGAGCACTCACTCAGTAGATTTAAGTTCCTGGTCACGGAACCGTCGTGGCGATGACCGATCTATCCAGGGGTGGCTGTGACCCGTGACGACAGTCGAGGACGTGACGCTGTGGGTCCACATCGCGGCGGGGTTTCTCGCGCTCGGTGCGGGTGCAGGAGCCTTCGCGACGGAGAAAGGCGGACGGCGCCACCGGCGGTTCGGTCGGGCGTTCGTGTACGCGATGGGGGTCGTCGCGGCGACGGCCGTCGTGCTCTACCCGCTCCGGCCGAACCTCCTCAGACTGTTCCTCGTGCTCGTCGCCGTGTTCAGTTTCTACTTCGTCTTCTCGGGCTATCGCGTCCTGTCGCGCAAGCGGCCGGCCGACGGTCCCACGCGGGTCGACTGGGTGGCAGTGGGGTCGCTCGGACTCTCCGGCGCCGGGCTGGTCGCCATCGGCGGATCACTGTTCGTGCGCGGCGCCGGGTTCGGACCCGTTCTGCTGGTGTTCGGGACGATCGCGTTGATTTTCACTGGTATCGACGTGCGGGGGTTTCGTCGTGAGGGCGAGCGTGGGGCGTGGGTCGGCCAGCACGTCACGCGGATGGGCGCGGCCTACATCGCGACTGTCAGCGCTTTCTCGGCGGTGAACTTCGACTTCCTGCCGACAGCCGCCCGGTGGCTGTGGCCGACGCTGTTGGGGTCACCGCTGCTCGCCTATGCGGTGGGCCGCTACGAGCGGCGGTTCGGTGTCGAATGACCGGTCTCGTTTGCCATCAGGCGGTCCGTCGACCTGAGAAACGCCTATCCCGGCCGCGGACGAACGCCGGGGTATGGCCGAGGGAGACACGCTGATCAACGCTGTCGTCGGCGCGCTCGTGAGCGCGATCGTGGGATGGTTCCTGCCGTTCGGACCGCTGTTCGGTGGGATGGCCGCCGGATACATGCAAGGCGGTGACACCTCCGAAGGACTCAAAGTAGGGGCGCTCTCGGGTGCACTCGGACTTATTCCGGCACTACTCGTCGGTGGACTGGTGTTCGTCGTCGTCGGCGCACTCTTTCTCGGCGTCGGCGTCGGGGAGTTCCTCGCAGCGAGTTTCTTCACGGGGTTTCTGGTCGTCCTGGTGCTGTTCGGACTGGCGGTGTACTTCGTCGGCTTCGGAGCCCTGGGCGGGTATATCGGTAGTTACGTCAAATCCGACACGGATATCGGCGCGTGAGATATGAACCGACTCGCTCGACTCACCGACCGGGAGGGCGCGCCGTTCGCCGCACTCGCTGGGGCGATAGTCACCCTCGTCCTGTCTGTGATCCCCTTCTCGCCGGTCCTGGGTGGGGCTGTCGCGGCCGTTCGCTACGACCATGGGTACGTTGCAGGACTGAGCGTGGGCGCCCTCGCGGGCATCGCTGCGGCGGTTCCGCTCGCAGTGTTGCTCGTGCCCGTGGTCTGGCTCGTCAGCTATCTGGGCTTTTTCGCCCCCTCGTCGCCGGCCTACGGCGTCTTCGTCGCGCTCGTCGCCGGCCTCTTTCTGGCCTACACCGTCGGCGGGAGCGCTGTCGGCGGGCTCGCGGGGGTCGCGCTCGACCGCCACACCGACCGAGACCTGGGCGCCAGTCGGTGGCTGTGAGCCGATTCACCCGCTCGAAAGCGGTGTCGTTCGGAAATACCTAACTCCCGGGGGGTTCCAGAGGCGGGCATGGTAACCGCGAGCGCCCCGGGCAAACTGTATCTCTTCGGGGAACACGCGGTCGTCTACGGTGAACCGGCGGTGGCGGCGGCCATCGACCGGCGGGCGACCGTCACGGTGGAGGCACGCGACGACGACCACCTGCGCGTCGACGCGGAGGACCTGACGCTGGACGGCTTCACGGTCGAGTACGGCCGAACGGCGAGTGACGACCCGGACGTCGACGTCTCCGAGTCGCTCATCGAGGCCGCGACCGGCTACGTCGACGCCGCGGTCGCACAGGCCCGCGACGCCGCCGACGCGCCCGACGCCGGCTTCGACGTCACCATCGAGAGCGAGATCCCGCTCGGCGCCGGATTGAGTTCGTCGGCCGCCGTCACCGTCGCAGCTATCTACGCGGCGACGCGCGAACTCGGCGTCGAACTCACTCCCCAGGAAGTCGCAGACAGAGCGTTCGAGGTCGAGTACGAAGTCCAGGACGGCAACGCCTCGCGCACGGACACGTTCTGTTCGGCGACCGGCGGTGCGGTCCGCGTCGAGGGCGAGGACCGGCGGTCGCTCGACGCGCCCGAACTCCCGCTCGTGGTCGGCTTCGACGGCGGTGCCGGCGATACCGGCGCGCTCGTCGGGAACGTCCGCGCGCTCAGAGAGGAGTACGAGTTCGCCGCCGACACGGTCGAGGTGGTCGGCGACCTCGCCCGCCGCGGCGAGGAGACGCTCCTGGCCGGGGAGTTCGAAGAACTCGGTCGACTGATGAACTTCAACCACGGGTTGCTGTCGGCGCTGGGGGTCTCCTCGCGGTCGCTGGACGCGATGGCGTGGGCCGCGCGTGACGCCGGCGCCTACGGCGCGAAGCTCACCGGCGCAGGTGGGGGCGGCTGTATCGTCGCGCTCGACCCTACCGAAGAGACCCAGACGGCGCTCCAGTACACGCCCGGCTGTGAGGAGACCTTCCGGGCACAGCTCGACACCGAAGGAGTGTGCGTCGAGTGACGACCGTCCTCAAACTCGGCGGGAGTCTGATCACCGAGAAAGACAGTCGCGAGACCGTCGACGAGACCGCCCTCGCCGACGCCCTGGACGCCGTCGCAGGGGCCCTCGAACGGACCGACGAGGACCTGGTCCTCGTCCACGGCGGCGGGAGTTTCGGTCACTACCACGCCGCCGAGCGCGGCGTCACGGCCACCGAGGGCACCCGCGATGCTCGCGACGTCGTCGCTATCCACGACGCGATGGGACGGCTGAACGCGACGGTGGTCGACGGTCTCCACGACCGCGACGTGTCGGCGGTGCCGGTCCGACCGCTCTCCCTGGCCAGTAAGGGCGCCGACGGCGCGCTCGATTTCCCGACGCGGAGCGTCGCCCGACTGCTCGAAGAGGATTTCTGTCCGGTGTTACACGGCGACGGCGTCGTCCAGGCGGGCTCGGGGGTAACCATCCTGAGTGGCGACGAGATCGTCGTCGCGCTCGCTCGCTCGCTCGCGGTCGACCGCGTCGGCCTCTGTTCGACGGTCCCGGGCGTCCTCGACGCCGAGGGTGTGGTCGTCGACCGGATCGAGCGATTCGACGACGTCGCTGCCGCTCTGGACGGGAGCGACGCGACGGACGTCACCGGCGGGATGGCGGGGAAGGTCCGGACGTTGCTCGACCTGTCTGTGCCCGCGCACGTCTTCGGTCCCGGCGGGCTGGGAGAGTTCCTGGACGGCGGTTCGCCGGGGACACTCGTCGCCGGGGAGGAGTGAACGCCGTCGACCCACGCAGAAAGCGCGGTGTGGTTGTCCCGTGGCGGTAATCTCTCGTTATTCAGCACTCGTAACCGAAATCTACGGATGCGAGTGCTGGAACGAGCGTTCTCCGGTGACTCTACCCCTCACCATTGTTCCCCTGAAACGGGGCCATCGTGACCGGTATGGCCCAGCATCGTGTGGGATGGTACCAAATTACAAATTGTCGGGTGACCGATGGACATGGAACAGACGTACCGGCCAGGGACCTATGATACATCCCAGATATCCGATTACATCGCGGCCGGGCCGGGATCGACGTGAGTGACGACGACGACTGGTGGGGGGAGGGGCTCCAGGTCGAACTGTTTCACGCCCAGACCGAAAGGGAACCGGGCGACCGGAACTTCGACCGGTGGGGGATGGACCTGCACCCGGAGGTGTTCGCCGTGTCGGCGACGCTGGTCGCCCTGTTCATCGTCCTGACGTTGCGCTATCAGACGGCGGCCGCGGAGACGTTCGCCACGATACAGTCGACTATCACCGCCTACGGAAGCTGGTTCTACATCGTCGTCGCCAACGTCTTCGTCGTCTTCGTCGTCGCGATCGCCGTCAGCAAGTACGGGAAGATCCGACTCGGTGGCGTCCACGCGACCCCGGAGTTCAGCGACTTCTCCTGGGTCTCGATGCTGTTCAGTGCGGGGATGGGGATCGGACTCATGTTCTGGAGCGTCGCGGAACCCATCGTCCACTTCGACGAACCGCCGGGGCTGTTCGGCGCGGCGAGTCAGTCGCCTGCAGCCGCGGAGGGGGCCCTCGCGGTCACCTTCTTCCACTGGGGGATCCACCCGTGGGCGATCTACAGTCTGGTGGCCCTCGGTCTGGCGTTTTTCTCGTTCAACCGGGGGCTCCCGCTGACCTTTCGGTCGATCTTCTGGCCACTGCTCGGCGAACGGATATACGGCTGGCCGGGACACGTAATCGACATTCTCTCGGTGGTGGCGACGCTGTTCGGGCTCTCGACCTCGCTCGGGCTCGGTGTCGGACAGGTCAACGCCGGCCTGAACTACCTCTCGCAGTCCTACCTCCCGATGACGGTCCCTATCGCGACCTGGGCCCAGGTCGCCCTGATAGCCGGTATCACCGCCATCGCGACGCTGTCGGTCGTCGCGGGTCTCGACGGCGGTGTCCGGCGATTGAGCGTCTTCAACGTCTACGTCATGCTGACGCTCCTGGGATTCCTGCTCGTCGTCGGCCCGACGGTGTTCATCCTGGACGCCTACGCCCAGGGAGTGGGCACCTACGTCCAGAACTTCGCCGCGATGAGCCTCTGGACGGAGGCCTTTGGCGACTCGGGGTGGCAGGGCTCGTGGACGCTCTTCTACTGGGGCTGGTGGATATCGTGGTCGCCGTTCGTCGGGATGTTCATCGCCCGAATCTCGGAGGGACGGACCGTCCGTGAACTGCTCCTGGGCGTGTTGCTCTTGCCGTCGATGTTCTCGTTTCTCTGGATGAGCGTCTTCGGTGGGTCCGCGCTGTTCGTCGAACTCAACACTGCCGGCTCGATGGTCGACGCGGTCTCCGCGGACGTCTCGACCGCGCTGTTCGAGATGTTCCAGTTCTACCCGCTCGCCGGTCTGAGCTCCGCTATCGGCATCCTGCTCGTCGTCACGTTCTTTGTGACCTCGTCGGATTCGGGGTCACTCGTCGTCGACCACCTCACGTCCGGCGGCAAGCACGACGCCCCGGTCAACCAGCGGGTCTTCTGGGCGGTGACCGAGGGTGCGGTGGCCGCCGTTCTCCTGATCGGGGGCGGTCTCGAAGCGCTCCAGACGGCCGCTATCACGGCCGGGATCCCGTTCGCGCTCGTCTTGCTCTGTATGTGCTACACGGTCTGGGTCGGCCTCGACAGGGAATACGAGATACTCGAGTCCCAGGAGTTCGCGGAGTGGATGGAACGCCTGGCTGACGAAGAGGACGTCGTCGTCGAGGTCGTCGAGTCCGACTTCCCGGAGGACGTCTCTCCGGGAGACGACTGACGGGCTGTACCGGCGTAACCTATTTGAACGCAGTCGGAGATGCGTGGTCTATGACGTCAGTGTCCCGAAAAGATGGGTTCAGGTACGGGTTCTACGTCTTCGCGTACTGGCTCGTGTTGCTGGGTTTCAGCGCCGCGCTGGTGGTCGCTGGCGGCTACATCGTCGAGATGCAGAACCTCGGTGACGTCGGTCTCAACGAGGACAGTGCACTCGCCGTCCTCGGCGGTTTCGTGACCTTGCTGGGCGTGCTCGTGTTCGGATCCGGCCAGGTCGGCCTCGTGTACAAGGTAATCGCCGACGGGGTCTCGGTCGGGAGCGTTGCGGGCCACCGGGAGGGGTCCGCGCCGGTGGCGGACTCGGCGGTCGCTCCGACTGAGGCGGGGACACGGACTGACGAGAGTGAGGGGACGCCGACGGCGTCTGCAGAGGCGACGAGGGACGCGGCGGAGACTGCAGACGAGCGAGGGGGCGAGCAGGGGCAGACAGACAGACGAACGGACGAACCCGAACCGGGGCGCCCACGCCAGCGACCGAGGCAGTCGGCCGCGGCAGACGAGCAGTCTCCGGCCGGGGACGAACCGGCCACTGGTACTGGCGACTCACCTCCCGACAGGGGCGAACCGGCCACTGGTACTGGCGACTCACCTCCCGACAGGGGCGAACCGGCCACTGGTACTGGCGAACCGACTACTGGTACCGGCGAACCGGCCCACGACACTGGTGAAACACCACCACCGCGCGAGACGAGTTCGCGTCCGCGTGCTAGTTCCAGGGGCCAGGCAGACGAACGAGCGGCGGACGCCAAGCAGTCGGATGACGGGCCGTCGGACGCCGAGCGTGCGGGGCGGTCCGGTAGTGAGTCGGCGTCGGACCGTCGGGAACGACCTGCCGAGAATCCGGGCGAAACGGCGACGTCGGAACGAGACCCCACGACACCGGACGACCAGCCCGAGCGCACCGAACAGAGACCGGGTGGACAGAGAGACCGCCAGCGGGCAGGGACGGGTGACGGAACCAGCGGGGACGGAGCAACGGACGATGACCGCGACTCGCCGGTCGACGCGGTAAACGAGAGCGAGATCGCCGAGGAGCTCGGGTTCGGCGAAGCGGACGAGCAAGCGTCCGAACGGCGTGACGAAAACAGCGGCGGACAGGCAGGTGGCGCCGGCGAGGTCCACGAGGGAGAGAGGACAGACGGGCAGACGAGCCGAGACGTCGAGACTGCGGAGACTGTCATCGACGCGGACGCCGGGGAGACAGAAGGGGATGCCGACAACGGTGTCGAGACGGAAGCGGACACTGAAGCGAGCGCGCTCGACTGGGGCGGTTCCGAGACGACGAGTGGGTCGAGCGATACCGGGTCTGCGGACACCGGGAGCGAAACCCCCGATAGGGACGAACCGGAACCCGGGTCGGGGACGGGAACCGGCTCGCTGGCGGACGCGCTCGCCGACGAAGACGACTCTGCCGAGGGAGAGACGGCGACGGGCGACGGGGACGACGATGCTGGTGACGCTGACGACGCTGACGACGCGGAATCGCCCCGGTGGACGACCGGGGAGGACCACGAGGGTGGACCGGGCCAGGGCGAGCGGTAGCGGCGCTGACTCGTCGGAGACGGCTATCGACGGGGTCGTACCACACGTTATTTAAAATGGGCCCTCGTAGACCCGCATAACCGAGCAGACGGCCGCCAGGGTTTCCGCACGGCGGCCGGCAGCTATCGGACCACGCTGGTCTGGTCTGCTGTTCCGCTCGCGTCGGTGACGGTGGTGGCCACAGACGACTGGTCGGCCGCTGGCGTCGCGGACCGCGTGAGTCGGACCGGCTCCAGACGACGGTCCCTCGTTCGCCGGTCGCCGCGGCCCGGGTGTGCCTTCCTCGGACCCAACCATGGAAATCGAACTCGCAACTATCGGCGGCTACGAGGAAGTCGGCCGCCAGATGACCGCAGTCCGCGCCG
>ENA-ORDC01002677-ORDC01002677.1-marine-metagenome-genome-assembly--contig:-NODE-2677-length-10277-cov-4.233235_pt1 | contig 10277 bp, 14 predicted proteins | sample MGYA00237783_ERZ508515 | MGnify/ENA primary metagenome ERZ508515 (study PRJEB26186, sample SAMN06268792) | marine metagenome | isolation source: Eden Landing Ponds, San Francisco, CA, USA | place...
GCCGGCTCGCGCTCGGGCTACTATCCCGGCTCCGCGGAGACGACCGTCACGCTCGTCGCCGACCGCGACACTGGGCGACTGCTCGGCGGCACCATCGTCGGGGCCGACCGCGCCGCCGTCAGAATCGACACCGTGGCGACCGCCCTCGCCTCGGAGTTGACCGTCGCCGAAGTGGAGCGACTCGACCTCGGCTACGCGCCGCCCTTTAGCCCCGTCTGGGACCCGATTCTGACCGCCGCGAAGGTGCTCCGGGGCTCGCTATAAGCCGCAGGCGGTTCGAAATTCGAACCGAACAAAACGACTATTATCGATTGTGTGGTAACGATACGCTCACGTGCTGGATATTACTGCAACTGAACGCGGGCGTCTCGAATCCGAGTCGGCGGGGTTGGAACGATTGACGGGACCGGAGCGGTCGGCGGAACCGATGGAGCGGCCGAGTCGAACGCGGTCGCATCGCCGCCAGCCGAGCGGAGCGTGGTGTCGGTGAACGGCCGGGTCGCCGCCGGACTGTTCGTGCTTCTGGGGCTCCTCTGGGGCAGTTCGTTCGTCGCCATCGAAGTCGGCCTCGCGTACTTCCCGCCGCTCCAGTTCGCGGCGCTTCGGTTCTTCCTCGCGGGGCTCATCGTCCTCGGGTACGCCGCCGTCTCGACCGACTACTGGCGGCCGCACAGTCGGACCGATTGGACGCTCGTCGGCGTCTCCGGCGGCCTCCTCATCGGGGCGCACCACGCGTTTCTCTACCTCGGACAGGAGCACGTCCCCGGCGCGGTGGCGGCCATCGTCATCAGTCTCGGTCCGGTCCTGACCGCGCTGTTCGCGACCGGCATCCTCGGTGACCGCATCACGCCGCTCGGGGTCCTCGGCTTCGGCTTCGGCTTCCTCGGCGTCGGTCTCGTCGCCCGCCCGGACCCGAACGCGCTCCTCTCCAGCGACGTTGTCGGCGTCGCCACCGTCTTCGTCGCCTCGGCGTGTTTCGCCCTCGGTGCCGTCCTGACGCGGCCGTTCTCCTCGGACATCCCGGCGCGGACGCTTCAGGCGTGGGCGATGCTGTTCGGGGCCGCGCTCCTGTCCGTCGCGGGCGTCGCCACCGGCGAGTCGCTCGCCGCCGTCGAGTGGTCCGGCGTCGCCGTCGGCTCCCTCCTCTATCTCGCCGTCGTCAGCGGTGCGGGCGCGTTCCTCATCTACTTCGAACTGCTCGGGCGCTTCGGCCCGACGCAGATAAACCTCATCGGCTACCTCGAACCCGTCTCCGCGACGCTCCTCAGTTGGGCCTTCCTCGGCCAACTCATCGACGCCGTGACCGCGCTCGGCTTCGTCTCCATCTTCGCCGGCTTCGCGCTCATCAAGCGCCGGGCGCTCGGCGAATCGCTCGCGAAAGCGCGCGGCGGAACGGCAGACTGACGAGAGGACGCTCGTCCCGGCCCGGCCCGTCCCTGCTCGTCCGTGCCCGCTGGGTACCCCGCGAGCCGACGATTCGACGATTGGACGAACATTCGACGATTGACCGAGTATTCGAGCGTTGGACGCGAACCCGTATATCCGCCCTCCGCGACCGCTTCGACACGATGCGAATCCCGCTTCCGAAACACACCCTCGTCGCGCTGGCGCTCGTCGGCGCGGTCCTGACGGCCGTCGTCGCGGCGGGGCTGGTCTCGCCGACGCTCCTCCCCGGAACCGACACGCAGACGCCGACTGACCACGCCGCGACGGCGTCCGCCGACGATACGCCGACGCCGAACCCGGACTTCACGCCCGCGGTCCAGTCGAACGGTGACGGTGACGGCGACGGCGACGGTGACGAGGAACACGAGGAGTACGGCGGCGACGAGGAACACGAAGACGAACACGAGGGCGATGACGACTGATATCGTCTCGCGGGCCCGCTCGGCCCTCGGCGAGTCGACGGTGACGTTCGACTGCTGTGACACGGCGTTTCTGGTCCGCGCGGTGGGCCGGGGCGCGCCCGCGGCGGCCCGTCGCGCCCGCGACACCGCCCGCGACCTCGAACGCGTGCTCGACGCCTTCGACTCCCGGAGCGCCGTCTCCCGGCTCAACCGGACCGGCCGAATCGACGACGCGACCGTCGCGGCGGTCGTCCGTCGCGGCCTCGAATACCGCGAACGAACCGACGGCGCTTTCGATATCGGTGCCGGCGCGACCGAGGCCCGAGTCAAGGAGTACATCGCCGGCGACTCCCGCGCGCCCCCCGACGGTGCCGACCCCACCGAATCGGCGCAGGTCGCCGTCGACGGGACGACGGTCGAGGCCGACGGGCGACTCGACCTCAACGGGCTCGCCAAGGGGTTTATCGTGGACCGGGCCGCCGCGGAACTCGACGGCTTCGCCCGGACCGGCTTCGTCGACGGCGGTGGCGACATCAGCGCTCCGACCGGTCCCGTCGCCGTCGAGAGCCCGTTCGGCGGCGACCGCCCGCTCCGCGTCCTCGACACCTCGTGGAACGTCGCAACCTCGTCGGGTCACCGGCGCGGCCGCGGCGGCGTCGACCACATCTACGACCCGCGGGGCGGGCGGGTCGGGACGCGACACGACCTCGTCACGGTCGTCGCCCGGCGCGACTGCACCGAGGCCGACGCGCTGGCGACGACGCTCGGGGCCCTGCCGCTCGCGGACGCGCTCTCGCTCGCCGAGGGCTGGTCGGGACTCGAAGCGTTCGTCGTCCACGACGGCGTGTTCCACGCGACGACGGGGTTCTCAGACCATGTCGCGTAGGGAGCGGACGAACCGCCTCGTCGCGCTCGCGGCGGTGTTCGTCCTCGTCGCGTCGATGGCGGCGGTCTGGGCCGTCGCCGACGCCCGCGCCGACCTCGAATCGCCGACCGTCGCGGACGACCCGGCCGCCTCGGTCGCAGAGCGACAGGCCCCCGCGGATTACGACGGCGACGGCCTCGTTGACGACGCCGACGCGTGCCCGACTCGCCCCGAGACGCAGAACGGCTTCCGGGACGGTGACGGCTGTCCAGACGCGGTCGCGACGACGAGGGCCTCCTGATGGTGCTCGTCTGGTATCTCGACCGGGCGCTGGCGCTCGTCTCCTACCCGGCGTTGTACCTCGCCGTCCTGACCGGCATCCTGTACAACGCGGAGGCGTTCGGCCCGCTCCGGGACGCGGCGAGGCGAATCCACGTCGAGGTGTCCGCCCTCGCGACGATGCTCGTCCTCGCCCACGGCGTCATCGGCCTCGCGGACGTGTGGAGCGTTCTCGACGGTGCCGCGCCGGTCCCCGACTACGGCCTGCCGTACCTGCTCGCGGGGTCGGCCGTCGGCGTCGGCGCGCTCGTCGTGCTCGTCGTCGCGGTCCTCGGGTTTCTCGACCCGCGGCGGTTCGCCCGCCCGTGGTCGCCCCGCGTCGTCCACGCGTTCGCCTACGGCGGGTTCGGCTTCGCGACCCTCCACGCCGCCGCGGTCGGGACCGACCTCGCGGGGTTTGCCGTCCCCGGACTGGTCGCGCTGGTCGGCTTCCTCGCGTACGTGCTGGCGCTCAGAGCCCTCAGCCACGCGTCGGCGCGGGTGACCGCCCGAGAGTCCTGAGCCTGAGCTGAGGGCGGGCGGTTCCGGACCGCGCGTCGGTCTCAGTAGGCGTCCCACAACCCGAGTAGTCGGTCGACCACGCCGTCGGTGAAGCTCCGCCGGTGAACCACGTACAGGTAGCGGACGCGTTCGGGGTCTCGAACCGCGTAGTAGACGCGTTGGCCGTCGCGCCGACGGCTGACGAGTCCGGCGTCGTCCAACTTCGACAGGTGCCACGATATCGTCGAGGCAGACCGTTCGAGGCGGTCGCTCAGTTCTGACGTGGTGAGCGGGCCGTCGGCGAGGAGGTGCGCGATGATGCGCCGGGAGTACTGTCGCCGGAGGGCGTTCATCCGGCGCTGGTCCTCGTCGTCGAACTCGCCGGCGGGGTAGTAGCGGGTGAACTTCCCGTCGTCGGAGACGTCCACGAGGCCGGCGTCCGCGAGTTCCCGAAGGTGGTACTGGAGCGTTCCCTGCGCGACGTCGAGTCGGTCCAACAGCCCGCGGAAGTGGAGTCCCGGCCGGTCGGCGACCGCGGCGTAGATGTCTCGCCGGGAGTCGAGTTCGAACTCGTCCATTCGTCAGTCCCGCGAGAGCGCGGCGAAGAAGCCGGCCAGCCCGACGAGGATGAGCGCCGCTGACCCGTGTTCGAGGAGTTCGACGGTCCCCGCGGTCGCCACCCCCCAGTCGATGAGATGGTATTCGAGAAACACGGAGAGCCCATACAACGAGAACATCGCGTAGGACGCCGAGATGATGGCCATCCGTACGTCGCGCTCCCGCCGCCACGCGAGCAGACTGAGCACCGCGAGCGTGGTTCCGAGGAGGAAGATTCCGAGACTCGTCGCCTGCTCGACCTGTTGTGCGAGGGTGGCCATGATGGACTGTCCCGCGGGTGATTGCCCGACGGTGTCGGCTCGACGGGCCGTTCGGACAAAGCCGTTTTCGTACACCAGTCGAATCGTCGGCCCGCGGAGAGCGAAACGAGCGAGGCGGGGCTGTACTACTACTACGACTCGAAAGACGAGATGATAGTCGCGTTCCTCGAAACCTCCGATGACTACCTCGCGCGGAGCCTCGACGAAATCGACGCGGAGGGCCCCGAAGAACGGCTTCGAGCGGTCTGCGACGTCCTCCTCGTCGACGAGGGCGACGCGGCCGCCGCCGGCGTCAACATCGCCGTCATGGAACTCCTCTCGCACGCGCCGCACAACGAGACGCTCCGCGAACCCCTGCTCAGGATGGAGCGTCACACCCTCGGCGTCATCGCCGACATCGTCCGCGACGGCGTCGAACGGGGCGTCTTCCGCGAGGTGGACCCCGAGGGAACGGCCGCGTTCGTCCTCTCGGCGACCGACGGCTACACCGGGTTCGCCCTCGCGCTCGGGATGGAGGGCGTCGGCGACGACCTCCGGGCGTCGCTGTCGGCGTACATCGACTCGTTGGTAGTCGCGTGAGGCCCGCGTTCGCCCGTCTGTTTCTGTCACCCCCGTTCAGTCCGGCGTTCGTCTGGCGAAACGGACGTCCGATAGGTGTGCGAGTGCCGGCCGAAGGGTCGTGGTACCTTGACTCTCGGAAGGGTTATCCGTCGACAGGCCCTCGGTTTGTTCGTAATGGCACACGGCAAAGTTGATTTCTTCAACGACACTGGCGGCTACGGTTTCATCTCTACTGACGACGGCGACCTCGACGACGACGAAGACGTGTTCTTCCACATGGAAGACGTCGGCGGCGACGACCTCACGGAAGGTACCGAAGTCGAGTTCGACATCGAGTCCTCGCCCAAGGGACCCCGCGCGGCGAACGTCGTTCGGCAGTAACACCGAGACACGACTGCTGTTTATAGCGGCAGACAATATCTCGACTTTTCAGACGATTACACGGCGAGCCGAGGCTCCCGACGGAGCCGGTCGTGTCCGCTCCTTACTTTAAGTAAGTACTCACTCAGCGAATCATATCCCTCCCCCAACCGATTCGATTCCATGCCGAGCCTACACAACCCTCCCGACCTGCCGAATCACACCGAGCATCCACGCCCGTCAACCGTCTCCATCGAGGTCTCGCGATGACCCTCGTCGAGGACGCGACGCTCGGAATCCACATCCTCGCGGGGTTCGCGGCGCTGTTCGCTGGCTTCGGCGCGATAGTCACGACGAAGGGCGGCCGCCGGCCTTGCCCGGACAAGTGATTTTTCAACAGGCCGACGATTTCCGGTTCTGTCAGCGTCGGCAGTGTGGTATTTATCCTGCAATATCAACTCCGAACCCGTTACTTTTGGCCGTTTCGAGGCGAGTTGCGGCAATCTGGGGTCTACTCTGACGCTGTCCGCGAATACTTGTCACTTCACTCTCACACTCGTCTGTATGGCAATCGAGCGAAACGAACGAGAACCGGCCGCCGGAAGACGGCTGAGCCGACCGGGCCGTACTTTCTTGAGCCTTCCCGCGAACCACTCGGACGATGGAAACACGTCGGGACGCCGTCGATAGCTTCGATTCCTTTCGGCAGTTCATCGGGCTCGAACGCGACGTGCTCGTCCTCTCGGTGGCGATGTTCGCGTTCAGCCTCTCGTTTCAGATGACCGGGCGGTACGTCCCCGAGTACCTCCGAGTGCTCGGTGCCGGCGCGACCGTCGTCGGTCTCTACGGGAGCGTCGGCAACCTCATCGGAGCCTTGTACCCGTATCCGGGCGGCGCGCTCTCCGACCGACTCGGGTCGCGCCTCTCGCTCACGCTGTTCGGAACCGTCTCGTCGGCGGGCTTTCTCTTCTGGTTCGTCGCCCCGCAGGTCCCCGAGGTGACGCTCGCGGGCGTCTCGCTCGAACCGTGGCTCTGGATTTTCGTCGGCCTCTTTCTCACGCAGGCGTGGAAGTCGTTCGGCCTCGGCGCGACGTTTGCCATCGTCAAACAGAGCGTCCCGCCGGAGCGGCTGGCGATGGGCTTCGCCAGCACCGAGATTTTCCGCCGCGTCGGCTTCCTCCTCGGACCGCTCATCGCGGCCGCGCTGTTGGCGGCGACGGCGACGTTCGTCGAGGGGTTCCGGTACGTCCTCATCGTCGCCGCGGCCTTCGGTATCGTCGCCACCGTCGCCCAACACGTCCTCTACGACGCGCGCGAGGACTCGCTGGGCAAGTCGTTCGAGGGGCTCGCACAGCTCCGCGACGACCTCCGGTCGCTCCCGGAGACGCTTCGGCCGCTCCTCGTCGCGGACACGCTCGTCCGGTTCGCCAACGGGATGGTGTACGTCTTTTTCGTCATCGTCGTCACGGAGTTTCTCGCCGTCGGTTTCACCGGCTTCGGCGTCTCGCTCCGTCCGGACGCCTTCTTCGGCGTCCTCCTCGGCGTCGAGATGGTGGTCGCGCTCCTGACGAAGCTCCCCGTCTCGAAACTCGCCGAGCGGACCGGACTCAAGCCGGTCGTCGGACTCGGATTCGCGGTGTACGCCGTCTTCCCGGTCCTCCTCATCTTCGCGCCGGCGGACCAGTGGGTCGTCGTCGCCCTGTTCGCCTTCTCCGGGCTCCGGTTCGCCGGCCTCCCCGCTCACAAGGCGCTCATCGTCGGCCCGGCGGAACGAAACGCCGGCGGGCGGGTGACGGGCGCGTACTACCTCCTGCGGAACACCATCGTCATCCCGAGCGCGGCGCTCGGCGGCTGGCTCTACGCCAGAGACCCGACGCTCGCGTTCTCGGTCGCGTCGCTCGTCGGTGCGGTCGGCGTGGCTTACTTCGCCCTGCGCGGGAAGGAGTTCGAGGCGTACGCCGGCGGAGCCTGACGCTCGCTCCCGACTGGGGAGGGGCCGCCGGCCTCGCTTTGACCACGCAAAGATTCAACTTGAATAACATACATCTTTGTTCATGGATATAGGAATACTCGGCGCTGGCCGACTCGGTGGGACGCTGGCCCAACTCCTCGTGGAGGCGGACCACGAGGTGGCGATAGCCAACGACAGCGGGGTCGAGTCGATGGCAGACCTCTCGGAGACGCTCGGCCCGCAACTGCGCGCGGTGGAACCGTCGCGTGCGATTCGGTTCGGCGACGTGGTCTTCCTCGCGATTCCGTTCCGAAAGCGCGACTCGCTTCCCGACGCGGACCAGTTCGCGGAGAAGATAGTCGTCGACGCGATGAACCCCTACACGGAGAACTTCCACGTTATCGACCTCGGCGACGACACCTCCTCCGAACTCGTCGCGACCCAACTCCCGGACGCGAGGCTGGTCAAGTCGTTTAACACCATCCACTGGGAGACGCTCCGTGACCTCGGACATCCGGACCTCCCCGAATCGGAGCGCCTCGCGGTGTTCCTCGCCGGCGACGACTCCGACGCCAAGGCGCGTGTCGCCGACCTCGTCCGTGACATCGGCTTCGGTCCCGTCGATGTCGGCGGCCTCGTCTCCGGCGGCGAACTGCTGGAACCCGGTTCGGCGCTCTACAAGCGCGAAATCACGGTCGACGAGGCGCGGGAGACCGTCCGAACGCTTCGTGCTCGACAGGGCTGACCGTCGTCTTCACACAACCATCACGGTTTTTGATTGTGTATGTCAGGTACCAGATTGCGCTCGCGGAGTACCGCGGCCGTACCCGTCCGTTTTCGTGACATTCACGGATTACAACTGTTCCCAAATAGCATGGATTTAAGAGCCACCGTCGCACACAAACGGCTGTCAAGGCACCTATGATGGCACAGACGAACGATTGGAAAGACTCGCGCGTGACGTACGACGAATCGACTGGGTCGTACCGCGTCGACCGCGACTCTTCCGAGCTACTAAGTACGAACGTTGTATTGAGTATTGCGGCAATCGAGGGCGTCCGGCCGACGCAACTCCCGCCGCTCGCACAGACTATCGACCCAGACGCACTCGAAACGGTGTTCGGCCGTTCTGACGACGCCCTCCTCTCGTTTTCGTACGCGGGCTACCGCGTGACGCTCGACGCGCTCGGTTCTATCGAAGTGGTCCCCATCGGCGACACCCAGCCCCTCCAGTGAGGCGACGCGCCGCCTAACCATCGACCACTCACCACCCACTCGTCCCGTCGAGTGGCGACGCGGCCCCGGGAACGCCGATGCGGTCCGCGGTCCATCCGCGCTCCCAGTAGGTGCCGCCTGACTCCCCGTTCGTGACAGTAGGTGAAACATACCAAAACGTTCTGTCACCGTCTCCCACGGTATGTTCGGAACGAGTGGAATCAGAGGTCCGGTTGGCCGAACCGTGACCGCCGAACTCGCCCTTCGAATCGGCCGCGCGGTCGGCTGTGACGCCTGCACCGTCGTCGTTGGACAGGACGCGAGACTCAGTGGCGACGTGCTCGCGGACGCCGTGAGCGCCGGCGTCCGCGAGTGCGGCGCGAACGTGGTCCGACTCGGCGTCGCCTCGACCCCCACGGTTGCCCGTGCGGTCGGTTGGACCGGCGCGGACGCCGGTATCGGCATCACCGCGTCTCACAACCCCGCCGCAGACAACGGCCTGAAGCTCTGGACGCCGAGCGGCCGCGCCTTCGACAAAGCCCAGACGCGCGACATCGTCCACCGGCTCAACCGCGACGAGGTGTCGCTCGCCGCGTGGGACGAACACGGCGAAGAGCGCGAGTGGCCCGACGCCGCGGCCCGCCACGTGAGCCACCTCGTCTCGTCGTTCGACGACCTCGACGACGTCTCCGTCGCGTTCGACCTCGGCAACGGAACGGGCCGCGTCTCGGTCGACGCGCTCTACGAACTCGGCGCGACGGTCAACACCATCGACGGCCAGCGGGACGGTCGCTTCCCCGCCCGAAAGAGCGAGCCGAACGCCGAGACGCTCACGGCGCTCCGCCGGACCGTCCCCGCGCTCGACGCGGACGTGGGCCTCGCCCACGACGGCGACGCCGACCGACTCGTCGCGGTCGACGAGACCGGCGCGTACGTCTCCGGCGACGCACTGCTCGCGCTGTTCGCGCGGGACGCCGTCTCCCCGGGCGACGCCGTCGCCGTCCCCGTCGACACGAGCCTGCTCGTACAGGACGTGGTCGAGGCCGCCGGCGGGCGCGTTACCTACACGCCGGTCGGCGACGTCCACGTCGCCGAGGCGGTCGCCGAACCCGGCTACGTCTTCGGCGGCGAGCCCTCCGGCGCGTGGATTTGGCCCGACGAGACGCTCGCGCCCGACGGCCACTACGCGGCGCTCACGCTCGCCGACCTCGTGGCCCGCGGCGCACCGCTGTCCGAACAGGTCGCCGACCTCGGCGGGGCGGGCTACGCCACCCGCCGCGCGAGTCTCTCGTTCGACGACAAACACCAGGCGATGGACCGCATCGCCCGCGACATCCACGGCGCGTACGACGAAGTCGACACCATCGACGGCATCCGCGTCGATACCGACGACGGCTGGTTCCTCGTCCGCGCCAGCGGGACCGAACCGCTGGTCCGCATCACCGCGGAGGCCCGCGACGAGGGCGACGCCGACCGCCTGTTCGAGGACGTCCGCTCGCTCGTCGAGGGCGCGCGCGTCGTCGCCTGAATCGCTCGTTTTCGCGACTCCTCTCCTCTCCTCTCCTCTCCTTCGGTGACGCCACCGAGATGACCTACGTCGTCGAAAGCGAGGTGTTCGGTGGGATGGAAAGGGCCTGATTCCGTTCTCGTCCGACGCGGATGCCGACGAGTTCGTCGCCGAACACGGCCGGAGACCGTGGTGTTCGACGACGTGACGCCCGAGTGACTCCGCGGCCACATGCGCTCGTAGCGCCGCCGCTTTCGATACGGCTCCAAAACAA
>ENA-ORDC01002679-ORDC01002679.1-marine-metagenome-genome-assembly--contig:-NODE-2679-length-10272-cov-2.751839_pt1 | contig 10272 bp, 10 predicted proteins | sample MGYA00237783_ERZ508515 | MGnify/ENA primary metagenome ERZ508515 (study PRJEB26186, sample SAMN06268792) | marine metagenome | isolation source: Eden Landing Ponds, San Francisco, CA, USA | place...
CAAAGGAGCCCGCCGACCGCTAAGAGTGGACTCACCGCCCCATACGCGTATCCAGGTGTACCGCGTGCCATGCCGCCGACCCACGGCAGCGGCATGCTCACCAGTACGAGCGCCGCGCCGAGGACTGCGGTTGCTTCCACTCGAGAGAGTGTGATCGAATCAGTGTCAACGACGGACCCGACAGTGGCCAATGGTGGCATTTTCATGCAGGTCACACGGCGGGGCCTTCACTCTTCCCCGGCGAAACTTTCCGCTTCCAGTGGCACTGCCATCGAATGAACCACTCAACGTGGCTGAAATTCAGTTTCAAATGGTGAAGTTTTAAGTACGAACCCGGCACCAACCAGTCGCATGACAGCGTGGGGGAGGGTGCCCTGGTGAGCACCGCACGGCAGCGGCCGACGACAGTGCCGGCACCAAAACCGCCGGACGACGCACAGGCCTGGTACGCACCGCGAGTGAGATCACAGACGGAAATTCATCCCGGTGTCGTCGTGACTGTGCGCGAGACCGACCAGGCGTTCGACTACACGGTCCGCGACGACGACCACCGGGCCGTCGCCCGCGAGGTCGAATCGGCCGTCGACGCCCGCTGCAAGCGCGTCATCAACACCTGGTCGCCCTGCGTCGACTGGGGGCTCCTCGCCCGCGGGGGACTCGAGGGCCTCGTCGCCTACCGCCCGGACGTCTACGAGCAGTACGCCGGCGCGTTGCTGGCCGAGGAGAGCGGCGTCATCGGCCGCGCCTTCGACATCGGCGCGGGTGGCGGCGACCTCCGAGAGGCCGCGGACCCGAGGGCGACCGGCGTCGACGGTCTCTACGTCGCGGCACCGGACCGCGAGACGTGCGACCGACTCGTCGAGGCGGCGACAGAGGCACTGTAGCGGCCCTTCGCGGACCGATCCTCGCCTCGGGCACGACGCCCGACTCGCCCGCCGGAGAAGCCCGAAGTACCTGCGGACCCTACGTTCGGGTATGGACGTCCTCCGAATGCGGTGGACCGACGCCCTGTTCGCACACTGGCCGGTCGACCCGAGCGTCGTGTCGGCCCGGCTCCCGGCGGGGTTGGAGGCGGCGACCTACGACGGACGGGCGTGGCTCGGCGTCGTCGGCTTCGCGATGGAGGACATCAGGCCGCGGGGGTCCCCGGTCGGGCTGTCGTTCCCGGAACTGAACCTCCGGACGTACGTGCGACGCCCCGGGAGCGACGACCACGCGGTGTACTTCTTCAGCCTCGATGCGGACGACCGGGTCGGCGTCGCCCTCGCTCGAAGACTCTTCAGACTGCCGTACTTCCGCGCGGAGATACGCGTCACCCGCGAGAGCGGGGAAATGATCGACGACGACGCAGGAACTCGTGACGACGCGGTGACGCTCCGACACCGGCGGACGCACGCGGACGCGCCGCCGGCGCGGTTCGCGGGGACGTACCGCCCGCTCGAAGATCCCTCGCCGCCCGCCCCGGAGACGCTCGAACACTTCCTGACGGAGAACTACCGGTTCTACACCGAGGGGGACCGGCTGTACTACGGCGACATCGATCACCCGCCGTGGCCGCTCGCAGCGGCCGAGGTCGACATCGAGTCGAACACGCTGTTCGCGGCGAACGGCTTCGAGCGCCCCGCAGGCGACCCCGTCGTTCACTACGCGCCGGGAACGGAGGTGACCGCGGGCCGGCTCCACGCCGTCCGGTAGGTCGAAATCGCGGAACCGCCCCGGTCGCGTATCAACTGCAGAGAACCGCGACGCCGGGGGCCGACGCCCGCGACCGAACCGCCGGGTTTCAAGCGCCGTCGGTCCTTCTCGCACCCTATGGTACTCGACACCGTGATGACGACCCTGCACGTCCTCGTCGGGGCGCTGTGGGTCGGCAGCGTCGTCTTCGTCGCCGCAGCGATCCTCCCCGCCGCGGTCGAGGGCGCGCTCGACGCCGCCCCGCTGGAGAAGATCGCCGACAGACTCGTCTACTTCTCCCGCGGTTCGTCGGTCGTGATGTTTCTCACCGGCGGTCACCTCGCCGGCACGGGCTACACGGTCGAGACGCTCACCGGCACCGGCCGCGGCCACCTCGTCCTCGCGATGCTCGTGTTGTGGCTCGCCCTCGCCGCGCTCGTCGAAGTCGGTCGGAGCCGTCTCGTCGACGGGCTACAGGAGAAGCGCGTCCGAACGCCCGCGGCCGAGGTAACGACGCTGTTCCGCGCGGCCGCCGTCGTCGGGATTCTCCTGCTCGTCGACGCCGGACTGCTGGCCTCGGGACTCAGGCTCTACTGATCGACCAGATGAACCGACTTCATCCCCGCATCCGATTCCTCTGGATCGGCCGCTCCCTCGTCACGGCCGCGATTTTCGCTGTCATCGTCTTCGGAGTGGGTCGCGTCGTCGATCCGACCTGGCTGTCCCCGTGGTCGCCCGCGGCGGTCTTCGTCGCGCTCGGCGGACTCGGCTCCGTGTTCGCCGTCCTCCGGTATCGGGCGTGGCGTTTCGAGGTCCGCGAGGACTCGCTGTACCTCGAACGCGGCGTCCTCACCCAGGTTCGGACGGTGGTGCCGTTCGTCCGCATCCAACACGTCGACACCGCCCGGTCGCCCACGGACCGTCTCGCCGGCCTGGCGAGCACTGTCGTCTACACCGCCGGGTCCCGCGGTGCCGACGTCTCGGTCCCGGGGCTCACGCCGGACGACGCCGACGACCTTCGGGAGCGGCTGAAGCGACTGGCGATCCGCTCGGAGGGCGAGGACGCCGTCTGAGATGCCCCGTTCGCTCTCGCCGCTGTCGGTTCCGTATCGCGTGTTCCAACGCGGCGGCGGCATCGCCGTCGGTCTCGCGTTCGTCCTCAGCGGCGGCGTCAACCTCCCGTTCCTCGGCCCCGCCGGGCCGCTGATCCTGCTCCTGGTTGCCGGCGTCGCGGCGCTCGCGCTCGTCGGCTACGAGACGGCGTACGTCCGACGCTTCAGTTACGAACTCACTGCCGACACGCTCGACATCGACTCCGGCGTCGTCTCGCGTCGGAGTCGCGAGATTCCGCTCCGCCGGATTCAGAACGTCGACATCTCGCGGAACGTGATTCAGCGGCTGCTCGGAATCTCGGTCGTCTCCTTCGAGACCGCCGGCGGCGGCGAGACCGAGGCGCAGCTCCGGTTCGTCACCTTCGAGGAGGCCAAGCGCCTCCAGCGCGAACTCGCGCGGCTAAAACGGGACGGTTCAGCGGGCTCGGAGGGCGAGGAACCCGGAACCGAATCAGTCACGCCGGAGTCGACCGAGCTGTTCGCTCTCGACAGAGGCGAACTCGCGATCCTCGGCGCGCTATCGGTCGACCTCCGGGTTCCCGGGGCCCTCTTTCTGCTCGTCTCGACGGTCGGATCGACCGTCGTTTCGGCGTACCTCTCGTCTATTCCCGGCGTCGCACTGGTCGTCGGCGGCGGTATCCTCCTCTTCGTCGTCGCAGCCGTCTCCTGGATCGTCGGGGCCGCGGCCGCCGCCTCCGGCTGCACCGGGCCGGCCGGGTCCGGGTTCCGGTCCGGGGCCGGCCGGAACGGCAGCGCCAGCGCCGGCGTGTCCGGCTCGTGGTCGATGTCGTGGAACTTGAAGCCGCTGCCCTGCAGGCTGGCCGCCGGCGGCGGCTCGTCCTCGGTCATCGGCGGGCCGGCCCGATCGGCGTCGGCCGGCCGCGCACGCGTCGCCGCGTCGGCGGCGCCGCCCTGCACCACGCGGAAGCCGCTGGCCGGCGTGGCCGTCCCCTTCACGGCGAACAGCTGGCTGCGCAGCGAGGCGACCTTGTCCTGCGCCATCGGCTAGGCTCCGCAGGCGAGTTCGGTGACCGGGGTCCAGACGCCGCCGGCGGGCGCGGCCTGGAGGCGCTGCTGCAGGTAGCGCCAGAGCTGCGCCACCTCGCCCGCCGCCGCCTGCGCCCCGGCGACCTCCATCACCGTGCGGCCGTCGATCATGCTGGCGGCGAAGTCCACCCGATGGTGCACGATGGCGGGCGCCAGCGGGCCGTAGTCGGCCAGCACGTCGACCGCCTCCGCGGTGATGCGGGCGCGCTTGGTGGCGCCGTTGAGCACGAACGCGAGCGGCTTGCCGTGGTGCGCCACCAGATCGGCGGTACCGCCGATCGAGCGCAGGTCGTGCGGGCTGGGACGGGCCGGCACCAGCACCAGGTCGCTGAGCCGAATCGCCTGGCTGACCCGGGAGGACAGCGCCGGCGGCGTGTCGATCACCGCGAGGTCGACGCCCTGGGCGCGCACCCGCACCAGATCCTCCTCCAGCGACGGCAGGCAGGTCTGCACGTAGACCGGCTCGGCCGTGCGGCGGGCGTTCCACCACTCGGCGAGGCTGCCCTGCGGATCGGTGTCGATCAGCGCCACCAGCCCGCCGCCGTTGCGCTGGGCCTCGACCGCCAGATGGCCGGCCAAGGTGGTCTTGCCCGATCCGCCCTTGCGCGACGCCACGGTCAGTACGCGCACGATGCCCCCTCAGGATCTTAAGGCGATCTTAACTCTGATTCGACTATATCGAGTGTGACTCGGGGGTCAAACCACAATATGTGAAAGTCCCTGGACAAAATCCCAGCCTGCGCCACACGCATCGCTACGTGTTGCGGTCCTTGCGAATCGCACGTGCAGCGTGTGTCTGCGGCCTGCAGCTTCGCAGCGGCGGTCGCGAGCCCTGCGGCGCACGGCCACTGCCGGTCGCCTGCGTGCGGCGTCCTGTCACAGCCGTTGGCAGTGCGCGGCGGGCTCCGGCCAGAGGGCGTAACCTATGCCGGGGCCCGGGCCCTCGGCGTGCCGCAGCGGCGTCGGCAGCCGGCCGCTCGCCGCGGGCGGCGGCAGCGGCGCATCGAACGGCGGCACCGCCGATCCGGTGATCCGCTGCGGCATGTCGGGGTAGCCCCGCACCGGCCAGACCAACAGGCATCCACCATTGCGCGGGGCCGGCGGCCGTGTCATCGGCCATTTGGTCGAGATCGTGCGCGCCTGCGGGAAGTACGGCTCCAGGTTTTCCCCCGGATACAGCTTGTGCGTCGAGATCGACACTATGGTGCCGCCACCGTCGTAGCCCGCCGCCCGCAGCTCCTCGGCCACAGCGGCGTACTCGATGTGCTCGCCGCAACGGCTGCAGTCCACGCCTTGTGTGAGCGCATGTCCCCCCAGCGTGGCGAGCGCCGCGACCTGCAGCACCAGCCCCGCCAACGCGAAGCTCAGCAGCCGGCGCGCGTCCGCACCGCGCGCCCAGGCCGCAGCGATCACCGGCCAACCGAACAGCGCGAGCGGGTAGAGGTAATGGACGCGCCAGTGCGTCGCGCCCACCAGCAACGCGATCGCCAGGAAAAGCGCCAGCGTGAACAGCATTTGCCAGCCCAACAGCCGCGCCGCCGGCAGCCGGGACTGCGTGACCGCGCCCGGCAACTCCCGCAGGAGCGGCTTCGCGAACCACAACGGCAGCAGCACCGCCAGCGGCAGCACGAACTGCAGCAGCGCCTGGCCGAGCACCGGCAGCGCCAGCAGCGCCGTCAGCACGGCGTTGCCGCTGGCCTGAAGGTTGCCTGCCGTGGCACCGGCCACGTCCGATGCGTGGCTGGCCAGCCACAGGAAGTGCGGGGCGGTCAGCGCCGCCGTCAGCGCCAGCGCGGCCAGGCTCCACCAGGACGCCAGCACCGTGCGCCCGGCCGGCAGCACCGCCAGCGCCAGCAGCAGCCCGCCCAGGAACGGCGCGAAGTTGTACTTGGCCAGCAAACCGGCCGCCGCGGCGACGCCGAAGGCGAGGTAGACCAGCGGGCGCGGCCGCCGCAGCAGTGCCACCGCGGCGGCCGCCGTCCCGGCCATCGCCGCCAGCAGCATGACCGAGTGGGTGTAGCTGTTCAGCGGCACCCAGGCGACGTAGTAGAGCGCCATCGGCGCCGTGGCGATCGCCAGCGCCGGCGCGGCCTGTCCGGTCGCCGTGCGGGCCGCCCAGTAGAGCAGCGCGTAGAAGCCCGCCAGCAGCGCGAACTTGAGCGTCAGCAGCGTCGCCAGCCCGCCGCCGAACAGGCTGCGCACGGCTAGCCCCAGCCACATGACCAGCGGCGGGTTCTCGACGTCGTAGCCCCACTGGAAGCTCTGCGACTTCAGCAGCCACTCGGCCTCGTCCTGCGAGGCGCCGCCGTACAGCGCGAGCTTGAGCGCCAGCGCCAGCGCCATCAGGCCGGCCGGCGCCAAATAGCCGAGCAGATCGAGCGTCACCGGCCGCGCCGTCCGGGCCGCCGCGCCGGGCCGCTGGTCCGCCTGGACCGTCACAAGGCCGGGCTCAGCTGGCGGACCGCGACGTCGACTCGCTCTCTTCGGTCTCCGTCTCGTCGACCGTCACGCGATGCAGACGTTCGCGGTAGATGAAGTAGAGGTTGCGGAAGTAGATCGCCAAGCCGGCGCCCTGGCCGACGATGAACACCGGGTCCTGCCGCCACAGCGCGTAGACGAACAGCAGCGCGCCGCCGGCGATCGAGAAGTACCAGAAGGCGACCGGGATGATCGACCGGCGCGCCTTCTCGCTGGCCATCCACTGCAGCAGGAAGCGCATCGAGAACATCGCCTGGCCGGCGAAGCCGAGCACCAGCCAAAAGGTGATGCTTTCGAACCATTCGGTCACGAAGCGGCGCGCCCTTGCCCCGCGACGCGCTTCGATTCCGCCTCCGAGGCGTCCGCTCCCGGCCCGTTGGCGGGGCCGCGGGCCGACGCGTCGGCGCTCAGATCCTCGACCCGATCCGGCAGGTGGCTACGGCGCACCAGCCAAGTCACCGCCAGCAGGTCGCCAATGCCCACCCACAGCCGGTTCCAGACGCCGTACTTGGCCTGCCCGGCGGCGCGCGGCCGGTCGGCGACGTCGCGCAGCGTCACGCGGCCGCCCTGTGCCTGCACCAACGCCGACATGAAGCGGTGCTGGCCGTCGAAATAGGGCAGCGCCAGCAGGCCCTCCCGGGTGATCGCCTTGAGGCCGCAGCCGGTATCGCGGGTGCCGTCGCCCAGCACCGCGCCGCGCACGCCGTTGGCGACGCGCGACGACAGCTGCCGCAGCCAGGTGTCGGCGCGCCGGCCGCGCTGCCCGGCCACCATGATCAGGTGCGGGTCGCGGCTGCGGCCGTCGCGCAGGTCGGCGACCAGCGCGGGCACGTCGGCCGGGTCGTTCTGCCGGTCGCCGTCCATCAGCACGACGATCGGCGCCCGCGCCGCGCGGGCGCCGGTCTGCACGCCGGCGCTCTTGCCGCAGCGGCGGCTATGACGTAGCACCCGCACGGCGGGGTTGGCGTCGGCGGCGGCCTGAAGCGCCTCGACCGTGCCGTCGCCGCTGCCGTCGTCGACGCAGACCACTTCGTAGGTGAAGGTGCCGTTCAGGGTGGCGGCGATCTCGGCCAGCAGCGGCTCGACGTTCTCGACCTCGTCGTGCATCGGCACGACGATGGAGATCTCCGGACCGGGGTCAGCGCGGCGCTCCGGAGCGGACGCACGCGCGGCACTGCCCTTGGGGGCGCGGCCGGTCTCGGGCAACTGGTCAAACATGGTCGCCTTGGGCGACTCCGGTACGTCTTGGGACATGCGGGACTGGGCGGGCATCCTATGAAGTTGCGGCATCAGAGCAAACGAAAACCTGGGCTGAAACGAAAGTATCACTGGGCATGTCGCTTCACATAAGCTTCATCGGGCCCTCATATTGGAATGCCGCGCGGTCCGCAAGCTGGCTTGCACGCGGCATTCCGGCCCAGTACACGGCGTGGTCCTGCCACGTTTTCCCGCCCACCGCCTCTCGAAAAGGTCGGCCGTGACCGCGTTGCGCCATCCGCTGCTGCTGCTCACCCTGTTGTGCGCGCTGCTTTACCTGCCGGGCATAGCGGACCTGCCGCCGTTCGACCGCGACGAGGCGCGCTTCGCCCAGGCCAGCAAGCAAATGCTGGACAGCGGCGACTGGCTGGTCCCGCACTTCCAGGACGAGCCGCGCAGCAAGAAGCCGGCCGGCATCTACTGGCTGCAGTCCGGTTCCGTCGCGCTGTTCTCCAGCGTCGAAGCGCGCGAGATATGGGCCTATCGCGTGCCCTCCGCGATCGGCGCGTGGCTGTCGGTGCTGCTGACCTTCGCCATCGGCCGCAGGCTGTTCGACCCGCGCACCGCGCTGTTCGGCGCCGCGCTGCTGGGCAGCTCGCTGCTCCTGGTGGCGGAGGCGCACCTGGCCAAGACCGACGCGGTGCTGCTGGCGACCATCCTGCTGGCGCTCTGGGGCCTGTCGCACGCCGACCGCGGCCGTGGCGTCGACCAGCGCGAGTCCGCACCGGCCCGGGGCGCGCACGCCGGCGTACCGGAGGCGACCACGCGTGCCGAGGCGGCGGCCCGAATGCGGACGCACCCGCTGGCCTGGCTGGGCTTCTGGGGCGGTCTCGGCCTGGGCGGCCTGATCAAGGGGCCGATCGGGCCGGCGGTGGTCGGGCTGACGGTGCTCGGCCTACGGCTACTGCGCGGGCGCTGGCCGTCCGGCCGGGTGCTGCGGCCGCTGCCCGGCCTGGCGCTGGCGGTGGTGCTGGCCGGGGCGTGGCCGGCGGCGCTGTGGGCCACCGGCGACATCGGCTTCATCCTCGCATCGGCGCACGAGGACCTGATCCCGAAGATCCTGTCGGGCCAGGAATCGCATGGCGCGCCGCCCGGCACCTACCTGCTGGCGCTGTACCCGTCGTTCTGGCCGGCCTCGCTGCTGGTGATCCCGGCGGTGGTCGCGGCCTTCGCGCACCGCCGCGAGCGCGGCGCCGGCTTCTGCCTGGCCTGGGCGGTGCCGGCGTGGCTGCTGTTCGCACTGGTGCCGACTAAGCTGCCGCACTACGTGCTGCCGACCTACCCGGCGCTGGCGCTGCTGGCGGGCGCGGCGATCGTCTACGGCTGGGGCCGCGCGCCGACCGGCGCCTGGCGCTGGCTGGCGCGCCTCCACGTCGCGGTGTGGGGGCTGCTCGGCCTCGGCTTCGTCGGCGCGCTGGCGGCGATCCCGCACCTCTACGCCGGCGCCGGGCTCTGGTGGTCGCTGCCGGTGGCGCTGGCGACCCTGGCCGGCGTCGCCGCCGCCACGATCTGGCTGTGGCAGGGCCGGCGCGAACGCGGCGCGGCCGCCTGTGTGGCGCTGTCGCTGCTGGTGCTGCCCTGGATCGGCGAGATCTACGGGCCGCGGCTGGACCACCTGTGGGTCGCCCGCGAGGTCGCCGAGCGCATTCCGCCGGCGGAGGCCCGGCCGCCTCTGGCCGCCACGGGCTTCCACGAGCCCAGCCTGGTGTTCCTGAACGGCACCGACACCAACCTGACCACGCCGCGCGGCGTCGCCGCCCATCTGGCGCAGCATCCGGACGCCTACGGTCTGGTCACCGACCGGACCTGGACGAGGTTCCAGGAGGCCGCCGCCGGGCGCGGGCTCGACGTCGAACGGATTGCGTCGTTCCCCGGCTTCAACTACTCGAACGGGGACCCGATGGAGGTGCGGCTGGTGCGCCGCACCGGCGCCCAATAGCGAGCCCGAGCATGCCCGCGGCCGTACGCGATCCCCGCACACCCCCGATCCGCAAGCGGACGGACGCGCACGCCGCGCTGCAGAGGATGGAGCGGACATGAGCCGACGCCCCGCCGCCGACGCCGCGCTGCCGACCCGGCTGACGTGGCCCGCCTGGGCCTGGATGCTGGTCGCCGTCGGCGGCCTCACCGTGCTGCGGGTGGCGCTGCTGTTCGTCACCGATCTGCAGCTGTACGGCGACGAGGCGCAGTACTGGACGTACGGCGAGGAGCTGGCGTTCGGCCACTACAGCAAGCCGCCGATGGTCGGCTGGCTGGCCAAACTGACCACCGAGATCGGCGGCCTGACGGAGGCCTGGGTGCGGCTGAGCTCGCCGCTGTGCCACGCCGCCGCGGCGCTGCTGCTGTACGCGCTCGCCCGCCGCCTGTACGACGAGTCGACCGCGCTGCTGGCCGGGGTGCTGTACGTGTCGCTGCCGGCGGTGTCGTACGCCTCGCTGCTGCTGAGCACGGACACGCCGCTGCTGCTGTTCTGGGTGCTGGGCCTGCTGTCGCTCTGGCGCCTGTACGAAGGCGGCAGCCTGGCGTGGGCGGCCGGCCTCGGGATCGCGCTGGGCGGCGGCCTGCTCAGCAAGTACGCGATGGGCTACCTGATCGTCGGCATCGTCGTGTTCGCCGCGATCTCGCCCGCCGGGATCTCGCCGCTCGCGCGGAGGCCGAGCGCGAGGAAGCCGAGCACCGCGACCCCGAAGGCGGCGACCGTTCC
>ENA-ORDC01002681-ORDC01002681.1-marine-metagenome-genome-assembly--contig:-NODE-2681-length-10255-cov-2.972195_pt1 | contig 10255 bp, 9 predicted proteins | sample MGYA00237783_ERZ508515 | MGnify/ENA primary metagenome ERZ508515 (study PRJEB26186, sample SAMN06268792) | marine metagenome | isolation source: Eden Landing Ponds, San Francisco, CA, USA | place...
GGTCGGTTCTCCCACAGTCTCGCTGCTATACCGGGATTTATACGTTCCGCAGGGACTTGGCTAACAAGTCATGAGCCTGACCGACGCACAGCGCGAGCGGTTGAGCGAACTGCACAGCGCCATCGTCAACGACGTCACCGACGAGATGGGCATCGAGGACAACGTCATCCCGGGGACGGACATCCGACCGGTGTGGTCGCGCGAGCCGGTGATCGGGACGGCCCACCCCGCACAGCGGGTCGAGATCGGCTACGAGGAGGGCGGCGACGACGACGGCGACGACCGCGACGCCGAGGACATCGACTTCTTCAACTACCTCGAAGCCGCCGAGGAGGGCGACTTCGTCGTCATGGCCGCGCCCAAGGGCACCGAGGTGGGGCTGTGGGGCGAACTCCTCTCGACGATCGTCCAGGAGAACGGCGCCGCCGGCGCGCTCATCGACGGGCCCACGCGGGACTCGCGGATGATCGAGCAACACGAGTTCCCCGTCTGGTCGGACGGTCACAGCGCCATCGAGTCGTTCGGCCGCGTCAGTTTTCGTGAATGGGACGTGCCCGTCGAGGTCCGCGGCGTCACGATCGCGCCCGGCGACGTGATATTCGCCGACTACGAGTCGATCGCCGTCCTCGATCCGGACATCGTCGACGAGGTCATCGAGCGCGGCGAGGAGGAACTGGAAAACGAGACGAACGTCCGCTCGGACATCCGCGACGGCGACAGCGTCTACGAGGTCTGGGACCGCTACGGCACGCTGTAGCCGGCCACAGCGAGCGACACCCCTCGCACCGACCCGGATGGCGCGCCGATCCGGGCCAGATTTCCCCTGCGGGAACGCTTTTGTGTTCGCAGTCGGTGGTGGAGAGACATGACCACACGGGACGTGCGGGACGTGGAGATAACCGACGTACAGACGACACGGATCGGGACGACCTTCGACTGGATGCTCGTCCGAGTGTACACCGACGCCGGTGTCACCGGCATCGGCGAGGCCGTCCTCGGCCCCAAGGCCGACGAGTACATCGACTTCGCCAAGGAGTTCATCGTCGGCAAGAACCCCGTCGACATCGACGCCCGGCTGTCCGAACTCTACGACCGTCTCTCCTACCAGGGCGGGATCAACGGCGTCGGCGTCACCGCCGTCTCCGGCATCGACATCGCGCTGCACGACGTGGCCGGCAAACTGCTCGGGGTGCCCGCCCACCAGCTACTCGGCGGCAAACACCGCGACGAGGTGCGGGTGTACTGCGACGTCCACGCCGGCGAGCACCTCTACGAGGCGATGGGCGACGACGACCAGTCCGCCTACCGCCCCGAGGCGTACGCCGACGCCGCCGAGGAGGTCCTCGACGACGGCTGGGACGCCATCAAGTTCGACCTCGACACGCCCGACGCTCACGTCGGCGACCCGCGGAACAAACACCTCAACGGCGCCGCCATCGAGCGCCGGGCGGACATCGTCGACACCGTCACCGACCGCGTCGGCGACCGCGCCGACGTGGCCTTCGACTGCCACTGGAGCTACGGCGGCGACACCGCCAAGCGACTGGCCCACGAACTCGACCCGACCGACGTGTGGTGGCTCGAAGACCTCGTCCCCCCCGAGAACCACGACGTGCAGGCCGAGGTCACCAGAGACGCCGACGTGACCGTCGCCGCCGGCGAGAACGTCTACCGTATGGAGGAGGCCCGCGGCCTGCTGGAGGACCACGGCGTCGACGTCTTTCACCCCGACGTGCCGAAAAACGGCGGCATGTACGAGGTCAACAAGATGGGCGAGCTGGCAAAGGCCTACTACGTGCCGCTGGCGCTGCACAACGTCGCCTCGCCGGTCGGGACGATGGCCTCCGCCCACGTCGGCGCCGCGGCGTCGAACTTCCTCGCGCTCGAATACCACGCCCGCGACGTCGACTGGTGGGACGACGTCGTCGAGGAGGACATCCTCGAAGACGGCCGCATCGAGGTCCCCGACGAGCCCGGACTCGGCGTCACCCTCGACACCGACACCGTCGAGGAGTACATGAAAGACGGCGAGACGCTGTTCGACGAAGCGTAAGCTTCGTCGAGCACGCTGAGCTCTGCTCAGCGGCGTTCGACGCGGCTCCGTAAGCCGCGTCAAACCGGCGAATGTCCGATTCGACTCGTTTGACGAAGCGTACGCTTCGTCAGGCTCGCAAATCTCTGATTTGCGGTGTTCGATCCGGCTCCTTGATCCGGATCGGGCTCGCCGGAGCTCGCTCCGGCGGTGTTCGACGAGGCCTAACGGGAGCGAGACCAGCGAAGATCCGATCTGACTGTTTCTCCGCTACAACAAGCGTGCAGTGCGGTGGCGCGCGCTGTCGCGCGCTCTCGTGCGCGCGACGAAGCCGCGCGAGGGGTGAGAAGCGCAGCGTGCGAGCATCGCAATCGGCTGGGGAGGCGTGTGGCTATCTGCGGTGTTGTGCGGGGCAGTGCTGTCCCTGGTGGACTGAAAGGGCGAGGCGCGCTCGCGTTCATGGAGTCGTCTGAGCGACCCCTACCCGAGCGTAGCGAGGGTATGTCGCTCAGCGACCGCGAGCGCGTCGAGGGCTTTCATCGCTCGCTGTTGTTCGAACCTCAGACTGCTAGCGAGCGGATCGAGGGCTTTTGACACTTGCTGTCGGAAGAATCACGAACCCCGTCACGCAGCCGTGTACATGGTACTACAGAGAAAACACGCCCGGCAACCGATCCCCAAACAGCTCAGACCGAGGAAACGCTTTTCCGGGGGAGTGCCGATGTGCTGGCAATGACCACAGGGAACGGCGACCGGTCGGGTGGTCGGTCGTGACTCGCGACGAGGACGTCGAGGACCTGCGCGAGCGCAAGGAGCGCGCCCGCAAGGGCGGCGGCGAGGAGCGCATCGCGGCCGAACACGAGAAGGGGAAGATGACTGCCCGCGAGCGCATCGACTACTTCCTCGACGACGGCAGCTTCGTCGAGATCGACCAGCTCCGGCAGCACCGCTCGAGGAACTTCGACATGGACGAGCGCCGCGTCCCGGGCGACGGCGTCGTCACGGGCTACGGGAACGTCGACGGCCGGACGGTCTACGTCTTCGCCCACGACTTCACGGTCTTCGGCGGCGCCCTGGGCGAGGAGTTCGCCGACAAGGTCTGCAAGGTGATGGACAAAGCGATGGAGACGGGCGCGCCCATCATCGGCCTGAACGACTCCGCCGGCGCGCGCATCCAGGAGGGGATCGACTCGCTTGCGGGCTACGCCGACATCTTCCACCGCAACCAACTCGCCTCGGGGGTCGTCCCGCAGATCTCTGCGGTGATGGGGCCCTGCGCCGGCGGCGCGGTGTACTCGCCGGCGATCACCGACTTCGTCTTCATGGTTCAGGAGACCAGCCACATGTTCATCACCGGGCCGGACGTCGTCGAGACGGTCACCGGCGAGGAGGTGAGCTTCGACGAGCTCGGCGGCGCGGACACTCACGCTACGGATTCGGGGGTCGCGCACTTCACGCCCGCCGCCGAGGAGCAGGCCCTGGACGACATCCGGCGGCTGCTGTCGTATCTCCCCGCCAACAACGTCGAGGACCCGCCGCGGGTCGAGCCCTGGGACGACCCCGACCGCGCCGACGAGGGGTTACGGGCGGTCGTCCCCGACGCCCCGCAGAAGCCCTACGACATGCACCGGGTGATATCGGGCGTCGTCGACGAGGACTCCTTCTTCGAGGTGGCCGAACGGTACGCGCGGAATCTCCTCACGGGGTTCGCACGGCTGGACGGCCGGCCGGTCGGCGTCGTCGCCAACCAGCCCCGCGTGAGTGCGGGAACGCTCGACATCGACTCCTCGCTGAAGGGCTCGCGGTTCGTCCGCTTCTGCGACGCGTTCAATGTCCCCATCGTCACGTTCGTCGACGTGCCGGGGTTCATGCCCGGGAAAGACCAGGAGAAAGGCGGGATCATCAAACACGGTGCGAAGCTCCTCTATGCGTACTCGGAGGCGACGGTGCCGCTGGCGACCGTGATCACGCGCAAGGCCTACGGCGGCGCCTACGACGTCATGGCCTCGAAACACGTCGGCGCCGACGTCAACTACGCCTGGCCGACCGCCGAGATCGCCGTGATGGGGCCCGAGGGCGCCGTCAACATCCTCTACGACGACGAACTCGACGCGGCCGAGCAGGTCGAACAGAAACGACAGGAACTCATCGACGAGTACCGCGACGCCTTCGCCAACCCTTACGTCGCCGCCGAGCGCGGCTTCGTCGACGACGTGATCGAACCGCCCGAGACCCGCGCGCGACTCATCGGCGACCTGGAGACGCTGGCGAGCAAGCGAAAGGACGGCCCCGACCGGAAACACGGCAACATCCCGCTGTAGCTGCGACGAGCAGCGAGGGACCGGAGGTCACTCGGGCCGTGCGGGCGACTCGCGTGTCGCCCGCCCGACACCGAATCGGTTGGGGAGGTGTGTGGCCGTCTGCGGTGCTGTTGCTGTGCAGTTGCCTGGTGGACTGAAAGGGCGAGGCCCGCTCGCGTCCAGTTTAGTCGTCTGAGCGACCCCTATCCGAGCGACCGCAGGCCGCGAGGATATGTCGCTCAGCGACCGCGAGCGGGGCGAGGGCTTTCATCGCGTGCTATCGGTCGTGTTGATGACTGCTAGCGAGTGGGGCGAGGGCTTTCAGCGGTTGCTGGCGTTTCCGACCGAACCAGCTCCGAACGTGCGGGTTCGAGAGCTTCTGAGGCACGAAATCGACTTTATTCTCTCAACTCCGATCCGCCGACCCGTCTCCGACCAACCGCCACCCCAACACGCCACAGAGAGCGAACCCGTAGGCGTTCAGCGACCCGTGCAGCGCCACCATCCGACCGATACTCAGCCCCAGCGGGTTCGCCCCGGAGAACGCGGCGATACCGTACGCGAGCGCCAGCGCCATCGACGCCGGCAGCGCCAGCGCCGACGCCCCCACAAGCGCGGCGGGGACCGCGTCCAGCGACGGGACGACCCGGACGAGCACGAGCAGGCCGAACCCGGCGACCGCCAGCGTGAACGCGCCGACGGCGACGACCTCCACGAGCGGCGAGAACGAGATGCCGACGGCGACGAGCGCGGGACCGACGAGGACGACCCCGGCTATCGGTCGGGTTGCGCCCTCGAACCCGTCGAGATGGCGGCCGGTAACGCCCGCCAGCACCGGGAGCGCGAAGCCCGCGAAGTGGAAGTGGACGGCGGTCAGGAAGACGATAGTCGGGTCGAACCAGAGGGTGACGTCGAGGTGAAACAGGACGAGCGCGACGGCGCCCATCGGCGAGTACGCGAGCCCGGCGTCGACGAGCGTCTCCGGAAGCGGGTACAGGCCGCGCTCGTTCGCCCGGGCGAGGCCGGCGACGGCCAGCAATCCGGTGACCGGGAGCCACGCGGCGGCGGCCAGCGCCGCGAACGTCGCCGAGGTGGCGGCCAGCGAGGCGACGAACAGGCCCGCCCCCAGAGGGAGGACGGCGGTCGCGGCGGCGAGGAGGCGACCGGGCGGCCCGGCGAAGCCCGACCGCTCCGCGAGGCCGACGCCGAGCGGCACGACGACCAGCGGCGCCAGTGCGAGCGCCCGCTCGACGGCGTCGAGACGGCCGGTGAACGCGAGCACGACCCACAGCAGCGCGCCGGCCACCGCGGCCAGGTCCGTGAGTGCGACGCCGGCTATCCTGAGCGTCCCGTCAGCGGTCGGTCCGTCGGCGGCAGGTCCGTCGGCCGCCGAGTCGGCGGCGCCGCTCATCGCGGCGGGAGCGTCCCGATGTCCTCGGTCGGTCGCAGGTCGGCCGGGACCGCCGTCATCTCACGCTGCTCCTGAGTGAACGTCCCGCGATAGCCGAGAACGTGCCCGGCGAGCGCGCTCTCGACGGTCGCGGTGACCTCGAAGCACTCACCCGCGGGGTCGTAGCGGTCCCGCACCGTCACGTCGACCGCCAGCGGCCACGGCAGCCGAACGTAGCGACCGGCGAGCCGGACCCACTGGCGACCGCCCGCGACGACGAGCGCGCCGTCCTCGACGCGGGGCTGGAGTTCCGAGACGACGTGGCCGCCGGTGCCGAGGAAGTCAAGCAGTCGCCCGTTCGCGTCGTCCCAGACCGTCAGCGAGTCGAACCGCCGGCACCGGTCGCCGAAGTCGAACTCGCGGACGGTCGTCAGCGCCGCGTGGCCCGCCGCGGTGCGGTAGCCGGCCGTCGTCACGGTGAAGGGCACGTCCGTTCCCGACTCCGGGAACAGGAGGTTCCGGGCGGGCATGACGGCGAGGACCGGCAGCGCGAGCGCGCCGCGGGTGATGTCCATCAGGCCACTCCCAACGGTCGCGACCTCGTCGTCGGGGGAAAGCGAGTAGCGCTCGCGGACCTGCGGGTGGAGGTCGTCGGCCGCCGCGGCCAGCGCGCGCTCGTAGACGCCGGTCATCGTCCGGTCCCTCGCTGCGGTCCGGTTCGCCGAACGCTCCGCTGTGGTCTCCTCATCGTCCGGTACAGCGGCGGATGGCACAAAAACAGTTCGTCCGTCGGGCTGGGGACATTCCGAAGGAGCTCGCGACCGCTCCCGACGCGGGCATCAACTACTTGACCGTCACCGTCGAAGTGCGGACGATGCCCACCACAATCGAGATCAGCGACGACCTCGCGGAGCGGCTGGAGCGCCACTGCGAAGACGACGAGTCCGTCGCGGAGTTCGTCGAGGAACTCGTCTCCGTCTACGAGACAGAGGGCGCATTCCTTCAGGAAGGCTACTCGGAGTGACGGGCCGACCGCCCGACGAGCGGGAGACGACCGCGCGCTGACGCGGCCCCGGCGGAGCCGAGACAGCCCGAGTGAGGCCCGGACGGCCGAAGCCGAGCCGCCTGAGGCGAAACGCCGGACGACCGGACGACCGAGGGGGGCGGCTCCGCATAAATTTAAAAGGAAACGCTCGGTACACGGTGGTATGTTCGACAAGGTCCTCGTCGCCAATCGCGGCGAGATCGCCGTTCGCGTGATGCGTGCCTGCGAGGAACTGGGGGTCGGGACGGTCGCGGTCTACAGCGAGGCCGACAAACACGCCGGGCACGTCCGCTACGCCGACGAGGCCTACAACATCGGCCCCGCCCGCGCGGCCGACTCCTACAACGACGGCGAGTCCGTCATCGAGGCCGCAAAGCGGGCCGACGCCGACGCCATCCACCCCGGCTACGGCTTCATGGCCGAGAACGCCGACTTCGCCGCTCGCGTCGAGGAAACCGACGGGATCACGTGGATCGGCCCCGCCGCCGACGCGATGGAACGGCTCGGCGAGAAGACCCACGCCCGCCAGGTGATGCAGGATGCCGACGTGCCGATCGTCCCCGGCACCACCGAGTCCGTCGAGGAGCCCGAGCAGGTGATCGAGTTCGGCGAGGAACACGGCTTTCCCGTCCTCATCAAGGCCGAAGGCGGGGGCGGCGGCATGGGACAGGAGGTCGTCGAGAGCGCCGAGGACGCCGAGGAAGCCCTCGAAACCGCCCAGCGCGAGGGCGAGGCGTACTTCTCGAACGCCTCGGTCTACCTCGAACGGTTCCTCGACAACGCCCGCCACGTCGAGGTGCAGATCCTCGCGGACAAACACGGCAACGTCCGCCACCTCGGCGAGCGCGACTGCTCGCTCCAGCGCCGCCAGCAGAAGGTCATCGAGGAAGGACCTTCCCCCGCGCTGAGCGACGATCTCAGGGAGCAGATCGCAGAGGCGGCCCGCAGAGGCGCCGACGCCGGCGACTACTACAACGCCGGCACCTTCGAGTTCCTCGTCGAGGACGAGAGCCGCAACGAGGAGGGACTGCTCGACGCCGACACCGACTTCTTCTTCCTCGAAGTGAACACGCGCATCCAGGTCGAACACACCGTCACCGAGGAGTTGACGGGTATCGACCTGGTGAAGTGGCAGATCCGGGTGGCCGCCGGCGAGGAGATCACCTTCGACCAGGACGACGTCGAACTCGAGGGCCACGCGATGGAGTTCCGGATCAACGCCGAGAACGCCGCCAACGACTTCGCGCCGGCGACCGGCGGCGAGCTGGAGGTGTACGACCCGCCGGGTGGCATCGGCGTCCGCGTCGACGACGCGGGTCGCCAGGGCGACGACCTCGTGACGGACTACGACTCGATGATCGCGAAGCTCATCACCCACGGCGAGGACCGCGCGGAGTGTATCGCCCGCGGGAAACGGGCGCTGGCCGACTACACCATCGAGGGGTTCCCGACGATCATCCCCTTTCACCGGCTGATGCTCGACGACGAGGCCTTCCTCGCCGGCGAGCACACCACGAAGTACATCGACGAGGACCTCGACCACGGCCGGATCGACGAGGCACAGGACCGGTGGGGGACCGAGGCCGAACCGAGCGGGGACGACGAGGAGGTCGTCGAGCGGGAGTTCACCGTCGAGGTCAACGGCAAGCGCTTCGAGGTCGACCTCGAAGAGCGTGGCGCGCCCGCCATCCCGACCGGCGAAGTCGCCGAGGAGAGCGGCGGGAACCGACCGCAACCGGGCCGAGGCGGGTCGAGCGACGACTCGGGCGGTGCCGCCGCGGAGGGCGAGGAGATCACCGCCGAGATGCAGGGGACGATCCTGGAGGTGAACGTCGCCGAGGGCGACGAGGTAGCCGCCGGCGACGTGCTCTGCGTCCTCGAAGCGATGAAGATGGAAAACGACATCGTCGCCGAGAGCGGCGGCACCGTCACCAGCGTCGGCGTCAGCGATGGCGAATCGGTCGATATGGGCGACACGCTGTTCGTCCTCGACTGACGTGGCCCGAATCGACCCGGAATCGGTCACCCGTCCCGTCTTGGGCGTCGGCCTGCTCCTGCTGACGTTGGCGCTGGCCATCGGCGCCGGCCTCGCCGTCGCGCTGTGGGGCGTCACCCGGCTGCCCGAAGCGCTCGTGGCCGCGGGCGTCGTCGGCGAGGTCACGACGCCGGTCGTCGCCGGCGCCGGGATCGTCGCGTTCACGGTCGCAGGCGTCGTGATGCTCGCCGTCCTCCGGATCGGACTGACGCTCTCGAACGCGCTCGGCGACTACCTCGGCTTCGACGGGGAGTGACCGCCGGGTCGCCCGGACGGCGACCGTGGCGGGGCCCACGGCTCGAACCGACACCGTTTAGCTGTCAGCCCGGCGACCGAACGGTATGGCCGACGACCGCCAGCGGCTGGTCGCCCTCGCGGACCGGACGTCGGCGCTCATGTACGGCGTCGCCGGGTGGCTGCTCGTGTTCGTCGGCGCGATGGGGTTCGTCGTCGCCGCCGGCTGGGCGCAGTCGGGCGTCGCGCTTCCCGTCGCCGCGCTCGTCTTCGCGCTCGCGGCCGCCGCGACCGTCGCCGGATTCGCCGTCAATCCCCGCTTCGAGCGCGAGCACTCGCGCTCGACATTCGGGCGGGTCCCGTCGGTCGGCCGGCGGGTGGTCCGCCCCGAGGAGGGCGTCGAGGCGTCCTGCGTGGCCTGTGGCGACGCCGTCGACGCCGGCCTCTGTCGCCGGTATCGCGACGAACTCGTCGTCGCCGGGGTCCCCGTCTCGGCGTCGGGCGAGTCGAAGAACTACTACTGTCTCGACTGCGCGGCGACGGAGCTGGGGCTGGATGTCACGGCGAGGAGCGACGAACCGGTCGGCGACGGACCGGTCGACGGCGGAGACGAGCGAGTGACGGAGACGGAGTGACCGCGGGCTGGCGACCGAACCCCGCGACTTACAACGGCGCTCCCCGATGGACGGGTATGCAGGAGACGCGCGAGCGGGTGCTCGACGGACTCGCCGACGGGCCGGTGTCGGGGCCGGAACTGGCCGAGGACCTGAGGGTCTCGCGGGCGGCCGTCTGGAAACACGTCGAGGCGCTCCGCGAAGCGGGCTTCGGGATCGAGAGCACCGACGCCGGCTACGAACTGACGGCGGTCCCGGAGTTCGGCGGCCCCGCGGTCGAGTACGGTCTCGAAGCACCGTTCGAGGTCGAGTACCACGACGCGGTCGGGAGCACGAACGCCCGGGCTCGGGACCTCGCACAGGGCGGTGCCGAGGACGCCGTCGTCCTCGCCGACGAGCAGACGGGCGGCCGCGGCCGGCTGGACCGGGAGTGGTCGTCGCCGTCGGGCGGCGTCTGGCTGAGCGCCGTCCTGCGGCCGGAGCTGCCGCCGGCCCACGCGCCCGTGCTGACGCTCGCTGCCGCGGTCGCGGTCGCGCGCGCCGCCCGCGAGGCCGGCGTCGACGCCCGGATCAAGTGGCCCAACGACGTGGTCGTTGTCGGCGAG
>ENA-ORDC01002682-ORDC01002682.1-marine-metagenome-genome-assembly--contig:-NODE-2682-length-10251-cov-3.002556_pt1 | contig 10251 bp, 15 predicted proteins | sample MGYA00237783_ERZ508515 | MGnify/ENA primary metagenome ERZ508515 (study PRJEB26186, sample SAMN06268792) | marine metagenome | isolation source: Eden Landing Ponds, San Francisco, CA, USA | place...
GCGACGCGCTCGACTGGACGCCGTAGCCCGGGAGTTTTTGCCAGCCGGTCCGGAAGCACCGACGATGCCCTACGTCGCGGAACTCCCCGCCGGCGAGGCCGCGTACTGTCCGGCCTGCGGCGCGGCGCTCACCGACCGTCCGGATAGATCCCCGACCTGCTCGGAGTGTTCGCTCACGCTGTACCGGAACCCCGTTCCCATGGGACGGGTAGCCGTCGTCGAGGGGGACAGCGTCCTCCTCGTCGAGCTCGGCGTCGACGCGGGCTCGTGGGCGCTCCCCGGCGGCCGGCTGGAGCCGGCCGACCCCTCGCCCCGCGCCGGCGCGGCCCGTGAACTCGCCGAGGAGACCGGTCTCGTCGTCGATCCCGACGCCCTCTCGTATCTCGGCGAGGGGGCGCTCGACTTCGGCGACGGCGTCGAACTCGTCTCGTACAACTACGCCGTCGCCCGCGCCGACACCGACGGGACGGTGGCCGCGGCCGACGACGCGGCCGACGCGCGGTTCTGGTCGCGGGAGCGGCTCCGATCGGATCCGCCGCTGGCCCGTGCCGCCGGACCGGAGCAGCTGCTCGCTGCTATCGACGAGTTCGGGATGGAAGGATAGCTACGCGGCGGGGACGCGCGCCAGCCACCGTTCGGGGTGGTCGAGCTCCTCGTCGCTCGGGAGATTGTCGGGTGACTCCCAGACGACGCTCGCGCCGTGGACGCCGCGCTCGTCGGCGACGGCGTCGAAGAACGCCTTGCCGCGCTCGTACTGCTCGCGTTTCATCCCGAGGCCGAGGAGTCGGCGAACCAGCTTCCCGACCGGCCCCTTCCCGCCGCGCCGCTCGTCGAGCTTCCGCCTGAGGTCGTCGTACTCGTCGTCGAACGCGCGGTCCATCAACAGCTCCGCGTACCCCTCGACGGCGGTCATCGCGACGTTCACCTCCCGGAGCGCGCCGCGGTCGAACCGCCCCTCGGTCAACCCTTCCACGCCCTCCTGCATCCGCTCTTCGAGGTGGGCCGAGAGCCACGGGGCAGCGCCGAACTCCGCGGCGTGGGCAACCTCGTGGAACGCGATCCAGCGCCGGAACCGCGGTTCGGGCACCTCGAGCGCGTCGGCGACCCGGCCGATGTTCGGGTGGACGAAGTAGAGCGCGTGGTCGGACCCCTCGGCGAGCAGCAGCGGGTCGTACTGTCCGAGGACGTTGTTGCCGAGGAACGCGAGCGTCACGCCCATCGTCCCGGTGTTGACCGAGCGCGCGACGCCGGAGCCGAACGCCGGCCCGCGCATCTCCTCGGCCAGCGGCTCCATCACGCGCCGGAACGTCTCGACGTTCGCGTCGATCCAGTGATGCCGGTTCTGCACCTCGACCGTCGCGGGGAGGTCGAAGTCGACGGCTGCGACCTCGCGGACGCGGTCGCGGGCATCTCGCACGTCGCGGGCGTAGCCGTCGTGCTCGGCCGACGAAAGCGAGAGGTCGCCGGGCTCGACCGAGGCCTTCGCGGCCGCGGCTGCGGCGTCCCAGTCGATCGGACCGTCGCCGCTGCTCTCGGCGACGGCACGGGCCGCACGGAACAGTGTCATGGCTCACCCTTCGGCGGGCCGTGTATAGGCCTTCTCACCGTCGCCGTCGGCGTCGTGGAGGGCGGTCAGTCGGCGAGTAGCGTCTCCTCTTCGGGGTCGAGCCAGTCCTCGGCCCACTCTTCGATGGCCTCGAAGACGGGGCCGAGCGACCGACCCTTATCGGTCAAGGAGTAGTACGTCGCGACGGGCGCGTCTTCCTCGAGCCGTCGGTCCACGAACCCCATCTCGCCGAGGTCGTCGAGCACCCGAGAGAGCGTCCGCGAGGAGGCGTCCGTCGACCGCTTCAGCTCGTTGAACCGCTTCTCGCCCTCCTGGAGGTCGTGGAGGACGATGAGCCGCCACTGCGAGCCGATCTGTTCGAGCGAGTCGATAACGACGCAGGCCTCTTCGCTGTATCTCTCGGATGACATCGCTGTTACCTACTTGCGTCCACGTCCGCGAGCGTATAAGTAGTTTCGCTGATTTACTAAGTAACATGGTGACAGTACCTTTCGAGCGGCCCACAGACGCGACGAGCACGGGCGCCACGCCCGTTACCCACGCGGTCGACACGGGGGTGGCGCGGTGAGCGTCCACGAGAACGAGCCAGCGCGGGGCGGCGCCGACCCCGCAGAGGCGAACGCGGCGGTCGTGCTCACCCACGGCCGCGGCGCGACGGCGCGGTCCATCCTGGCGATGTCTCGGGAGTTCCCCCGCGACGACGTGGCCTACGCCGCCCCACAGGCGACGAACAACCCCTGGTACCCCCATTCGTTCCTCGAGCCCGTCGAGAAGAACGAGCCCGGGCGGACAGCGGGGCTCGCCGCCATCGACCGACTCGTCGAGGGGTTCGTCGACGCGGGCATCGACTGCGACCGGATACTCCTGCTCGGCTTCTCGCAGGGCGCCTGCCTGACGACCGAGTACGCTGCGACCCATCCGACCGAGTACGGAGGCGTCGCTGCACTCTCCGGCGGGCTCATCGGCGAGACGCTCGGCGAGTACGAAGGTGACGTGGCGGGGACGCCGGTGTTCCTCGGCTGCTCGGACGTGGACCCACATATCCCTGTCGAGCGTGTCCACGACACCCGTGACGTATTCGAGTCACTCGGCGCCGACGTGGAGGAGCGCATCTACGAGGGGATGGGCCACGGCGTCAACGAGGACGAGCTGGAGTACCTGCGCGGGCTGGTCGCTGACCTGTAATCAGTCGTTGAACCCGGCTGCCTCGGGGTCGGTGTACTCCTCCTCGTCACCGCCGAGTTTCTTCTTTACCAGGACTGCCAGCACCGCGAGAAACAGCAGGCCGACGAGTGCTGCGAGCCACGACCGGCCGCCCTCGCCGTCTCCCGTCGGCTCGCTGTCGTCGGGTCCTTCGTCCGGTAGTTCGGCGTCGTTGCTGAACGGGGCGTTCGCGGTGAACGTCGAGTCGTCGAGGTGGAGCTCGAGGAGCGTGAACTTTGCCATGATTGAACGTCACCGCGACGGAACTTAGCGGTTCTGGGAATCGGGGGCTTCTTGCGGGCGAGGGTCGACGCTCCCGTATGCACGAGGACCGACGAGCGTTCCTCGACGAGTTGCTCGCCACAGCGACGCCCAGCGGGTTCGAGACAGCCGGCCAGCGCGTCTTCGTCGACCACGTCGCCGATCACGCCGACGAGGTCCGAACGGACGCGTACGGCAACGCCGTCGCAGTTTACCAGGGGGACCCGGATACGGACTGCTCGGTCGTCCTCGCGGGCCACGGCGACGAGATCGGACTGATGGTTCGCGACGTCACGAGCGAGGGGTTCCTGAAGCTCACGCGGGTCGGCGGCGCCGACAAGACGGTCACGCGCGGACAGTACGTCACCGTCCACGGCCGGGACGGACCCGTCTCCGGCGTCGTCGGACAGACTGCAATCCACCTGCGCGACGGCGACGGAAGCGACGACGACGAGATCAACGAGATGCACGTCGACGTCGGTGCCGACGACGAGGAAGCCGCCCGCGAACTCGTCGAGGTCGGCGACCCCATCACCTTCGACACGACGGTGAAAGACCTCGACGGTTCGCTCGTCGCCGCGCGGGGGATGGACAACCGAACCGGGGTCTGGGCCGCTGCGGAGGGGTTCCGCCGCGCGGTCGCGGCCGACGCCGCGGCGACGGTGTACGCGGTCTCCACCGTTCAAGAGGAGATCGGTCGGAAGGGGGCACGGATGGTCGGCTACGACCTCGACCCGGACGTGGTCGTCGCCGCCGACGTGACCCACGCGACCGACACGCCGGAGGCACCCGGCAAGAAAGGCTCCGGCATCGAACTCGGCGAGGGGCCGGTCGTCGGCCGCGGCTCTGCGAACCATCCCGTCGTGGTCGAGGCCGTCCGCTCGGTCGCCGACGACGAGGACGTGCCGGTCCAGCTGTCGGCCGCCGGCAGCGACACCGGCACCGACGCGGAGAGCTTCTACATCTCGCGGTCGGGCATCGCCTCGCTCAACGTCGCCATCCCGAACCGGTATATGCACACCCCGGTCGAGGTCATCGACACGGCCGACCTGAACCGGGTCGCCGAGCTGATGGGCGACTTCGCCGCGCGGGCGGAGTCGTTCGCACCGTTCGAAGTCGAGGTCTGAGGGCGAGAGCCCGAGGTCGGAACGAACGGGCTATCCTGCCCCGCTGTCGGTGCGTTTAAGAACGCCGCCCTACCGCGTAGGGGTATGGCCGACCGACCGCTCGACGTGCTCGAAGCCACGCTCGACGAGGACGTGACGGTGACGCTGAAAGGTGGTGACACCGTCGACGGGACGCTGACGGGCTACGACCAGCATATGAACCTCGTCGTCGAGGGCGAGAACACAACGATTATCCGCGGCGACAACGTCGTTTCGATTCAACCATGACCGGCGCAGGTACGCCATCTCAGGGGAAGAAGAACAAGACGACGCACGTCAAGTGTCGACGCTGCGGCGAGAAATCCTACCACAGTCGGAAGAAGGTCTGCTCCTCGTGCGGCTTCGGGAAGTCCGCGAAACGCCGCGACTACGAGTGGCAGGGGAAGGCCGGCGACAACTGAGCCGTTTCTCTCCTTCGCGCACAGCGTCCGTCGCGTAGCGACCGCGCCGCTCGCGGCGGTCAGTTTCCCCCCCGTCGTCCGGCCGTAGTATGCACGTTCGTGGGTACGATTCCGTGAGATACGGGCGAGGCTGGGCACGACCACGGAGTTTTTGTCCCATCGGCGAGCAGGTACCACCACATGACGCGGGAGCTCTCGGGGCCACGCGAGAAGTGCGGCGTCGTCGGCGTATCGCTCGCCGACCGGGCCGCTGCCCGCCCCCTCTACTACGCGCTGTACGCGCTCCAACACCGGGGACAGGAGTCGGCAGGCATCGTCACCCACGACGGGTTCCAGCAGCACGACCACGTCGGGATGGGGCTCGTCGGCGACGCGTTCACCGAGGCGGACCTCGACGGCCTCGCCGGCGACGTCGGCATCGGCCACGTCCGCTACCCGACCGCGGGGAGTGTCGACACCTCCTGTGCCCAGCCGTTCTCCGTCTCGTTCAAGTCCGGGTCGCTCGGGCTCTCGCACAACGGCAACCTCGTTAACGCCGCGGAGATTCGCGACGAGCTCGCCGGCCACGGCCACGCGTTCACCAGCGACGGCGACACCGAGGTCATCGCCCACGACCTCGCGCGGAACCTGCTGGAGGCGGATCTCGTCCGTGCAGTCAAGCGGACGATGGGTCGGGTTCACGGCTCCTACTCGCTGACCATCATGCACGACGACACCGTCCTCGGCGTGCGCGACCCCGAAGGGAACCGACCGCTGTGTATCGGGAAGCTCGACGATGGCTACATCCTCGCATCCGAGTCGGCCGCGATCGACGTGCTCGACGGCGAACTCGTCCGCGACGTGCGACCTGGGGAACTCGTCGTGCTCGACGACGACGGCCGCGGCTTCGAGTCGTATCGGCTCGTCGAGGCGGACCGCTCGGCCCACTGCTTCTTCGAACACGTCTACTTCGCCCGGCCGGACTCCCGCATCGACGGCAGCCTCGTCTACGACGTGCGCCGCGAACTCGGTCGACAGCTCTGGGCCGAATCGGGGGTCGACTCCGACGTGGTGATGCCGGTCCCCGACTCAGGCCGAGCGTTCGCCTCCGGCTACGCCGAGGCCGCACAGGAGGACGGCGCAGACGTGGAGTTCGCCGAGGGGCTGATGAAGAACCGGTACGTCGGCCGGACGTTCATCATGCCGACACAGGACGCCCGCGAACGGGCCGTCCGGCTGAAGCTCAACCCCATCCGTGACGTCGTCGAGGGGAAGACGGTCACCGTCATCGACGACTCCATCGTCCGCGGCACCACCTCCAGACAGCTCGTCGAACTGCTGCGGGACGTGGGCGCCGAGGCGGTCCACTTCCGGGTCGGCGCGCCCCCGATCATCGCGCCGTGTTACATGGGCATCGACATGGCGACCCGCGAGGAGCTTATCGCCGCCGGCGCCGACGTCGAGGATATCCGCGAGGAGATCGACGCCGACTCCCTGTCGTATCTCTCCATCGAAGCAGTCGCGAGCGCGCTCGGTGAGTCCGAGACCGATCTCTGTCTCGGCTGTGTCACCGGCGAGTACCCGTACGACATCGACGGCGAGTCGACCGACCGGGACGTGGACCGGCCGGTCGTGGGGGATCCGGCACCCGCGGACGACTGACCGCACCGACCGACGTTTACTGCGCCCCCTTCGTCGTCGAGCTCGGAGAAAAACAGTACTACCAACGACGACGGTCTGAGACTACCGGAGTCGCGCACACAGGGTCAATACACCACGTACAACAGCAGATAGACGACGTTACCGAGGACGAAGGAGACGAGCCACAGCCCGGCGGCGGCCCGCCCCACCCGCTTGTGGCGCGTCCCGAACACCTCCCGGATCGGACGGGTCGCCGCGAGCAGCACTACGTAGTAGAGCAGCGGGACACAGACGATGGCGAGCAGGATATGCACCGCGAGCAGCGGCAGGTAGAGGTAGGTCTCGACGGCAGCCGGGCCGGGGAACTCCGCCGGCCCCTGCATCGTCACCTTGTACAGATACAGGACGAGAAACGTCGCAAACAGGACGAGCGACGCGACCATCAGCGCCCGGTGTCGCTCGTACTCGCCGCGGCGCGCGAACGTCACTCCAGCGACGATGGTGACGATGGCGAACGTCGAGAGCACCGCGTTCACGTGCGGTATCGCCGCGAAGACGGCGGTGGATGCCCGCGGAAGGAGCGTCTCCGGGATGACGCGCAACGCGGCGCCGAACACGAGCGCGAGCGAGACGACCGAGAGCAGCGCGGCGAGCTCCGGAACGCGGTCGCGTGCGAACCCTCGCATATCGGTCCGTACGGCGGGGGCGTTGAAAACACCTCCCGTCGCGGCGACGGGGCTGTTCGAGCGAGCGGTGCGACCGCCCCCGCGGTGTCGAAAAACGTCTGTCGGTTCCCGAAGTCGGCGAGTTCCGTACCTGCCGATTTCGGGTATTTTTAAGCTATCGTGGAACGGAAAGAACTCATGCCAAACAGGACGGAGCTGCTCCGGCAGCTCGCCGACGAATCCGGGGTGCAGCTTCGGACGTGTCTCGAATACGACGGCGAAGCGATGCGGTATCTCTACCGGCGCGACGACATCGACACCGAAGGGGCCCGCGACCGCGCCCAGCGGCTCAGCCGCCTCTACGACGCGGAGAACGAACTCGCAGCCGGCGGTGGCCTCGAGGAGAAGGGCGCACTGCTCGGCTCCGTCCACTACTTCGAAGATCTGCTCGTTCTCACCCTCCCCGACGGCGCCGACCCGACGTTCGGCTTCTCGGTCAGCATCGACATCGGAAGCGACCTCACCGCGTTCATCGACAGCTGCCGGGAGACCCTGTTCGACGAGGAGTAGCCCGGACACCCGTCGCTTTCGGTCAGTTCCGGTAGGATGATGCGTGGGTGCTGTCCTTCGGACGAGCACCCGCACTGTGTTGACAGTGCGTGGGACCGGATTTGAACCGGCGGACCTCTACAGGACAGCGCCCTCAACGCTGCGCCGTTGGCCTGGCTTGGCTACCCACGCACGCCGTGTCGTGCGCACTTCTCCGTATCCGGGGTCGACTAAAATGGCTTTCGTTCCGCCCCCGAGCGGCTCTTCGACTGCCGCAGACATCTGGTCGCTGCGATGGGCTGCCCGAGGCGCGGGCTTGAAGTACGTTCCACGGAGTAGCAGTACGTATGGCGAAGTACTCCACGGGCGGGGTCGGCTCCGACGACGCCGACAGCTGCGAGCTGTGCGGCAAGGAGGGGACGAGCCTCCAGGAAACGACCGTGGCCGGCGCGACGCTGCAGGTCTGCGGCGACTGTGCTCAACACGGCGACGGCGGCGGCCGGGACGGCGGCGGTGGTGGCGTCTCCGGCGGCGACGACCGCGACGACGACCGGAGTCGGCGGAAGCGAGCGGCACAGAACGCCGCCCGTATCGCCGACGCGGGGGCCGGCGACTCGACCCACTGGGAGCAGGAGGGGACCGACTACCAGGACGATCCCCTCCCGTATCTCGTCCGTGACTACGGGGAGAAGATGGCGGAGGCGCGACAGGAGGCGGGTATTCAGCCCGACGAGTTGGCCGGCGAACTCGGCGTCACCGAGGCGGATATCCTCGCGGTCGAGCAGGGCCGCGCGAACCGGGCGAACATCCCCGGCTCGCTCATCGAGGCAATCGAGGAGCGGCTCAACGTCCAACTCTCGGAGGACACCTGACCGGCCCGACTCGCCGGATGCGCCCGGCTTTTCTTCCCGGACCGCGAGCGACCAGCCATGACGACGAGCCGTGCCCCGGCCGAGCCGGACGTGCTGGCGTTCGATGCGACCGTCGAGAGCGGTGGCGAGACAGTGACGCTCTCCGAGACGTACTTCTACCCCGAAGGAGGCGGCCAGCCGGCCGACCGCGGCACCCTCGACGGTCACCGCGTCGTCGACGTGCAGGAGCGCGACGGCGAGGTGGTCCACACCCTCGCGGACGGCGAACTCGCCGCCGGCGAAACCGTCGAGGGACGCATCGACCCGGAGTTCCGTCGGTACTGCAAACGGGCCCACACGGCGAGCCACGTGCTGTACGGTGCCGGCCGTCGCCTGCTCGACGACCTCGGCTACGGCGGCTTCGGCATCAGGGCCGCGCCGAAGGCGCAGGAGGCGAGTGGTGAGACCGCGAGCGAGCGCGCTCGGGTCCGCGTCGATCTCACGACGTCGACCGACATCGACGACGATACGCTCGTCGAACTCGAACGGCTCGTCAACCGTATCGTCTGGGAGTCGCGAGACGTGACGTGGGAAGAGCGCCCCCGCGAGGACGCGCTCTCCGACGACGCCGTCGCGTTCAACACGAAGACGGAGGAGGGGATCGCTGGCGACACCGTTCGCGTCGTCACGGTCGACGGCTGGGACGAGGCGGCCTGCGGCGGCACGCACGTCTCGAACACACGGGAGATCGGGCCGGTCACGGTCCTCTCACGGTCGAACCCCGGCGAGGGCCTCACCCGCGTCGAGTTCGCGGTCGGCCCGTCGGCCATCGACCGGCGCGCCGCGGTCCGAACGTCCGCCTACGAGGCCGCCCGAGCGCTCGGCACGAACCTCGATGGGCTGGGGGAGTCGGCCGCCGGCACCGCGGCCGCCCGCGAAGAACTGGAGTCCGAACTCGTCGACCTGAAATCCGAAGTCCTGCGCTCCCGTCTCGCCGACTTCGAGACTGTCGAGCGCGACGGACTGACGTGGAACGTCGGAGTGGTCTCCGGCTTCGACGCGAACGAGGTCGGTGAGGCCGCCAAGGAAGCCCGCGACGGAGCGGACGTAGACGTGTTCGTCGCCGTCGGCGAGTCAGACGCGCCGTTCGTCGTCGTCGCCAGCACCGGCGACGCGGCCGCCGGGGAGGTCGTCGCCGAGGTGACAGACGAGTTCGGCGGCGGTGGCGGCGGTGGGCCGATGTTCGCGCAAGGCGGCGGCCTCGGCGCGCCGGCCGACGAGGTGCTGGCGTACGTACGCGACTGAGTTGGCTCCGCCAGTCGCGGCTGTGGTGTGCTGACGCCCGGCGGACGCCCGACGGTTCGATCATCTTTTTCAATGATGGTCCGTACTCATCACCATGGAAACCGTAGGGTCTGCCACGGGTCTGACCGACGAGCAACGGGCCATCCGCGACGTCGTCCACGAGTTCGCCGTCGAGGAGATTCGCCCGACCGCGCGCGAGGCCGACCGGGCCGGCGGCCGGACGGTTCCCGCGTCGGCCGGTGACCGTCCGTCCGGAACGGACGCGTTCTTCGTCGGGTTTCTGGACGGAAGTGGGCGTTATATTGTTATTACTCTACCCAAGACGGGACGAACGGCGACCGATCCGGACGATTATCGACCATTCGTTTCCTGTACGCTTATGTGCCACCTGTCGTTGTATTCGAGCCGGAGAGAACGATACGAACATGGCGAAAGGAGTTCCAGAACTGGACGGAGATGAACCGACCGTCGAGGGGACGGGGCGTCACGGGACGGCGGGCGCGCCCGCGGATCGGGCCGTCGTCGCCACCGCCGACCGTCGGGCGTCGACGGCGTCCGAGGTCCCCCGACCGCGGCAGGGGGTCACGCCGGGGACGGCCTGTGGCGTGACGGCCGTCCCCGGGGCGGTCTGAACCGTGGCCGGGGCGCCCGACCGCGACCGGT
>ENA-ORDC01002684-ORDC01002684.1-marine-metagenome-genome-assembly--contig:-NODE-2684-length-10247-cov-2.734612_pt1 | contig 10247 bp, 8 predicted proteins | sample MGYA00237783_ERZ508515 | MGnify/ENA primary metagenome ERZ508515 (study PRJEB26186, sample SAMN06268792) | marine metagenome | isolation source: Eden Landing Ponds, San Francisco, CA, USA | place...
CGAAGCGGTGTGGGACGCCCTGGACGAGTGGCGAGCGGTTCGCGAACGGATCGACCTGCTCGACAGAGCGCGACGAGAACACGGCGGTCCGAATGCGACGGTCTAACCATGGGGTCGGTCGACGAGACGCACCTCCGACGCGTCGCCGCCCGTGCAGCCGCTATCAAGTTCGTCACCGGGACGGCAGTGTGCTCCGTCGAACACCCCGACGCCGCACGACTGACGCTCGATCTAACGTACTATCCCGACATCGTACAGGACGCCGCACTGGTCGTCAGGACGTACACCGACGGCGACTTCAACGTCGTCTACCGGGAGGACTGGGGTGGCAGTGCTGACTGGCGGTGTCGCTGGGACCGCCACGATAATCCCCACAATGCGCGGGGCCACTTTCATCATCCACCGGACTGCTCGTCCGTCCGCGACCACTCTCATCCGGCCGACTTCTTCGACGTGTTCCGCGAGGTCCTCGCGTTCGTCCAGCAGCGACTCGGCGAGAACCACCGCTTCTACGACGGGTTTCACGAACTCGCCTACCTCCACCCCGATCGGTTCGAGACCGACACAGACCTGCTCGCCGACCACGGGGTCGATCCCGATGAACCCTACTCGGTCGTTCGGTTCGTCTCGATGGGCGCGTATCACGACGTCGGCGAGGCCGGGCTCGGCCGGCAGCAAAAACGCAACCTCGTCGAACGCCTCGCCGAGCACGGCCCGGTCTATATCTCCAGCGAGGGCGAGCCGCCCGCGGACCTCCACGGCGACCCGGTTCCGGTGCCACCGGCGGCGATCCACCACCTGCTCGCGGAGGCCTCGGTGTTCGTCGGCGATTCGGACACGATGGCGATCGAGGCCGCGGTACTCGGAACGCCGAGCGTCCGCGTGGACTCATTCGGCGACGGCGACGTGCTCGGCTGCTTTCACGAACTCGAGCGCTTCGACCTGGTCGACTCGTCGATCGACGGCGACGAAGCGATCGAGCGTGCGAGCCAACTCGCTGGGGATCCGGACGCAGGCGATCGCTGGGACCGGCGCCGTGATCGGCTGCTCGATGAGACCGTCGACGTCTCCACGTACATGATCGACACCATTCGGGAGGTGGCACGATGAGCGGCGAATCCGCGGAGCGATCGGACGCCGACGGGCAGGACGTCGAGGACGACGCGAGCCCGTCTCCCAGCGTGCAGGAGCCCCCTCGACCGCCGAACGAGGTAACCGCGCGTCAGGACATGCGACGGCGCAGGAGCCACCCCGACGCGATCGGCGCCTCGACCGAGACGGTTCCCGGCGAATCGGAACTGGGGACGGACACGCCCGGGGACGGCGAGTTGGACGGGGACGGCAGCGATTCGCCCGTGGACGACGGCGAGTGGCTCGAGGGAGGCGACGACTGGACCGCCGGCGTCGTCGCCGAGGGCGATCCACAGGTCGGCGAGGACCTCCTGCCCGAGCACAGCTTCGCGCTGTGTCTCACCCACGACGTCGACCGGCCGTACAAGCTCGCACAGGCGTTCTTCTACGCGCTCCGCGATCGGGACCCGTCCCAGCTGGCGTCGCTGCTCCCCGGTCGTCGGCCCAACTGGACGTTCGATCGGATCCGCCAGATCGAGGCGGAGTTCGGCGTGCGCTCGGCCTTCTACTTCCTCGACGAGCAGCGCCTGTTCCGCGAACGACCCGTTCGAGAGTGGATCGACCTCGACGCCTGGCGGCTCTACGCCGATCGCTACGATCTCGACGACCCGGCGATCGTCGAACTGCTCCACCGGCTCGACCGCGGCGGCTGGGAAGTCGGTCTCCACGGCTCCTACGAATCCTACGACGATCGCGGCCGACTGCGCGCGGAGAAGGAGCACCTGGAGGAAGTCCTCGGCAAGCCGATCCGCGGTGGCCGCCAGCACTACCTCAACCGGACGCTCCCCGAGACCTGGGAGCACCACGCCGCCATCGGCCAGGCCTACGACGCGACGCTCGGTTCCTCGAGCGAGATCGGCTTCGACTACGGCGACACCGTCTGCCGACCCTTCGACGACGAGTTCGTCGCGTTTCCGCTGACGATGATGGACGTCGCGATGCCCGATCCGGGCAGCGATCCCGCGGAAGCCTGGGCCGCGGCGGATCGCGTCCTCGAAGCGGCTGCCGACCGCGGCGCGGTCACGACGGTGCTCTGGCACCCCCGGGTCTTCAACGAGCGCGACTGGCCGGGACACACCGACCTCTACCGGCACCTGATCGAGTACGCCCAGTCCCTCGGCGGCTGGGTCGGTTCACCCGGGGAGCTCTACGACGAACTCGACGGCCCCGAGTGACGCGGAGTCCGGGGGCTGTCCTCGGCTCCGTCAGCGCTGGCGCGAACAGAGATACGCCGCTCCGATTGCCTCCCATCCCTGCCCCCAGAGGTCCGCCCCAGCCAGCGGTAGCGCGAGGGTAACAATCATCGCCTGTTGCGTGGTGCCGCGCGTTCGATGGACCTCCACCGACTCACGCTCGAGGAGTGGGCAGACGCCCTCCCGAGCGGCGGCTTCGAGCCGTTTCACCACCCCGACGCGCTGTCGGCGCTCGACGCGCACAGCCAGGGCGAGCTCAGACTCTACGGCGGGTTCAAAGGCCAGCAGCCGGTCGCGCTCCTGCCCGCGATCGTCCAGGACCGATCCGTCGGGCGCGCGATCCTCTCGCCGCCGCCGGGAATGGGCGTGCCGCGGCTCGGCCCCGTGCTCGACCCCGCGAGTCCGAAACAGCGCAAGCGCGAGAAAGTCAACCGGACGTTCGCGGAACTCGTGCTCGACGACCTGGGTGTCGACGGTCGCGGCACGCTCTTCCGGATGACCTGCAACGCCGACTACGTCGACCCACGCCCCTACGTCTGGTCGGACCTCGACCTCGACACCTCGTTCACCTACCGCCTGGCTACCGCTGGAAACGACCCCGACGAGCTCCGCTCGGGGTTCTCGAAGAGTCTTCGCCGGGAGATCGGCGACGCCGAGGAGCTACCCGTCACCGTCCACCGTGAGGGCATCGACGGCGCGGAGGCGATCTACGAGGACACCCGTCGGCGCTACGACGAGCAGGACCGGCCCTTCCGGCTCTCCTGGCCGTATGTCGGCGACCTCTTCACTGGTCTCGGCGATCGGGCACGGGCCTACGTCGTCCGCGGGCCGGACGGCGAGTTCCTGAGCGGCATCACCGCGCTCTACTCCAACGACGCGGCCTACTACTGGCAGGGCGGTGCCCGCGCGACCTACGACGGCACGGCGGTCAACAGCCTCGTCCACTGGCGAATCCTCGAAGACCTCGCGACGAACGCACCGCACGGCGCGACGACCTACGACCTGATGGGCGCGAACACCGAACGGCTCTGTCGCTACAAGAGCAAGTTCGGGGCCGAGCTGGTGCCCTACTACGTGATCGAATCCGGCGGTGCGGGCATGGACGTCGCGAAAAAGGCCTACAGCATCGTCGCGCGCTGAGGACGCCACTCCAGGACTTCGTTTCTGAGGGCCGCAGCGCCGTCCAGAGCGGCTTCACTGGAGCGGGAGGAACGTGGCGCGCAGGTGCGGCGAGGAACCGTGTGGACGCGAAGCGGCCGAGAACGCTGCTTGCGATCGTGCGAACGGTCTACTCGGCGGGGGCACCGCCGGATTCGTCTGCGTCGGGATTCCCGACGCGCGGCTCGGCGCCTTCTGGCACCCGCTCGGTGTAGTTGTCCGTGCTGTTCGTCACCGCGTCGAGGAGCATCGCGGCGAGCAACGCGACGACGCCTGCGACGGCGAGGAGCGCCGACCGGCAGACGCTGACCCCGGCCGCTGTCGTTCGCGACGTTCCAGCCTCCGACGACGACACAGCCTCACCGATCGGCACAGCCTCCGACGACTCAGCCACTACTGACGACGCAGCCTCCGCAGCTGGCTCCGACTCCACGTCCAGGTCCGGCTGTCGCGTGGACTGAGTCGCCCGCTGCTCGTGGGAGCTGTCGTCGCCGTCGGTCCCGGATTCGGTCGATGCATCGGGAGCCTCCGCATTGTCCCCCGAGACCGCCTCACTCTCTCCCGTCATCTCCTCTTTCGCTCCCGTCGCCCTCTCATTCGCTCCGGTCATTTCCTCCTTCGCTCCCGTCATCTCCGCCTTCTCGCCTGCCTGTTCCGCCCGAGCAGTGGAGAGCCCGGCCGAGAGCACGCCCAGGAGGCCGCCGAGCGTCGCGACCGCGCCGCCCAGGAAGAGCGCGAGCCGACCGCGGCCGCTCGCACCGTCGCGGTCGACCCATAGTCGGCGAAGGAAGGAACGCAGGAGCATCCCGGAGACCCGGGGTACGTAGGTGCTGTAGGTGATGTGACTCTCTTCGTCGGCGTAGGTGAGCGGGCAGGGGACGTCAGCCACGCGGAGATTCTCGGTGCTCAAGCGGATCAGAAGGTCGTTGCAGTAGCCGAAGAACTCGTAGAGTTCGTCGATGCCAGCGGTGTCGAGTGCCTCCAGCGAGATCGCGGTGTAACCGTTCTGGGGGTCGCCGACGGACCAGTACCCCGTGGCGATCTTCGTGAGGATCGTCAGCGTGTGATTCCCGACGACGCGGTGCCGGGGCATCGTCTCGTGGTGTTCCTCGAGAATCAGTCGGTTCCCCTTCGCGTACTCCGCGCGGCCGTCGACGACCGGTTCGATCAGGTCGGCCATCCAGTCGGGGTCCATCTGGCCGTCACCGCCCATCACGACCGTCACGTCGATACGATCGGCGCGAGCGCGCTGGTAGCCGGTCTTGATCGCACCGCCCACGCCGCGGTTCTCCTCGTGGCGGATCGGCACCACGCAGCGGCGGAACCCGCCCTCGTTCGTGCCTCCGGCGGCGCCAGCAGTGGCGGGCGAGAAGTCAAGATCGTCCGGGAGGGCCTCGACGGCCGACTCGGCGTCGACGTGCGTTCCATCCTCGACCGTTCCTTGCACGGTTCCGTTCCCGGAGGACTGGACGCCACCGTCCGATCTGGGCTCCGTCGCACTTCGGTGGTCCCCCGCGACGCCGCTCGCGTCGTTGGTCACTGCCGAATCGCCGTCGACACGCGCCGCCGCGTCTTTTATCTCGGCCCAGGTGCCGTCGGTCGAACAGTCGTCGACGGGGTAGATTCGATCGACGTAGTCGGGAACCGTCTCGAGTACGTCGCCGACGAATCCTGTCTCGTTGTAGGCCGGGATCACGACGCCGACGGTGTGGTCATCGTACATATCGCTCTCGGCCGTCCGGTCCGAGGGCGTCCGGTTTGTAATGGTGCTGCTGTGCGCAGGTCGTCGGACGGTAACGAGTGGATACCGTCAGTCCTGGGCCGAAGGTGAGACCGACGGGACAGCACGAGACGAGGGCGAATGGCACGAGATCGTGGCGAACGGCGCGAGACAGGAATGAACGGTATGAAACGGGGGCGAACGGCGCGAGATCGTGGCGAACGGCGTGAGACAGGAACGAACGGCACGAAGGAACGAAGGGCGCGAGTGCCAGGTCAATCACAGCGACCGGCGGCACCGGCGATTCGCTCGACCGTCCGGAGTACCGCGAGGCCCTCCTCGCCGGACACGACTGGCTCACCACCGTCGCGAACGGCGTCCACGAAGCCGGAAAGTTCGCGCTTGAGCGGCTCGCCGTTCTCCACTGTGGGTCGCTCGACGACGTTCTCCCGGCGATAGCGGAGGTCGCCGTCCGTCTCGACGTACTCGGGGAGGGACCGGCGATTGATCTTCACCGACTGCTCCATGTAGTCGACGGTCACCACGGCGTCCTCGGTCGTGATCGAGAGCTCGCGGACCTTCTTCTGAGTCACCCGGCTCGCGGTGAACGTGCCGACGATGCCATCGTCGTACTGCACCGTCGCGGTCACGTACTCGCCGCCGGCGCCTGCGCGGGCGTCGACGTCCTGGGCGCGAACGTCGAGCACCGATCGGACCACGTCGAGATCGTGGATCATCAGGTCGTACACGACGCCGCTGGTGACGCCGCGATCGCCGTCGAAGGGCGGCCCGAGCCGGCGGGCCTCGACTGCGATCACCTCTCGATCGGCGAGCACGTCCGGAAGCGCGCGGACCGCGGGATTGAACCGCTCGACGTGGCCCACCTGGAGCGTGACGTCCTGCTCTCGAGCGAATCGCACGAGCGCGCGACCGGCGTCGACGTCGTTCACGATCGGCTTCTCGACGAGGAGATCCGTGCCCGACTCGATCGCCGTGCGAGCGAGGTCGGCGTGGTACTCCGTCGGGACGACGATCGAGACGAGATCGACGGCATCGAGGAGTGTCTGAAGATCGTACGCAGTGGTGTCGTAGTCGGCGGCGACGGACTCGGCGCGCTCGCGATCGACGTCGTAGACGCCGCCGAGATCGACCTCCGGGAGCTCGTGGTAGACCCGGGCGTGATGGCGTCCCATCGATCCGACGCCGACGACACCGGCCGTGAGATCGCTCACCGGCGATCACCTCGACCGCCGTGGTGGGCTGCCCGTCGATCCGTGACTCGGATCATGGCTCGTACTCCGCGAGCAGTCGTGCGATCTCGTCGACGGCGGACGCGGAGAGGCCGGGATGGACGGGTATCGAACAGACCTCCTCCGTTGCCTGCTCCGCGACCGGTAGCGTCGCCGGGCGGTCGTACGCCGGCTGCCGGTGGATCGGCGTCGGGTAGTAGATTCCCGTATCGACGTCGTTCGACTCGAGGTACCGCCGGAACCCGTCCCTGTCGGGCGTTCGCACCGTGTACTGGTGGTACACGTGGCGAGCGTCGGCGGGTTCGATCGGAGCGAGCACCGAGGGGGTCGCCTCGAGCGCCTCGGTGTAGCGCTCGGCGGCGCGGCGCCGCGCTGCGGTGTATCGGGGAAGTCGACGGAGCTGCGCACCGCCGATCGCCGCCGCGATGCTCGTCATCCGGAGATTGTGACCGACCGACTCGTGCACGTGGGAGTCGGTTCGGCCGTGGTTGAGGTAGCGTCTGGCGCGCTCTGCCACGGCGTCGTCGTCCGTGACGAGCATGCCGCCCTCGCCCGTGGTCACGTTCTTCGTCGGGTAGAAGGAGAAACAGCCGACGTCGCCGAGCGAGCCGACGCGGTGACCGTCGAGTTCGGCGCCGTGGGCCTGTGCCGCGTCCTCGACGATCGGGACCTCGAACTCCGCGGCGATCGCACCGAGTTCGTCCATCGGTGCTGGAAGGCCATAGAGGTGGACCGCGAGGATGCAGTCCACCTCGCCCCCGCAGTCCTCGATCGTCGCGCGGACGGCTGCGGGATCGAGCGTATACCGCTCGGGGTCCACGTCCGCGAACACCGGCGTCGCACCGACCAGTCGAACGGCGTTGGCGGTCGCGACGAAGGACAGCGGCGTCGTGACGACGACGTCGCCGGCACCGATACCGAGCGCCCTGAGCGCCGTCGTGAGCGCCGCGGTGCCGTTCGCGAGGGCGACGCCGTGGTCCGTCTGGCAGTAGTCGCTGAACGCGGCTTCGAACTCGCGGACCGCAGGCCCGTCTGCGAGTCGTCCGTCCTCGAGGACTTGCATCGCACGCGACAGTTCCCGAGCTCCCACGTCGGGCGCGGCGATCGGAATACTCACGCTCCGGGCCTCGTAGGGGTCGTGATGCTCGACGCAGTCGGTTCCAGGCCGTCGGACGCGGCGGTGGGTTCGGTCATTGTGTGTCGCCTGCGGGCTATGGGCGAGGTAGCGACGATCGGAGTATTGTTATAGCGAGCCTTGCCGGCCCGGTATCTGCCGGCTACGAACGGGAAGCGACCGATGGCGCAGACGCGACGCCGGCTGGTCGGCTGCAGGCTGGGCAGGGTGCGGCTGTTCTGGATGTGGGCTGGGCAGGGTGAGGCTGTTCTGGATGTTGGCTGGACAGGGTGCGCTGAGCTCGATGTGGGCTGGACAGGGTGCGCTGAGCTCGATGTGGGCTGGGCAGGGTGCGCTGAGCTCGATGTGGGCTGATCGGGTCGAGGGATCGGGATGCGTGGAGAACGCGTCGAACGCGGACGACCTCGTCGGCGACCGCAGATCACGTCCCACGAGGGTCTTCCTGGCCTGGTCCGACCCACGAGCGGATCGTTCCAGGGCCCGGACGGCCGTCCAGCAGCCAGAGGACGAGCGCGGTCGCCAGGAGCGCGATTTCGAAGAGGAGGTAGAGGCGACCACGGGTCGTTTGCAGGAACCCGAGGAACTCGACGAACAGGTGCTGGGTCCGAAAGAGCAGCCCGGGCGTGTCGTCCGGGGGCTGCTCCAGTAGCGGCCAGAGCAGGAACTCGATCGCGGGAGGTTGTTCGAGCACCACGGGATAGACGACGTCAGTTGCGAGATGCGAGCAGTAGCCCAGCGCGAACGCGGCGGCGATGCGACGCCCGGCAACGAGCCGCGACAGCGAGATCGCCGGCGCGGCGAACAGCAACGAGTGCGCCAGGGACCGTCCGCTCGGGAGCACGTGTGCGCCCCAGGCCAGCGGTTTGTCGATCAGATCCGGAAGCAGCGCCGCAGCGACCACGGCGAGAGCGGCGTCACCGTGGGGCGCCCGGCCGGAAGCGATCCGCACGACCAGCGAGTACGCCAGGTAGGCGACCGCGATGTGCTCCCACGGCCACATTTCAGGCGGCCCCGTCTCCGAAGGTGAGCCAGAGGTGGCGGTAGGCCGAGTCGGGCCCCACAGCCGCTGGTGCCTCGCCGCGGTAGAGGTAGTAGTGCACGCGCCGGCTGTCGGCATCGAGTTCGGGTTGCACCTCGTGCCGTTGGGTCCAGCGCTGGCCGGGCTCGACAGTCGCGCTGAAGCGCTGGAGTTCGACGCGCTCGCCACTGACGGTGTCGTTGCTGGCCGAGGCGTTCGCGCCGCCGGTGGCGCCATCGGGTTGCAGCCGCTCCATCGTCACGACGATGGTGTACGTCGTCGTCTCACCCTCGTGGTTCTCGACGGCCGTGACGAGCGTCGCGGAACCGTTCGTCTCGAGGTCGTCCGGATAGCCCCCGGCGACCAGCTCCCCGTCGCCGTTCGCTGACAGCACGGCGAAGTCCGTGAACGACTGGCCGCCCTGGGGTACCGCGATCACCCCGCCTGCAGCGACCAGCGCGACGCCGATACTCAGGAGGACCACTGCGTTGAGCGCCCGCTGTGCTGGCGGACCGGTCCAGAGCGCACTTCGAAGCTCACCGGTCCAGCGGTCGATCGGGATGCGAAAGCGGTCCTCCGGCGGCAGCCGGCGGCGGACGGCGGCGCCCAGGAGCCCGCCGATTCCGACGAAAGCGAGGAACGCGCCGGCGACCGTCTGCTCGCTGAAGCCCCACGGCGAGACAGAGATGAGAATGCCGAGCACCGGCAGGACTGCCAGACTCAGCCCGAACGAGAGCGCGAGCCGGGTGCGGGTGTTGACTCGATCCGGGCCGCCGATCGTCGCGAGCCGGCCGGGCGCGGCGGCAGCGCTCCGGTGCGGGAACAGCAGTGCGACGAGGACGTATCCAGGCAACACCACGAGCGCAGCACCCCCGAACAGGACTCTGAGCGCCGGCGGTACGTCGAAGACGACCGCCAGATACGTCGTGGCCGCGAGGGCCCACGCCAGGACGATGTCCACGGCGACTCGATCGGAAAGTGCCCGTTGCCACCCGGGCATCCGCGACTCGCCGTACGTCATCGGTGACCGAGCGAAGCTGAAGACGCGACCGACGTTGCTTGCATACTCATACGTGAGCGCAAGTCGGGGAGCCGCCGGGTATTGTTATGGCCAGCATATCGCGGGTAGGCGGCGGTTCGGTGGGACGTTGCTCTCTCGGGGGCAGGATCGCACGAAACCGCGGTAGCGGCCTCGAGAACGCCACATTCGGCGGATGCGAGTCTATACGGGCGGGGAAACCGGGTTGTAACAAAGTGCTAGACACCGGAAGGGTCCGCCGTACCGAGCGGATCCACGCCGCCACAGCCGGCATCTACACACGAACCAGTCAATGTCAGAATCCGACCAAGAGTTGTCGTCGCTCGACACGATCTTCGACCTGCTCAGTAACCCCCGGCGTCGCTTCGTGTTGCACTACCTCAAGCGGGTCGAAGAGCCAGTGCAGCTCACTGAGCTCGCGGCCCAGATCGCAGCCAAAGAAAACGACGTGCCAGTCGACGAGCTGACGAGCCAGCAGCGAAAGCGAGCTTACGTCTCGCTCTACCAGACGCACGTTCCGAAGCTCGAGGAGGTCGGCGTCGTCACGTACGACGCGGACACGGGCAACGTCGCGTTGACCGAACGGGCCGGCGACATCGACGA